>Ga0209088_10000410_pt1 | contig 31164 bp, 23 predicted proteins | sample S_140625_EF_Meta_FD_187324 | JGI IMG/M metagenome (GOLD analysis project Ga0209088, IMG submission 187324) | Freshwater microbial communities from Lake Simoncouche, Canada to study carbon cycling - S_140625_EF_MetaG (SPAdes) (version 2) | ecosystem: Environmental > Aquatic > Freshwater > Lake ... | reverse complement strand
CTGGCTCGCGTTGAAAGTAGCTGAAGCGGTGCCAGAAGTATAAGTCGACCAAAGCCCATTGTCCCGATAGCGATGGCTGGAATCAAAAAGGGTGAAAGGTTCAGAGACCCTTAAACGACCAAAGGAATCGGTAGGGAAAGACCCAATAATACCGCCAGTCCCACCAGTTGAAAGGTTGTCTAGGCTACTGGAGATTTTTTGAAGACTGCGTACTTCCGTATCAGTCTTGAGCGGAGTATTATTCTCCGGAAAATATTCAGGCATAAACTATGCCTGTTCTTCTACTGCCTCTACAAAACTTTTCTTTTCGTTTTCCTTCGAATCATCGAGTGGTCCCCCTACGATCCATGCCTTGCAGGTTCGTTTGGAAGCGCACTTAAAATCAAAAGCTTCACAGTATCCCAGATCTCCAGCTTCAATAATCAACCACTCATCGCCTTGATCCTGGCCAAGTCCTTGGGCGATACAATTCTTGATGCGGGTAGTTACATTAAAAGCTGCACAGTTTCCACAACGCGACTTCTTAGCTTCTTCGGGAGTATTACCAAACTCTTCAGCCAGCTTTGCCCAGTACTCATTGTTGGGTTCATTGGGATTCATTGGGCCGTACATGGCCGTTGTAATAGCTTTCTTGCGGTTGGCAAGATTAGCTGCGATGTCTTGAGTCTCGATCGGACAAGCTTTCGCCGGCATATTAGTATTTCCCTAGTCCTCGGCCCTTATTGGAAACTTTACCCATGCCGTAACTTTTCTTCTTCTCTACTTTAAGGGAAGGAGACTTGTTGGTCGGCATCTTTGCGTTCTTTTGATTTAGATTAATTGAATAGTTTTTCATTTATTTTCTCCCTCTGTTGACCGACATTGGTTCGATCCTCAGATTTGAGGTTCCGTTATTATGCGGGTTTCCGTCCTTGTGGTCAATGTCTTTTCCACGCAAAGCCGATTTACCATGTTTGCGGATCATCATACGGCGGGCTGCGTTTCGCTTGGCCCGGTTCTTCTTCTCATCGGGCTTGCTGTGGTACTCGCGGTACTCCGCTGCGTAGTCGCGTTTCCCAAGTGGCATAAGATTAAGGATTAGCTGCTTTTTGTTTCTGAAGCCGTTCCCGCATCAATCGATCGCGAAGAGCGCCAAGGTCGTTGCTCTTTTGTTGCATGATCTTACGATCTTCTGGGGAAAACATATCTCCAGCTCGGAAGCCTGCATTGTAAATATCATCCATCATTTTTTTACGTTCTTTGGCTTTCATTTCGCGTTCGAGTTTTAAACGTTCGCGCAAATCAAGATCCTCATCGGAAATAAAATCCTCAGGAGTTTTTACATATTTATCGGCGGCGGCTTGCATTTGTTCCGCAGTGGGATTTGCAGAACCGTAAACGCTTTTTTCAAGAGCGTCGGTACTTCCGTAGTTCTTTACAAAGTTTGCAATTTCAGAAAGGAAGTCCCGCTCGGCCATATTATTTAGCTTTCGATTTACCAGCCGCACTCAAAGCAATGGCAATAATCTGAGCTTTGGGACGAGGCTTTCCTCCGGCTCCACGGGCTTTTCCTTTTTTCTTATTATCAGCGTAAAGTTCGCTGATGTTGGCAGATACGTTTTTTCCTAGAGGCATGGAACTATATTATAGGGTGTAGGGTTGGGGGTCAAGAGCCCTTTTCCAATTCGTCCTCAATACCGTCCAAATCCTTGTCCTTAAATGTCGACGGGTCACGGGTAAAGATTTGTTTGGCCAGCATATACTTCTCCTCGGCCGACATCTCTGTCCATGACTCTGTCTTACCCTTTGGCCTCCAAACAATTAGAATTACCACAATCCCGACAAAAAATATAACGGGCCAGAAGATCATTTTCCTAGTCCTGTTTTTTTCTTCCAGCTTATGCGCTCCGAGCTTGTTTTTTTCTTAGCCGACGAATTACACATAGATTTAGTAGGACGACAAGCCGGATAACTTCCGTCCGCATCGGCCGACTCTCTACCACACGGACCGCCAGTTTTGCAGTTAATCCACCCCTTGCCTTTATTGCGGGAGAACCAACCGTGTAGACCTTTTTTCTTCTCAAGGTCAAAAGCCATATTATTTCTTCCCCTTGTTACCCCAATTGGATGCTCCAGCTTTACGGCACTGAACAACCGCTCCACTGGCATAAGCAGATGGCCATACTTTATAGCGAGCCTTCACCTTTCGAGTGCAAGCGTCGCCAGCTTTCTTTTTTCCTAATGGCATATTAATATTTTCCCTGACGATTGCTTGGATTGGGTGTAGTAGCCCCTCCGGGACCAGCCCAAAGATTCTTACAAGCCCAGTATTTGGCACTTAATTTGGTCCCAGGATTAGCACAGTCGTGGCGAGCCCGAAAAGATTTGCGAGCTGCGGCTGAGTAATTGTTGCCGTATCCCTTGGCCCCGAAATGTACGAGTCTTTCTTTCCCGCCCTCACAGGCTTTGACCATACGCTTCTTACCTGGCCGTGTGCTTGGCCGTGGCTTGTTGCAAGGCATGCTGGATTTTCCTAGTGGCATATTATGGCATCGCTGAGTTCATTATATTCAATTGATCTCTCTCTTCAAGTATCTGCCTCAAAATAGCCCGTTTAATTTTATTTACGTTTGTTTTGTCTATAATGTACTGGAATTCAGCAGAATCCTTCGAAGCATCGAGTCTTGGAATGTAACGGGATAATTCGGCTTGTACCAACGGACCTGCCCGTCTCACCCATTCGTACTTCTCGAAGTCGGTTAGATCTCGACTTAGAACGCGAAGTTCATACGGGGAGATGTCCGAAGGTCTACCCATTGCAACTCCCATCATGTACTCCTGCACAGCTAGATCATGGAGCGTTCCAGCATCCCAATTAATTACTTTTTGGAATCGACCGAAAAGGGACATAAGCTTATCGTGGGTAGCCTGTTCGGAAGGATTTTCTACCCCATCATATCCCTCAGTGCTAACACCGACACGGAAATAACGACGAATGATCGGTAGTTTATTGGTCAATCTTGGGCTTATGTTTCCGCCCAAGAAGTCCAGATCCGGGAATCCGAATTTTGATGCGAATGGAACTGACCCCAAGAAATAGGTAAGGATGCCATCTTTATGAATCCTTGAATTTGGATTTCCAGTAATAGCGTTCACAGACATTTCAACGTCGCGTAGGATTGGGTAATATGGAATGTAGCTAGCCATAACTCCCCCAGTAAGTTGAGCCGCGGCTTGTAATACTTTTTCTGGGGATTGGGTCGGAGAAATAACCTGCATGATTCCTCTCATGTTTTGCAACATGGACAAATCCATAACTCCAATCGCAGTTGAGATTGCTGAAGCCCCAAGAGCTGGCGCAATCGATTCGGCAGCTCCCCTACCCTGATATCGGATGACCTCACCAAGGGCCGCTAGAGGCATAAAGACTGCTGTCATTTGCGGGGGGAGAGCTTCCCACGAAATGAACAGCGGGGATTTCATCAAACCAAACAACCATGGGCGACCAAATTTTCCGATTTGAAGAGATCTTGGGGCTCCGCCGGATTCAAAGAAAGCCTTACGTTTTGTTGGTTCTTGCGGAGCTCGGAAGTGAATATTGAAGAAAGGATTATCTTTGTCTTCCACAAAAGCGGCCGCAAGCAATGCGCCGAAAAATCCAATCAAAGACCTGGCTGCCCAAAGTTTGGACACGGCCAAATCGTATTCCACACTACCACGTACCGGAGGCGGACGATGGTAAACGCTTCCTGCCAACATGCCACCAAGTCCTCGCTTTAATCTAAGGTCTCCGACGAGAGGGAGATAATCCAACCAGCTATTCACAATATTTGAGCTGGTGCGCAAGAATTTGAAGATTGACCCAGTAACCCAGTTAGATTTTCCAAGGCGATCAAACTGCTCAAGAATCAAACCAACCCATCCTTCAAAGTCAGCTTGATAGGTTGCCCTTCTAGCCAAAAGATTCACACGTTCCTGGAGAGCTTTCATATCTTCATCGGTTGGGCGACCTGCCGTAAGAATCTCATCCAGGCGGAGTACTTCTTGTGCGGGAGAGAGGTTGTATCGTTTTGCATCTTTTGCGGCCAGGCGACTAGCCGCGGCAACTCGTTCCGGTGTGCGGTTTAGCAATCGATCGACTTCATTAAGAACAAGCTCTTCTGTGATTTCAATCGGGCGCAAGCCTTTAGATTTTTTTTCCTCATTTTCCAATTCTAAATTCTTAACGGCCAAGTACCCAGCTTCTACGACCTCAAACATCTTCCTAATGTTTGTTTTATTGTAGGAGTCGGCCGCTGTCATGAGCCGTCCGGAGAACACAAACGGGGTTACCGCCGAAGGTGTGGGAACTGAAATGTTTCCAAATTTGCCAAAGGCGGGGATTAGTTTACCGCCCAATTTCTTGTCCAACCAAACCATAGCGGGTTGCTTGGCGATCTCGACGAGCTGGGCTTGAGTCATCCAAGCGGGGCGAAGATTAACAATCATGACCTTACCCTTGTCACGTTCTTCGGTTCTTACAAACTTGCCTGCGGCTTCTTTGGCCTCAACATAGAACGGAATAAATTGTGTCATCCATTGGGATGCAAATCCAAACCCGTCTCCAGTTGTCTTAGAAAAATTCTTATACCAATTCCTCTTCTTAACAAATCCGGGAACAAGATCACCAAGAGTCGGTAGCTGGATTGTCATCTCGACAGGACCATCGCCACGAAGACCCTTACGGGCAGCTTCGCCCTCTCGCGCCATGGCTTCAAATATCTGAACCTTACCTAACTGATGAACCATATTTGAATCAGCAGGGAACATGCCCGTCTTCCAAATATTCAAGGCCGATTGAACCGCAAGGCCGTCTGGATCAAACATAGATCCCTTCAAATCAGCCGCCGCTTGAGCGGCTAAAGCTTTCGACACGGATTTGGGGGCATTCCCAATCTGGGAATTACGGAGATGATTGACGAACACAATAGCATCCATCAATCCCCCGAGGGCAGCCGATTGGAAATTGATGGTGTGTGTTCCCGGTCCAAGCAGAACGTTAGCAGTTTGATAGCTGACCAACAATTCGCCATAAGCAATCGGGGCAACAAATTTAATATATTCTAGAATCTCAGATTCTTTGACTCCTCGAATGAATCCTTCTGGGAATGAATCCAACTTGAGAACCATGTCCTCGAGTTTTTTCCTCTGGGCTTCGTTGAGTTCTGGGAGACCAATTTTTTGTCTAATCTGGCTTAGAATTTCTTCGTCACGAAGAACACCAAGATTAGTCATTTCAACCAATTTCTGTAATGCTGAACGAACTTTGCGTGTCTTTTTCTCCGCCGTGGCATCTTTGAGATATTTTTCTTTCAATCTAACAAGGGTCTCCTTGCGCTTTTTGTCGATGAGTTCTGATACTCCATTGTAAATGTACTCGACTACTCGGTTTCTTGTATCAGCCGAAAGGGTAGTTTCAGCAAGAAGAACATCGGCAAGATCCTGTTTGAAGTCTAACTGTGTTGAAGCCGAAGATCGGATAAGCTGTTGAATCGACATTCTTGGACCACCAACTTCATCAAGTTTCGATATGACAGAAGAAAGAGATGTCAACGTGAATGGCCTATCTTTCGCCGCTTCGATAATTTGTCGCACTGTTTCAATCTCTTCCTCGTCAAAAGTATCCTTTAACTGCGTCAAGGCACTATTGTAAACTTTCTCCATGAAAGGAATTCTGTTCAAGAGGTCACGAATCTTCTTTACCGGACCAACCTTTTCAGGGGTAAAGCTGGGGATCAATCCCTCTTCTTTTCCACGATTCTTAACCTGGCGGAAGAATTCATCCTTGAACTGTTTGAGCGCGGACTTAACCCCCGGGGGCTGACGATTCATTGAAACTGTAATCGATTTGAGCAACGCCTCGGCGATTGCTTCTGCGCTGTCTTTTCCGGTATCCACGGGAGAGGGGGCTTGCTCTAGTCTGGCTCCTTCCATCTCATCCGCCAAATCCTCGCCCTCACCAATGTTGCCGGGCCAGTTGGGGAAATCATCCGCAATAATTCGACCAGTTCCCCCAATAGCGCTTCCCTCAAGCTCTTCAAGTTTCTGTTGTTTTTCTTCGATGCTGAGTGCCTGCTGTTCCAGCTCTTGTAACTGTCTGGCTTTTTCTTTTTCAACAAGCTGCCTTAGAACGCCGTAAGCGGCATCAAAATGCATATTGAGAATACGGGTGGCTTCTGCCGCTTGAGGTCCGGTCTGGAACTGGGGAAGGCGCAACAAGAATGACTTGATGGTATCTTTTTCGTCCAGAATGTTCGGGATGCTGGGGTACAATTCCTTTGCCAAGTCCAGCATGGTCTCAGCCAAACCTTGTAGGAAATCCTGATCAAGCTTTACTTTTCGGGCTTCAGGAATATCGCCACCGGGAAGGGTGATCTTACCCATTGCCGCGTCCAGCAATCCCTGCATCCTCGAACCGGCTTTGGTTAAGGCGGCCGAAATTGCAATATCCAAAGTCTCAAGAGTTTGTTTTTGCTTGTCGAGCTTCTGTTGATTGGCCATCAACTCGCCCAAGACGCCTTGTGTTTCGGGCTTACCAAAAAATTCCTCGACAGCCTTCCATTGAGCTTTGCTTAGATTTTTACGAATTTCGTCAATCTCGTCATCGTTCGCTTCATAAGTTTTACGGACTGCGATTTCAAGCTGGTTGTAAATTGAGTTGAGCCACACCATCGGATTCTCGACTGAAGCCCCGAGTCCACCGCCCTTGGCGCTGTATGACTGAATGATTCGACCGGCTGATGTGGCGTAGTGTGCGGTGGTTCTACGAACAATTCTATTGTAGTAATCTTGATCGTCCGGATTGCCCTTGGGGATTCTGCGGAGATAGATACTCTGCAAAATCATCCCCGTCATATGTTGCGATTCTAGGTCTGCGAAAGGAAGAGTGCCGTCCAGGAACTCGGCAGTTACCTTTCCAAGAGGATTCTGATTAACATAGTTCCTGGCTAGTTCAATTGTTTCTTGTGGGCTTTTCTGACGATAATGAATCATCGAAGCAAGCTGTTCCTTGAACTGACCGCCTGGCAACAACGCCCAGGCTCTGGCCAGGGTATTCTTTACAGCCTGACTTTGCCGAATTCGATCCTTCGGCTCTTCACCTTCTGTCGAAGGTGCCTCTGGGAACATGATCTTGTTTCCAACATAACTCGTAAAGGCAACCATGCCTTTCGGGTCATCTTTCTTCATCTCGGACAACAAAACCTTTTCTTGCCCCATGCGGTAAGGTTTTCCTTTGTAATTGATCACCTCGCCAGAGCCAAGAATGCGGAAAACAACATTCGACCTAGCTTGTCTAGCGGATACTCCATAACTGCTCTCCGGAGCTTTGCCTGGTAGTTCCACAAAATAGTATCCTTCGTTGTTATCCATCTGCCTTGCTTCTTCCACAGTGGGCATAAGAGGATTGACCGCTTCTTCAAAAATTTGACCTAATGGGATGAAAGCATCGCGATTGATAAAATCGTCCGTGATCTGGTCTAAAGCAAGACCTAAACGATTTTGTAGATCCTGCAAAAATACAACTTTAGGATTGTTCAACCCAGCCAAAACAGAATAAAACAAATCTCTAGTAAAGGTGGCGCCGGGAACTCCTGCGAGCATTTGTCTGGTTAAAGCGTCGCTTAAGTCGGAAGAAGAAATGAAAGGTCCAAGGCCGAGTACATCATTCTTGATCTCAATACCATAAAAATCTGTAGTTTTATTATTTAGATAGTCGGAAAGTCTTCTGGACAATACAAGATCGTGGTCATCTGTGAAACGCCTATCTCGGGTAGTATCCGGGACCCCACCGCCCTCTCCGGTCTCAGGCAACGCAACTCCACGCCACACTGGATTTTTACTCGCGTGATCAAAAATCATCTTCTCAAGTTCGCGTTTGCGTGCGTTAAGTTTATCTCCCTCTTCGTACTCTCCGTCTGATTTATCTGGTAGACGCTGAAGCTCTGTCAGGCGATCAATGACTTCATCATATTCGAGATTCATTGACGAAAAATTATTTACTTTAGCTTTTGTCTTTACCTCTGCCTTCGGAACTTCAAACTCCATCTCTTGTAAGCGTTTGATGGCATTTTCAGTAGCGGTGGTAATGTCAACCTTCCCACGACCTTCGGTAAGAACCTGCATGGAGTCCTCCATGGCAGAACGCATTCCCTCAATATATTGATTGATGCGTCGGAGTGTATTGGGGTTCTGACCGGCAAAAGCATCCCGGAAACGATTCAGCGAGCGCAATCTTTCTTCATCCGATATAGCGAGTGAAAACTCTGTGAACTCTCCGCCAAGCTCCATCTCCATCAACATTCTTGCTGCTTCAGCCGCTACAAAGAAAGGTGTCTTGACCATAGCCCGAACCTTTTCTCTGCCGCTTTCAGATTCTACGTTAATACCAAGACTTGTGTAGTAGAGTCGGGCAATATAGCCGGAAAATTCTTCCGAGAATCCGCTACCCAATTTGTTCAGGAAGTCCATGGCTTTTACGCCAAGAACATCTTGAATCCAACGAATCGTTTCGATGTGCAGAACCTCATGCCTAAAGGCAACCTGGATGATCTTCTTGATCTCTTGTTCTGATTTGTTCTTCAGGTAGCTGTTGAAGAACACTTCCGGGTCAATTCCGATATAAGCTGATTTATCGGAAACAATGGCTGTCGGTCTCTCGCCATTAAACTCAAACTTGATGCTGTATTCCTTGGTCTTCCCCTTATTTGTCTTTACCGTTAGAACACCATTCTTGTAGTTGAACATTCTGCCCATGCGGGTTTCAAGTTCTTCCAAGAAACGCATTTGTTCTGGCGTACCCTCAGATGGGCGGTGGTCATAAATGTGGGGATCTTTTACCTTCTTGGGGTCTAGATAATTTACCTTTGGTTGCTTCTTCTCAACTTTGTCAAAGATTGGACGAATACGGGTATAAAGAGTTGCGCGACGATCTCTTTCCGGAGCCTTATTGAAAGGCATTCCTGGGTTGAGGAACTTCTGGATATTCGACTCCAGCTTCTTTTCCTCGTCGCTCAAAGCGTCCCAGCGGGAAAGGGCTTTGATTTTCTCTTTTGATATGTCCAAAGCGGGATCGACCAGAGCCAACTGCTTGAGTAAGGCCGGCATCGGGACATTGTCCATAGCCGCTTTGACCGTGCTGTAGTCTTTGAAAATCGAGAGCCACTCATTAAACGACTTAGCGTCGTTAAAGGGAAGCGGTCCAAGTTTTACAACTTCTTCCGTCCGGCCGAGAGCAACTCTCCTGGCAGGTTTCGCGGTTTCGGCAGGTACTTCTTGCACTGGTTTGGTCAATTCATTCTGGAAAATCTCGGCTGCCGAGCGCTCGACTGCTGAAAGGGAATTTGCTTTACCGCGGAATAATGTGAGAAGATCAGCAATCTTTTTAGTTCCTTTAGCTTCCCTGACTTCCTTGATCCAGGATTGCGCCATCGCCATTGCTGGGTCAACTTCCTCTGTAACCGGGACTTCTTTCGGAGCCTCTTCTTTAATTGCTACAGTTTTGCCCAAGTTGCGATCAACGCCAAAATTGACTGAAGCGCCAAGGAACGACAGTTTTTCAACGAGTCTTGAAATGGTATTTTGATCCGCACTTGTGTCGGTTTCAAAAATCGTGATCTTAGGAATGCTGGCAGTATTGTAACGCCATACCCGATACATAGCTTGGACGAGGGAGATAGCGGAATAGGGAGGAGATAAGAAGATAACGTGGCGAGGGTTCTTCCCGGTAACGTCGTCCAAATTAATCCCAACACCGGCGCTATTGATCGTCGTAATGATAATATCCGACTCTTGTCCCTGGAAGCTTTGAAGCGCGGCAGTTCGATCCGTGCCACCATAGAGATTAGCTATCTTAAGTTGTTCCGTTCCTCCTTTGGTTTGCTTTTTAAACTCGTCCTCAAGAGCGAGTTGTAACAAATTGGCCGTCGAGGCCATCATCGTTCCGGGAATAATCTTGTCGGTGTTTTCTACCGAATCCACGAACAAAATAACTTTTTCTCCGCGCTTCCTTGCGTCTAAAGCCAACTTAACAACCTGAGGAATCTTGTATTGCTCCAGCAAGAATCTGGCAGCCTGGTTAATTCTATCTCCCACATCAGCATCTGTGTATTGAAGACCGAAATGGAGTTTTTCAATAGCCTTAAGTTCTTTTTGAATCTTGTCGTCAAGTTCCACTTGAGTCCTAGCAATTGGAACATTGTTTAATCGCATAAAGCGACTTCTGAATACACCAAGGGAGGCAAGCTCTCCCTGGAAGCCCTCGATCCGATCTTCCATATCTTCCAGGGTTACTCCTAGAAGCCTATCGATTTTAATTACATTTTCCCAATCATTCTTATTTTTGAAATTTTCTCTGGAATCTTCAAGCTGTTTAAGTTTCGTCTTTGAAAAACGAGGAGCTCCTTCTTTTGTAAATAAAGCTTCCGTATCCGGACGAACGCGTCCCCATGATTTCTCACGATACCCGCGATCTTTTTCGTAACGAAGTTCATAGCCAAACCGCAAGAACAACTGTTCAGCATCGCTAACATTTTCAAGAGTACCTAGAGCCATTAACATCGGAAGCATTTGTTCCGGTGTCTCGTAAGGAGTTCCGGAAGCCATCATCACTTTTCCAGATTTTTTTATCAGCTCTTCTAAAATAAGAGACAGTTTTGTATCCTTTGCTTTTTCCTGTTTTTCTTTATCTTTCCCTACTTCTCGCATTTTCTTATACCAACCGCGAGAAGTTTGAAACTCGTCGATCAAAAGAATTGTTTTATCATCAACAACATTTTTTAATTGTTTGAGATAACTACGGTCATAAGTAGTGACCATAATTTGGCCGGGCAATTTTTCAATCGGTAGACCATCCGCTCTTCCACGAAGTTGGAGCGGGATACCCATTGCCTCTGCATCGGAACCGAGCGATCCACCAACTGAGTTGTTTACGTAATCTGGATCGATTGCCGCATTATCTGTAATCACAATCACCTTCCAGTCGGGAAGGGTTTTCGTAAAATAGTTACCCACACCAAGAACAACTCGTGATTTACCAACACCGGCTCCGTTAGCAAGATAAGTAGCACCCTGCTTGGTGGTATTCATTGCCGTAACGGAGGCAACCAAATCTTCGAACTGATCGGTACGGAGATTGGCCAGAATGTCGGGTCCTAGAATTTTTTGGAAGATGGGGTAATTCTTCGAGTAATCAAGATCTTTTTGTTCTTTTAGAACTTCAAAGTCTTTTGGTATGCGCTCTCCAAAGCTTCGTTCGCGGCTCGAGCGCTTTCGCTCTTCGTCGGTACTTCCATCAGGCTCTGCAACGTATTCTCGGCTATTTTTAATGGGGCGAGACTTTTTGGTTTGTACACCCGCTGTCCGTCCAAGAAGCGCCGATTGGGCCCGTTCAATAGCGTTGACCCCGGATTTAGCTCTGCCTTCGGGCGTGCTAAGATCGGGTCTTGGTTCAGATTGTTCAAGTCCTTTAAGGACGATTCTTCCGTATTTATCATATGTTCCTCCTATATCTAGTGAATACTGCCTATCAAGCGACACGATATCTTCGCGAAGCTTTTTGAGTTTGTCTGTTCTTGTTTTGTCGTTTTTGATTTTAAAAGCGTTCTTGTACTCTTTTTCCCAATCATCCAGCTTGGATAAATAAAAATCTGTCTTTCCTTTGGGTAAAGTGAATTTTCTGGGTACATCCGTTTCAACTGAGAAGTTTGTTAGATTATCCCTAAATCGTATCGGGTATGGATCCATTGCGCCTTTAGTGGCAAGGGCGTCCATCATGTCGTCAAATTGAGCGTTTAGATTTTCATACAATGATTTTGTTTGAAGATTATTTAATTTCAAAACCAAGGGCTCGTAGATATCCAATTCGTCTTTTACGGCTTCACCAGTTTCCGGGTCGACAAAAGCTGGTTGAAAATAATTGAATGTTTTCATGTACAGGAATTTCTTCAAAAGACCATGAAGCTGATCCTTTGTAATTTCTGCCAAAGGACTCATAATAATATTGTCCTTAATATCCTTGTATTTACCCTCAATCATCAAATCCTGCTGAATATCCAAAGCTTTAGACTGGATAGCTTCTGTTACGCTCTGTAATCTTGTGGCCGCAACCTCTGTGGTAAATCCAAAACGTTTAGCCAATTCCTTAATTTTAACGGCGTCTGTCTTTGAATTGTCAGACCAAGATTGAGCAAAGGCATTGGATATCTCAGCCTTTTGTAGTTCTTCCTTAGCAGTATACTCTGCCGTATCGGCCGCCTGCGCCTCTGCCTTCGCTTTATCTTTTCCTTCTTTTGTCTTTTCTTTTGAAATCTTTTTAAGAGCTGCGGAAGAATTAGCTTTAGCGGAATCCAAATTTGCTTTCGCTTTATCCAAGTTAGCTTTTGCTTCTTTTTGAACTTCCACAACGGCGGAGGAAATTGCTTGGGACATTGTTTCAACTTGTTCCCGCGTCCTTGCTTGTCCTCCGAGAACAATTTCAGATGACTCCGCGGCCATGTCCAGAGCGCTCTTCGTGTCGGTAAGAACGCCAGCATTCTGAGCTTCAATCTTATAGGTTGCTGGTTGATCTAAACTTAAAGCGGCGCCGAGACCAAAATTGGCTTGTTTCAAGATAGCCGCTTGGCGCATAAAGTCGGCAGTTCGTCGCTTCAGAAGATTATCGAGGGCTATCGTGTTATCGGAAGTTCGAGAAATCATCCTGGCTTCGTCAATGACGGCATCCAAAATGCGCTCGGGGCTAAATGTTTGGTAACCAATTTTATCCGGGTTTGTATAATATCTTAAATAATTTTCTTTGAATTTTGCCAAAACCTGAGCGAACGACATGAGCGGATCGCCGGCGGCGTCCAGTGCGCCCATACGCTTAAGCATATTCGCCACGCCTTCATTTGATAAATCAAGACTTTCTCCTAAACGATTAATCTCCTGTTCTTTTCCCGACGGTCCAGTTTGTTTGGCTTTTAACCATTTTTGACCGGCTTCAGTTTCTGGGTCGTAAATATCAAATACAACGTCCTCTTTATTTTTAGCTTTGGCATACAGAATCTCTTCGTCGGTCGGCTCGGCCATGTCGTAAACATCACGCAAGAAATTATCAAAAGCTTGCCCTTCAAGAGCTAGGCTTTGATTCTGAAGATCGGTTTTCCGATTCTTAGCCTGCTCGATACGAGCGATGATTTCCGGTTGCTGGAGTACTGGAGCGACGCTGGCCTGGTCCTCAAGAACAGGAAGTTGTTCGTCTAACTTCCTGATCTCGTCTGCAATTTTAATTTGTTCGTTTGCTTGGGTGATCCTGTCTATTTCTGACGTCCGTTCTGCTTGAGTTTGAATTCCGGAAAGCCCGGCCCTTGAGGCGATGTCGTCCAACTTTTGATCGAGTGTGTTGTTTTTATCAGATATTGCGTCTTCAATCTCTGCCGCATAATCGCTTTTCTGTTCTTCGGAAAGTTCTACGTTGGCATCAAGTTCATCCAACAAGGACTGTTTGCGGGACACGCCAAGAAGTTTTCCTTTTTGTTTTTGGTCTCCTAGGTATTTTCCCGTGTCGGAAACAATACCCTTGATTCTAAAAGTCTTTTTGTCCGGGGCCAAAGAATAAGCAATTTTATTGTCCTTTTCGAGCAACGCGATGGCCGCTTGATTCTCTGGAGTAACGTCAATTTCAAAAGTCTTTACGTCAGTTGTGCTGAATACATCGGAAGCGTCTTGAGCGATCTGCGAGGACAAAGCAATTACATCGGGAACTCCAACTTCAGTTGGTTGAACTTCTTCGGTTTTTGGGGCTTCTTCGACCGGAACTGGGGTGCCATTCTCCTTTCGGATCATAGCGGCAAGACCAGGATCTTCAAACTTCTCTACTGCTTCGTCAGCAGCTTTTGCTGTTTCAGGCGCGACCCTTGGGTCGACTGCGGCTCTGGTATTTAAGGCTGAAAGATAATCGCGAACTTCTACTGTCGGGGAAGATTTGATGACCTTATTAATTATCGCATCTTTTTGTTTAAAAGTAAGGTCTTTTCTGTTGCGAATATCCTGAAATGTTTTCAACATTGTGTCCCGAACAGTTGCTTTTACATCATTATAATATCTTTGTTGTAAATATTGATTGTATGCGGGTGCTGTTGTTTGCGTTAAAGTCATTCCGAGACCAGCGCCAAAGGCAGTAGCGAAGTCTTCCCCCATTCCGGCGACAGGATCCTGGCCGTTATAAACTCGGTCAATCTGGTTGGATACAAATTCTCCAAGTGTCGAACCGGCTGTCTTGGCGCTTTGCTGAGTGATAAATCCAACCTTTGAGTTCAATCCAGCAAGATATTTTCCTGCGCCGGATTTTACGGCGGAAGTATACGCAATGTCCCCAAAAGAATCGCCCAATTTTTCAGACAACCCAAGCTGAAGTGTTCCCTCGGCAATATCTAGTAACCTTTGATCCCAACTAAGTGGGGTTGTACTTTTTAATTCTTGCCCCGCGCTATAGAATGTGTAGTTAGCTGCCGTGGACAGGGCGTTTGGAATTTTTACTAGCTTCCCGCCAACATTGACGGTTTTACCAATCATGCTTGTAAATAGTTTTCCTCCACCCGCAAATCCGGCAAGACTTCCAGCAACGGTTCCAGACAGATCGGCATACTTGTAATCGCGAGAAATAACTTCATTGATTCGGTTGATCAACGCTCCTCGCTTTGCGACTTGTTCTGGATCTTTTTCGTCGTCAACCACAATGTTACCGACAGTTACAAAAGGAATCGCGTTCCCTGCGCTAACAGAGAAAACACGCAGAACAGGAGAGGTTGGATTTTTATCCTCGTTATTCTCTAAGGTATCAAGATAATTTTCAGCTTCGGCTATGTTCATGCCGAATTTAATCCCTATACCTCTTCCCCCCACAGTTTTGGCGCCGATTTTTATGGCCGGTTTCTGGCCTTCAGGTGCGATTTTTTCTCCCTGTTGCAACTTGGCTGTATAGTAATCATTGAGCTCTAGGGCTTCTTTAGCTTGCTCTTTATCCGTAATTTCGCCAATCATGTTCTTTGCCTGGACTGCCATGGCAATCTCTTCGGCCTGCTTCTGGTCGACTCCTCCAGCCAACTGAACAAAAACACGCAAAGCGTTTGAGGTAGATCCTAGAAATCCTTTAGTAAATTGTTCGATGTCGCCAGTCTCAACCGAATTTACATACATGTCGGTGTATTTATTTAAATCCTTCATCGCGTCGGAGAAGGGTAAATACTCGTAAGCTCTATTATATTTACCGCGTAAATCGTCCTGCTTCAGAGCTTGAGAGAAGGAACTAAAAATCTTTTGGGCAACGCCTGTTTTATTAAGTTCGGTTAGCTGGGTCGCGAAACTGTCAAAATTATCGTTGGAAACAGGTTCCGCAAAAGCCGCGATTTCTGCTGAGAAATCCTGTGGTTGTGTTTCAGTCGGAAGCTCAAAAGGAATATCTGCTATTTCGGGAAGGGTATCTTGCTCCGACAAGGCTGGGGTATCGGCCTGAACTGGCTCAAGAGGTACTAGATCTTCGGGAGTTATGTCTGGCTCAATGCCAGTCAAGTCTGGTGTAGGTTCTACCGAAGTAATTGGTTGATCCTCAGGGGTCACATTATTGATATCGGTATCAGCCATAACCTTGTCTATTAAAGAGACTTTTCAGTCCTTGGTCAACACCAAGTTACTGTTCGGTGGGAGAAAGTTCAGAAGAGGGGGTAATCCCAACGGGTTGCAGCCCAATAAGTTGTTGGGTTGGGGTTAAGATGCCGTAGGGAGATTGGTCCTCTGGAGTAAATGTGGCGACCCGCGACGAAGCCAGTTCGTTCTCAATCTTGGCAATCATAAGATCAAGCGAAACAGGACGATTTGTCTTCGGGTTGATATAGTCGATATAACCTTTCTTGGTAGAATCATATCTCTGTACAAATTTATTATTTTCCGCTTTTTGTCGTTTTAAATCATTCAACAAAGCCACGCTTCTTTGATAATCTGAACTTTCTGATTTGGCTTGCGGTTGCGACATAGGAGTAGTTTCTGTAGGAGGAGGCGTAGTTTGTTGGCCAGAAACAGGCGATGCATTCTGCGGTGTTGCTGGCGCCAAAGCCCATTGATTACTAAACCGGGCTTTCGACATGTCAATATTTTGGGCAGCATTCGGAGTTGTGGGAGTGACGGGAACGTATGGCTTTCCTGATTTAACTGCTTCTCTTCGAGCCTCCGATTCGGCTATAACGGACCCCAAGGCAATCAAAGGATCTGTCTCCTGTTTCATAATCCCTGCAACACGAACTTTATCTTCGTACCTTTTGATCTCATCCCTAGTTTCTTTGGAGATATTATTTTCTGAATCTAATACTCCAAGTTCAAAAGAAGGTGTTAAATTTGGGGCTTGAAATGCTGCCCTTACTGTCCCGTCTGGATTTTGAATTGTAAAGTTTGGATTTTTTAACTGATTTTCCTCATAGAGAGATAGCTCGCGTGCTGTTTCGGCTAACTCATTTGCGCTTTTAATTTTATTATCTTCTAAACGAAGTAACAGTTTTTGTCTTCCCCAATCCTCACCGGATCTTTGTGCTTCTGGAGTTCTTGTCAGAAGATCATCGTATTTCTTTTGTACAGCCGGGTTAAGGCGACCATAATTAGCTTTGTACAAGAAATCATCATCAGCTTTAACAGAATCTTTAGCTTCAACTTCTTTTTTCTTATTGGCTATGCTGGCTAGGGTCACACTGAAAGAATCTGTAATCTCTTTATTCTTTAAATTTGTTCCGAATATAGAGGCTCTTTTTTGAAGTTCGGCAATACCTCTTTCCCTTTCAACGGGCGATAAAGATTCCATTCTGTTCTGGAAGTCTTCCGCATCAATATGAAATCTATTTACATCGGGCATGGCGTTTTGAACTAGCTGTAAGTTTGATGAAGCCTCGATATTATCCGATATATTTTTAGCGTTCGACATCATGGTTTGGTAATCAATCAGATCGAAAGAATCCTTTTGGGCGTCAGCGTACCATTGTTTAATTCCGTCGTAATCTTTGTTCACTGCTAAACTCATGTACTCGGCCATTCTGGCTCCCGAAGCTTTCTTTCTTGCCAAATTATCCGCTTCCGTCTTTGCGTCTCGAACTTCTTTATCCAGGGACAACTCGTATTTTTTCTGGTCTAGATTTTGAGCTACAGCATCTTTATAAGCGGCGTATTTATCTTTACGCGCATCTAGTTCAGCTTTTTTTAATAGAGTTTCATTTTTTGCTTCTTCCTGGATTGCGTTTTGTTCTAAAACTCTATTTTTGTATTCAGCGTCCAGGGCGGCATTATCTCGCTGTGCCGCAAGCTGGGCGTAACCCAAAGCATTCTGGGCTTTAGCCTGCTCGTTCTGCTGAAACAACTGTTGTTTCTTCAAATAGTCTTCGCGTACATCACCAATGATGCCACGAACTTGGCTGATATAATCAGGAGCGTTGGGGGAGAGGGCCATATGTTAAAATCTCCACCCGTTTTGCGAGAAAGAACCTACTGTCCAAGGACTTTGACCCATTCTGATGCTATCGGCTCTTTCTTTTGCGGCTTTAGCGGCGGCTTCTTGATCGGGTGTCAAAGGTTTAGTGGAGGAATAAGTTCCGGGTTGATATCCAACGTACTGACCCTTTGTAATATCAAATTGTCCCGGCATCGCCTGAGTCTGCCAAGCGTTCATCAAGTTCTGGTTTGCAATCTGCTGGTTGATCGAAGCCTGGTTTGCGGCTGTGCTGAACACCTCGTTCGGAGAAATTGGGTTCATAGCTTGCATTGCTTGCTGTGCCAGAGCAGAGGACTTCGCCAGCAAATCGGCTCCCTGCTGTTGTACCTGTAAAGATCCCAATCCTAAATCACGGGCAAGAATATTACGTCCGATTCCAGAACGACCTCCAAGACCAGTGCTGAAACCAAGGGCTGCGGCTCCTCGACCAATCTGTCCAGCCATATCCCGAGAAAGTTGTCCGGTGGCATAAGTAGACCCAGCCTGTGATAGTGCTCGAGCGCCAGCTTCAGTTTGGGGAGCAAATTGTCTATATTGTTCCGCATAGGGCTTGTTAGCTTCCATAGCCCTTTTGCCCATTTCTTCATAGTTAAGATTTAAATCTTTTAAGGTCGGAGCGGGACCAATATAAAATTCCATTGGAGCTTGCCCGGGCATAACGGTTGCTCCACCAGAACCAAGCCTCGGACCGGTAGAACGTCTGGCACTGCTGCTACCTCCACCTCCCGGTGTTCCAGAGATTAAGGACCCACTAGCCGCTCGGTCAAAAATAGAACCGCCTTGAGCTGCTTGATTAAAAATAGAACTATAATCTGGCAGATTGGATGTGATTGAATTAGTATAACTTTGACTTAGCGATGTTCCCCTAAATGGATCCATTGAATCTGTGTTTGCTGGAAGATCAAATCCGTATTTACTTGTTGAGCTTCCCAACCAGTCGGAAACCATATCCTGTTTTGGGGGTTGAATATCAAACATTCCTGCCATAAATTATGCCATTGCGGGGACTTCGCCCATCGCAAATGCCTCCATTTGAACCTGGGGTCTGCCGATGTTAGCTCCTTCGACCTCTTTGAGTTCTTCACGCAAGAGTTCGACGGCCTTCTCTTCATACTTCATGGCTTCGTCCAGATTATTGTTTTCTTCTTTTTCGATGGCAATCGCCATCATCTTTAAAGCCCCAAGGTTGGTCACAATCAAATCATCATCATCAGTGACCACGGGGATAAACTTACGCTTTGCAAGTACAGTCACGTTAGCACCATCTTCTCTTTCATGACCAGGAATTGCATATCGTCGATACTGGGGCAACGTCTCGTCGGGCGCAAGTATAGCGATGCAATATTCAGCACCCGTGGTTGGATCGACTGCATAGACGCGGACCCAACCTTTCGTTGCAGTTTTGTTTATGGCATCGATAGAGCGGAAAGCATTGACTGTGGTGCGGGGGAGTTCTGTCACAACGATACTCGTAGCGACGGTCCACCCGGAAGCCAGCCAGGGATAATTGACCGCGGAAGCACTTGCGGCAACAGTATCCCCACCCCCTGGGTCGTCTTTGTCGTAGGTCACGTTCCACTCCGATCCCGTCCAAATTATATCGTAAAGACTATCGGCTTTGTGGTATTGTGCTTTTGAGTTATAAATACCATTCCAAGAATAAACGCCGTTTGCGTCGGCAGAAGCTCCAGTTATGCCAGAAACCAAGACGCTAGAATTACCCGAACCAGCACTCAAGTTCAAACGCTCGCCGTCGATGTAGGCTCCGTTTTCCTGAGTCTGGACTCGGTTGTTGTAGGAATCAGATCCGCGGAACAGGATGGTGGAGGTAGCGTCTTCCGCGAGATCGGTGTAGACACGGATATATCTCTGCGAATCTAGCGGACGGAAAGAGGGAACGAATCCGCGATCTTGTAATTGTCTCCAAGCCCCGGCGGGAGACATTCCCGGACCATTGGCCATAAACTCATACCACTGGTTATAAACTTGGGCGGCTGCGCCGTCGTAATTGTACCCGAGAATAGATTCAAACTCGCGGGGTAATGTGATGCAACCACCATAAACGCAAACGGAATAACGCCCATAAGTTCCCGCATACAATCCTTTATTGAGCAAACGTTCCTGCGCTTCGTTGGTGCGGGCGAGCAACTGGGGATCAGTCGCGCACATCCCGTTCTGGGTAACGCGGGCCAGTTGTTCTTTAACCGATCCGTAAGTACGACGGATCATTCGTAGAACCCCACGTAAACTTTATATTGTGCGTTGGCCGGGGCGACCGGAAGGGTTGGGGTTAGTTTGGTGATGCCATCAACAACGTAGGTTGTATTTCCAATACCCCATGGCGAAGAAATAGCCGCATTTGCATCCGTCAAAACAATGTCTCCAAAATTAAATGGTGTGAATTCTTTCCATGCTCCTTCAGTATAAAGTCTTACTGATTGTGGGAACCCGCTAACTCCGGCTTCTGTTTGAAACCAAACTTTATCATTATCCTGTGCGGCGGGAGTGGAACCGGAAATAACTACGGAACTTAAATTAGGACCAGCATTTACCGATAAATAGGATTCCAATAATTGTAGCAACCCCTGCATGTTGGCGGGATATCCGGTGTTCTGGGGGACAGTTCCGGCGGATATCGTGTAAACGGCCATAGCTTAATTAGATTAACGTGTCGGTGTTTTGTGTCAACTATTTAGGGAGCTGGAGGGACATAAGGAACTTTAGAAGTCCAGTACCCCACATAGGTTTTATATTTTAAATTGTCTGGTGGAGGTGGGGCTAGCGTTGGGGTATAACTGGATAACCCAAGCCCGGCGAAGCTATAAGTAAAGCCATATTCTCCCCAAGGAGAAGAAATAGAATCTTCGGCGGCTATCAGAACCCTATCACCTTGAGAGAGTTGTGCGAACTCTCTCCATTCTCCGTTTACATACCGTCTGACGACTTTGGGGGTTCCATAGCCGGCGCCGGGGGATCCCGTCTGAAACCACAATTTATCTTGATTCTCGGCCGACGGAGTTGTTGCACTTATAATATAGGGTTGTGGGTTTCCAGGAATAACAAGCGTTGTGTAATCGGAAACAAGATTCAAAAGTAGTTGAACCGTGGGGGGATAACACGTATTTTGTGGGACAATTGTTGTAGTTAAGGGATATTCGGCCATAAATAAAATTATCTAATAGTAGATTTCAGTCAATAGAATTACTGTTTAGCCAAAACCACCCGGCAATTCGACAAAAATTTGTGCTATTTTTGGTTCTCCGTCTTCGCATATTGTAAAGGGCTGAAACTTTCTATCACAATCGGCGAATGCCCCGAATAGCCCATCAATATCCTCGCACGGAGGTATTTTTTTCAAAAAATTACCTGACGCACCCGGAAGAGGAGGAGCTGTGGCTGGCGTAACAACAGTTGTGGTTGGATCGGCTGGATTGCTTCCGATGGGAGCAGTGGAGTCTGGAACAGTTATGTTTGGGGCATCATTCACTGGCCCAAATTTTTGGGCCGCTACAACTCGGTTGAACCCCGGCAAAACAACAACATCAACGGTACCTCCACCAAAACCAGGTAAACCGGAAGGCAGCGGATTCCCAGGATACTCTAGTCTATCTGACATTTTAGCACTCCCCCAAATCGCTGACATCTTTTCTGGACGCGTGGAATTTAAAAATCGCTAGCTTTGCGTAGCCAACCCAAGAAACTCTAGGTTGAAATAGATAACCAAATCTTGCTTTTCTAGATACACCAATCACGCATGAATCTGAAGGCTTGACCGTTCGGATTGTTCTGTAGCCGAGTCCTAGGTCGGGGGGAGAACAAGTTTCGAGTTCATCGGTTTGAGTATCAAAGTCGATCGTTCCGCTTTGAATGGGGAAGTAGGATGGATAATAATCGGGCGTGAAATCGAGGGCCCACGAAACAGATCCATAAATCTCCGAAAAACTAATATCGGCCCGGACGAGTTCTTTGATTTCATCCGGAGATTGAAATGCCATGCGTCGGCACTCAACCTCTGACGATATCGGGATAGATGTTGTCCCGTTTTCCCCATCAGGAACAGTATCCGAATAGTCGTCTGTGGTGATCTCATATAACGCATTATTACCATCGGAACCACAAACCAGTGCAAAGGCTCTTCGCGCCCCGCTAAAATTACCAACAACAAACTTGCAAACTTGAAGCCCGGTCCACTCTCCGTCATAAATGGGGGGATAATTTCCCTCGTATACTCCGGGATTAAAGTCTTGTGTAACAATTTTTGTGAATACAATATTGTAGGAAGAATCGCTCCCGACCACTTTTTGGATTTTTGGGGCGCAAGCATACAGTGCTCGGTAATCAAAGTAAGCTGCTGTGGAAAGACTCGCCCAACGTTCGGTATCGTAATTGATGACTCGGTCAGCTTCGACGCTGTCGACAAGCGTTACGTTTGCACTCTTTGAGAATTGAACTGTTTGAACAAGTGATCTGATTCCATCTAGTGATCTAAAATATACGTCGTTGTTTGTAACAACCATGCAATCTGGCGAAATACATCCACCCCCAATGAACATTTTTCTCTGCATACCTGGCGTTGCTTGCCAGGTTGTTCTATCAAAAATGTTGGATCGAATTGCGGCAATTTCATTGCGTGTAAACACAATTAAGTCGCCTTGACCCGTGGACGTATCTGATCCTGGTAGAAAGGCAAGTCCAGTAATTTCTGAATCAAACGAAAAACTACCGCCCCCGTTAAGATATTGTGTTTCTGAGAAACGAATTTCAGATCCAGCATAACTTCCCGCCAAGTCACCCGCAAAAAGTTGATTTCCGGTAGCCACCCAAAGCCGGCCGTTCCCGAACGCCATAATACCGCCAACTGGTATAGATACATTAACCTGCAACGGTCCAGGTGGAAAAAACTTGGCCGTGGCTAAAGCCGTAAGCGAACAATTCTTATTCAATGTAACTTCTGTAGCGGTATCTACGGATACAATGACTGTGTTAGCCGATATCCCTCGCGCAGTCTGAACCAGCATCCCAGGAAATAAACCGGCCGTTGAAGACACATTAATTCGAGAATTATTTGCGCCCATTGTAATTTCAAGTTCAATGTAAGACCCAAATTCTTCCAGAATATTTTCAGATCTGAAGGAGCTTGCGCCGGTATAAATAATTGCGGGGTTTATGCCGTCTTGAGTTACAAGATAATTATTGGCCGCCACCATAGAGGCTCTTCTGGATATATAGTTATCTGTCTCTCCCGCTGGAGTAATATCAAGAACGGCCGACTCGGGAAGAGTCGGTTGGATATTATACAAACGGCCATCAATAAGAGTTATTATCTCTTCCGTGGAGGGAGTGTTAAAATAAGATGCTCCCTGAATCACCCCGTTGGGGAGCGCTTTAATAAAACGAAATCCAGGCCGAGTCCTAGGATAGCCACCGCGAACACTTACGTTCACAGCCCATGAATATTGATTAGGCGGTAGTAAAGCTGGATCGACGCTGGAATTCGCACCACCGATGAAGGTGGCTATGCCCTCCATCAGCCGATTCGGATCGTTGATCATGACGGTACTGCGCGTATTACTAGATAAGAGAATTGAACCGCGCCGTTGTAAGTTGTACTTCCGCCCGAGGCATCTGTATTTGTTACAGTTATATGCACTGAATTTAATGCTGAAACACGGCAAGAAAATATAACATCATCAAAAAAATTGGCACCAAGCGATGGAAAGGTAGCATAAGAAGCTATGACAAAATCTCCAGCGGCACATGTAACAATATCGGAGAAAGTTTCGGAATCTCCTGGGGCTAGCGATGCAATGGCTTTAGAGGTCCCAGTATCTATAAAAAATTGCGTTAATTTTGCAGCCCCATTACCAGTAGAAACTCTATAATCGGTAGCCGTAACTGACCCAACTACATCTAATTCTGTTCCTGGGGATGCTGTTTTAATTCCCACTTTCAAACCCGCTGCTTTAACTGCCAGTACATTTGATCCAACAGTAACATCTCCAGTCAATGTTGATGCGCCAGTTACGGCTAATGTGGTTCCAATTGAAGCGGACGTGAGAGTTGAGGCTCCGGCGGCTAAGGTTGAACTAAGAGTTGTCGCCCCAGATACGCCTAGTGTTGTACCAACTGTAGCGGCCGTGCTAACTGCCAAAGCTCCGACTACGTCTAAAGCAACCGCGGGGGTTGTTTTATTAATGCCGACAAAATTTCCGGAAGCGTCAACCTTCAAAACATTTGTGTCAACGGATAAATTTCCTGAAATTGCTGTGGCCCCGACTACGTCTAAAGCAACCGCGGGGGTTGTTTTATTAATGCCGACAAAATTTCCGGAAGCGTCAACCTTCAAAACATTTGTGTCAACGGATAAATTTCCTGAAATTGCTGTGGCCCCAACAACATCTAGTTCGACTGAAGGTGAAGTTGTTTTGATCCCCACGCGATTGTTGGTTGAATCAACATTTAATGGAACTCCGCTAGAAACGCCAAGCACTTTAAACGAAGAAGCGTCGCTGAGTCCACCGGGATTAACGAGCAGGGTTACGGCTTGAGCAGAACCATTAACGTCAAGTAATTTTACGGGACCAGATGTGCCAATTCCAACTTTGGACGCGCTAGCATCTACATACAATGTATCAGTAGCTCCCTGTGTTTTTACAATAAAATCGGCATTTGCTTGTGAGGAATTTACCGTGGCGCCTAAAACAAACTCCGCTGCTTGACTCGCTTTAAAAGTTCCAGTTACATCTAGGGTTGCAACCGGAGCAGAATTACAAATACCAATAGTGTTCGTACTTCCTTTTGCGTAAAGCGCGTGTGTTTGAGAATCAGTTTCCACTCTAAAATCAACTGAAGCTCCGCTGTCATTTATAGTTACAGCTCCATCCAAAAGTGAATTTCCAGTTACCGTAAGTGAGGGCAGGCTGGAGGTTAATGTGGCTACAGAAGATGGCGAGACTTTTGAACCGGAGTTAACTGAAGACGGATTAACCACTCCATCTGTTTTAACCAACGTTGCCGTTACTGGTGTATAAGGATTGCTTCCGAGGGCAACTACCCTGTAAAACCCAGCGTTTGATATATAAATTGTTTGGCCAATTGCAATCCAACGATTTTCGACAACACTAAAAGTAACATTATCATTTACTGCTGGCTGAACAAAACTAGCGCTCGTAGTGGTAAAAGCGTTAAGCCCGTTAGTGCCATTGGTCCCGTTAATACCGGCAAGACCCTGAGGCCCCTGGACTCCGGCTTCTCCAACAACAAGTGTGTTACAATCGCAGCTCATTTAGTTCTCCTTTATATAGCTTGTAAAGCAATTTTATACTGAGTTCCGTTAATTCTAACTACAAGATATGCAGAAGTTGCCCCAGCAGTAGCGGCTGTCAAAACATTATAAGAACTTGAACCGATTGCAATTTCTCCGTCCGCTTGAGAAATAGCACCACGTCCAATGGCAATGCGTCTTACCCCAGTTGCCAAATTTGAATCAGTTTCAGACCCTAAAAAAGTGTTGCTCGACCCGGTCGTGATAGCGTCCCCAGCTTGATATCCTAAAGCAACATTGCTAGCTCCAATTGTATTTAAGTCGAGGGCTTCAAACCCAATAGCTGTGTTATTGCCCCCGGTTGAGTTCTCGAAGAGAGCATCAAACCCATAAGCTGTGTTCCTTGATCCACTTGAATTATTTACAAGGGCGGCTTCTCCACTAGCTGTGTTACATTGCCCAGTTGTGTTTCCTTTAAGGGCTATATGTCCAATAGCTGTGTTGGAGAATCCAATTGTGTTGTTTTGGAGGGCTTCCTTACCAATAGCTGTGTTGTCGTCTCCCGTAGTATTAGCGCTGAGGGCGCTTTTTCCCACTGCTGTATTGCTGGCTCCAGTTGTGTTAGCTTGGAGGGCATTAGCTCCGCTAGCTGTGTTGTTGTTACCGAAAGTGTTTGACCGAAGAGCATCTCTGCCCACCGCCGTGTTGTTGTTCCCCGTAGTGTTTGCTTGAAGCGCACTCCTTCCTACCGCCGTATTGTCACTCGCCGTGGTGTTGCCTTGAAGGGCAAGATACCCCACCGCCACGTTGTTGCTTCCCGTGGAGTTAGAGAAAAGCGCACTTGCGCCCACTGCTGAATTATTATTTCCCGTATCGTTTTGATTAAGCGCAGCTTGCCCAATAGCTGAATTGTTTCCCCCTGAGGTATTTAATTGGAGCGCATTCACGCCCACTGCTGAATTGAGAGATCCCGTGCCATTGTTTTGAAGGGCTTGGTAACCCACTGCCGCATTAGCATTGCCCGTGTTATTGTTCTGAAGAGCGCTTGCTCCAACCGCCGTGTTAGTCGGTCCGGTTGTGTTTAAATTAAGGGCTTGGTAACCGATAGCCGTGTTGTTGCTGGCCGTGGTATTATTAAGTAGAGCATATGCCCCCGCAGCCACGTTTCCACTTCCACTTGAATTGTTTCGAAGGGCATATGCTCCCGAGGCTAAGTTATTATTTCCAGTTGAGTCGTGGAGAGCATAAAATCCATTAGCTGTGTTGTTATTTCCAACAAAATTGGTATACAGAGCTCCTGACCCAGTAGCTGTGTTGTTGCTTCCAGTTATGTTCAACTGAAGGGCATTTGCTCCAATAGATGTATTATCATTTGCTATATTTTGATAAAGGGTATTTTCTCCAATAGCTGTGTTCCTGGCTCCAGTTATATTTGCAGTAAGGGCTTGATAACCGATGGCTGTGTTGGTAGACCCAGTTGTGTTTGATGCGAGAGCGCTTACTCCGATGGCTGTGTTGGTAGACCCAGTTGTATTCGCAACAAGGGCATTTGATCCAGCTGCTACATTAAACAAAGAAGCACTTGTCGCGGGAGCTGGTCTTAAAAGACGATCTTCAATTCCCGTTATAAGTTGTGCCGGCGGAGGAGTGGTATTTGCCCCGGCTGTTCCGCAATCGCAATCTCGGGCGTAGTTGTCGGGATTAGGAAAACTCATCGCAGTGATTATGCCTGTCTATAATTATGAGTCAAGCAATCCCTACTTGAGAGCAGACCAGTTGTCCCGCCATTTGCAATTTGGCTCCATATAAATGGATTTTGTGCGTGGGAGCTTTTCTCTTGGTATAATAAACATAGCGTCTAAAGTTGTGTGTAAAAATATAAAAGCGTCGCAATCTCCCTTGGTATAAAGCCTCTTCTGCATATGGCCAAAACCAGGTCCTCGAATGGCAAAAAACTTTAACTTTCTCCTTGGACAGTCATCGCTTCCACCCGTGGTTTTAACTTGGACGCGCACCATCTTGCCCTTCCAATCGGTAACCAAATCGTATCCATCATCGTAAATGGGCAGGCTTACAAGAAAGCCCTGCTCCATCAACTTGGTGGAAACCTTTTGTACCCCTATTGCTCCTAATCTAATGTTGTTACTCATAACCAGCTCCTTGCGAGTATTGTACCAAGGGGTCGACGCTTGCGATAGACCCCATCCCCGTCTCGGCTACCATCGTCGTTTGTATTACCCTCTATCGTTACAGCCCATTTTCCTTCGACTTTTTCGACGATACCCGTATGAGCCACGCGTTTAAGACTTTGAAAATAAATCCCAAAGGCATCGGCTCGATCTGGCTTCTTTCCGAAACCTCTGTCCCATGTAGGACTTTTAACGAAATCTGGGCTCCAAGCAGATCTCGGGAACGGGTTCTCTTTCTTGCCGAACGCTTCATCGCCTATGTATACTACCCAAGCCGCGCACCATGGAGCTCTGGTTCCTTCTAGCCCTACTGAGGCTAGGATCTTGTCCACCAAGGGCCCGGAGTTTCTTCCGACTTCTCGCCAGCCAATGGTTCCCCGAGCCACTTCAATAAGTCGCGATAGTCTTTCTCCTCGCGTCGGTACGATTCCTTCAGCAATTGCTTCTCGGGTACCCAGCAAAGATATAAACGCCAGAGCCAACGCATAAATTATCCGCATAACAGGGCAAAAGCTATTACAAGGCCAAGAAATACGGCGACCAATATGGTTGCTCGTACATGCCCATCTAGCTCCTTCCAGTCGTCCTCCAAAGCGTTATTGTCCATATACTGATCAAGAAATTTAAACTCAATATTGATTATTAGCCAAGCTAATGTTACGGCAAAGAGTAACTTAACGCCGGCAAATAAAACAACATGAAGGGCTCCGAGGTCTACAATACCAGCCCCGGGGTCAATAGCGTGAAGAATTGGGCCGAGTCCAAGAAATAGGGTAAGCCCGCACAATAAAGCGCCCAGCCCTTGGACGTTATCCTTTAGCCACTTTTTCACTTAAAAGAGTTTAAGAAAGGGAAAGAAATTACGCAAGGCCAAAAATGCTGGTAGTAAGAGCATCCCGCCGATACCAATCAAACGCCACTTCCATAGCATACCAACGGCTTTGCTGTACTTAGCCTCAAGATATTCAAGCCTCTCAGCCATCTCCGAACGTTCTTTGAAGTTCTTATCGACCTGAGACTGAAGCTTTAGGATCTGGTCTTTGGTATTGTCCAGCTCATCGGCAACTGGTTTGCAGGCGGGGATTGAACGGGCTATGGCTTGAGCTTTTAAGACTGATTGAGTCGTCGCTTCAAGGGTGAGTGAGCCGGACGAAGTCGTGCGTGTAGAAGCGCACGACGTTAAAATTAAACAAACAATGGGTAGGATTATTTTCAAGAAGATATTAAGAGAATACAACATATGGGTCGTAGAACCAAATACTTCCGGAAGGTGTTCCGCCGCCGGTTAGATAACCCCTACTCTCTGCGAAGTACATTGAGAAACCAAGTTGTGTGTTGTCCACGGCACCTCCAACAAGAGGGAGGGGCACACGAACGTTTAATTGCTTCCAAGTTCTATAACTGGATGCGAATTGTTGAGTCGTAGAAGAACCACCATTCGGAAGAATATTGGCTCCTCTCAAATATAAATCGGAGTTCCACCTGTTGATGCCTTCCCCGCCCGGATCAAATGAAGGGCCGGCCCACATATACAAAGAATTGCTGTTTCCTTCTTTGAAGTTTGTGTAAAGGCTCCCACTTTGGGTGCCCGGCAAACTCGGAACCTGCCAGCCACATATAGCAGCAAAATCTACTGACCATTTGTTTGGACTACCAGCAAAAATATAAAAACCTCCGAAATTATAAGAACGCAAATCATCCGATGCTGGGCATAACACCATCGCGCCAAAGTTAACTTCTGTTGCACCGACTGGTATATTTACCGCTTGGTACATCTCATATTTTACCCAATCTTGTGTATTTCCACCGGCTCCTATTATATCCGAAGTGATCTGTCTCATCGGAGGATTTGGATAAGTCCTCCCGAAATCGTTAAACGGAATTAGGGTACTACCAATTCCAAATAGTTTGAATAGATGTCGACCTTTAGGTCCAAAATTATCAACTGAATAGGGTGGGAATGCGTATGGAAGATATACGGGGCCTAAAGTCGCATAAGTGGGTGCTAGATTTACAAATGTGGGGGAATAACGTCGAAATGGACCTAAGTAAGTAAACATTCCTTCGCTAGACATTACAGCGTAATCACCATTTTGTGTTTCGACTAAAGGCCGTGTTGCCCGATGGGCATCAAGCCTTGGTATAGAAAGAGCATTAGTCCCCGTGTATCGAGACGATGGAGGCAACAAGAGGGTGCTTGATTGCGATGCTGTTACGCCTAAGCCGAGTTTCGGCATGGCGGTTTATCCTGCCTTGTAGGCGATGACTTTTCCAGAAGCTAAATCGTAGCTAGTAAACGGTCCGTAAATAATAGTTCCAGCAGGAAGAATTACACCAACCAAACCGCCAACTGTAGAATTTAAAGCGGTCAAGCCGTCAAAAACAGTATCAAAAATAATTTGAATGGCCGCAAAATTACCAGTAACTAAATTTGTATCATCTGTATAAATAAACCCACGCTGACCTAAGGACACAAGCGCGGCGTCGGTTTCCTGCGTTACAGACGGAGCGAGATTTTCGTCAAAAAAAGTTGGCATAATTAAAATCCTTTAGCAACCAAAATTTTAAAAGTATAAGTACCAGGATTTACAACAAGAAGGGTAGGATTGATAGCTCTGACCGTAACTGTATTTGCAGCCGAAACAAAAGAGGAAAAAATAAGGGCACGAGAGCCGTCTCCTGAACCGCGAATAGAAACGCAATTAACCGAAGTCCAGTCATCTAGTGCAGCTCCCGTAACAGTAACATCGGAATCTAAGAATCCACCAGACACCCCAATAGACCCGAAATTAATGCTGGCAGTAGCGGTTAAAAATGCGTCCGCAGCACCAATGTCTGATGGTTTTAAATTATTTAGAATCTGTGTGCTAAAAATAGAATTGACTTGAGCGGCCAAAACGCGGTCAACAGTTGCTACGGCAGAGGCAAAAAAAGGGTTGCGAATTGAATCCATAAAGTACTCCTATTGTGTGGTCTTATTTTTAATTGTCAACTATGTTTGCCAAAAATCTTTGACCAAAAGAATTCGGCAAAGGTCGAAATCATGAATGTCATAACTGCTACGACTCCATACCCCATGTGAATATGCTTCTCAACCTTACCGATTCGCTGGTCGTGTTTATCCCTAGACTCAAGCAAAGAATCAAGTTTCTCGTCCATGCGGGCGGTACGCTCAAGAAGGGTAATTAGATGGTCATTTTCCATGACTAAATATCCTATCCAGGGTCGGGTATAGTCGTGATTTCATCTTATTGGCAGTATAGCTCTCAACACCCAGCAAAGGCAAGAATAGCTCGAAGCACATTTCGAACGATTCACGCTCATAACAGGCTTTTGGCCTGGCAGGCTTCTTGCCGGCGTCAAGATCCTGAAGATCGTTCCAGGCTTGCTTGACAACCGCCAAGATGAGCTTATCCACGGCTTTACGCCATTTCGTTCGACGACATTCCTTTTTCAACGGCTTGAACCATGCTCATGTCTTCTTCTGGCATTTCGGTTTCAGTTTCAACTTCAACTTCTTTACCGGGAGAAACTGCTACACCTTCAACTGCCGAGAGATACATGGTCGGTCCTTTAAAATAGCCGCTGGCCATGAAGTCGAATGCATCGCCTTCAGCAACACCTTCTGGAGGTGTAAAGCCTTTGGGTACGGGAAATGAGATATTATCCATAAGAGTTGTCTTTTTTGAAAGAGTATGGTCCCCCGGGGGATAGAACCCCGGGGGACCAATTAGTTATTAGTTAGTTGCGTTCAGATTACGAAGCAACGCAATGACGGTATTTAACTTACCGACAATCGTCGCCACATCATTAGCAGACGGAGTGCCGCTGTTAGCGATGGTTGACGTTGCGCTAGGTGTACCTGGGGTGGTGAGCACAATCGGACTGATAGTCGAGACTGTGTCGCCAGACGCTCCTCCAGCAGAGGAACCAATCGTCGCCAGAGTACTTCCTGCTGTACCCCATTCGGGGCCGTTATTAACGGCGCCACGAATTTGAGCCGCTAGGACATTGTCCTGAGTACGCGTTTGAAGAGGGGAACTCATTTTAGAGGTCTCCTTTCTTCAATTAGCTAACGTAGTCAAGGCTGATGGTAGGCCGTGTGTGCAGAACGACGTAGCCGTACTGCGGGAACACGGGCCGAGCGCCACTTGCCAGCACCCCGCGGAAGTATCCGACATTTCCGTCCG
>Ga0209088_10000409_pt1 | contig 31164 bp, 20 predicted proteins | sample S_140625_EF_Meta_FD_187324 | JGI IMG/M metagenome (GOLD analysis project Ga0209088, IMG submission 187324) | Freshwater microbial communities from Lake Simoncouche, Canada to study carbon cycling - S_140625_EF_MetaG (SPAdes) (version 2) | ecosystem: Environmental > Aquatic > Freshwater > Lake ... | reverse complement strand
CTTTTTTAGTCATTTTACTTTCTAAAGGATGCATTTTCAATAATTTAGTACTTTGGTAAAAAGATTGTTTTTTACTTAAAGTAGCTCTAACTTCTTTTACTACTGCCGGTTGAATAGGTGAAGCGGTATTTCCAAATGAATTTCTAATATAGGTCGCCACCGCAGCTACTTCCTGGTCACTCAATCCTTCGAAAGGCGTCATTGGAACGGCTCCCTCATACTGCTTTCCTTTCACCTCAATGGGGCCCATCAATCCTTTAAGAATAACTTTAACCAATCTAACCTGGTCACCCGTAACCCATTCTGTTCCAGAAAGAGGAGGAAAACCAGAAGCTGTCAGGCCATTCCCATCAGATTGATGACAGGTTACACAATATCCTTCTTTACCGTAAATTTCTTTTCCCTTGGTAAATAAAGCAAGATCATCGCCCTTTAAATTGGTTTCTTCCTTCTTTATTACTTTTGGCTTTATTATTGGCACCCCGTTTAAATGGGCAACAGACGTTTCAAAGGCATAAACCATCCAATCGTCTAATGGCATTATTTTCGCAGCCTCCAAAATTGGCAACCCTTTTGATTTTCCAAGCCTGGAAGCAGACACGATGGCACCCAAACGGACTCTACTATTATCGTCTGTAGCAGCTTGCTTAAGCAATTCTGTCTGATTTTTAACTTGATGACCTGTAAAGCGAAGCACCTCCACCGCAGCAGCCCTTACGCGATAATCATTAGCCGACAGTAATTTTTTCAATAAGGGCTGATTCACTTTATTTAAACCCCAGCTAACCCATAAACCTTCTAAAAGATGATGCTCATATCTGGCGTCTTTGGTATCAAGGGTCAACATCCATTTATCCATTTTCGCCAAAACTTCCTCTGTATTTCTACCTCTTAATTCTCTTCTGGTCCTGTACCTTGTTCTATATTCTGGTAATGTTAAATTAGATAAAAGCGTCTCAATAGATGCGCCATCAATTTTTGCAGGAGTGACTAAAGGTCTGGAGGGATAAGTTATTCTGTAAATACGACCATGAACATGATCTCTCAAAGGATCTCTTGCATTGTGCTGCATGTGTCCGATAAGAATATTATGCCAATCGACGAGATAAAGGGAACCATCTGGAGCAAATTCCATGTCAACGGGTCTAAAATTCCTGTCTGTTCCAACGACCAGATCTTGCCTGTGTTTCGTTTCATACCCGGTGCCACTATCCCAGATCTTATGCTGCTTCATGCCCAAAAATCCTATGGTGTTATTAATCAGCATATCCCCCTGAACTTCTTCAGGAAAATGCCTGCTGGAAACAAATTCCAGGCCAGAAGTTGGTCTAACCAGGTGATCTTTTTCAATGAGCTGCTTACCCTTATGAGTTGCTTCCCCGTATCGTGGCAAAACAGTACCCGGAGTCATCCACCGAACATCAGGTCCGGAGGTTTCTGCAAAAAAGGGTTGTCCCCATTCATCAAAAGCAATGCCCCAAGGATTAGGAATGGATAATTGAGCTATTCTGTCTAATTTGTGTAATTGAGGACTATACCGGTAAAAACCACCATTCGTTGCTCTTATTGTTCCATAAGCGGTTTCTACATTAGTGTGTAAAAACACCCCTTCCCCAGTATAAATGGCACCCGAAGGATCCGCACAAAAGGCACTACTGTTATGATGCGTGTCATGGTCATCAAATCCACTCATGATAATTTCTTCCTTATCGGCTTTATCATCTCCATTGGTATCTGTAAATAATTTCAGATTGGTACCTTGTGAAACATAAACCCCTTCAGGAGCAAATTCAAATCCAAGGGGAAGGTGTAAACCGTCAACAAATACTGTTTGTTTGTCCGCCTTACCATCATTATTAGTATCTTCAAGGATAATTAATTTATCATCTGGTTTGGAATCCCCTGGTTTATAATGGGGATAACTTGGCATAGTAGCTACCCAAAGTCTGCCTTTATTGTCAAAAGACATTTGCACTGGATTAGCTAAGTCTCTAAATTCTACTTCTGAGGCAAAAAGTTCAATTTTATATCCTTCTGGAACTTTTAATTTAGCCAAGGCATCGGCACCATAGAGATATTTGAGGCTTCCATTTTGTTCAGGATTAAAATTGGTTTTAATCTCAGGCAGGCTTCTGGTATTTTTATCCGCTTCCTTCAAGTTTGTTTTCTCTCCCTTTTGGGCTGCCAGCCAAATGGCTTTATCTCTGATAGTAAGCATCTGTCTGATTTTTTCCAATTCAGCCGGATAATTATCTGGTCCAAATGGATCATATCTTCTGCCATAAACGTGAACGCCATTAGGAATTTTATAATCATTATGCCATAGCCAGTTCTTCTCCATCACCATATCATGGATCAATGATCTGTTTGCCTCTGCTTTTGAAGGGGCAGAACCAAAAATTTCATCCGTCAGATAAACTGCCAATTTTTTATACCCATCCCCGTTAAGTTGCATACCGTCGATAGTCAAAGGTTTATCAGTATCTGCATACCATTTTTTTGATGGCGTGAAGGCATCTACAAAAGTCACCTTATTTTTGTCAGCCACCTCTTTCATGGCCTGAGCATATAACCAGATATTTTCATTTTGACTATCTCCTTTTGGTACATCCATCAGGTGAGTTACATCCTGATATGCTGTTGGAGAAACGATAACCAACTGAGGAGCTGAGGCGCCATTATACTTTTGACTGAGTGTATGCTGAATGAAAGCATTCAATTCATTCTTATAATTTTCCAGATTTTCTTTACCATCAAAAGATTCACTAAAGCCAAAAAAGGCAATAATGATATCAGTTTTTAAATTGGTCAGCCACTGATCGGGACTATCGAAGTGCCCTTCACTGTCTGATTTTTTAGCAAATTCCGTTTGGAATTTTTCCGCACCAGGAAAAGCCCATGGAAGATTTCTTGAGGCATGTGGTCTAAAGCCTGGTGTATCCCCACCGTCACACATATTTCTGATAATGAGTGATTTTTCTGGATACCGGACATACATTTCCGTTTCAAAATGACCATAATTCATCATTCTGGAACCCAAATTTCCACCAATCAGAGAAATATGTGCCCCATTTGGAATTTCAACCTCTTCCTTATCAAAATAATTAAGAAATGAAATGAATAAAAGGAAGATAAAAATAAAAGAATAAAAAGACTTATTTGGATTAAACATAGTATGTTTATTTAGTAATAATTTTGCAAAATGAGTTGATTAATCATTGACCATTCCACGGTATGGGACATTGATATCGAGCTTACCTTTCCACTTTTTTGGCATTTTTAATCCCAATTCCCAGTGAATGGCATTGACCAATAATCGTTGAAAAGACTCGTTTGAAAAATCCTCAGGATGTCCTAGTGTTGTTGTAAAAATCTTTGCACCGAAGGAATTCGTGCCCACCCAAGCGACAGGATTTTCTATAGCCTCTTTATCAGCATCCACTGCTTTTCCCATCAACAACCATTCAGAACCTTTCACTGGATAATCGGGTAAAACCTTGTAAAGCCAGGAACGTACATGAAAATTGGGTTCAACACCGGTTAAAATCGGGTGATTTTTAGCTTTTTCAATCACCGATACATCTGTCGAACTTTGGTGACCATAATGGGTATGCTTTGCTTTTCCACCCCAGCCTGGAGGCGAATTCAGTGCAAATTCACCGAAGGCATTCCATTTTTCAGAAGGGTGATTTTTAGGAAAATTAAAGGCATGGGTAGTGGTGCGAAAACCCATGACCGGCTTGCCTGTTTTCAGATATTCTTCGATGAGGGCCAGTTGCTCAGGAACTAATTGTCTCCATCGGAGATAAAAAACGACCAAATCTGCGTTTTTAAGTGCTTCTAATCCTGGAATATCCTTTTCTCCATTTTGATTTGGAAAAGATGTCAGGACTTTGGTTTGAAAATGATATGATTTTTCGAGTTCAGCAGCCAAAAGGGGCAAAGTTTGCTCCCCACCATACTCATGATCTCCGGTAACAAAAACGATGAGCGGCTTTTTTTGGGCCATAACAGCCTCAAAAATGAAGCAAAATGCCAGTATTAGATAAATCCCCTTTTTCATAAACAAGTTTTTAGGTGAATATATCCAGGATTTCAAATTTCCTAAATATCACTCAAAATAGCGAAAATTTGCAAATAATAGATAAATTACATTGGTAATTTGTTCCATTCCATAGAATCGTTTGTTGAATACTATTTCACGCCATATTAGTTGTTTCCTTTGCTAAATTTAACCTAATGAAACTAGAAAACCGAAGACAGAAGGTACCACCTTTAACTCATTTTCTTTTTCGAATGAGTGTTTATGGTCTTTTTGCTCTATCATTAATTATATTCTCCTTGTTAATAGGGACCTTTGGCTATTATCACTTTGCTCAACTAAACTGGATAGATAGTTTTTATATGTCCTGCATGATTTTAACCGGTATGGGGCCAATTATAGAAATGAATTCATCTGCTGCGAAAATATTTTCCTCCTTTTATGCTTTATATAGCGGCATCGCATTTTTAAGTATTACTGCCGTATTTTTCGCGCCCATTATTCACCGTCTTTTGCATATTTTACATGTCGAACCCGATGAAAAAGACCTTTAACCCCCTTCTACGCTGAATGTTTTTCTGAATAATAAGTCAAGATATTTGAAAAATAGAAAGGGGCATCTCCATTGGAAATAACCAATATTTCTTTTTAAATCAAAGCATCAAAAAACAAAATGGATTTTTCAATATGATTAGTCCAATAATCCCATTCATGTTTTCCTTCATTTTCTTCGTAAATATGGGGAATATCATTTTCAAGTAATGCAAGGTGTAAAGACCTATTTTGCTCAATCAACAAATCCTCCCTTCCACAATCAAAACGAAAGGGTGAAAGGTGGTTTTTATTTAGCAACATCCAATCAAGTACCCCTTCTTGTTCTAAAGCATGGTCTTTTAAATCTTCAAAATCTTCTAAAAACAAGGCCATTTGGTCAAAATGCGTTATGGAGGATAATCCAGAAAATCCGCGAAATAAATCCGGATATTTTGCTCCTAACCGAAGGGCACCGAACCCGCCCATTGATAATCCTGTGATAAAAACAGGCGAGAAATCATCTATATTTTCGTTTTTCTCCTTTACCGCCAAGACCACATCCTGCACGATCCATTTTTCATAATCCTCCGTTTTGTGAGGAACATATCCACTACCGTCGCCAAACAATCCGTCTGACGGCATAGCTAAAACCATGGGTCGCACCCGTTTTTCATTTATTAATTTTTGTAATATTTGATGCACCTTACCTTTTAAAGACCAAGACCAGTGAGTTCCATAAACCCCATGTAAAAGAATCACGAGAGGTAAAGATTTCCCAAGAACCTCCTTTGTTTTAGGATTAAAAACAGTAATATCTGCTCTTTTATTTAAAGAGGGACTTTTCACTGTCAATATTTGAAAAGGATCTATAAAAGCTTCTTCCAAGGTAAAAAAACTGGACATTTCGTTCGCGTTTTAATGGTTAAAAACAACCACCCCTTTGGCATTTTTGCCTGAATGCATATCCTTAAAAGCTTCTGCCAAATTTTCAAGTTTGTAAGTTGAGGTAATCATCTCATCTAACTTTAAAGCCCCTGACTGATATAATTCTTGCAAAACTGGAAAATCTATTTGCGGTTTAGTTTTGCCATACAGCGGATTTAAATAGATTTTATCCCATTCAAAAAGATTCATATCGATCTTTATTTCTTGTTCAATACCACTTACTTGAACTGCCATTCCACCATGCCGGATCATAGCTAAAGGTGCTGCGCCCAAGGCAGGAATAGCGGTACATTCGAAAGCATAATCGGCTCCCCGATGTTGGGTCATGTCTTTAACATTTTGAGCAGCATGAAGCAATCCATAATCCTCTTTGTCTGCTAAAATAAAATGAGTAGCACCAAACATTTTGGACATTTCCAGTTTTACAGGATTTATATCCACGGCAATAATCATCCTTGCACCTGCAATACGTGCACCTTGAATGACATTGAATCCAACACCGCCAGTACCTAAAACAACAACAGAACTTCCTGTTTTAACTTTTGCAGCATTGACCACAGAACCATATCCAGTCATAACTCCACATCCTACAATGGCTGCCGAAGAAAAAGGCATATCAACGTTTATTTTTACACAGGCAGCTTCTCTGACAAGGGTGTATTCAGACAGAGTCCCCAAGCTAAAGGAGCGTTCAACCGGAATACCCTCCAAGGTGGTACTTTCAAAAGTGGCATGTCCCCCACTTCGTTTATTACCTGCCGTAACCGCTGAGTTGGATTCACATAAATGTTGATTTCCAAGTTGACATTGAAAACAATGATAACAAGGAATGGCCCAGTTTAACATCACGGGATCACCAATAGCAATAGAGGTTACCTTTTCTCCTATTTTAACTACTATGCCCGCTCCTTCATGACCTAAAACGAGCTGCTTTCCCCAAAACTGGGAATCCCAGTCTGTATGGCAAATACCTGCCGCTTTGATTTCAACCAGAATTTCATCGCCTTTTGGGTCGGCAACGGCTATTTCACGAATAGCAAATTGCCCTTTTCCATCTGTTAAGGCTCCGTTGCATTGAATCATAAAGAATAAATAACAGGGTTAATAGGCGAGGCAATAATTTCCCCTATGTTAGCCCCTGGACACCAGGTATTCCAATCGTTTATTTGATTATCGTTTTCAGGTTCTTTCAATTTCATATCCCTGTCCATATAAATCATGGTCATCACTTTTCGAGTCCTATCGGTATCATTTGCACCAGCCCTATGAAAAACCCAACCAGAATGGAAACTTACTTCACCCAAATCAAAGGGTTCAATGACATGTTTAAAATCCGTAACTCTTAATCTCTGCTGGATTTTATGTTCACTTTCGTCTCCAATGGCCAATTCTCTGCCTTCAACGATAGCATGACTACCCGAGCTAAATTCCAAAGGTCCCATTTCCAGAGGTACTTCTTGTAAAGGAATCCAGACTGTTATCGTTTTATCCGTGGCTAAAGGCCAATAAAATTGATCTGCATGCCAAGGGGTAATGCCTCCCCGAGCTTCTTTAAATAAAGCCTGATCATGGTATAAACGGACGCCTTCTGTTTGCAATAGCTGTGTTGCGATATGTCCCAGCCTCTTACTAAGTACAAATTCTTTGCAAATATCATCTTCTCTCCAAAGGTTAAAAATCTGCAAAAAGGCCTTTCCATAAGTATCTCTTTGCTCCATTGGTTTATCCTGAGTATTAATCTCTGCTACTTTTTTACTGATAGCTTCTCCATAATAGGCCAGGGTTTCTGCATCCAATACATTTTTCAGTTTGATAAATCTATTTTTCTGATAAAATGCAACAGCTTCCTGGCTAACCTGAAAAGGTTGATCAATTAAAGATTTTTTCATTTTACTCGTTAATTTAGTATGGTATCAAAATTAACATAGATTTATCTTCTTTTCTTTAATTTTTTTGACAAATAATTATTAAAGAAATTATGGTAAGGCGATTTTTGAGCAGGTAAATCTAATACCTCTGAGGCTAAATTAGTGCGACATATTAAAATGCAAAAGTTTGATTCCCCCTACCTTGTTAAATTCTCGCCTGATAAGTGTATAAGGAATAATAACGGCCCTCTAGCTTTATTAATTCATCGTGTGTGCCTCTTTCTACAATATTACCTTGTTCCACTACCAATATTTGGGTTGCTTGTCTGATGGTACTTAATCTATGGGCGATGACGAAAGTTGTCCTGCCTTCCATCAGTCTTTTTAAACTTTCCTGGATGAGAGACTCACTTTCTGTATCCAGATTTGAAGTAGCTTCATCTAAGATTAATACCCGTGGATTGGCTAAAATAGCTCTTGCTATAGCAATTCTTTGTCTTTGTCCCCCTGATAATTTTACGCCTCTTTCTCCAATCAAAGTGTCCAGTCCGTCTTCAAAACGGTCCGTAAATTCGTGAACATGCGCTGCATGAACGGCATCATTTAATTCTTCTGCTGTTGCATTAGGCCTTGAAAACAATATATTATCCTTAATACTTCCTTCAAAAAGAAAATCGTCTTGTAAAACGACACCCAGTTGACTTCTGAAACTACTTAAACGAATAGTGCTTAAATCGATACCATCAATGGTTATAACCCCAGCATCGGGATTTAAAAAAGTAGCGGCGAGACCCGCAATGGTCGATTTGCCAGATCCAGAAGTACCAACTAATGCCGTGACAGAGCCTGGAGGCGCATGAAAAGTAATATTTTTCACCACTTCTTTACCTTGGTCGTAAGCAAAACTAACGTCTTTAAAATGAATATCCCCGTTTATTCTGTCCAACAACACGTTTCGAACTTCCTCATTGGCTTCTAAGGGCAAACGCATAATTTCCTCTGTCCTGTCTAAACCTGCAACGGCTTCCGTTAATTGACTTCCTATATTACTCATTTGCACAATAGGTGCTATTAAAAATCCTAAGTAAAGGGTGAATGCAAGAAAATCACCAAAAGTTAACTGATTCGTCATGATCAAATAACCGCCCAATCCCATAATTCCAGCGGAAGCTAAGCCTAATAAAAGGGTTGCGGCACTGGTAACAAAACTGGTTGCTGTAAGACTTGCCTTTACATTTTGATATAATTTCTCAACGCCTCTGGCAAAGGCATCGATTTCCTGTTGCTCTGCATTAAATCCTTTGATAACCCTGACACCACCTAAAGTTTCGGTCAAACGTCCTGTAACTTCGGCATTTATCACTCCCCTGGCTCTAAAAATAGGTCGAATTTTTCCAAAAGCCTTTAAAGAAATCAATCCAAAGATGACAACGGGGACTAAGACATATAAAGTTAAGAGCGGACTGATAGCAACCAATAAAAACAAGCAAATGACAGCCGTAATGACCCCTCCAATCATTTGGGCGAGGCCTGTTCCTACAATATTTCTAACCCCTTCCACATCATTCATGATACGGGAAACAAGTTCACCCGTTTTCACATTATCAAAATATCGGACAGGAAGTTGTATAATATGTTTTTGCACTCTTACTCTTAACTGAGAAATCAGATATTGACCCTCCACACTAAGTAATTGAGTCAAAAAATAAGAAGTAACCGATTGAATAACAAGCGCAATGACAACAGCAGCTAATAACCAGCCTAATCCCTGTAAATCTTTCTCAGGAATCACATTGTCTATTAAATACTTACTGGCACCTGGTAAAATAAGACTTGCTAATCTACTGATTATAATAAGCAGAAGGCCAAAAGATAATTTATTTAAACGAGGATGAATGAAAGTTTGATAAACAAATTTCAAACTCACATTGCTTTCTTTCTTGGGTTTCATAAGTAAGGATTTACCAGGATATGTTTTTTTTAAGTTATTTTTAAACATTACGTTTTAACATTTAGTTGCCTCATAAAAGCAACCTAACGTATAGTGCTGATGCTAAACTACAAAAGCCAGGTAACTCCTGTTCTAAGAATATCCAATAAACCTGGAAGGAAAAAATGCCTTTTAAGGTTCTTATAAATGTAAATAATCAGGAAGGACAGGTCTGTTTTTTATCCCGTCATCGATTATTTTTTCAATTCTTTGACGTTCCGATCCTTCCAAAATTAATCTTGGCTTTCTGACAATTTCTGAACCAATACCCGTTTTTGATTCCGCAAATTTAATATATTGAACCAATTTAGGATGAATATCCAGTTCCAACAAAGGCATAAACCATCTATAAATAGCGATCGCTTCTTCCAGTCTGCCCGCTTTTACCAACTTAAAAATAGCGACCGTTTCAGCAGGAAAAGCACAAACAAGTCCTGCTACCCAACCATCGGCACCCAATACTAATTCCTCTAAAGCCAGCGTATCCACGCCACATAGAATATGAAACCGGTTTCCAAAGGCATTCCTAAGTCGGGTAACATTGGTAACATCTCTGGTAGATTCTTTTATTGCCTGAATATTTGAAACTGAAACCAGTTCAGAAAACATATCAATGGTAACATCAATTTTATAATCTACCGGATTATTATAAATCATGATAGGTAGATCTGTACTTTCGGCTATATCTTTAAAATACTGAACCGTTTCTCTTTCATCAGATTTGTAACGCATAGGAGGAAGTAACATAAGTCCCTGAGCGCCCCAAAGGGCAGCTTTTTGCGCCAGTTCAACTGCAATTTGCGTACTTCCCTCTGCAATATTTATGATAACGGGAACTTTTTTATCGACAAATAAAAGCGTTTCCTTGACCAGAATTTCCTTTTCTTCGTTGGTTAGAACACTTGCTTCACCTAAAGTTCCTCCTAAGACAATACCGTTTATACCAGCTTGTAATTGAGCGCTTAAATTCTTTTTAAACAATGCTAAATCTAGACCATTTTGAGATGTAAACTTCGTTGTGATTGCGGGAAAAATACCCCTCCAGGAAACTGCCATTTTAATAAGGATTTTAGGAAAAGTTAAATAATTTTAAAATTAATATTTTTTATCTGTTACCTTCTAATAACTTTCCTATATTGGAAAATAAATACCCTAAATGATGAAGCGAATTCCTTTTGTTCTTTGCCTGTTTATATTTTTAAATAATTTATCTGGACAGATTGATCCAAGTAAAATTACCATTGTACGCGATAGTTTTGGCATTCCTCATATTTTCGCTAAAACAGATCCAGAGGTTTCTTACGGTTTAGCATGGGCATATTGCGAAGATCAATTTGCCAGTTTACAGATGGTTGCTTTACCTGCCAAAAAAGCAATGGGACGTGCTTTTGGAAAAAATGCAGTGGCCGCAGATTATGCCTTTGATTTTTTTCAATGTAAAGAGATAACAGAGGAAAAATGGAGCTCGCTTTCCCCAGAATTCCTTAAACTAATTGCTGGATACGTTCAGGGAGTTAATGATTACGCAGCAGCTCATCCAGAAGAAGTATTGGTGAAAAAAGTTTTCCCTATTACCATCAAAGAATATATTGCTTCCTCCGTTTTAGCTTTAACAAAGTTTAATGGCGGAGATCAGGCATTACAACAGATTTTTAATAATCAAGTAAAATGGCTTATTGACTATGATAAAATGGGGTCAAATGGTATTGCAGTGCATCCGTCAAGAACAACAGAAGGTGTCGCATATCTCGCTATAAATGCACATCAGCCCAATGAAGGACCTGAAGCCTTTTATGAAGCCCATGTCCAAAGTGAGGAGGGCTGGAATGCCCTTGGCGGTCTGCTAGCGGGAGGTCCCTGTATTTTACATGGGGTAAATGAACATTATGGCTGGGCACATACCGTTAATTTGTGTGACAGAATGGATATTTTCCAATTGGAAATGCATCCGAAAAAGAAATATTATTATAAATATGACGGGAATTGGGAGAAATTACAGATTAAAAAAGTCTCTTTGCGCGTAAAAGGGGTGCCAATTCCCATTTCGAAAAAAGCATTTTCCAGTAAATATGGTCCAACTTTAATCAATGAACAAGGTGCATTTTCCATTAGACTTGGTGCCAATCAAGAAATTAGAGCGCTAGACCAATGGTATCAGATGAATAAAGGCAAAAATTATAGCGATTTTTACAAAGCATTAAGCGTTCAAGGTTTATCTATGTTCAATATCGTTTATGCAGATCGATATGATACCATTTTTTATGTTAATAATGCGCTAATGCCCATTAGAAAGGAAGATGCCAGCTTGAATTGGAAAGAAACTTTGCCAGGAAATACCTCCACCACCCTATGGACTAAATTTAGGCCTCTACAGGCATTACCCCAATATGTAAATCCTGCTTCTGGCTTCTTATTTAATACAAATCATTCTTCTTTTTCAGCTACCGCAAGTGCTGATAATTTAAAAGTCACTCAGTTTTCACCAGCCGACGGATGGGAAACCATGGAGAATAATCGCAGTATTCGTTTTAGACAGCGATTCGAAGCTACGTCGAAAATTGATTTTCAGACGTTCAGAGACATAAAATTTGACAGGCAATATCCAGAAAAACTAACTTTTATGTATCAGCTGGATTCTCTTTTTTATATGGAAAATGGTGACGATAATCAAATGAACAACTTGTTAAACAACTTGAAATCCTGGGATTTCAAAGGGACTGCCGAAAGTAAAGGAGCTGCTGTTTTTATGTTGGTGTATGAATACTTATCTAGAGCCTTAAGGGGACAGGAAGCCAGACCCATAACTAAAGAAGAGGGCATTAAAGCCTTAGTTTATGCGAAAAAATATATGCTGGATAATTTTGGGAAAATAGACCTATCCTTGGGTGACATTCAAAAACTAGTCAGGGGAAAAGATGAATTTCCCGTAGGTGGTTTACCCGATTTACTTGCTCCTCAATGGAGTCGCCCTTATGAAGGTGGAAAAAGAAAAATTGTTGGCGGTGATGCCTATGTGATGTTGGTGAAATTTCCAAAAAATGAATTACCTGTTATCGAAACGGTCAATACTTATGGCGCATCTTCCCATCCAGATAGCCCACATTTTGCCGACCAGGTTCCTCTCTTTTTAGCACAAAAAACGAAGCCAATGTATCTGGACAAGCAAAAAGTAATGGCTCAGGCAGAACGCATTTATTCGCCAGGGGTGAAAAAATAAGCTGGTTTTTACTTTTCTGCTATGGATAATTTTGGAAAAATAATTCTTAACGGCTGTAACTACCAAATTTTATAGTATCTCCAACATTTAATTTTCCTGCTTCTTTTGCTGGCAACGGAATTTGATAGGTATGTCCATTGTAGGAAACAGTGACATGGCACATTTCCAAATCAATTGATTCCTTAGAAAGGATAATTCCCTCTACCGTGTAATCGTATTCCATTTTAGGATGATAAGCAACCAGTTTTTCTTCTTCAAATTTTAAAAATTTATTGGAAAATGCTTTTATATCCGAAATTTGATGGTTGACAATCAAGGTAGTAAATAAAAATTTCTGGTGTAATTCATAAATAAAAGATTGAACAGATTTTTTTAATGCTTCGTCCAACGCTGAGAAAGGTTCATCCATCAACAATAACTGGGGTTTCGAAATAATAGCTCTTGCAATAGCCACTCTTTGTTGCTGTCCACCTGAAAGTTGATAAGTAAACCTGGTCAATAAATGCGCTAAACCTAAAGAATCTATGATATCGTGCAAATAACTTTCTTCTAATTCAGAGCCTGCAGCAAATTTTATATTATCCAAAACATTCATATTTGGAAATAAAGCATAGTCCTGGAAGACCATCCCTATTTTCCTCTTTTGGGGAGGAAGTAAAAATCCCCTTTGGGTGTCAAGCCACCGTTGATCTCCAAAAAGAATATCCCCATTTACAGGTTGAATGAGCCCACTAAGAATCTTCAAAAAGGTTGTTTTCCCACTGCCGGAAATCCCAGAAATCGAAACAAAATCGCCCCTGTCCAGGTTAAGCTTCGCCTCTATTTTTTGAACCCCATGCAAGGTAGAAAATTGATGAAAGAGTGATATGGAAAAACTCATTTTTAACGTTTATAGGCTTTTTTTCTCCACAAATGGACTAGTCCGAGTAATACAAGCGTTATAGCAATAAGGATAAGCGCATAATGATTTGCTTGTTGATAGTTTAAGGATTCAACAGAATCATAAATAGCCATAGAGGCGAGTCTGGTTTCACCTGGTATGTTACCCCCAATCATTAATACAATACCAAATTCGCCCATCGTATGAGTAAATGTTAAGGCCAGTGCTGTATATACGGCGGGCATGCAATTGGGAAGTTGCACTTTAAAGAGGGTTTCCCATTTTGATTTCCCCATTAAATAAGATGCTTCTATGAGCTGAACTGGTATTTTTTCCAGTCCAGCATAGATTGGTTGAACCATGAATGGTAAACTATATATGACCGAACCAAAGACCAGCCCAGGGAAACTAAAAATGAGTTTCACGTCAAATAATTGATTAAAAATAATACCTATGGATCCTCCTGGACTAAATAGAAGCAACAAATAAAATCCAATAACGGTAGGCGGTAAAACTAAAGGTAGTGTGATGATTATTTCCAAAAAAGATTTTAAAAACCCATGACTTCTCGACAAATAAAAGGCAACAGGAACACTTAAAAAGAATAAAATTAACGTCGTAACAGAGGCTAATTTTAAGGTAAGGAAAATGGTTTCTAAAAAATTTTCTTCCAATATTTTACTCTTTTTCGGGTAATTGATAGCCGTTGTTTAATAATATTTTTTTGACTTCTACAGATTTCATGAATGTTTCAAAGGATTTTGTCCGCTTTTTATCATTCTCTTCTCCCCATTTGGTTATGATAAGACCTTGATATATAGGTTCATATAGATGGCCAGGAACATCTTGCCAAGAACCTATACCCTTTAATTCCGGAGCATATAATACTGATTTAGATGTAAAACCTACCTCACAAATTCCTGAAAACACATATTGAGTAGCTTGGGCGATACTTTCTCCGATAACAATCTTAGGGGAAATCTGTTTCCAAAGCCCTGCATTCTCCAAGGCTAATTTCGCTTGGAAACCATAAGGAGCAGTTAATGGATTTGGTAAAGATATTTTTGTAACACCTTTGTCATTCAATAAATTAAACAGGTTTTTATCTTTTAGACGAGGACTATTTGTCCATAAAACCAGCGATCCGATAGCATAAATATATTGATTGGCTACCCCCTTACCTTCGTCAATGATTTTCTGCGTAAAAAGGGTATCAGCCGATACAAACAGGTGAAAAGGTGCCCCGTTTAAAATTTGGTTCGTCAATTTTCCTGAAGCGCCAATCATCATATCTATCTTTATTCCTTCCTTTTTCTCAAATAAGTCAGCAATTTCAATCATAGCAAATTGCATATTTGCTGAAACAGCTATCTTTAAGGCTGGATTTGATTTTTTAACATCTTGACTCGAACAAGCCAATAAAAAGAACAAGAATAGTCGACATAAAATCCTCATATAGTCTTTATGATTTAATAAGAAATCAAAACACCTTAATTAATCCTACTTACTTTGTAGTGTTTAATAAAAGTGTTATTATTGCGCATTTAACGGATAAAGTTATCCTTTTTATCGTTTATATTTAACTTTGAATCCTTAAAACCCTAAAGCAATAAAAATTGGCTGAAAATATCTTTCCCCACTTCGATCAAATGATTTCCAGAGAATTTCGAGAAAACAAACTCGGTCAACGGAGTAAAGTTATTTGGTTAACCGGCTTATCAGGTTCTGGAAAAAGTACCATTGGCTTAGCTTTGGAAAAAAGGCTTTTTCAAGAAAATTTCTACGCACAATTATTGGATGGTGATAATATCAGGTCGGGAATTAATAAAAATTTAGGTTTTAGTGAGGAAGACAGAAAGGAAAATATCCGAAGGATTGCTGAAATTGCAAAACTTTATCTTTCATCGGGTATCATTACCATTAACTCCTTTATTTCCCCAACAAAAGAGACCCGGGATTTAGCAAGAGACATTGTTGGTCAGGATGATTTCCTTGAGATTTATATTAATGCCCCAATTTCAGTTTGTGAATCACGCGATGTGAAAGGTCTTTACAAAAAGGCGCGCGCTGGAGAAATTCAGGGCTTTACAGGAATAAATCAAGCTTATGAAGAACCTGAAAATCCTGCCTTTGAATTACGAACTGATCTTCAAAGTATTGATGAATCGGTAGATATTTTATTTACCTTTATTAAAAAGCATATTATTTTACCCTAGGCATATTTTATTATGGAACAATTTAATTATCGTCTTGATTACCTGAGGGAGCTCGAATCAGAATCTATTTTCATCATTCGAGAAGTGGCGGCACAATTTGAAAATCCCGTCATTCTCTTTTCTGGAGGTAAAGATTCTATTTTAGTTACCCATTTGGCTAGAAAAGCGTTTTATCCGGCAAGAATTCCATTTCCGTTATTACATATTGATACAGGTCATAATTTTGAAGAAACACTGTCTTACCGGGACGAAATGGTCACTCGATTAGGTGTTCGCTTAAAGGTAGCATCTGTGCAGGAATTAATTGATACCGGAGAATTGGTAGAAGAAAACGGTTTTAATGCCACCAGGAATTATTTGCAAACCCCTGTTCTTTTGAAAGCAATAGAAGATGGCAAATATGATGTAGCTCTGGGTGGTGCAAGGCGTGACGAAGAAAAAGCAAGAGCTAAAGAGCGTTTTTTCTCCCATAGAGACGAGTTTGGACAGTGGGATCCAAAAAATCAAAGACCCGAATTATGGAATTTATTCAATGGGAAAAAGCGTCCTGGTGAACATTTCAGGGTTTTCCCTATCAGTAACTGGACTGAACTCGATGTCTGGATGTATCTGGCATTAGAAAAAATACCTCTGCCAAGTTTATATTTTAGCCATACGCGTTCCGTTTTTGAAAGAGATGGGATGCTACTGGCCAATCATCCTTCCATATTGCGCAGGGAAAATGAAATTCCTTTTGATGAAATTATCCGTTTCCGAACCATAGGCGATATCACCTGTACGGGAGCTATACGCTCTCCAGCAGTTTCTTTAGATGATATTATTGAGGAAGTTGCTACTTCCAGAACAACGGAAAGAGGAGGCAGAGCGGACGATAAAAGGGCGGAAACAGCCATGGAAGACAGGAAAAAACAAGGCTATTTTTAAAGTTTGAGATTGTAATTATGAATCAGGAAAAAGCAGAACTACTACGTTTTACCACTGCAGGTAGCGTAGATGATGGAAAAAGTACCCTCATCGGGCGTTTGTTATTTGATGCAAAAGCAATATTTGAAGATCAATTAGAAGCGATCAGACTTACTAGTGAAAGAAGAGGCGGCGATGAAGTTGATTTGTCACTCCTTACCGATGGTCTTAAAGCTGAAAGGGAACAAGGTATCACTATTGATGTAGCATACAGATATTTTTCTACTCCAAAGCGTAAATTTATTATCGCAGATACCCCGGGGCATATCCAATATACCCGAAATATGGTCACGGGTGCTTCTACAGCCAATGTCGCTCTCGTTTTGGTTGACGCCAGACATGGGGTCATTGAACAAACTAAAAGACATGCTTTTCTGGCCTCACTGCTACAAATCCCCCATTTGGTGGTATGTATTAATAAAATGGATTTAGTCGATTATAAAGAGGACGTTTACAATAATATTAAGGCAGAATTTGAAAAATTCAGTTTCAAACTCGATGTTAAGGATGTTCACTTTATTCCCATTTCAGCACTAAAAGGGGATAATATCGTAGACAGATCCCAGAATATGCCTTGGTTTGAGGGTTCAACCTTGCTTTATTACCTTGAAAATGTTCACATCGGCAGTGATCATAATTTTATCGATGCCCGTTTCCCAATTCAGCATGTGATTAGACCTAATACCGATGAATTTCATGATTACAGAGGTTATGCCGGCAGAGTCGCAGGTGGAATTTGGAAAAAAGGAGATCAGGTGACCCTTCTTCCTTCCGGTTTCCAATCGAAAATTGCAAAGATTGACTCCATGGACGGAGAACTGGAAGAGGCGTATCCTCCGCTTTCTGTTACGTTATTATTGGAAGATGACTTGGATCTAAGCAGAGGTGAAATGATTGTTCGGGAAAATAATCAGCCAAATATTGATCAGGATATTGAATTAATGATCTGCTGGTTTTCAGAAAAACCGATGCAACTTAATGGTAAATATACCATTTTTCATACCACGAGAGAAGCTCGTTGTGTCATAAAGGAAATACGCTACAAACTGAATATTAACACCTTACACAGAGATCAGGAAGATTTGAAAATAGGCATGAATGATATAGGTCGTATTTCTATCAGGACAACCAAGCCATTATTCTTCGATAGTTATCGTAAAAATAGAATTACAGGTAGTGTTATACTAATTGATGAAGGAACCAATGCGACCGTGGCAGCAGGAATGATTATTTAGCATACATTTATTCAATATGCCTGCTATTTACTCCTTCCTCCTGTTTATTCTCCTAAGTGCATCTTTGTCTGGAAAAGAATCCCTTCGGCCTAATATCGTTTTTATTCTTACCGACGATCAACGTTGGGACGCTTTGTGTGTTGCCGGGAATAAAATCATTAAAACCCCGGAAATGGATGCTTTGGCAAAAAATGGGGTTTATTTTAAAAATGCTTTTTCTACTACGCCCATTTGTGCTGCCAGCCGGGCTTCCATTTTAACAGGATTATATGAACGCACTCACCACTACACCTTTCAGAAACCAAAATTACAAGAGGCCTATACCAATATTATTTACCCTAAAATTTTAAAAGATAACGGGTATCATGTCGGTTTTTTTGGAAAATTAGGCGTTGTCATAGATAATCCAGCCCAATATTTTAATGAAAGTGATTTTTATGACCGAGGTTCCCGCTCTGATAAAGGGGGTTATTTTTATAAAAATATAGGTCCTGATACCGTTCATCTGACCAGATATTCAGGTCATCAGGCTCAATCATTTATATCGAATGCACCCAAAGACAAACCTTTTTGTCTTTCCATTTCCTTTAGTGCACCTCATGGACATGATTCGTCGGTAGAACAGTATTTTTGGCAAAAAAAATCTGATTCTTTGTATGAAAATATCGATTTTCCAAAACCTCTTTTAGGAGAAGATATCTATTTTGACAGGCTGCCAGCTGAAGTTAAAAATGGATTTAATAGGGTAAGATGGAAATGGCGTTTCGATACCCCTGAAAAATATCAACGCATGATGCGGGGATATTATCGGATGATTACAGAAATTGACGACGAAATTGGTGCTATAAGAAACCTATTGGCAGAAAAAGGTTTAGCTGAAAATACCATTTTTATCGTCATGGGCGATAATGGTTATTTTACTGGGGACAGGCAATTAGCAGATAAATGGTTAATGTACGACCCTTCCATCCGAATTCCTCTGATCATTTTTGACCCACGAATGCCGAATAATTCCCGCGTTGTATCGGATATGGTATTAAACATAGATATCACCAAATCAATTCTTGATTTTGCGGGGATAAAATCACCTGTAAGTTATCAGGGAGAAAGTTTGAAACCCTATCTAAATCGTCCTGCTTATTCTTTCCACCGAGATTTCATTTTGATTGAGCATCTTTGGAAATTACCTGATATACCCTCCAGTGAAGGAATCAGAACAAAAGACTGGAAATACTTTAGGTATAGATATATAAATGCGCCCGAGGAGCTCTATGATTTGAAAAATGATCCGTTGGAAACCAAAAATCTGGCACAGGAGCAAAGTCATCAAAAGATCCTTATAAAGCTGAGAGACAAATTTAATCAGAAGGTTCAGCAATTAAAAGATGGGCAACTTGTAGAGGAATCTTCTCCGCAGGAAAATATAAAATTTTAAACTCCGGTTTAAAGTGATCACCCTATATATTGATAAATTTGGGCACATTTAATATTTAAAGGAATGGTGAAGGAACAACGAGGGACAGACGCAATGCTTCGTGTCTCTAACCATATATGGATTTGAATAAAATGTAAAAAGGCGATGCATCGCGTGAATACCACAACGCATCGCCTCTCAAATGGCAATAATTATTTACAACGATTTAATCCTCAGATTTTTAAACCTAACTTCGGAACCGTGTCCAAGAAACCCAATATGTCCCGTTTTACGATTTAATCCAGGATGATTCTTATGATCCAAGGTACCATTTTCAGAGGCTTCTTTTAAGTCGCCATCAACGATAATCTGCCCATTTAAGGTCACTCTGATTCTATCTCCTTCGATACGAATTTCCTCTTCATTCCATTGGCCAACCGGTTTCAGAAATTCCCTTTTTGCAGGAATTATACCATAAACGGAACCATGATATTGATAAGGTTCAAGATTCGCATAAATAGGCGAAGTATTATCAAGCACTTGAATTTCCATTCCCACATAAGCGGCATCCCCTTCTAAAGGGGTCCTTATGCCTATACCATTATTAGCACCTGGCGTTAGCTGGAAATCGAAACGGAAAATAAAATCATCATATTCCTTTTCTGTATATAAATTTCCTTTTCCACCCGCGGTAGGGTCAATGAGAATCGTTTGATCTACCACCTTATAATCGGTCATATTTCCTACCCATCCAGCTAAATCTTTACCATTGAATAAAGATACAAATCCGTTGGTTTCTTCTTCCGGCGTCAGACTAATCTGATTACTTTTTATCTCCCTTACATATACATCACGGAATGCCAAATCGGTACCATGTGCCTGAAGTTCAATTGGTCCAACAGGAAAAATAGGTAATTTTCTGTCCCAGTAATTTTCCAGCGTAACATTGTCAACCACTAATTCACCATTTAGATAAACGGTCACTTTTTCACCTACCATTCTGATAAAAAAAGTATTCCAGTCACCTATGGCATTGTCCATTAATTTTAATGGTTTGGAAGGATTGTTTTTATTATTATAAAGACCTCCTGAACCTACGTTAGCTCCAACATCCACCCGGGTGGTATCCCAAATTTGAACTTGAGGGGTTCCTCTCAGATAAATGCCGCTATCGCCATTTTTAGAAATTCTCCAGTCCACCCACATTTCAAAATCGGCATAATCTTTAATAGAGCAAAGATTTTCATATCCCGTTCCTGTAAATCTTATTTCGCCATTAACAACCGTCCAGTTGAGAGGTAATTTAGCGTTGGCTTCATTTTGCTTTGCTTTTAATACCTCGGGATTTAGTGCAGCACGAGCAATAGGATTTTCCACAAGGCCTTGCCAACCTGAAAGATCTTTTCCATTAAACATAGGCACAAATCCCTCATTAGCTGGCATTTGGGCTAACCATGTTTTGATATTCTCTCTGGTATAATCACTTTCGGCACCACTTAAAATAGCCATACATTTTTCTAAAACTGGTCTTACCGTGGCACCAAAAAGCCCGGCTTTACCACCCGATTCAGGTAAGGCAATATCAGTACATGCTTGTGCCGCTGCTTGTTGCACTTTGGCATCGTCTAAGAAAGTGGCTACGGTAATAAAGGATAAAAAAGATTTATTATTAGCCAGTTGATTGATAATAAGCCTTTTTAATCCAGCATCGTCATTGGTATATGGGATTAGTTTTCTCAAGGATAAAACTTTCCTTTCTGTACTCAATGTTGAAGAACCAATCTGTTTTACAAAAGCGCGAAAAGCTGCACTTGATCTTTCCGCATCATTCGCCATGATAACGGGTAAAAGCAGGGAAGTTGCTGCTTGGTTCTCCCATTTTGTCAAGGCCTGAAAAGCGGCATTTTTCAAATCTGCTTGATTGCTTTTATAGGCATCTGCGACCAAATCAAGCAGGGATGGGTCAGAAATAGGAGCAAAGGCACCCAAATATTTTTTCTGATTTTCAGGAAACTTTGTCCATGCTTCTTTTAATTTTCCGACCGTTTGATTCGATTTGATGGATACAACCGCATCTTGTAGTGATTTTATTATTTGTTCGTCTGTAGCTGCTGATAATTTTTCTAACAGCACATCAATAGAATTTGCTGAACTGGTTCCCGATAAGGCTTTGAATGCAGATAAAGAAATGGCTTTATCTGTGGAACTTGTGTAAGCCATAACATCATTGAAAGCAATGGTGGCATTTCTGGCTGCTAAAGTTTCCAAAAAGACAATTTTGCCACTATTTCCCGCCTTATTCAAAGATGAAATAACGGCAGGTACTTCCCTGGAACTAATCCAGGACTTTAAAAGGGCAGAAACATCAGAAATTTCCGCAGTATTAATATTTGCAGCATAAGAAAGCAGGGTTGAAATACCATTTTTCCCATTAATTGCCATATAAGCCTTTATAGCAGCCAATCTATTTTCCATTTCAGGCGCTTTCAATTGGGATTCAACAAAGGGAATGGCCATAGGATTTTTTAGACTTCCAACATAATCCAATAACTGAATTTTTACAGCAGGTGATAAGGAAACAGCCTTGTCAAGAATTTTTCTTAATCCAGCCACATCTTTATTTTCTAATGCAAGGGCTAGTGCTGCAGCTCGATAATCAGCATTGGCATGATTCAGCGCTTGAATCACCTCATCCATTGCATTCATTCCGTCATAGGTAACGAGCAGACGAAGCGCTGCAAGAGAATAAGTATAAGCGGGAGTATTTGCATTATTTTTAACTATAAATCTGGCATTTTTCTCTGCTATCGACCAATAATTATTTTTAGCCAAATGGTCCAGATAATTAATCCAGGAACGCATGGTTTCCGTAGGTTCATATTTAAAAAGCACGGTAGTAGCTGCCGTTTTCATTAATTTTTCAGAGGAAGGCTGTCCTGCTTTTGCAATACCCACCAAGGCAATTTTCCGTAAATCGGCTGCTGTCTCATTTTGAATGACGGCATGTAAAATATCCAGACTTTTAGCATTACTGTATGCAGCAATACCTTTTAAAACTGGTAATTTTTTATTTCCTGTACTTTTTGCAAAGGCACGAAGTAATGCATCATGTGCCTCCTCCGATCGAATAGCAATCAGTGTTTGAACAGCATAATCGGCCATCGTTTCAGAAGCGAGAAAAGGTTCCAGTGAAGGAACAATCTCTTTACCGCCAATAAAAGAAAGGTGATGTAAAAAAAAGGCCTGAACGGTTGATTCCTTTGAAGCAGTTAAAGCGCGAATAAATGCCTTTTCCACTACCTGTCTTGCGGCTTCATTGCCATCCTGACCAGCATACCATACTAAGCCATTTAAAGCTGCACGAACTCTGGTATCATTGCCAACCTCAGCTGATGTAACAGCTGCAGTAAACAAATCGAGCCCTACAGCGCCCATTTCTGTCATTTCTTTGGCCAGTCTATTGCGTTGATTTCCGTCACGCGCTGGAATTTCATTCAATATATCTGCCATTTGAGTTTGTACAGAACGTTGACCAATACTCAAAGTTGGTAATAAAAAGGACCAGATAAGGCCTATATAAAAAAGATTGCGAATCATAATAAAATCATTATAAGGTTTCGACCTATTAAATTAAATACTCCAGGATCCTCTCATTGGTTGCCAAACCAATCGATTGGCCTCATCGTCATTAATAAACGACTGAGAGACGGGATCAAAATGAAGCGTTCTACCCAAACGGATGGCTATTATGCCCATATTTACCAAAGTAGCCGAACGGTGTCCATTCATCTCATTGAGCGCAAATTTTTGTCTGGTTCGCACACTGTCAGAGAAAATTCCAATTTGGGGTTCAGGATCAGGTAAAGTGTCAATCAGCCCCTTAAGATTTGGAATATCCGATTTGAAACCTTTATAAATTTTTCCGTAAGGACCTTCGATATATGCGGCATCTTTGTCTTTATTTTCTCCGTCTAAGATGACCTGACAACCATCGGCGTAGGTATAAGTAACTCGTCTCCAGGAACCTACGGCATCCGCATCCTGCTGGGGTGCATCAACTTCAACCCTTACAGGCGTAGTATGATCTTTTCCTAATAAATATTGAACGGGATCAAGGTAATGTTGACCCATATCGCCAAGACCTCCACCGTCATAATCCCAATAGCCTCTAAACACAGAATGGACTCTTTCCGGATTATAGGGTTTATAGGGAGCTGGTCCAAGCCATGCGTCATAATCCAGAGATTCTGGCACAGGCATAGGTTTAAGATTTGTTTTACCACTCCAGAAAAATTTCCAGTTATAACCTGTTATACCACTGACGGTTACTTTTAAAGGCCAACCTAACACGCCGCTTTCTATCACTTTTTTTAATGGCTTAACATCTGTTCCTAAACCATAAAAAGTATCTTTAAATCGGAACCAGGTATTGAGTCTGAACATACGACCATGTCTTTGCACGGCCTCAACGACTTTTATACCTTCGCCAATAGTTCTGGTCATTGGTTTTTCACACCATATATCTTTACCAGCTTCCGCTGCAGCAATAGCCATCAAGCCATGCCAATGCGGAGGGGTAGCAATATGAACTACGTCAATGTCTGGTCTGGCAAGAAGCTCTCTAAAATCACTGTAGGTACTGACATCAGGACCAGCCATATCAGAGGCTCTTTGCAGATGATTTTTATCGACATCACACACGGCTAAAAGTTTAGTCCCTTCATAGTCGAAATGACCTAAACCCATGCCACCTACCCCAATGATACCTTTTGTTAGTTGATCACTAGGCGCTGTATATCCTTTTCCACCCAATACAGATCGTGGGACGATCGTAAATGCAGCTAAAGAAGCAGAAGTATATTTTAAAAAATTCCTCCTGTCTACCGATTTTTTTTCATTCATAATATCAACGATTGTAAGGTGAATATACTATTTTTTTCCAAAATCAGCAGCCTCTTTATTTAAAATGGTAGCATCGGGAAGACTATCAGCAATGAGGATCCGATATCGGAAAGTGACTTCTTGTCCCTTTTTTAGGGTAAGATTTAAAGACTCTTTACCTTTACTGAAGATATTCGCGCCCAATGGATTAGCAGAAAAAAGGCCGTAACCTCTCGCATGCCAATAGGTAGGATAGCTGGCGTTTTTGGGGTGATCTAAAATGGTAATAGAAACAGGCTTCTCCTTTATCACTCCGCCGAGGCGCATCCATTTTGCTCTGGTACTCCATACATCTTCACCTTTTATGCCTTCATTACTTAAATATTCACCGGTAACGCCGGTATTATCCAATTTTGGCACATTAGTTTCCTTTCCTTGCGCATCGGTAAAGATTTCAGGTTTATTGGAAGGATGTTCCAGTTCCCGAGCCACCCTGATAGCAATCATACCCTCTTTATCATCCTTAAAATAAACAGAATCCACTAAGGCTTTAAGGGTTGTAATACGGTCAATATACCTGCCTAATGGGTGAGTACCGAAGATAAAAGTTGTATTTTCCTGTAACACTTCTTTTCCTTTACCGTCAGCTTCAAACCAGCCAGCACGAATAGCAAGTTCGCCCTTTTCTTTGCCAGGTTTCATCTTTGTAACCTCTTGATGCTTTACAAGACCAAAATTTTTGGGGTCACCTGTGGTTAATATCTCTCTGGAATTATTCCAGTAATCAATGCCATTTACTTTGCCATAGTTCAACCAAAGGCCAACATGATGAGGATGATCTATTCGTTCCCCAGCTCTTGGAGCAACGGGATATCCACGAGTGAGCAACTGCCCGTCTGCGGTTATTAATGGATAAAGCACAGGTTTTTTAACCTCTTCATTTTTTGAAATATAATATTGCGTAAATAACTTACCATCCATTTTAACTTCAATATCCTTATTGGGTAAAGTGTTAAATGTAACCCCTTCATTTTGAGACATGAGCATATAAGGTGATATGAAAGATAAAATGAGGACTATAGAAGAAATATTTTTCATTGATTAAAATTTTTAAAAGTTCATATTATTTTTCCCAGCCTAAATATTCACGAACATTGTGATAACAAATATCCTGAATGATTTTTCCAGCCCAGGGAATATCTGTTGGGAGTTCCCCGTTTTCAATTTCCTTACCTATCATATTACATAAAATTCTTCTAAAATATTCATGTCGGGGAAAGGAGAGAAAACTTCTGGAATCAGTAAGCATGCCTACAAATTTACTTAAAAGCCCCATATTAGATAAGGTATTCATCTGTTGCTCCATGCCATCTTTTTGGTCTAAAAACCACCAACCTGAACCATACTGTATTTTACCTGCCACACTTCCATCGTTAAAATTACCAATCATAGAGGCCATCACTGCATTATCAGCTGGATTCAAATTATAGATAATTGTTTTTGTCAACCTATCTCCCTCGTCTAATCGCGCCAGATATTTTGACAAAGCACTTGCCTGAGACCAGTCGCCAATCGAATCCCATCCGGTATCTGGTCCTAAATTTCTTAAGGCTCTCAGATTATTATTGCGCATGGCACCGATATGGAATTGCTGAATCCAACCCAATTTATGATAAAGACATCCTAAATCGAATAAGATCGAAGACATATAAATATGCGCTTCCTCCTGAGAAACAGGTTCCCCATTCAGTGCCTTTTTAAAAATGCGATCTACCTCCGAGGCTGAATAATTTTCAGCACATAAATATTCCAGTCCGTGGTCTGAAAGCTGGCAACCAAGGGAAGCGAAAAAATCGGCCCGTTGAGACAACGCTTGTACAAGATCGTCGTAATTAACAATGGAAATAGAAGTTAAATCAGCAAGTTGTCTGACAAAAGAGGCGAAATTTGCATTTTTTATTAAAATAAATTTGTCAGGTCGGAATGCAGGTAACATTTTTAAAGGTCCTTCCCCCTCATTTTTCATTGCCTGGTGAAATTCAAGTGAATCTAAGGGATCATCAGTGGTACAAACCGCTTTTACCTTCATATTGGTTAATAAAGGTCTGACTTTAAATTCGGGCGTTTGAAGTAGTTCGTTACAATGAGCATATATAGAGGCTGCATTATCCTTGTTTAAGAGGGAATCAACGCCAAAATAACGTTTCATTTCCAGAGCAGTCCAATGGAATAGCGGATTTCTCCAGGTATAGGGAACGGTTTCTGCCCATTTTTCAAATTTTTCGAAATCACTTTTATTACCTGTACAATAGGATTCATCTGAGCCGTTAATCCGCATAGCCCGCCATTTATAATGGTCACCATACAGCCAAATTTTTGAAATATTTTCAAAAGATTGATTTTCATAAATTTGCTGAGGAGGCAAATGATTATGATAATCTATAATAGGCATTTCTTTAGCATAATCATGATAAAGATTTGCAGCAGTTTTTGTTTGTAACAAGAAATTTTCGTGCAAAAAAGTATTTGAGGCCATAAAAAAAAGTAGTTAAAGGACTGGTTAATTAATACAGAACAAAAGGTAAGTTTATATTTTGGAATAACTATTAAACAAGGTATATTTTTTAAACGCAAACGTTTTCGTAGATTTAACAGAGCATAAAATTGACACTTTATTTTAATTTAACTAATTTGTAGCAAATTAAAATGTACAATTATGAAAAAACACTATCTTTTATTGGGTTTTTTATTGGTATTACTACCTTTACAGCTTTTAGTTGCACAATCACGATCCATAAAAGGGATTGTTTCTGATGCAAACAAAGAAGGTTTAATTGGGGTAACAGTCAGTTTAAAAGGCACCACGGTTGGTACCGTTACAGATGAAAATGGAAATTATTCAATCACCATTGGAAGTGGGAATGATATCTTGGTTTTTAGTTATGTGGGATTTATTTCCCAGGAGATTACAGCTGGAACACAAACGGTTGTAAATGTTACCCTTTCTGAAGATGTCCAAAATCTTTCCGAGGTGGTAGTTGTTGGTTATGGTACTCAGAAGAAAAGTCAGCTTGCTGGCGCCATTTCCTCTGTAAGCGCGGAAGATATTATGTCTCTTCCAGTTACAAATGCACGTCAGGCACTACAGGGTAGAGCGGCTGGTGTTGACGTGGTACAAGCAGGAAGTAAGCCAGGCGCAGGTCCACAGATTCGTATCAGAGGAAGGCGTTCATTTAATGCAAGCAATAATCCACTTTATGTAGTGGACGGTATTCCATTATCAGGAGGTATTGATGATATCAATCCACAGGATATCCTATCCATGGAGATTCTAAAAGATGCATCTGCAACGGCCATTTATGGTGCCAGAGGTGCCAATGGGGTGGTTATCATTTCTACGAGAAGAGGTACCTCGGGAAAGACCATTGTTTCGTTTGATACTTATGTCGGTATGAATCAAAGTCTCGGTAATATAAAGGTATTTGATGGACCAGGATTTGCAGAATTTAAGAGAGAATCAAGAAGAGCCATTGGCCAATACCCCCTTGGTCAGGGAACGGAGGCTGATGATGCCAAGATTTTTGAGCCCATAGAAATGGAAAGTATTAAATTAGGCAGAAGTACTGACTATGTAAACGGGATGTTACAGGATGGAATGATCCAGTCCCATCAACTGGGTGTTTCCGGTGGATCTGATAAAACTAATTTTAATATTACCGGAAATTTCTTTCAGGATATTGGCGTAGTAAAAAAACAAGATTTTACTCGATACACCTTCAGAGTTAACTTAGATCATCAAATCAATAAAAGTTTAAAAATTGGATTATCCACTCTTTTTGTGAGTAGTGCCAGAAATGGAGAGAATTTTAATCCCCTTGGTGGTGCATTGGCTGAAAATCCAATGGGTAAACCTTATGATGACAAAGGTAATCTTATCTTCCTACCAACTTTGGATGGTCTTAGAACAAATCCTTTTGCAGAAATAGTTGATGGAGCGCAAATAGATTTGGGAAAAAGATACCGCATTTTTAATAGTATTTATGGAGAATGGCAAATAGCAAAGGGACTTAAATACAGGGTAAACTTTGGACCAGACTTTACCGTTACCAGAACAGGCCGTTTTACAGGTGCGTTCACACAAAGTCAACGTGGTGGAGTAGCTACTGGTGGTGCAGAGGACCGTTTTAACTTCAATTACACCCTAGAGAACATCGTAACTTACGATAAAAAGTTTGGAAGTTCTCATAATTTTAATTTTACTGCCTTACAATCATTTCAAAAAGACAGAGAGGAATATACTGGAATAAGTGTATCCGGAATTCCTGCAGAGGCCCAATTATATCACTCCTTAGGATCTGCAAGTTTAATAACTGGAGCTGCTACAAATCTTTCTGAATGGGCATTACTTTCCTATATGGGTAGAATAAACTATGATTTCAAGGAGAAATATTTATTAACAGCTACTGTTCGTGCGGACGGTTCTTCTCGTTTTGGTACAAATAATAGATTCGGCATTTTCCCATCCGTCGCTGTAGGATGGAATATTGCCAGGGAATCTTTTATGGAAGATCTAAGTTTTCTTGAAAATTTAAAACTTAGGGCCAGTTATGGTTCCATTGGAAATCAGGCTATCAATCCCTACCAAACACAAGCATTGCTTGGTAGAACAACTTATGCTTATGATAATACAGCAGGATATGGTTATAGACCAAACTCCATTGGTAATCCAGACTTACGTTGGGAAACTTCCACAACTACTAATATTGGACTTGATTTTAGTCTTTTTGCAGGAAGAATTAATGGTTCTGCAGAGTATTATAACACTATCACAACTGACTTATTAGCACCTCAACCCCTTCCAACATCTACAGGTTTTGGAGGATTTATTACAAATGTTGGTTCTACACAAAACAAAGGGGTCGAATTAACCCTAACCACTGTCAATATTGATAAAGGAGGATTTACCTGGGAAACAGACTTGATTTTTAATAAAAATTCAGAATCAATTTTAGAATTAGCCAATGGAAAAGTGGATGATATTGCAGCGGGTCGCTTTATTGGAAAGCCATTAACTGTATTTTTCGATTATAAGAAATTAGGTATTTGGCAAACGAATGAAGCAGAACAAGCTAAAGTCTTTGGAGATAGAGTTGGGCAAATAAAAGTGGAAGATTTTAATGGCGATGGGAAAATAAATGCAAGTGATCGCCAGATTTTAGGTTCTGCTGTTCCTGATTTTGCAGCTGGATTAACCAATCGTTTTTCTTATAAAGGCATTGATTTTTCTTTTTTTATTTTTGCAAGAATTGGTCAAATGATTCGCAGCCGTTATCATTTAGATCAAAACAAACTAGCTGGCCGATATAACAATATTGCTGTAGATTATTGGACACCAAGTAACCCAACAAATGCTTTCCCACAACCTGTGGTTACCCAGGAATTTCCAAAGTATGATAATTCCCTGGCTTATTTTGACGGTTCATTTATAAAAGTTAGAAATATTAATATTGGCTACAACCTACCCAAAGCGACCGTTGCTAAATTAAAAATGGAGAGTTTGCGTTTTTTCTCCAGCATACAGCAACCTTTCATCTTCTCTAAGTATATTACCAAATATCAAGGTGTCGATCCTGAAACATGGGCTGATGGAGAACAAGGAGTTGGTGGTGGAGAGGTTTCGGGTTCTGTAAGCCCTGCCATTCGTACCATAACTATTGGGCTTAATGCTAAATTCTAAATTTTTAATCTTCAATGAATATTATGAAAACAATACACATAAAAAATAAATTTTCTGTAGGAATGTTTCTGCTTTTCCTACTATCTGCACCATCCTGTGGTGATTTATTACAAGAAGACGTGATTTCTGCCATTGGAAATGATTATTTGAATACACCTGCAGGAATAAATGATGGAGTAAATGCTGCTTATTCGTCCGTAAGAATATGGTATGGAACAGAACAAGGGAATAATTTCTCGATTTTTGGCACGGACACACACACCAATGGGGCTGACGGTAGTTGGAAGTTTATGAATGTCTATGATAGCCAGTTTGATTCAAGAAACGGTCATGTTCAAGAAATATGGGATGAATTCTACCGAGGCATAAATACTTGTAATGCGGTTATTGACCGAAGTGTAAACGTAAAAGGTATGCCTGAAGCTACTTTAAAGCAAAGAATTGCTGAAGCTAAATTCATACGAGCTCATAATTATTTTATCCTGACCCAATTATTCGGTGGGGTAGATTTGCGATTAAAAGAAACGGTAGCACCAACAAAAGAGGTGACCCGTTCTACTGTTCAAGCGCAATATGCTGCTATTATTAAAGATTTAACGGAAGCGATTCCCGATCTTGAAGCAAAGGCTAAAGCAACCCTTTATGGAAAAGCAACACGTCCTGCTGCGGAACATCTGTTAGGAAAAGTATATTTGACAAAGAGTACTTCAGAAGCAAAAGCTTCAGATGATTTAGCTAAAGCCATTCCTTTATTACAAAATGTAATCAATAACTACGGTATAAAATTATTATCCGATTTTGCATTGGTACATAAGGAAGGAAATGAAATAAATGATGAGGTGATCTGGTCCGTTCAATATACCCGTGATCCATTAACAAACGGAGGTGGAAATAACGCACATGTATTATTTTTAATGGAATATGATGTTCAGCCTGGCATGCAACGCGACGTTGTAAATGGCAGACCGTTTAAACGTTATAAACCAACAAAATACGCTATTGATGTAGTATTTAAGGAAAGGGTAAATGATAGCAGGTACAAAAAGACTTTCAAGGATCTTTATTTATCCAACAAGCCGGGCACTTATAATACCAGTTTCGATATTTCCAAAACAAAAGTTACTTTTGCTGCAGGTGATACTTGTATGTTTTTACCAGGTTACGAAATGCCGATGGAAGAAAGAGCTGCAAAAAAATATCAGGTGTTAGTTCCTTCCAGATATGATGAGCGCCTTTTTCCAT
>Ga0209088_10000408_pt1 | contig 31264 bp, 33 predicted proteins | sample S_140625_EF_Meta_FD_187324 | JGI IMG/M metagenome (GOLD analysis project Ga0209088, IMG submission 187324) | Freshwater microbial communities from Lake Simoncouche, Canada to study carbon cycling - S_140625_EF_MetaG (SPAdes) (version 2) | ecosystem: Environmental > Aquatic > Freshwater > Lake ... | reverse complement strand
ATGCAGGGCAAGTACTGGCCGACAGTGGGCCGTATTGATGGCGCCCACGGGGATAGGAACCTGATTTGCTCCTGTCCGCCAATCTCTGAGTTCGCTTAACTTTACATAATGTAACTTATCGGCGATACATATACCCGCCACGGGCAACTAAAAGAAGCCAAATAAGCGTAATTACTAAGGCCCAATCCCCATATCTATCCCTTGGCGATGAACTCGAAATTAGATCTACTTCAGCATAAAGATGTTCGGCCGTTCCCATTTGAGTCTTTTGTTTAACTTCACCGTTGTAATCAATAACTGCTGAGTATCCAGTTGTCGAGACTGAAAGAATATTTCGAGAATGTTCAATAGCTCGAATCCGCGTTATTTGCAGTTGTTGGGCACTTTCCGCCGAATCTCCAAAGGTTGCACTATTTGTTTGCACAGCCAAAACATTTGATGATTTTGCACCGTCCTGAAGAATCTGATCATCGAGTAACTCATAGCAAATAATTGGTGCAATCTTTGCAGCTCCAATGGTGAATATTGTCGACTCACTTCCAGGGCTAAAATCGCGCACTTCATCAACTAAGGGCGAAATTTTTGAGGCGATTGAGCGCAATGGGATGTATTCACCAAAAGGTGTCAGATGTTGTTTTACATAGACATTCTGCGCCTCTTTTGTCCACAATATGGATGTATTGAGGATTTCCTTGTCTCTATTAACAATAGCGCCAACTATTAATGGTGTTGTGAAAGTATTGAGCGTCTCGTATATCTCCGGATCCCTAAATGGATCAACATCTACTGCATTTTCAGGCCAGAGAATAAAATCGACTTTATTACCACTCTTTAATGCAACATTTGTCTCTTTGACATGATTATTGAAAACTTCTTTAGCTCGTGAATTAAAATCCAAACCTAACTCTGGAACATTTCCTTGAACTAGCAAAGCTTTTGTTGATGCGCTTATCTGAATATTGATGGGAATGAGAACTAATACCATAGGCAAGAGAATCAAAATCTTTACGTTTTTTTGTGACAAATGATAAATTGATAGTCCAACCAGGACAGTTATGGCTGAAAGCGCCACCGCTCCCCCATGCGCTGCAATCTTTGCATAAGGCGCATCGGCTTGAGAGTAAGCAATTCTTGCCCAACCAAAGCCTGCAAAAGGAAAACGATTGCGTATCTCTTCCAAAGCAATAAAAATCAGCGGGAAATAAGAGATTCCCATGCGTTTAACTGCTACTAAGGGTAGATAGAACAGAGTTAATCCAGTTGCCAAGATTATCCATGGAAGAGAACCGACATAGATACTGGTCCAATGTAGCAAAACAAGATTGAATGTGAGTGCAAAGGCCAGAACACTCAGATACTTTCTCTCACTATTAGCAAGTGCATACATCGCAAGAGCAAGTGCAATGGGCGCTAACCACCACAGCGAAATAGGTTCAAACGCCGCGCTGAGAAGTAATCCACTCAGGGCGGAAAGAAGAAGATTTACCAACCTAGCGCACTGATCAAACGATCAACGCTGGCACCTAATCCATAGCGTTCCTTGAATTGGTAAATCTCAGATAAATCTTTAGGTGCTTTAGGCATCGCTAAATCGATTTGCGGCAATGGTGCATTGCGAGCAACTTGGACAACTGTTGGTGCGATTTTTAAATAGTCAGCGCCGGCAATAATCTTTTTTGCTAAAGCTGGTGGTAGAGAATCATGTGCTGCGTGCGCACCGGCAACTGCGTCATCAACATTGGCAAAAGCATTAGCGATTAACGCTGCTCCCTTCTCGCCAATTCCCTTAACCCCTGGTAGGCCATCGGATGGATCTCCGCGAAACATTGCAAATAATGCGTAACGATCTCCTGGAATTCCATACTTGTTTGCGACATAGGAATAATCAACTAAGTCATGTTGTGAAATACCTTTTGCTAGGTAAACAACCTTGATATCTCGCTTATCGTCAACCATTTGGAATAGATCCCTGTCGCCTGTAACGATACGGATGGGTCCCTTTTCTATCTCGGCATATGTGGCCATAACATCATCGGCTTCATAATCATCAACGCCAACTACCGGTATTCCGAAGAGATCGAGTAGGTCTAGAAGAATGGGAATCTGTGGCGTCAGAGTTTCTGGCTCTTCTTCCTCGTCGCCTTCCTCTTCTAATCTATTGGCTTTGTAATCGGGGAAAAGCTCCACTCTCCAACTTGGACGCCAATCCCCATCTAGACATGCAACCAAGCGATTAGGTTTGTAAACAGATAACAATCTCGCAGTCATATCCACATATCCGCGAATGGCATTTACAGGTGTTCCATCGGGAGCTGTGAGGGTGTCCGGCATTCCGTAGTAGGCGCGATACCAAAGCGATGCGCTATCAAGGAGCATTAATGTCATAGATCTCCCATAAGGAAAGCAACCACTCCCCTGTCGATGCGCTTAACGGCATCCTTGCATACTGGGCGAAGTTTTTCACTTGCAGCAGCTATTTGGTTGAGAAGATCAGAAAGTTGTTTAGTTGAGCGCACGAAATCACCTACTGACATATCAGTTCCTTTGAGAACGTTTTGTAGGGAGTTTCCATTGGCCCAGCGAAATGAAACCCAACAAAATCCAGCATCGGGTTGGCGCTGAGTCTTAACACCATATTCAGTCTCAAGCTCTTCTAGCTCGGCCCAGACAGATATGACATCGGCAAGAGCACTTGATACTCGAGGACTTGGCATCTTTGGAGCTACGTTGTCAGCATTGCGTGACTCAAAGATCATCGTGGAAACAACTGAGAGTAATTCAGGAGCATTGAGATCATCCAATATTCCACGTCTGATTGCTTCAGTTAACAACAAATCAGATTCAGCATAAATCTTCGTCAGAATCTTGCCTTGGGTAGTTGGTTTCTCCCCTTCGATATATCCGAGATGAGTTAAAACTTGGCAAATCTGGTCGAAAGTCTTTGCAATGACGTGTGTTCGGCTTTGAACTCGAGTGCGCAGACCATCATTTTCACGGTTAAGTCGCCCGGCTTTTTCTGCAAATCGCGAATGATCTTCGCGCTGAGCACATGAATGACAGCTGTGGTTGCGCAGGCCCTTACGCAAATCAGTTAGATCACCCTCTAAACGGGCACGTTGTCTATTATCAAAAGTCTTCTTGTGATCACGTTTTGAGAGAAGCATTTCAACTTCTTTGATCTCTCGACGCATACCCGCGTATTCAAGAAAATCTCCTAGATGGCACACTGCTTGCGAGAGAAGTTCCTCCATCGCAGATTCATTTTTAGCTATCTGTCTGGACAAACCAACTACAGCGCGGTCCGCTTGGAACTGTGCAAAAGAAGACTCAAGAGAACGTCGTGCTCTTTCACGACCAAATCGAGCGATGAGGTTGATTGACATGTTGTAGGTCGGTGCAAAAGATGAACGCAGAGGATATGTACGAGTAGACGCTAAGCCTGCAGCTGATGCCGAATCAACTGTGGGTGACCACTGAATAACTGCATTACCTTCAATATCGATTCCTCTGCGCCCTGCGCGTCCAGTTAACTGCGTGTACTCCCCTGGTGTTATTGGGACGTGGGATTCACCGTTGTACTTAATGAGCTTTTCGAGAACAACAGTGCGAGCCGGCATATTGATGCCGAGCGCCAATGTTTCAGTGGCAAATACAGCCTTGATTAAGCCTTTTTGGAAAAGCTCTTCTACCGCAGATTTGAAACTTGGAAGTAGCCCTGCGTGATGCGCAGCGATTCCGCGCTCTAGTGCGGTGAGCCAATCATCAAAACCTAAAACTTCGAGATCTTCTTCTGCAATGTTTTGCGTGTATTTGAGTGCTGTGGCACGAATTTCTTCACGCTCGGCTGTAGAGGTTAATCGCAATCCAGCATGAAGACATTGCTTAACTGCCGCATCGCAGCCCACTCGGGAGAAGATGAAAGTTATTGCAGGCAAAAGATTTTGATTAGCAAGCTTTTCAATAATATCGGCGCGAGATAGACGATCTTGAGCCTCATTAAACCTGCCTCGACGGTGTCTACTAATTGCAGCCTTGCGAACAGCCTCACGTTCCCGCTGCAGGATTTCAGGATTAATCTGTCCAGGTTTATCGAATAGATCCAAAAGACGATTCCCGATGAGAACATGCTGATAGAGCGGAATAGGGCGGATTTCGCTAACGATTACTTGAGTATTGCCTCGTACTTCACCCAACCATTCACCAAATTCTTCAGCATTGGAGACTGTTGCTGAAAGGGAAATCACCTGAACGCTTTCCATCAAGTGGATCAAAACCTCTTCCCACACAGCGCCTCGAAATTTATCTGCCAGGTAGTGCACTTCATCCATGACGACATAACCCAAATTGGTCAACGTATTGGAGCCGGCATAGAGCATGTTGCGCAAAACCTCAGTTGTCATGACCAGGACATCTGCTTCACCGTTAATGCTGGTGTCACCGGTAAGTAAACCGACACGATCTTCACCAAACATTGCAACAAACTCTGAGTATTTCTGATTTGAAAGAGCCTTAATTGGAGTGGTGTAAAAACACTTTTTTCCAAGTTTGAGAGCTAGGTGTGCGGCAAACTCACCAACCACGGTTTTTCCGGCACCAGTTGGGGCAGCTACTAGAACACCACTCCCCTCTTCTACCGCGTGACATGCAGCAACCTGAAAGGGGTCAAATTCAAAATCAAAACTCTGGACAAAAGCTGTCGTCTCTTTGTATTGATTGCGCACTTTAGCTGCGGCGAACTTCTCTGCGGGAGTTGTCATGGCATCCACGTCATAAGAGCACCTGGCATACATTGAGCACTTACCGGAAGTTGGCCTATACGTTCACCATCGGCATATGCCACAGCATCAGATGTGATTTTCACTCTTTTGCTCCGCACGATTTCTACTGCAGGATGGGTGATGTGCGTTCCTTTGAAAACCCTTGGAAAGACCTTTATGAACTCCAACTTTGAAACAGGATGCAAAACCATGACATCGAAATAGCCATCGGATATATCTGCACGAGGACAAACCAACATTCCACCCCCATAGGAGCGACCATTAGCAACTGCGATAAGCATCGCCTGCGTGGAGATGATTCGATCATCGAGAACGATTTCGTAATGACGAGGCGCGAATCTGGGAAGTTCAATGGCGATAGCTACGTTGTACTTCATCGGTCCTTTAGGCCACGACAACGTGTTTGCCTTTTCATTGACAATAGAGTCAAAGCCGGTAGATAAAATTGCGGCAAACCATTCACCATCTACTAAACCTAGATCAACAGAACGCGGCTTCTTAGATAAGACTGCTTCGAGAATCGCATCAACATCATCAGGAGACCAGCCCAAAGTACGAACAAAATCATTGCCTGTACCGGCAGGAATCACAGCTAATGGCACTTGTGCCGGGGTAATTTTCTGTAGAACGAGATGAAGTAGCCCATCTCCACCTACTGCAATGACACCACTGCAATCTGGATTTCTATCAAGGAATCTTTGAAGCGAATCTGCCTGGTCTATGCCGTTTCGTCCAATGATGATTTCATATTTGATCCCCCGGCTATTGAGGTAACCAGCCACAGATGTTCCAACGCTGGCTCCTTTACCCTGACCTGCTACAGGGTTAATCACTAAAGCCCACATAGGCAGACCCTATCGGCTATTCCTTAATGGATGTCGGTGCTGCAATCCCAGAGCTACCCGTTTCGACGGAAATTGCTTTCTTGTCACGTCGTCGGTCCACCAACACGGCTATCAACCCAGCCATAAAGTAGAAAAGAATCAAGGGTCCAGATAAGAGGACCATGCTTAAGGGATCTGCTGTCGGTGATAGTGCTGCAACAAAGAAGAAAATGGTGAAGATCCAAATTCTCCATGGCCTCAAAATTGTTTTACCACGAAGAAATCCAATTAAGTTAAATGCAACGAGAAAGATTGGAAGTTCGAAAGCAAGTCCAACGAAGAGAATGACTCTGAGAACGAAATCCAAATAATCGTCAAACTTTACTAAGTTACTGATTGAATTAGGAGTAAATCCAAAAAGAGCTTTGATTGCAACTGGAAGAATGAAATAGCCAAGAGTGGCACCCATTGCGAAAAATGGGGTTGCCGCAACAACGAACAGAACACTCGTACGTTTTTCTTTTCTATGGAGCGCGGGGGCGATAAAGGCCCAAAGTTGATAAAGCCAAAACGGTGCCGAAACAATAATGCCAGTCAGTAGTGCGACCTTAATCTGTAAATCCAGCGGACCAAGAACTCCGCTGATATAGAGAGCACCACAGCTAGCCGCACCAGATTGCTGTGCGGCTTTCAAATCGCACACGGGTTTGGCTAAGGTGACAATAATTGAATCATAGAAATACCACCCCCCAGTACATGCAACCAACACTGCAATCGCGGAGCGAAGAACTCGTTTCCGTAACTCGCGTAAGTGGTCTAGAAGGGGCATCCGTGCTTGATTAACAGATGCCATGTATTTACTTCTCGGTTTTGCCGTCTTCTTCGATCACGCCGTCATCAGCTTTCATTTCCTTCATTTCGCTCTTGAAAATGCGCATTGAGCGACCAAGTGAGCGGGCTGAATCCGGCAAACGCTTCGCGCCGAACAAAACAAGTACAACAATGAGAAGGATGACGATCTCTCTTGGACCCAAATTCATAATATAAACTCCTTGGCTAATATTTGAACCTAGGTTACATCAGATCTCTTTGAATAGGTAGGCGATTTCAGCGTGCTTTGTAACGATCCAGCATCGATTGAGCCATTACGGAGATTGATTTTCTCACTTCAGGGGGTGACTGCAAGCACACCGCTCTTCCTGAGGCCATGATGGATCGCTCCATCCATTGGATTGAGAAAGTTTCAAAATCAAACTCAGAGTTAACTGGAAGTTCACTTTGGTTAAATCGCTCAGCTATCGCACGAGTTGGATCTAGAACCTTGATGGTTGCGGTGAACCTTGATGGTTGAGTGGAACTCTTAGGAATCTCTTGTAGCACCGCATGGAGCGCTGCACTCTGAATCCGGTCTATTCGGAACTCTCTGAAGTCAGCGGCGCTGTAACAGTATGAGCTGAGATAAAGATGGCCATCTCTTTCAACCATTTCGATTGGAAAAATAACTCGAGTACTGACTTCATCACGATAGAGAGAATGGTAGGTGATCTGAAGACCCATTTTAGATCTCATAGCTTCGGAAATTGCTGCTGACACTTCTTGATTGATAAGGGATGTTGCCGATAATGCTGATGGAAGTTTTATCAGCCCAGCAAGACGTTGCGATAAGAGATCGATTCTTTCCAAGAGATCTGTTCTCTCAGAAGAAATCGCTGACCTCAGCAAATCCAAACCCAGAACAAGGGCGACACCTTCATCAAAGGAAATAGAACGAGGCTTCGATAGAGTTTCGGCGTTATGGATAGTTACAAAACCCGACTCAAAATCCAAATCCATGAGTTCTAGAGGTGTGTAACCAGGGAGCCCACACATCCACAGGGTCGTTAAGTCACTCGTCATCTGAGCTTGATCAACCTTAAAGACATGAGCAAGCTCTTTTAATGAGATTCCTTGATGAGAACTGATGTAGGGAACAAGATCTAGAAGTCGTGCTGTGCGCTCAAGTGGTGCTGAAATTTTCTTAGCCATGGTTTTTCACCAAGGATTCAAGATGATCAATAACAAGCTCTCTTAACTCTGCTGGTTTCTGAACAAAAGCATCAGGGCCGTGCCATAAAACCAATGAACAGAGGGAATCTAGATTCAAGATGGGAATCTTGACTTGGTCCCATTCTCCCAATGATTGCGCCGACACTGCCAATGCTCGAAGAGAGGCCGCTTTGCCTACGCGAACATCAATCAAAGCAAAATCATGGGTTGGAGATTCGAAAAGAGCTTTTCTTGGGTCAAATCCAGTTGGAGATTCGAAATCACTTGGTCCCTTACTAGCTGTGATTTCGCTACTTACTCGATCGATTCGAAAGGTCCGAATCTCTTGAATCTCTTGATCTACCCCCGACAAGTACCAAAGCCCATTGCGAGTCGATAAGGCGATTGGAACAACGCTCCTCATTTCGATACTCAAACTCGAATCCAGGTAAGAAAATGTCAGAAGCTGACTTTGCGCTATCGCTTTAGTTATTAGTGACAAATCCTGTCCACCGTCATTAAGTTTGTGAACAGAGACGGGAATGGATAGTTCATCACTGGGGATTCCAATAGAACGAAGTTTCAATAGCGCGCTTTGCGCAACATCCCCAAATGATGCTTCTTGCCAAGCTTCTGCTGCTAAAGATAGAAGTGCAACCTCTGTAGATGAGATATCACCAAGTTCAAACTGATACTTCTCTTGTTTGATTTTGTAGCCTGCTTCATCATTAAACAATGGATCAAAACTACCAACTTCGATTTCAATTCCTAGTGAACGTAGGTCATCCTTATCTCTTTCAAACATTCTCTCTTTTGTTTCAGCAGTCCCTTCATAACCATCAACAGAGTTGAAAATCTCTGTTTTTGTGAGGTACCTCTTCGTGGCAAGTAGCGCAATCGTTAAATTTACTAAGCGCTCACTCTTCCGCGACACCGTAAGCACCCTTTGATGGCCTGCGACGACGAGCTAGAACTTCAACGCCAGGTGCCATTCGACGACTTTGAATCAAGAATCCTGTGTGCCCAATCATTCTCTGTTGTGGACGAACAGCTAAACCCTCATGGTGCCATCCTCGCACCAAAGTTTCGCTGCTCTCTGGTTCAGTAAATCGACCATCTTCCTTGATCGCTTCAGCTGTGGCAGAGAGCTGCGTGGTCGTTGCGACATATGACATGAAAACACCACCCGGGCGCAAAGCTCGGGCTGCAATATCAACACATTCCCACGGTGCCAGCATGTCCAAAATAACTCGATCAAATTCACTCTCAAAGTTTTGATCCTGTAAGTCACCAACATCTAACTTCCAGTTACTTGGCGAACCTTCAAAGTATGCATCAACATTAGAGCGCGCATTGTCCGCAAAATCAGCACGGCGCTCAACTGAGTGCACGTAACCTTTTTCTCCAGCAGCTCGCAATAGTGAAATTGTTAAGGCACCGCTACCAACACCTGCTTCAAGTACGCGTGCACCTGGGTAGATATCTGCTATTCCAACAATCATCGCGGCATCTTTTGGATAAACAATCGTTGCACCGCGTGGCATTGTTAAAACGTAGTCAGCCAGCAAAGGCTTGAAAGCTGTGAACTTTAAACCAGCAGTCGTGCTCACGACAGAACCTTCAGGCATTCCGATGAGGTCGTCATGGGTAATCCAGCCTTTGTGGGTGTGCCACTCCTTACCTACAACTATCGTGAAGCTATAGAGCTTTCCTTTGGGGTCGGTGAGTTGAACGCGATCACCCGCTGCAAAGAAACCTTGATTCGACACGGGAGCATCTTAGGTCAAATAATCCAAGCAAGTGCGGGTATGTTGCCGTACGTGAGCAACCAACCACTGCGTCTCTCCCCTAGCCGGGTGAGCGAGTTTGAGAACTGCCCTCAGCTCTATAAATACCGTGTCATCGATCAACTTCCGCAACCACCTTCGCTGGATGCAGAGCGAGGAACATTGGTTCACACAGTTTTGCACGACCTTTTTGAAAATGCGCCACTGGATAGAACTCCACAGAGTGCAATCGAACTTCTTCCATCTCGTTGGCAAGCACAAATGGCTGAGAAACCAGAGCTCATGGAGATGGTTACTAACGAAAAGGAGTGGTTTGATCGCGCAGAGTCTCTCTTGCGCACTTACTTCACTCTTGAAGATCCGCAGAGCTTTGAAGCAACACATCGCGAACTCCACCTAGAAAATGATTTTTCAGATGAAATTTATCTGCATGGCTATGTCGATCGCCTCGATGTTGCACCCACAGGTGAAGTGCGAATTGTTGACTACAAAACTGGTAAAGCACCTAAGCCAGGGCGGGAGGAAAAAGCTCTCTTTCAACTACGCGTTTACGCACTCCTCTATTTTAAGACTCATAATGTTCTCCCACGCCTGCTTCAACTCATTTACTTGGGCGATGGGAAAGTAGTAAAGAGCACCCCAACTTTGACTGATCTAGCTGCAACTGAGAAAGTTTTGAAGCGCGTTGCTAGCGATATTTTTGCCTCGATTGAAAAGGATTACTGGCCACCCAAGCCAAGCCGTCTATGCGATTGGTGCTATTTCAAAACAATTTGTCCAGCACACAACAGTTAAATCAAGGTTGAGAAATCCTCATGAAGTTCCTGGAGCTTTGCAAAACTGAGTTGCTCAAGGGACTTAATCACACGCACGCGTTCAGATTCATCCACATGAACTAAGTGCGGCACAGCTACTAACCATGCTCCACTGCTCGTGGCAGCTCCAACACCGGTTAAGGAGTCTTCAAAAACCAAACAGTTTGCGATATCGCTATTCGTTAACCGCGCTGCTTTGAGATAAGCATCGGGATGAGGTTTGGTGCGCTCAACGTCGTCACTGGAAATTGAAAAAGGAAAGAGTTCGGCCCCGACGTTGTCCAAAACGGCATCAACGATGATTCGCGGACTCGCAGAGACTAATCCAGTCTTAACTCCATTTCGTTGGAGATCTTTTACTAGCTCAAATGCCCCTGGCATAAATGGGGTGTGAGAGCGCATCTTCTCTGATTGCACTTCTACTAATTTGGTCGTAAAAAACTCTGGTGTTTGTGCCTGATTGCACTTGTCGTGCATGTATTGGCCAACGCGAGATAGAGGTCCGCCCAAGCAAGCAACCTGATCCTGGGATGTCCACTGATATCCGTATGCAGCGGTAATTTCACTCTCAGATTTGAGCCATTCAGGTTCAGAATCAACCAGTAAGCCATCCATATCGAAGAAGACTGCGTCAAAAAAACTTCTCACCCGTCTCCTTCATGATTTCTATCTAGCAGAACTCTGCAAGATTACCCTAAGGTTTAGTCCTATGGAGATACATCACATCCCAGCCCTTCGCAATCCAATAATGGTGATGGCCTTTTCTGGATGGAACGATGCAGGCGAAGCTGCAACTGGTGCTGTTGAGCATCTACTTTCTGCTTGGCAAAACGAACCTAATGATGTTGTCCCAGAGTTGATTGCAGATATTGAATCTGAAGAGTTCTACGATTTCCAAGTAAATCGTCCACATATCTATGTCGATGAGTCTCAGATACGAAATATCACCTGGCCAACAACTGAGATCTTTGGAGTTGTACTGCCTGAATTTGATCGCGATTTAGTTATCGTTAAAGGCACGGAACCATCGATGCGTTGGAAGAGCTTTACTCGTGAATTACTTGATCTGGCTGATGATCTTGAAGTCTCATTAGTGATAACACTGGGTTCAATGTTGGCTGATGTTCCCCATTCACGTCCCATCACAGTTAGTGGAAGTAGTGCTCATCCAGATTTGGCAACCCGTCTTGGTGTTGAAGTATCTAGCTATGAAGGACCAACTGGAATTATTGGAATCATCGGTGATGGTTGCATGCGACGCGGGATAGATGCGGTTTCTCTCTGGGCAGCTATCCCCCACTACGCATCAAACTCACCTTCGCCCAAGGCAACCCTTTCTCTCGTTAACGCTATTGAAGATTTCCTAGAGATCACAATTCCACCTGCAGATCTTTCTGAAGCTGCTGATGAATGGGAGAAAGATGTAACAGAGATGGCAAAAGAAGATAACGATGTTGCCGAATATGTGAAGGCGCTAGAAGATTCTAAAGACGCAGCTGAACTTCCAGATGTCTCTGGAGATTCGATTGCAAAAGAATTTGAGCGCTACCTAAGACGTCGAACTAAAGACTAAAGCGCCAATCCAAGCAAGGCATCTAGCGCTGTGCTCAGCTCTTTAGAGTCCCCACCGCTAACTCCTTGAACAGTCTCTAATGCCCACATATCCAATTGCGCTAGAACTGTTGGTGTATCCAAATCATTGCTCAAAGCAACAATTATTTTCTCAATCAATGGTCTTGTTGGTGCAACATTCGATGAAGCAATTGCCTGACGAATTTTCGCAACCCGCGCAGTCGCATCTGCTAGTAGTTCATCTGTCCACATGCGATCCAAGCGGTAGTGCTCTGACATCAAAGCAAATCGAATAACCATTGGGTCTGTGCCTGAGTTGATGAGCTTCGACACAAAAACCAGATTGCCTTTGCTCTTACTCATTTTTTCGCCATCAAGACCAATCATGGCCGCGTGCACATATGTTGCCGCTAAGTCTTTACCTGTTAACACCTGAGCTTGTGAAGCACACATCTCGTGGTGAGGAAAAATCAAATCACTTCCACCACCTTGAATATCGATGCATGTCGCCTCAGATTCAATCGGAACCAGGTATTTCAACGCGATGGCTGTGCACTCGATATGCCAGCCTGGTCGGCCAACTCCATGAACTGAGGGCCATCCTGGTTCGTTCTCACGCTTTTGCATCCACACTAAACAGTCCAGAGGATCAATCTTTCCGGCTAGAGTTGGATTTCCTCCGCGTTGGGCGAAAATTTCTTTCATTGCTTCTTTATCAAGATGTGAAAGTGAACCAAAATCTGGTGATGAATAGTTCTTAAAGAAAAGATCCTGCTCAATTGCATAAATAGAACCAGCGGCTTGTAGGGCTGTGACTGAATCACTTACGAGATCTATCGCCTCCACCGCCCCGATGTAGTGAGCGGGTGGGATTACTCGCAGATTCTCCATATCGCCTCTGAAGAGATCAATCTGAGATGTCGCTAGATCTTCCCAATTTAAATTATCTCGTATTGCCCGTTCTAGTAATGGGTCATCTATATCTGTGATGTTTTGAACATAGAGAACTTGGGAACCACTAGCTCGTAAGTAGCGGTTGATGAGATCGAAGGTCAGATAGGTAGCGGCGTGACCAAGATGAGTAGCATCGTATGGAGTAATTCCACAGACATACATGCGGTAAACATCTTTCTTGGCAACGATTTCTTTCTTGAGCGTTTTTGAGTTAGTGAGTGAAATCGGAGGCAGATTCAACGAGCTATTCAGCTCTGGAATTGCAACTGCTGACCAAGATTTCATGGCTAGATTCTAGTTACTTTGCTACTAGAAAGCAGGCCAAGGAATAGCTGGCCATTCCGGATTGGGCAACGGCATTGCGCCGTTTTCTAATAGCCTGACAACACGGGCATGAAGGGCATTAATTTCAATCTCCGTTAAATGCTGCGCTAAGTCCAATTCTGTTCCGAGGCTATCTCGTAGAGTCTCGAGTGATTCCACTTCTGCGGTACTCAGTTCATCGCCTGCCCATTGCCACAAAACTGTTCGTAGTTTGTCCTCTTCGTGAAAAGTAACACCATGATCACACCCATAGAGATGACCGGCTTCATCTGGGAGTAGATGACCAATCTTGCGATCAGTGTTATTGATTATTGCATCGAAGAAAGCCATTGAACGTAGCTGTGGGAAGTCTTGTGAAAAATAGCCTGCTAAATCAATTGACTCATCTATGTCTATCCACTGCTGAACCATTCCAATTCCGTAAGGACCTTCACGCAGAATTGTTAATGGAACTAGATCAAGTCCAAGAAACTCACTTACGCGAAAAGCTGCATACTCACGATCTGCCAAAGTTCCATCTGGAAAATCCCACAGTGGACGCTCGCCCGCAACAGGTTTGTAAATGCAAGCAACTTCTTCGCCTTCATATGTTGCGGTTGCAAAGAGGGTTGCATTTGAAGCATCAACTAATCGACCAGTAACTGACATCTGACCCAACGTCAGAATGGAGCGCTTATCGTCTGTAGCCATTTGCCCTAGGACATAGATGACCACGTGGATCAATTGGAATGGCGCAGAAAGGACATGGGACTCGTCCTGCATTAACCACTGCAGTGGTTCGCGTGATGAATGCCTTGGCTTGCCCCAACGTTAGATTCAGAGTGATATCGGGGACTTCCTCCTCAACTTCGATCTCTTTGATCGAAAAGAGTTCGACACTTACCTTTTTCACTTCATCATCCCAGGCAATAGATATTGCTCCGATGACAAAATCCTTATCCACGGGTGATTCAAGCGGTGCATCATCGCGCTCAATGCGATCAACAACCAGCGTCACATCTTCCTTGGCTATTTGTTTGCACAAAATCGCTAGACGTTCTGCCAAAGTTGAGGCTTGAGATTTTTCTAGGGAAGCACTCACAAGCGCTGAAGCAGCGCGAACCTGGAGATAAAACTCTCGTTCACCCGGTTCACCAACTGTTCCGCAGACGAAACGATCTACGCTTTTGAACTCGTAGCTCATTTTCCGGCTCCACCACCCAATAGGTTCTTACTGCGCTTGGGGGCAGATAAAACATCATGGAGAACAGAGCGAGAATCGTTCATCAGTGTTAAACGTGCTTGGCCATGTGAAAAATCCAGAATCGTTACCGAGGCTGGATCGATCACAATTCTCTGGAAATCATCTAGATGCATTCCAAGAGCACTTGCAACGATTGCCTTAATAACATCACCATGGCTTACCAATACAGCTGCGCCACTTCGCTTTGTATTCACAGATTCATGAACAGCTCTCATAGCTCTTTGTTGCATGTGAGCCAAGCCTTCACCTTCGGGAAAATACATTGCAGAGGGATTACCTTGAACCGTCTTCCATAATTTATGGCGTGAGAGAACGGATAACTTCTTTCCACTCCAATTGCCGTAATCAACCTCAGTCAGATTCTCATCCTTAACAAGCAGCTTCTGGGTTGCCTGCGGAAGAGCTTTGAGCCAAGGAGTAATTGTTTCGTGGCATCTTTGCATAGGACTCATGCGGATTTGTGAGATTGGGAAAACGCCTAATCTGCCAGCAAGTTCTTCGGACTGCTTAATTCCCTTTTCTGAAAGAGAGATATTGGGAAGACGGCCAGATAGGACCCCTCGAGCATTTGCTTGGGAATGGGCATGTCTAATCAAAACTATCTGCATAACGCAAAGGCTATCGCAGGTTTTACTCTTGTGACTTGCTAGGGTCTCTCCATGCAGATGCGAAAAGCGGGAAACAGCGGGCTCATGCTCTCTCGATTAGCGCTAGGAACTATGACATGGGGTCGTGATACTGACGAACATGAAGCAGCTGACCAATGTCGCGCATTTATAGACGCCGGTGGAAACTTCATCGACACCGCTGCAACCTACGGCGACGGAGATAGCGAACGCGTTATCGGTGGCCTTATCGGAACTCTTTTTCAACGCGATGAAGTGGTTATAGCTACTAAAGCTGGCTTAACTTTTCCTGAAGGCGTACGAACAGTAGATAACTCACGACATGCACTCATCGCCGAATTGGATCGCTCGTTGGCCAGATTAGGAACTGATTTCGTAGACATTTGGCAGATCCATTCCTGGGATCCGATCGCACCTATTGATGACACACTCTCGGCTCTTGACTATGCATACAGCACCGGTCGTGCTCGCTATGTTGGTATTTCAAATTTCACAGGATGGCAGCTTGCACAATCTGCTACAAAACAAATTAGCAACTCTGCAAAAGCCCCAATCACAACAATTCAAAGTGAATATTCATTGCTCAATCGCGACGCAGAGATTGAAATCTTGGATAGTGCGCAAGCCTGTGGTGTTGGTTTCCTTGCCTGGGCTCCACTTGGGCGAGGTGTTCTCACCGGTAAATATCGCAACGGTATTCCAAGTGACTCCCGCGGAGCTGCTCCACATTTTGCTAAAGACATTGCCCCATATTTAGATTCAAGAAGCAGCAGCATTGTCGAATCCGTATGCGTTGCTGCAAGTGGCTTGGGTTATTCACCCTTAGAAATTGCCCTTGCTTGGGTAAGAGATGCACCAGGTGTAACCAGCACAATCATTGGTGCCAGAACGGGAGCTCAATTACGTGGCGTGCTTCAAAGCGAAGAGATTTCTCTTCCAGACATTGTTCGCAATGCCTTGGATGATGTCAGCCTTTAGGCGTGTTCTAAGAAATCCTTGAGTACTCGCACACCAAAGGTAAGTCCCTCAATTGGCACTCGCTCATCAACACCATGAAACAGTGCCATGAAGTCAAAGTCTGCATCGAGTTTGAGTGGTGAGAATCCGTAACCAATAATTCCTAATTCAGCCAGAGCTTTGTTATCAGTTCCACCACTCATCACATATGGAACTGGAACACCTTCTGGATCTTCAACCATAATCGCTGCGCACATCGCTTCAACAAGATCTCCCTCAAAAGGAACCTCTAAAGCTTTATCCGTAGTAATTGTTTCGATGGTGATATCTGGCCCAATGAGAGATTTGATAGTTTCATTCAACTCATCCTCAAAGCCAGGAATGAAACGTCCATCAACTACTGCGCTAGCAGATCCTGGAATTACGTTTGCTTTATATCCGGCTTCAAGCATCGTTGGGTTAGCTGTGTTCTGCAGGGTTGCACCAACCATGCGTGCAGCAAAGCCAAGTTCGCTTAGAAGTGGTGTTAAATCCTTCTCGTTGTATTCCTTACCAGTTTCTGCCGCTACCTTTTTGAAAAACGCTTTGACAGTAGCGCTATAGCGCTGAGGCCATTGATGATTACCAATCTTTGCAACCGCTTCACTTAAGCGAGTGAGTGCATTTTCATTATTAGTAACTGAGCCATGTCCAGCACGACCATGTGCGGTAAGGCGCATCCAGTGAATACCCTTTTCAGCAGTTTCAATGAGATAGAGACGTTTTCCGCCGGCGACTGTTACTGAGAATCCACCAACCTCTGAAACCGCTTCCGTGCATCCAGCAAATACTTCTGGGTGCTTATCAACCATCCAATGTGAACCGTAAATGCTTCCAGCTTCTTCATCGGCGAAAAATGCTAGAACGATGTCGCGCTTTGGCTTGTAACCAGTGCGCGCCCAATCTCGCACAGTTGCTAAAATCATTGCATCCATATTTTTCATGTCCACTGCTCCGCGACCCCAGATCATTCCGTCGCGAATTTCTCCACTGAACGGATCTACTGACCAATCATCAGCATTTGCAGGGACAACATCTATGTGACCATGAAGAACTAATCCTGGACGAGTGGCATCTGTTCCCTTGATACGTGCGATGACATTGCAGCGACCGGGTGCAGCTTCATACATCTTTGCTTCAATTCCAACTTCGGTAAGCAACTTCATCACATGTGCTGCAACTGCCTTCTCGTCACCTTTTCCGTCTCCATAATTAACTGATGGAATTTGGATCAATTCCTGGCAAATACGGATAGCTTCATTTTCAAGTTCGGTGCGTGATGATGTAGTCATTTCGCCATTCTCTCATCAAATTGCTATCCTTTCCCAGCACTTAGTCCGGGTGGCGGAATTGGCAGACGCGCTAGCTTGAGGTGTTAGTTCCCGTAAGGGATTAGGGGTTCAAGTCCCCTCTCGGACACATTCGTTAGGATGAGCACATGAAGATCGATGAGGCTGTCACACTCATTCGAGCAATTCCTGACTATCCAAAGCCAGGAATCCTTTTTCAAGACATCACCCCTCTTCTTGCTGATGGTCAGGCCTTCTCGGCGGTAACTGATCACTTTGCACAATTTGCACGTCCCACAACTTCTATCGCTGGCATTGAAGCAAGAGGATTTATCTTCGCCTCAGCGTTGGCAAATAAAATGAAAACTGGATTCGTTCCAATTCGAAAAGCCGGCAAACTCCCCCACACAGTTTTCTCCCAAAGCTATGGACTTGAATATGGAACTGATATTTTAGAGATTCATGTCGATGCAATCCCTTTTGCAGGTGAAGTGCTTCTGATTGATGATGTGTTGGCAACCGGTGGGACACTCGATGCTGCAATTCAACTCGTTAACCGAGCCGGTGGAACTGTCTATCAAATATTGGCCCTATTAGAGATAAAGGCATTAGATGGCCGCGCCCGCTTATCTGAAAAATACCCACAGATTCCAGTTCACTCGCTGGTAGTTTCTTAATAATGCGCATTACTCAAATTCAGGGCCTTCGCGCACTTGCAGCAATTCTAGTTACGGTCTTTCACGCCCGTCTTGTTCCTGGCGGATTCATTGGCGTAGATATTTTCTATGTTATCTCAGGCTATTTAATTACTGGACTCATTCTGCGAGAGATTGAAAAGACTGGAACTTTAGACCTGAGAAGTTTCTATCAACGTCGTATCAAACGCCTCTTGCCAACTTCGGTATTTGTCCTATTCGTGACGGCCTTCTTTGCTTGGATTCTCTTCCCACCAATTACTCGTGAGTCCCTTGGCAGAGATCTCTTTGCCGCTGCAACTTACATCTCTAACTATCTCTTTGCTTGGTGGCAAAACGATTATCAGAATTTGAATGCAACGCCATCACCATTTATTCACTACTGGTCTTTAGCAGTTGAAGAGCAGTTCTACCTCGTATGGCCACTCTTCCTCCTCTTTCTGGCGCGTTATGGCAAAAAAGTCATTCTTGGTGGGATCGCAATTACAACCTTATTCTCATTACTTTTTTCGATCTATCTCACACAAGCTGCGCCCATCTGGGCCTTCTACTCATTGCCAACGCGGGCATGGGAGTTAGGTTTTGGAGCACTCCTACTCTTCATTCCAGAAACAAAAAGAAGGATTCGAATCCTTCCATGGCTAGGTCTGATTGGAATTGCATTCTCTTCACTTAACTTCAATGAGAACACGGCCTTCCCAGGCAAGAATGCGTTGCTTCCCGTATTAGCAACAGTTGTACTGCTTGCATCAATTAAGTATTGGCCACCACTCTTTAATGATTTATCTAATTCACGCCTGAGTCAGTGGTTAGGTTCTATTTCATACCCGTTATACCTCTGGCATTGGCCTGCATTAGTACTTCCTAGCAGCGCCCTTGGAAGACCACTACGTTTTTATGAGCGTTTTTTATGCATACTCCTAACGATTGTTCTGGCTCACTTCACCAGCAAGTACGTGGAAGAACCTTTAAGACACAAGAAACTCGCCTCTAAAACCATTTACAAAGGCGCAGCTATTACCACTGCAGTTTCACTAGTTTCCGGAGTCTTGATTGCCTTTACTGCATCCTCCATCATTACAACTAAAGGCGATATCTCCTACCAATTCGACCTAGTAAAGGTTATGGAAAAGCCAGCTGTTTATGGTGATGGCTGCCATGTTAACTATGGCGAAACTAAATCTGGATTTTGCACCTATGGCAACAAGAACTCTTCGACGACAATTGTTCTTTATGGAGACTCGCATGCTGCCCAGTGGTTTCCAACCCTTGAAAAACTGGCCAATGAACGCGGCTTTAAGCTCGTCTCACTGACTAAATCTGCATGCCCTGCTGTAGATTCAAAACGCCCAGATCAAGGTGCTTTCAAAATGGTTCACTGCACAAAGTGGCGCCAAAACTCCATTGAAAGAATTGCCAAGATTAAACCTATGGCAGTCATTACCAGTAGCTTCCAATATTTCACGCCAGCAAATCAGAAAGTAAGTCGTTCGAAATGGTGGAGCGATGGCCAAAGAAAGCTTCTCAGTGATTTGAAAGGTACTACTAATCATCTGATCTATATCAGTGACACTCCCCGACCTTTGCGAGATATTCCCAACTGTTTAGCTTCTCGGACTTCGAGTGTTTGTGATTCGACTGAAAAATCTCGTGTGTCCATCATCTCCGGCTTTGAAATAGTCGACCCAACTCCTTGGTTATGTTCCTCGTACTGCCCAGCCATTGTTGAAGGAAGCGTTGCCTATCGCGACGCATCTCACATCTCAGTTGAAATGGCATTGAAATTACTGCCCAAATTAGAACAAGCCCTAATTGCTAAGGGGCTCTTTGCCTAACTCTGTGGCAAGATGCATTCCATGGCTGAACTGATCTACTACTGCGGGACGATGGATAGCGGTAAATCCACCCTTGCCCTTCAGACCGCCCATAATCATCAAAGTCGCGGAAGAACCGGTCTGATTTTTACCAATAAAGATCGAGCGGGTAGCGGGATCATCTCCTCACGTTTAGGTCTATCTAGCCCAGCAATTGAAGTTATTCCAGCGCTGGACATTCATAAATTTGTTGTCGATGCACTCTCTGCAGGTGATCGCATTGATTACATCATTTGCGACGAGGCCCAGTTCTATGAACCAAAACAGATTGAGCAACTAGCTCGCATCGTTGATGGACTTGGTATCGATGTTTACGCTTTTGGAATCCTTAGTGATTTTCGCACAATGCTCTTTCCTGGTTCAGCTCGGTTAGTTGAATTGGCAGATCGCGTTAATACTTTGCAGGTTGAAGCCTTGTGCTGGTGTGGCTCACGTGCCACTCATAATGCTCGAACCGTTGGTGGCACCATGGTTATCGAGGGTGAGCAAGTAGTTGTTGGAGATGTTTCACCTGGCAGTGAAGTTGGCTATGAAGTTCTATGTCGTAGACACCATATGCGCCAAGTTACAGCGCGCGCTTCTCGCGCCGGTCATGTATCTTCGCAACCTCTACCGTTCAACCAGTAATCTATTCAAGGAGCAACAATGAAGGCACGTGGTTTAGCAGCGTTATCAGCCAAGGCAGATCTCACATCATATGAATTCGAACGACGTGAACTTGGTGCCCACGATGTTGCTCTAGATATCGCTTATGCGGGAATCTGTCACTCAGATATCCATCAAGTGCGCGAAGAGTGGGGTCCTGCAATTTTCCCTATGGTTCCCGGCCATGAAATCGCTGGCACAGTGAGCGCAATAGGTAGCTCTGTGACTAAGTTTAAAGTTGGCGATCGCATCGGGGTCGGAGTGTTTATCGATTCATGTAGAAAATGCGCGAGCTGTCTCGCTGGATTACAGCAGTACTGCGAAGAAGGCATGACTGGCACTTACAACACAATGGAACGTGATGGAAAAACCGTAGCTCTCGGTGGTTACTCAAATGTTTTTGTTATCAACGAGGATTACGGAGTTCACATTCCAGCAAACCTCTCACTCGATGGCGTTGCACCACTTCTGTGCGCAGGAATCACTTTGTATTCTCCAATTCGAAAATGGAATGTCAACTCAAGTAGCAAAGTAGCTGTGATGGGACTGGGTGGTCTCGGGCATATGGGCGTTAAGTTTGCAGTTGCAATGGGCGCTGAAGTTACTGTGCTCTCCCACTCACCATCGAAAAAGGCAGATGCGTTAGCTATGGGAGCAAAGCACTTTGTTGACACCAGTGCTGCTGGATCGTTAAAACCATTAACTAAGAAATTTGATCTAGTTCTCAACACAGTTAGTGCATTTTTGGATATCAACGAGTATCTCGATCTCCTCAAACTCGATGGCACCCTCGTGGTTATCGGTCTTCCAGGAAAGCCTTATGAGGTCAACGCTGGAGCATTGCTCAACGGCCGCAGACGCTTAGCTGGTTCAATGATTGGTGGAATACCGGAGATGCAAGAAATGTTGGATTTCTGTGGAAAGCATTCAATCGTGAGCGATGTTGAAGTTATAGATGCATCTTATGCAAATGCTGCCTATGAGCGCACGATTGCCAGCGATGTGAAATATCGCTTCGTTATTGACGGCGCAACTTTCTAGATAAACGAATGAACAAGCATCGCAAGAAGCGGTGCTATTGCTAAGGCTGGCAGCAAATTACCGACTGCAACATGCTTGATGCTCAGAAGACGCAAACCAATGCCGATAAGAAGCACTCCGCCGACGATAGTCATTGCATCGACTTGGTAACCAGCCAGAATCTCTCCAAGGCCTAGACCGATAACTGTCCAGAATCCTTGATACAAGGCAACTGGAATAGCAGCCACTGCCACTCCCCAACCAAGGGAGGAAGCAAATGCCATCGCGGCGAAAAAGTCGAGTGTGCTCTTAAGTAGGAGTTGATCTATTCCATTAGACATTCCATCGCTAATACTTCCCAATATAGCGAGCGGTCCAATTGCAAATAGAAGAGAGGCTGTAACAAAACCCTCTACGAAGGAACTTTCCTTAGAAGCTTTGAATTTCTTACGAAGATTTTCACCCAAATGGTCCAAGCGATCTTCTAATCCAAGTGCAGAACCAATAAGGCCACCGAAAATCAGAGAACCTAGGACCACTAATAATGGCCACCCAGCAGGTAATGAATCAACATAACGAGCTGACCACATTGGTATTAATGCCGACGCAGCACCGAGAAGAGTTGCCAGACCTAAAACATCTGTTAGCAGTGTTCTTGTCTTTGAACTTAACCTATGGCCAACGAGAATACCGAGCCCTGCTCCCCCAATGATTGCAATGACATTGATGAGCGTGCCGATTCCTGGAAACATTGTTCAAGAATAGCCTCTTAAGGCGTTAGTAGTAGCACTAGACTCCCTCAATGTCCTCAAACGCATTCATGGAGTTTCTTCGCCCACACCGCACAGTTCCAGTAACACCTTGGACGGCGAAATCCAAGTGGGATCTAGGTTTCACACGTGTCTTGATTTTGTGGGTAGGACTTTTCATTTTTGGTCTCGGTGATGCTTTCGTCATTCAAAGCAATATCGGTAATGGACCTTGGTCTGTATTAGCGCAGGGAATTTCTAGAAATTTAGATATCACCATGGGTTGGTCAACGTTCGGTATAAGTGCTCTCGTTCTTTTAGGTTGGATTCCACTACGTGAAAAACCTGGATTTGGAACTATCTCAAACATTGTGATCATCGCATTAGCTATTGAAATCGGTGTGACCTACATTCCCTTGCAAGAGAATTATTTGATTGGAATTCTTTACACACTCCTAGGAATTGGCATGGTCGGAGCTGCATCTGCTCTCTACATCACATGTGGCCTAGGACCTGGGCCCCGTGATGGACTGATGACTGGAATTCACTTCAAGAGTGGAATTCGAGTAGGCAGAGTCCGTTTAGCTATTGAAAGCACCGTATTTGCCCTGGGTTGGCTGCTCGGTGGCACCGTCGGGCTCGGAACACTGCTCTTTGCCGTCTTAATCGGTCAATCTATCGCCGTTGCCCTGGGTGTTGTTTCCAGGCTTACGAGCAAGTAACTACTACCCTAAAAGTATTCCCTCGGCGTGCGTTGGCCGTTTACTTCGCACGGGGTCGCAAACACCCCCGTTAACAAAATTAGAAAGGCGTTACACATGCTGGATTCCTATTTTAAAATCTCAGAACGTGGCTCATCAATAGCCCAGGAGGTTCGAGGCGGACTCGTAACCTTCTTCACGATGGCCTACATCGTGGCTCTTAACCCAATTATCTTGGCGTACTCACCGGATAAGAATGGTCAGTTCCTCTTCGGTGGTGCAGCACCTGCTCCTGCAATGGTCGCAGCTACTACAGCACTTGTTGCTGGTGTGTTAACAATCCTTATGGGATCAATTGCTAACTACCCATTAGCTCTAGCTACTGGTCTTGGTCTCAACACTTTTGTTGCTGTTGGTATCGCTTCAAAGATGACATGGGCTGCAGCAATGGGCCTTGTTGTTCTTGAAGGATTAATCATCTTGGTACTTGTTCTAACCGGTTTCCGTGTAGCAGTATTTAAGGCGGTTCCACCACAGATCAAGATTGCAATCTCAGTTGGTATCGGTCTTTTCATCGCACTTATCGGTCTTGTTGATGCTGGTTTCGTTCGCCGTACAGCTAGCGGTCCAGTTCCAGTAGGTCTTGGCGTTAATGGAAACCTCGTTGGCTGGCCGACAGTCGTTTTCGTTTTCGGAACACTCTTAATCATCGGACTTATGGTTCGCAAAATTAAGGGAGCGATTCTTATCGGAATTAGTGGAGCTACAGTCTTGGCTGTAATTCTCCAGAAGATGTACAACATTGCACCAGGCTTCACTGCAGGAAATCCACCAACTATCGTTGACGGTGGCTGGGGACTTAACATTCCTTCAGTACCTAAGGAGATTGTTGCTGTGCCAGAGTTTGATTTCACTGGTCAATTTGATCTATTAGGCGCTTTTAGCCTTGATAACGTTTCATTGGTAGCAGCAATTCTTCTTCTATTTACACTTTTGCTCTCTGATTTCTTCGACACTGTTGGAACAGTTACTGCAATTGGGCACGAGGCAGGTCTTGCTGACAAAGATGGCAACGTTGATAACATCCAGAAGATTCTTCTAGTTGATTCAATTGCAGCTGCCGCAGGCGGTGCAGCAGGTATCTCATCAAATACTAGCTACATTGAATCAGCAGCTGGTGTGGGTGAAGGTGCTCGCACTGGGCTTGCCTCAGTCGTGACTGGAATTGCATTCCTACTCACAACATTCCTAGCACCACTCGTTGCAATCATTCCTTATGAGGCTGCAACTCCTGCTCTGATCATCGTAGGTTTCCTCATGATGTCACAGATCAAAAACATTGATTGGGATGACTTGGGTATTGGAATCCCAGCATTCCTAACAATTATCTTGATGCCATTTACTTACAATATTTCTGTAGGTATCGGTGCTGGCTTTGTTACTCACGTGGTTATCCGCGTAGTTCAGGGTCGTGGCAAAGAAGTACACCCATTGCTACTTCTCGTATCAGGGTTATTTATGGTTTATTTCCTATCCTCACCTATTAACGCGTGGATTGGCTAAACCTTCAGTAGGTTTCAAACTAAGGCCCCGTAGAGAAATCTGCGGGGCTTTAGTATTTCTACCAGTTAATTTCGCTCTTGCCCTGTGCGCGCAACATTGCATTCGTTTTCGAAAATGGGGTCGAACCGAAGAAACCTCTATAGGCAGATAGCGGACTTGGATGTGGCGAGGAAATTGAAAGATTGGGATTAAAATATTGTGCAAATTGCTGCGCCTTTGAACCCCAAAAAATTCCGATAGCACCAGATTCTCCCACTGCTTTTGCTGTGGCTGCGGTGAACTCCTGCCACCCAAAACTTTCATGAGCTAGTGATTGTTCAGGTTTGGTTGTAAGAATCTGATTCAGAAGAAGTACCCCTTGATCAGCCCAGCGATGTAGATCCCCGTTGCTAGCAACCTTCACACCACAATCACTCTCTAACTCCTTGAAAATATTTCTCAATGACGCCGGCAAGGGCTGAGTACTTTGTGAAACAGAGAAGGCTAAGCCGTGGGCATAACCTGGTGTCGGGTAGGGATCTTGCCCAAATATTGCAACCTTTATTGCCTTGGGTGGCAGTTGATAGGCCGCGAAAATATCCAAATAAGTAGGAGTAACATCATTTTTATCGATACGTGAATCAATTGTGGTTACGAGTTGGCGATAATCGGCCAGAGTTTTTTGCCAATCAGGGTGCAGTTGGTCAAAGAGAGACATAGCTATTGAAATGAACGCGCGAAGAAACGACCGGAATCTTGCGTAACAGAGATTTTTTCATTAAAGATTGCAGAAATATGCTCTGATGTAATCACCGCATCAACAGGACCAGAGACTGCTATCTGGCCGTCTTTGAGAAGTAAGGCATGTGTTGTTCCCATAGGTATCTCTTCGATGTGGTGTGTAACCAATATTGTTGCTGGAGCGCTTGGATCAGCTGCAAAATTAGCAAAGCGGCGCAAAAGATCTTCACGGCCACCAACATCTAACCCACCTGCAGGTTCATCAAGAAGTAGAAGCTCGGGATCAGCCATGAGAGCTCGTGCGATTTGCGTGCGTTTCTTCTCACCTTCACTGAGCGATCCATAGAGACGATCCCCTAATTCACGCACCCCAAAAGTAGTTAATAGCGCTATAGCTCTTGATTCATCCCACAGGTCATAATCTTCATTCCACCTACCCAAAATTGCATATGCTGCTGTTAAAACAACGTCTTTAACTTTCTCATCTCCTGGAATATCCTCAGCAATAGGAGCGCCACAGATTCCAATGCGTGTGCGCAGTTCAAAGAGATCAACTCTTCCCATTTGTTTACCTAAAACACTGACAGTTCCATGTGTTGGAAAAATCTTTGTTGCCAAAATCTGCAAAAGGGTTGATTTTCCAGCGCCGTTGGGACCAAGGATGACCCAACGCTCCCCCTGAGCTATTTGAAAATTTAAAGGCCCCAAAATGATCTTCTCACCACGGCGTACTGAAACATCGCTCAGCTCGAGAACAGGTGAAGTGGTCATAGAGCAAGAAGATACTGGTTAGAGAGGTTGAAACATCGAAATAATGGCGATTACGCGATGTGATTTTAAGATAATCTTGGCCTCATCATGAGTACTAGCGCAGATGAAGAGCAATACACCGGTCTAATCCTTCTCAGTGGCGTAGATAAGCCCGGAATTGCTGCATCCCTCTTTGAGGTCCTTTCACCCTTTGCTATAACAATTGTGGACATTGAACAGGTAGTTATTAAAGATCGACTCATTCTCACCGTTCTAATCGCCTTGAACCCTGCACATGAGAGCGCAATTGCCGCTGATTTAGATAGTTGCGCAATTAGTTTAGACGTTGATATTGCCACTCTTTTTTCATACGAAGAAAAATCAGCGTTATCGACGAAATCAAACCTAGTTCACGTTCTAATTTCCTCTAAGAAACTTAATCCAAAGGCTATTTCGGAGCTGACTGCATCGATGAATCAGAGCGGTGCAAATATCGAACGTGTCACTCGCTTGGCTTCAACTCCACTCACCATCATGGAATTCGTGCTTTCTGGGGCTACGAAGGAGACTCTCAGTCAGGCTCTCTCTCCGCTTGCATTAAGCAATGGCGCAGAGATAACCGTTCAATAATCAACTAAAGGCGACAAGCGTGGATATCGGTAACCAAAATTCCGCGTGCGCCAATTGCCCATAGTTCATCCATCACATCATTAGTCTCTTTACGCTTAACCATGGCGCGAACAGCAACCCATTCAGCATTTTGCAATGGTGAAATCGTTGGCGACTCTAAACCAGGAGTAATTGCGCAGGCTTTCTCAACAAGAGATTTTGGGATGTCGTAGTCCAATAGAACATACATGCGAGCAGTAACAACACCTTGCAGGCGACGGATCAAAATCTCCAACTCTGCAGGTATTGCTACATCTTTTCTGGAAATGACGACAGCTTCGCTGGTCAAAATAGCCTCACCAAATATCTTCAAACCTGCTTGTCGAAGCGTGGTGCCAGTACTGACAACATCAGCAATGAGATCAGCAACGCCTAAGCGAACACTGCTCTCAACTGCCCCATCTAAACGAACTACATCGGCTTTGATTTTTAGCTGTTCCAAGTGGTGGTTAACTAACCCTGGATAGGCCGTGGCAACGCGTTTACCCGCAATATCCGATGTTTTCCAATCACGATCTGCCGGTGCTGCGAACCTAAATGTTGATGCTCCGAAATTAAGTGAGAGGAGTTCCTGTGCACTGGCAGCGGAATCAATTAAAAGATCCCGACCAGTAATTCCAGCTTCCAACTCCCCCGAACCAACATAGATTGCAATATCACGTGGTCGTAAATAGTAAAACTCCACGCTGTTATCGTTATCAATAAGAACTAAGTCACGACTATCTGTGCGCTGGCGATAGCCAGCTTCCTTCAAAATGGCAATAGATTCCTCAGCTAGTGAACCCTTATTTGGAACGGCTATGCGCAACATGTTTGAACTCGATTCACTTATAGGTGGGTATAGACATCATCAAGAGTCAGACCGCGAGCCAACATCAATGTTTGCACGTGATAAATCAACTGACTAATCTCTTGAGCTAAAGCCTCATCACTTTCGTGTTCAGCAGCTAACCAGACCTCACCAGCTTCTTCTAGAATTTTCTTACCGATTGCATGCACTCCTGCATCGATTGCAGCAACAGTTCCAGAACCATCTGGGCGTGCCACGGCTTTCTCACTTAGCTCTGCCCAAAGAGATTCAAAGGTTTTCATAGCCCTAGTTTACTAGAAGGCCCTACCCCACCGTTACCTATTTTCACCCATCAAAGGTGACTAGGAACTCGCACCCTGAGCAAGAGAACGTAAAGCATTAATCATGTGCGCTGGGTCATCGGATTTGAAAACTGCGCTTCCTGCAACAAAAGTGTCAGCTCCTGCTTCGACTGCAATTTCGATAGTTTCTAGAGATATACCACCGTCAACTTGTAGCCAAATCGGGCGATTACCGATGACTTTACGGGTTGCTCGCACCTTATCCATCATCTCACTCATAAATTTCTGTCCACCAAAGCCTGGTTCGACGGTCATGATCAGAAACATGTCTACGAGATCACTAAATTGCTCATATTCATCAATTGAAGTATTCGGTTTAATTGCCAAACCAGAACGAGAACCTTCACTGCGAATAGTGCGCAACGTCTGGGCAATATTCTCACTTGCTTCGGCATGAATAGTCACACTTGCGCATCCAGCCTGTGCGTATTTTGGAGCGATTTCATCAACGTTTGCGACCATGAGATGAGCATCTATGCCAATCGGACAACCTTTTATGATTGTGCTGGCACTTTCAAAATCGAAAGTAAAATTGGGTACAAAAATATTGTCCATTATATCTAGGTGAATTAGATCTGAAACTCCAGCAATCTTTCCGATTTCTTGATCCAGATGATCGAAATCCGCATTAAGAATGCTTGGAGTTATCCGAATTTCGCGGGTCATATCTCTAGCCTAACTGCCATCGCTCTACTTCTTTCGTAGCAGAGCCAGAAACATCGCATCTGTGCCGTGCTTGTGGGTCCATAGAGACATTGACTTGCCCCTAGTGGCATCTTGTAAGTTGGCTGGTAAGAATTCACTAATGTCCAACTGCTCCAACTCGGGATACTTTTTCAAGATATCTAGAACCTGCACCGTAGTTTCAGCCAAGTGGGGTGAACATGTTGCATACCCCAAGATAGCTCCTGAATTCATCACAGAAACTGCCCCATCGATCAGCTCTCTCTGCAGTGAAGTAAGTTCACGAAGATCAGTTAAAGTCCTGCGCCATCTAACCTCAGGGCGACGGCGTAGGGCTCCTAAACCGGTGCACGGTGCATCAATAATGACCGCATCAAATTTTTGCCCATGACTTGCAACATCTCGCCCATCTCCACACCACACAGTTGCTCCATGAACAACCTTTCTTACTAGCTCTGTGCGAGGTTCGGAGAATTCATTAGCAGTGAAATCTATTCCGCGCTCTTTGGCGATACTAGAAAGTACAGCTGCTTTACCTCCTGGACCTGCGCAAAGATCTAACCAAGAACTTCCGGATGCTGCGGCAGCAAAAACCGTTGCCACTAATTGAGAACCCTCATCCTGCACACCAGCTAATCGATGTTTGATTAGATCAAGATTTCCTGGATTGCCCTTTAAACGAGCGCCCAACTTTGAGTAAATCGTTGGTTCAGCTCCAAGTTCAACTAACTCTGCCTGGGTTGAATAACCTGGCCAAGAAACTAATGTTGGAAGGGCCGGAACATTGTTCGTAGCAAGTTCTGCCTCAACAGCCTGCCAATCTTTCAATAGGTCAAAGTAGGCAGAAATAATCCAATGCGGATGTGAATATTGGATAGAAAGTCTTTCGACATTGTCAGTAATTGCATCAAGTGGAGTGAACCATTCCTCATGACTCTTACGAGTAACTGAGCGCAATAAAGCATTAACAAAGCTAGCCTTAGACTCCCCTAGGCGTTTGCGTGCAACCTCTACCGTTGCCGAAACTGAGGCATGATCTGGAATACGTAATTCGTGAATCTGATGAACACCTAGGCGAGCAACGTCAATAATCCCTGGATCAACTTCATTCCACGGTCTATCTGAAACTTGGGCGAGAACCCAGTCATGCTTGCCTTGCATACGTAACGTGCCATAAACGAGTTCGGTTACTAAGTTGCGATCTCGCTCCTCTAATGAAGAAGCATTAAGGGATGCTGGCAAGAGAAGATTTGAATAGCCCTCATTACGGTTAACTTCAGTGATGAGGTCAAATGCCAGCAAGCGAACTGCATCTGGCTTGGGTGCTTTGAACGTATTGCGTCTGGCCTCAACCACAGCGTTCCGAGCTCTCAAATCGTGCTCCGCGAGACCAGTCCAACGCTGACATCTCTTTCTTGCCTGAAGGAGTCAATTTTTCCAACGCAAGGGATGAATCACCAGTTCCAATCAGACACTGATTTCCAACAACTCTTAACTCACCTGGTTTCAACTTGAGATCTGATTCGGAAATTGTTGCTGAAGAAATCTTGAGCGGTTGTCCGCGAAAATTAGTCCATGCCTGTGGTTGCGGATAGAAAGCACGAATCGTGTTGAGAACTGCTTGAGAAGATGAATTCCAATCTAGCTTCGCCTCTTCCCGAGTAATCTTTGGAGCAATAGATGCCTGACCTGTTTGTGGGACTGGAGTACTTCCATTCTCAATGGCAGTCAATGCATCCTTGACCGCTTCAACTCCAATTACCGACAGCTTGTCAAGTAATTCATAGCTACGCATTGTTGACTCGATTGGAACAGTGATCGATGTGTAGATAGGTCCTGTATCCATGCCCGGGTCCAGTGCAAAGACACTTACTCCGCTTTCTGTTTCCCCAGCTTGGATTGCTCTTTGAACGGGTGCAGCACCGCGATACTTAGGTAAAAGTGAGAAGTGAAGATTTATGCATCCAAACTTTGGAATCAACAAAGTTGTCGCTGGCAGAATACGGCCATATCCAATGGTGATGAGTAGATCTAGGTCCAATAAGGCACTATCTATTTCGGCAGCTGTTACGGGAGTCATCAGTTCAATGGAATTAGTTTTAGCCCACTGACTCACTGGCGAGGAGTTCATTTCTTGACCCCGACCTGAAGGCTTATCGGGTTGGCTGATGATTCGAACCAAGGTGTGCCCACTGGTTTTTAACCAATTAAGGGTGGGTACTGCGACCTCGGGAGTAGCGGCTACCCCTAAACGCATTACGTATTCCGTCCGAAAAGTGAATGAGGCGACGTCTTAATATTAGGTGTGTTGCCACCTTCGCTTTGTGCATTGAACCATTCAGACTCACGAATCTCACGCATAGCCAGTTTTCGATCCTCTGGCGTTAAGCGATCAATAAAAAGTATTCCATCTAAATGATCTGTCTCATGTTGTAAAGCGCGAGCCAAAAACTCAGTTCCCTCAATGACAACCGGTTCACCGAACATATTAAATCCCTTAGCAACTGCATTCATTGCGCGCTTAGCATCATAGCGAAGTTCAGGAAATGAAAGACAACCTTCTTCGCCATCTTGAATCTCTTCACCCAATGTCAGAGTTGGGTTAATTAAATGGCCAAGAACTTCATCAACATGCCACGTAAATACTCGTAGTGGCACACCAATTTGTGGCGCAGCAAGACCAGCCCCAGGAGCTTCCAGCATTGTGTCGGTAAGGTCTGCAACCAATTTACGAAGCTCTTTATCAAAGTCGACCACAGGTGATGCCGGCGTTAATAGCACCGGATCACCAAATAAACGAATTTCTTGA
>Ga0209088_10000404_pt1 | contig 31334 bp, 28 predicted proteins | sample S_140625_EF_Meta_FD_187324 | JGI IMG/M metagenome (GOLD analysis project Ga0209088, IMG submission 187324) | Freshwater microbial communities from Lake Simoncouche, Canada to study carbon cycling - S_140625_EF_MetaG (SPAdes) (version 2) | ecosystem: Environmental > Aquatic > Freshwater > Lake ... | reverse complement strand
GCCTTAAAAGTTTTGTTTGTTCTTATAGTTTCAATTTTTACTATCGGTAAGTTAGGATTTAACTCCAATAAATCAAAATATTTATTAGGAATAATAATTTCTCTTTCTTTTTTATAGCTAGAATTTTTATCAATACTTACTATTATATTTTTTTTATTTGATAAGTTAGTGATTCTAATTTGACTACCAGGAACTATGCTTTGATGTATAACATTCTCATTCTTTGCAGATTCAGCAAACCCTATTTTTTCATAAGTATTATTCTTTTCATAAGTTGAAAAACTTTGACATGAAGCAATTAAAATAAAAAATAAAATAATTATTTTACTTCTCATTTTTATATTTTTATTTTATCTGAAAGAGTTCCCACAGTTATTGCAAAACGCAAAGATCTATTCCATTCTAATAATCTTAAAAAATTATCAAATACAATATAAATTGGACCATCATCTCCATCTGGTCTTATTAGCCAACCTTCTTTTTTATCTGTAGATGAAATTTCGGTACCATTTTTATTTTTAAAACCTAATGATTTTAACTGAGCAATAGAAATTTTATTTTTAAGATTTCTAGAATCTGTATTAATTAAATTATTATCAAAAGTTTTTTCTATTTTAATTTCAAACCCCCATTTATCTTTTTCATTCCATCCTATAGTTTTTAAATAATTTGCTGCAGAAGCAAGGGAGTCTTGAAAAGAATTTATCAAATCAATATCAGCAACTTCATCAAAATTTATTCCGTATTTTTGAATTGTGGATGGCATAAATTGAAAGTTACCAATCGCGCCAGCCCATGAACCATATAAACTCTCATATTTAATAGTTTTATTATCGATTAATTTTAAAAGTATAATTAATTCTTTTTCAAAATATTCTGGTCTTCGAGTGTCAAATGATAGCGTTGATAAAGCTGAAATGATATCTACTTTTCCTTTATTAACTCCAAAATTTGTCTCAATACCCCACAAAGCTACAAGAATTTCTTTATCAACTTTAAATTTAGTATTAACTTTTTCAAGTAAAGTTGAATTTTCGTTTAAAAGATTTTTTGCTGCTTGTATTCTTTTTTCATCTACTCTTTTGTCTAGGTACTCGTAAGTTTTTTCAAAAAATTCAGGTTGCTTTCTATCTAACGCAACAATTCTCTCCAAAAATTTGGCATTTTTTAATGCATTATCTGCTGTTTCTTTTGAAACACCCTGAGCTATTGCTCTACCTTTAAAACCAACTAACCATTCATTAAATTTTTCATTTGATAATGAAATAGTGGGATTAAATATTACAAATAAATAAATAATTAGAAATATTTTAAATTTAGGGTAAATATTCATCACATTTTTTTAACATAGCCGACATTTAAAGTCATTAATCAAGGAGAGGTGGCTGAGCGGTTGAAAGCACTAGTCTTGAAAACTAGCAACGGGGCAACTCGTTCGTGGGTTCAAATCCCACCCTCTCCGCCATAATTTCTATTAATACATTAGAATTAGTTAATTCTATTTGTTCTTTAAGAGTTTAAAATTTTAACTTAAATTCTTTAATCTTGTTAGATATAGAAAAATTTTCTAGATCATTATTTTTCTTATTATCCACCAACCAAGAACTTAATTCTTTATCGGTAAAATTTAATAAAATTTCAAATTCTTTTAATTCTTCAAGAGTCATTTTTTTTAAGTTTTCAGTAGCAAATCCACCTATTAGCAAATCCATTTCTTTAGTTCCTCTGTGATTAGAACGATATTGAAGTTTTTTTATTAAATTATTCATATCTAATATATATATCTTAATTAAAATAAGTCTTTAAATGATAGAAAAAAATTTTAATTTTTTTTTTAATCCCATTTCTAAAACAAAAGGAATAGGACCAAAAATAGAGAAATTATTTAACGAAAAAAGAATAGAATCTAATATCGATCTAATTTTTAATTTTCCATATGGATTAATTGATAGAACTCATTGTCCTAAGTTAAATAGTCTTGAAATTGGAAAAATTAGTACAATATTTGTGAAAGTTAAAAAACATAACTTTCCAAGAATAAGAAGACTTCCTAATACTGTACAATGTTTTGATGATACTGGAGAAATTAATATTGTTTTTTTTAATTCAAGAGAAAACTATATCAAAGAAATATTGCCTATAAACAGTGAAGTTATAGTTAGTGGAAAAATTAATATTTATAAAAATAAGTATCAAATAACCAATCCCGACTACGTTACCTCAGTTAATAATGAAGAAAAAGTTAGCAAAATAATGCCAACCTACAGTTCATTAAAAGGCGTTTCCAATAAAACTATAAACAAAATTTACGAAAATATTACTAAAAATATCCCTGATGTTGAGGAATGGCATAGAGATATTATTATTAAAAATAATAAATGGTCTAGTTTTAAAGATTCATTAATTCAACTTCATAATCCAAAAAAAATAGAGGATTTAGATAAAAATTCTTTAGCTTATGAAAGGATATCTTTTGATGAAATATTTTCTAATTTATTAATTTTTTCACAAATAAAAAAAAAAAATTTAACTATTTATAAAAAACCCAAATTTTTTTCTTCTGAATATAAATTAAAAATAATTAAAAATTTATCTTTTGATTTAACTAAAGATCAAGAGAACATAATAAAAGAAATTGAAGATGGTCTAATCAAAGACAAAAAAATGCTAAGACTGCTTCAGGGTGATGTTGGTTCAGGAAAGACTATAATTTCAATTATCTCTGCCTTAAATGTGGTGGCTTCTGGTTATCAAGTGGCTTTAATGTGCCCAACAGAGATATTGGCAACCCAGCATTTAAATTTAATTAAATCAATAACTCAAGGTCTAGATATCCGAGTTGAAATTTTAAGTGGTGGTGTAAATAAAAAAAGACAAATTGAAATTAAAAAAGAACTTGTTGATGGAAAAATTAATTTTTTGATAGGAACTCATTCTTTATTCCAAGAAAGTGTTTCATTTAAAAATTTAGGTTTAATCATTATAGATGAGCAACATAAATTTGGTGTTAAGCAAAGAATAAATCTATCTGAAAAAGGAGGTATGAATTGCGATGTACTATTAATGAGTGCAACACCAATACCCAGAACTTTAATTTTATCAACTTATGGTGATATGGACATTTCCACTCTTAGGGAAAAACCATTTAAAAAAACTAAAATTGTAACAAATATTATTCCTGAAAAAAAAATACCTGATTTGATTAATTTAATTAAAAATAAAATTGAAAATGAACAACAGGTTTATTGGATTTGTCCTTTAATTGAAGAAAGTAAAAAAGTTAAGTTAACACCTGTACTAGAAAGATTTGAATATCTAAAAAAATATTTTCCTGAAAATGTTGCAGTTATGCATGGAAATTTAAAAAATGAAGAAAAAGTTAAAGTAATGAAAGATTTTTTAGATAAAAAATTTTCAATATTAATATCAACAACTGTAGTCGAGGTTGGCGTTGATAATCAAAACGCAAATACAATTATAATTGAAAACTCAGAAAGATTCGGTCTTGCTCAATTGCATCAATTAAGAGGGAGGGTTGGTAGAGGAAGCGAAGATGGTGAATGTATTCTAATATATTCAAAATCAATAAGTGAGAATGGAAAAAAAAGACTCAAAATTCTTAAAGAATCAAATGATGGATTTTATATATCAGAACAAGATCTAAAATTAAGAGGATTTGGAGATATTATAGGCTACAAACAAAGTGGTGAAAAAGATTTTATTGTAGCAGATCCAATGTACCACTCTCACCTTTTTGAACTTGCTAAACAAGAAACGGATTATTATACAGAAGCTAATTTACCAATCGATAAATTTAGTACGCTTCTAAAGTTTTTTAAAAAAGATAAAATATTAAATATAATAGATACTGGCTAATTTTTCTTGTAACCAATTGCAATTTCAAACTCACCTAATCTTTTATAAATAGATCTTAATTCAGTAATTGTAGTCCATTGATGAATAAATAAAGAAAAACTATTATGAACTCTTTGAAATGCATTAGACACCTGCACTATAACTCCAAGCGTAATTACACCTGAAAATAAACTTGGGGCCATAACTAAGTATGGAACAATAACCATAAATTGATCATATAAATTAACCCATATATCAAAATAACCGTAATTATAGAAAAGTCTGTGATAGTTAAATTTAATTCCTGAAAACAACTCAATGACAGTGTCGGGTTTTGCATATTTCAATCTGTCATCTTCCCCATACACTAATTCTTTTCGAAATGACGCTTCTACTCTTTGATTATTATATTCAAGACCTGGTAGTTTAATTCCGACAAACCAACTAATTACGAGTCCTCCTAAACTTACAAATAGAGATACCCAAACTAAAGATCCTGGAAATTGTTTTAAAAATTCTATTTGAATTCCAGATGAAAGACCCCAAAGTATAGGTATAAAAGCAATTAAAGTCATAATACCTCTGATAACTTGAAGTCCTAGACTTTCTACAATTTTAGCGAATCTGCTTGTGTCTTCTTGAATTCGTTGTGACGCTCCTTCTACATTCTCAGCGCTATTTTTCCATAACGGAATATAATCAAAAGTTATAGCCTCGCGCCAACGTAGAGAATAGACTCTTGTAAAAAATCCAGTGAAGGTTGCTAGTATTACATAAGGAAATGCTAGATAACAAAAAATATAAATTTTATTCCAGAATTCTGAAATATTACTCTTTGTAGCATTTTGTAATAAATCATAAAAACCTTTGTACCATTCATTTATTTTAACAGTTATTGATACTTGAATTAATAATGAGAAAATTAATAGTAGCCCTCCACCCCAAGACCATAAGATCCATTTTTTATTAAAAAAAAAACTTTTAAACATTATTTAAAAAATTGTCAGCATAAGCTTTGATAATTAGCTTATTTTTTTTATGAGCTATTATATCAAATTGAATATTATTTTCTTTAGCATAAGCAATAGCTTGTTCTTGAGTTTCAAATTTTAACTTAATTTGTTCGTCTGTATCTGATGATGAAGTCCATCCCATTACAAAATCTTTATTAGAATTAGATTTATTGAATTCTAAAATCCAAAATTTTGTTCTAGCTTTTCCGGATTGCATTGCTGTCTTTACAGGCTGATAAATTTTAGCTCTTTGATTCATTAATTATTTTCCTCTGAAGAATCTTCAACTCTAGCGGCAGAAACAACTTTTTCATCATCAGATAAATTAAAAATTCTAACACCCTGAGTATTTCTGCCTGTTATTCTGATATCTTTAACATTGCACCTAATCATCTGACCTTTATCAGTGATTAGCATAATTTGATCTTCATGATTAATAGTAAATGTCGAAGCAACACCACCATTTCTTTCCGAACTTATTATATTAATGATTCCTTGGCCTCCTCTACCACTTACTCTGTATTCATATGCAGACGAACGTTTTCCATAACCATTTTCAGTTACAGTTAAAATATACTGTTCTTTATTTTTAAATTCCTCAATCTGTTTTTTAGATAACGCTACTATTTTAGTTGTTTCATTTTCATCATCTGGAGTTTCATCTGCATCCTTTTCTAATCTCGATGCTTTGATATATGATTTTGCTTCTTCTGATGTTATTTTTACACTTTTTAAAATTGATAATGAAATAATTTTATCATCTTTTTTTAATGACATTCCTTTTATTCCTTTAGAAGATCTACCTTTAAAAAGTCTTAGTTTTTTTGATTGAACTCTTAAAGATTTTCCTTTTTCTGAACTTAATAAAAAGTCATCGTCATCATCTAAAATTTTAATTCCAACAATTGAATCATTATCTTCTAATTTCATTGCAATTTTGCCGCTTTGTTGAATACTTTCAAAATCTAAAAGGCTATTTTTTCTAATTTTTCCGTTAGAAGTCGCAAAGATAATTTTCATTTTTGCCCATAAAGACTCATCGGTTGGTAATGGCATAATTGAAGTGATTACATGACCTTCTTTTAAAGGAAGAATACTATGAAGAGCTTTGCCTTTTGACTGATTTGAACCCTCAGGAATTTTCCATGCTTTTAATTTATAAACTATGCCTTTTGATGAAAAGAAAAGAATAGGTGTATGAGTGTTGGCAGTGAATATTTGACTTACAAAATCTTCATCTCTAGTCGTTATTCCTGTTTTTCCTTTGCCACCTCTTTTTTGAACTCTAATTGAACTTAGAGGACTTCTTTTAATGTATCCTTTATTAGTAATTGTAATAATCACATCTTCCTTTTGAACAACATCCTCAATATCAAAAGTTCCTACTTGATTTATAATTTTAGTTTTTCTAGGAGTTGCAAATTTTGCCTTAATATCTTTAAGTTCATCTTTAATCTGAGTTAACAATGCATTTCTGTCATTTAGAATTTTTTTGTATTGAACTATAAGTTTATAAAGTTCACTAATTTCTTGATTAATCTCTTCATGGCCGATTGCTGTAAGTTTTTGAAGTCTAAGTTCTAAAATTGCTCTAACTTGATGGTCCGATAAATGATACTGATCTTTATTAGATAAATCACTAACATCCAAAACATCTTTATTAATTTTTGATTTTTTAAAACTCCATTGCTTATTTTGAAGTATAGTTTTTGCTTCATTTGGGTTTTTAGATTTACGAATGATCGCTATAATTTCATCAATATTTTCTATGGCTATAAATAATCCAATTAAAATATGAACTCGATCTTTTGCCTTCTTTAAATCAAATAAAGTTCTTTTAATTAAAACTTTTTCTCTAAATTCTACAAAAACTTTAATAAATTGTTTTAAATTTAGTAGTTCTGGTTTTCCGTTTAGTATTGCAAGCGTGTTAAATCCAAATGATGATTCAATTGGAGAATATTTATAAAGTTGATTAATAATTACTTCGCTCGACACGCCTCTTTTTAAATCAATAACTATTCTTACACCTTCTTTATTAGACTCATCCCTAATGTCCGATATACCTTCAATTTTTTTTTCTCTTACAAGAAGAGCAATTTTTTCAATTAATAAAGATTTATTAGTTTGAAATGGTACTGACTTGATCACCACTAGTGTTTTGTCTTTTTTTTCTTCTTCAGTTTCAATTTCTCCTCTTATCTTGATGGAGCCTCTACCAGTTTTGTATCCAGTTTTTATTACATCCTTTCCAATTATCAGTCCTCCTGTTGGAAAATCAGGTCCTGGAATTAATTTAATTAATTCATCAATGGAAATGTCATTATTATCAATGTAAGCAAGCGTACCATCAATAATTTCACCAAGATTGTGAGGTGGAATATTTGTTGCCATTCCAACAGCTATACCGCCCGCTCCATTTACTAATAAATTAGGAAATTGAGCTGGAAGCACAGTTGGCTCTAATTCAGTATCGTCATAATTATTTTGATAATCAATTGTATTTTTCTCAATATCAGCAACTAAATATTCAGAAATTTTTGCTAATCGTGTCTCTGTATAACGCATTGCAGCAGCTCTATCACCGTCCATGGAACCAAAATTTCCTTGGCCATCTAATAATTTTACACTCATTGAAAAATCCTGAGCTAATCTTACCAATGCATCGTAAACAGCCTGATCACCATGTGGGTGATACTTACCAATTACATCCCCTACTACTCTCGCCGATTTTCTAAATTGTTTTGACCAATCATATCCACCTTTGTACATCGCATAAATAATTCTTCTATGAACAGGCTTTAATCCGTCTCTTGCATCAGGCAGAGCTCTGCTTATGATAACGCTCATCGCGTATGATAAGTATGAGGTTTTCATCTCATCTACGATTTGAACTGAGTTATATTTTTTATTTTTTGAATTTTCTTGATTTAAATCTTCACTCATGAAGGAAATTTAAAATGGTACTTTATCGTCTGGATCTTGTGAGATATCAGGCATATCATCAGAAGGTAATTGACTGCCTTCTAATTTTTTACTGTCTCCGGATGAAGAATTTTTTCCATCTAACATTGTAAGAGATGAATTATAACCTTGCAGAACTATTTGTGTGCTGTATTTTTCTTGTCCATTACTATCAGTATACTTATTAGTATTTAATTGACCTTCTATATAAACTTGCGCACCCTTTTTTAAGTATTTTTGAACAACGCCAACTAAGCCTTCATTAAAAATAACAACTCTATGCCATTCTGTTTTTTCTTTTCTTTCTCCAGTACTTTTATCCTTCCAGCTTTCTGAAGTTGCAACGCTTAATCTTGCGACGCTTTTTCCATTTTGCATTTGTTTGATTTCTGGATCATTCCCAAGTCTGCCGATTAATAAAACTTTATTTAAGCTGCCTGCCATAATATAGATCTTTTTTTGAAGTAAGAATTAGATGTTTATTATATCAGACTAATCAAATTAAAAGAATAAAATTTACTAAAAAGATGAGCAATACTGTAACAAAAATCGTCATCAAAGGCGCTAGAGAGCATAATTTAAAAAATATTTCAGTAGAGATTCCAAGAGATAAATTAATAACAATCACAGGTTTATCTGGGTCTGGAAAATCATCTTTAGCATTTGATACAATCTATGCTGAGGGTCAAAGAAGATATGTTGAAAGTTTATCGGCTTATGCACGTCAATTTTTAGACCGCATGAGAAAACCAGATGTTGATTTGATCGAGGGTCTCTCACCAGCAATATCTATTGAACAAAAAACTACTTCGAAAAACCCAAGATCAATTGTTGCAACAGTAACTGAAATTTATGACTATATGCGTGTTTTGTACGCAAGAGTGGGCATTCCCTATTCACCATTCACTGGCAAACCTATTAAGTCACAAACAGTGTCTGAGATGGTAGATCGTATATTAGATTTACCTAAACAATCTAAGATACAGATTTATGCTCCTGTAGTTAGAGGAAGAAAAGGAGAATATAAAAAAGAATTACTTGGATATAAAAAAAGAGGTTTCCAAAAAGCAAGAATTGATGGGAAGATTTATGAAATTGACCAATCACCTACTTTAAATAAAAATATAAAACACGACATAGATATTTATGTTGATGGTTTTATTAATGACAAAAAAGAACAGCAAAGAATTGCAGAAAGCATTGAGACAACTCTATCCTTATCAGATGGCCTTGTTTACGTAGATTTTACAAATGAGAATCTTCCAAAAGAATTTAAGAAAAATGAAAAAATAGTATTTTCTTCAAAATTTGCATGTCCTGAAAGTGGTTTTACAATAGAAGAAATAGAACCAAGGCTATTCTCTTTCAACAGTCCTTACGGAGCCTGTCCAGAATGTGAAGGAATTGGAGTTGATCTTTATATAGATCCAAAATTAGTAATTCCTAATGATAAAAAATCTTTAATTGATGGTGCTATTGTCCCTTGGGCTTCAAGTTCAACTTTGTATTATGCTCAAACTTTATCTTCTTTAGGAAAACATTATGATTTTTCATTAGAAACACCTTGGAGAGATTTACCAAAAAAAATACAAGATGTTATTTTATACGGTTCTGCAGAAGAGGAAATTAAATTTTCTTATGATGATGGATATGAAAAATATTCAAATAAAAAATCTTTTGAAGGAGTGGTTAATAATTTAGAAAGAAAATATCTAGAAACTGATAGTGACTGGAAAAGAGAAGAGATTTCTCAATTTCAAAACGAAACAGAATGCGAGAGATGCAAAGGAATGAGACTTAAAGAAGAAGCTCTTTCAGTAAAAATAAAAGATCTAAATATTAGCGAAGTTTCAAGAATGTCTATTCAAAGTGCTCATGAATGGTTTTCTAATCTCCACAATCATTTAACAGAAAAGGAAAATAAAATTTCTGTACATATTTTAAAAGAAATTAATGAAAGATTAAGTTTCTTAATAAATGTAGGTCTTGATTATTTAAATTTATCAAGATCATCAGGAACATTGTCTGGAGGAGAATCTCAAAGAATAAGATTAGCATCACAAATAGGTTCAGGATTAACAGGAGTTCTTTATGTTTTGGATGAGCCATCAATAGGATTGCATCAGAAAGATAATATTAAACTATTAAATGCCCTTAAAAGATTAAGAGATTTAGGTAACACAGTTATTGTTGTGGAGCATGATGAAGAGGCAATGCTTAGTTCTGATTATATTATTGATCTTGGACCTGGAGCTGGAACTGAAGGAGGTCATATTATTGCGGAAGGCACTCCTTCTGAAATTAAGCAAAATGAAAAAAGTATAACAGGGCAATATTTATCTGGAAAAAAATATATTTCTATTTCGCAAACAAGAAGAAAAGCAAAAGATGGTAGATATTTAACTCTAAGCGGAGCGACTGGGAATAATTTGCAAAATGTTACTGCGAAAATTCCCCTTGGTACTTTTACAGCTGTAACAGGAGTTTCAGGAAGCGGAAAGTCAACATTTGTCCTTCACACTCTTTATAGAGCTTTAAATTTAATGATTAATAAAACTATAACAAAAAATATGCCTAAACCTTTTAAAGGCATTCAAGGCTATGAGTATTTAGATAAAATAATCGATATCGATCAATCTCCTATTGGTAGAACGCCAAGATCCAATCCTGCGACATACTCTGGGGCATTTACTGTTATAAGAGAATGGTTTGTCAATTTACCAGATTCAAAAGCAAGAGGTTACAAGCCTGGCAGATTTTCTTTCAACGTCAAAGGAGGTAGATGTGAGGCATGTGAAGGTGATGGAGTAATTACTTATGAAATGCATTTTTTACCTGATGTTTATGTTCAGTGTGATGTGTGCAAAGGCAATAGATACAATAGAGAAACTTTAGAAATAAGATTTAAAGATAAAAATATTGCCGACGTTTTAAACATGACTGTTGATGAAGGCGTTGATTTCTTTGAAAATATTTCATCGATAAGAGATAAACTTTTAACTCTTCAAAAAGTTGGTCTTGGTTATATAAAAATTGGTCAGCAAGCCACCACTCTTTCTGGTGGAGAAGCTCAAAGAATTAAACTTGCAAAAGAATTGTCAAAAAGAGCAACGGGAAGAACCATATATATACTTGATGAACCGACAACAGGACTGCATGTTCACGATGTTAAAAAATTATTAGAAGTTCTTCATACTTTTGTAAATAAAGGAAACACAGTAATCGTTATTGAGCATAATTTAGATGTAATAAAAACCGCTGATTGGATTATTGATATGGGTCCTGAAGGAGGCGTAAAAGGTGGGAAAATTATTGCCGAAGGCACTCCAGAAGACGTTTCGCTTGTAAAAGGCAGTTATACAGGTGAATTTTTAAAGAAAATTCTATCTAAAAATATTTCAAAAAAGAGTGCCTAAAAAAATATTTTTTATGCTAATATTAGTTCATGGGAATCAGTAATATTCTTCAATCTTTACCAAAAACAATAATAAGTTCTGTTATTGCTACTTTAATTTTCTTTGGATTTTTATTTTATATTAACGATGGATGGGCCAATGATAGATATTTTTGGAGCGCTATATTTAGATACTTGCACGTTTTGTCCGGAATTATGTGGATAGGATTGTTATGGTATTTTAATTTTGTGCAAATACCTAGTATGCCAAAAATTCCTGATGAGCAAAAACCTGCTATTGGTAAAGTAATAGCTCCAACAGCTTTATTTTGGTTTCGTTGGGCTGCCCTTTCAACAATTATTACTGGTTTAATAACAGCTTATTTAAATGGTTATGTTCATGAAGCTTTAGCATTCAAAGGAAGTCCTAAAAATATAACAATAGGAATTGGCATGTGGCTTGGAATAATTATGGCTTTTAACGTTTGGTTTATAATTTGGCCAAATCAAAAAAGAGCTTTGGGAATTGTTGAATGTGATCCTGAAACAAAAGCTAAGTCTGCAAGAATAGCAATGCTAATATCTAGAACAAATACTTTCTTGTCTATTCCGATGCTTTTAACAATGGTAACAGCTCAAAATCTTTATTAAGGCGTATTATCAACTTTTACAGACCAATCTCTTTTAACTTTAAAAAACATCACTATCGGTGAAGCTATATAAATTGAAGAATAAGTTCCTATTATAATTCCAAAAGTTATTGCGAAAGCAAATCCTCTCAGAACCTCACCTCCAAAAATTAATACAGCTATAATAGACAAAAGTGTTGTACCAGAAGTTTTTAATGTACGAGAAAGAGTATTGTTTAAAGATTCATTTACTAAAATTGACAATTCAGAACTACTATCTTTTTTTAAATTTTCTCTAATTCGGTCGTAAATAATAACTGTATCATTAATTGAATAACCAATAATAGTTAACAAGGCCGCAACAATTGTAAGATCAAATTGTAATCCTAAAAGAGAAAATACCCCTACAGTAATAATAGTGTCATGAAAAAGAGCAACAATACCACCAAAACTAAACTGCCATTCAAAGCGAAACCATAAATAAAAAAACATTGCAACAAAGCATAATAAAACTGAATAAATGGCAGATTTAATCAATTCAGATCCTACCTTGGGACCTACTGTCTCCACTTTTCTAATTGTAATTTTTTCATTTAAATCTTTTTCAATAAAATTTTTTATATCAATTGGCGAAACGCTATTATCTGTTGAAATTAGAAAATCATTTGCAGCTCCAAATTCTTTAACAGAATAGTTATTAATTTTAAGTTTTGATAAAGAATTTCTAATTTTTTCTATCTCAATTTTTTTTTCTAATCGAATTTCAATTGTTGTTCCTCCTTTAAAATCGACGCCAAAATCTAGTCCTTTAGTAAACATTAATATAAATGAAGCTAAAACTAAAAAAGTTGAAAAAATTAAAAAAAAATTTTTATATTTTAAAAAATTAAAATTAGTCATTTTAAATATTTATAATTTTATCTTTATTGGCCATAAGATATTTTGAAACCATTAATCTGCTAATTGTAAAAGCTGTAAAAAATGAAGTTATTAATCCAACGCATAGAGTAACAGCAAAACCTTTTACGGGACCGCTACCTAAATAAAATAAAATAATGCCGGCAATTAATGTTGTTAAATTTGAATCAATAATAGTTAATAATGATTTTCTATAAGCAATATCAAAGGCAATAATATTTGATTTTTCAATCTTTAATTCTTCTTTAGCTCTTTCATAAATTATTACGTTAGTATCAATGGCCATACCAACAGTCAGAACAATTCCAGCTATGCCGGGCAAAGTTAAAGTAGAACCAAATAAGGATAAAACTGAAATCAAAATAACAATATTTAGTAAAAGTGAAATGTTTGCAAAAAATCCAAATAACTTGTACGCGTACACGATATAAACAAACACCAACAAAAAACCTGCAATAAAAGATATAATTCCGTATCGAATAGAGTCTTTGCCTAAATCAGCGCCTACTGTTCTTTCTTCTATAATTTTCATTGGCGCTGGCAAAGCTCCAGCTCTTAATAAAACAGCCAACTGATTAGCCTCCTCGACTGTAAATCCTCCAGATATTTGACCACTACCGGTAAGTATAGGCTCTCTAATAACAGGTGAACTTAAAATTTCATTATCTAGAATAATTGCAAGAGGTCTGCCCACGTTATCTTTTGTAGCATTGGCAAATTTTTTAGCTCCTGCGTTATCAAATTTAAAACTAACAATAGATTGATTTGTTTGTCTATCAAAACCTGGTTGAGCATCCGTCAAATTCTCGCCAGAGACAATTAATTTCTTTTCTACTTCAATGAATGAACCATCAGACTTACTTTTAATTTTTTCAAAGCCAAGATTATCTCCAGAACTATTGCTAGTTTTTAAAAATTTAAAATTTAATTGCGCTGTTTTTCCAAGAATATTTTTAAAAGTTGATGGATCTGACAACCCTGGTAGCTCCACAAGAATTCTACTATCCCCTTTTTGTTGAATAGTTGGTTCTTTAGTACCAAGCTGATCTACTCTTTTTCTAACTATTTCTACGGATTGATTAATTGCATCTTTTTTAAGATGCTTAATGTATTCCTCAGTAAATTGTAAAATAAATATATCTTTTTCAATCCTATAAAAAAAATCTTTATTAGTATTTTCTGTATTTTTTTTAATTTTAGAAAAAAAGTTTTCTTTATTATTTGTTTCATTAATTGCATTAATAGCAGTATCTTTTTGAACTGGATTTTTAAGATCAAAAGTAATTTTATTATTTAAAATACTTAAATTTTTAAAATCTAATTTTTTTTCGTTAAAAATTTTTTTTAAATCTATCGCTTTCTCTTCTAATTTTTTATTGATTAAAGGATTAATATCAATTTCTAATAGTAAATAAGAACCCCCTTGAAGATCTAAGCCTAAGTTTACTTTTTTATCTAAAAATAAATTAGTTTTATTTGCAAAATTAAAATTTCCTAAAAAAATGTAAAAAAAAATTACAATTGAAGAAAGTATAAATCCAATTTTTAATCTGGAGAAATTTAACACTACTAATTTAATTAGTTTCTGATTTAGATAGAACTTGTGCGATAGTTGATCTTATAATTTTAACATTAGTATTGTCAGCAATCTCTAATTCGGCTTTTTCTTCATCTATAATTCTTGAAATTTTTCCTATAATTCCACCAGCCGTAACAACTGTGTCTCCTCTAGTTAATTTTGAAATCATTAACTTATGCTCGGCAACTCGTTTTTGCTGAGGTCTAATTAATAAGAAATAAAAAATTACAAATATTAATATTAAGGGGATAAATTGTGCGAAACCAGATGCGGACATAATTAGTTTGATTATACTAGATGATGTTTAAATACAATAATTTTATTAACTTTTTTATTTGATATATAAATTAAATCTTTTTTATCCCACCCATATAATTATGCAAAACGGCAGGAATATTAATTGAACCATCCTCATTTTGATTATTTTCAATTATAGCAATTAAAGTTCTTCCAATAGCAAGACCAGAACCATTTAGTGTTGCAACATAGTCAATTTTTTTTTCCAAATCTTTAAAACGTGCCATCATTCTATTTGCCTGAAATTGACCGCAAGAAGAACAACTAGATATTTCTCTATAATTATTTTGAGATGGTATCCATGCTTCAAGATCATAAGTTTTTTCTGCACTAAATCCCATGTCTCCAGATGAAAGTAGAATAACTCTATAAGGTATCTCTAATTTTTTTAGTATAGTTTCTGCACAATTAGTAAGTCTTTCAAGTTCATTATTCTTATCTTCTGGTTTTACAACACTTACCAATTCAACTTTATAAAACTGATGTTGCCTCATCATTCCTTTTGTATCTTTACCGGCAGCTCCAGCTTCTGCTCTAAAACATGGTGTTGCTGCAACGTATCTAAGGGGCAAATCTTCATAATTTAAAATCTTATCTCTAACAATATTTGTAAGAGAAACTTCAGCCGTAGGTATTAACCATGCTCCAGTATTTAATGAGAATTGTTCTTTAGAAAATTTAGGCAATTGACCAGTTCCAAACATAGATTCTTCATTAACAATGATTGGAACATTCATTTCTAAATATTCAAATTCTTGAACATGAGTATCAATCATAAAATTAATCAAAGCTCTTTCTAATTTAGCGATATTACCTTTTGTTATTACATATCTAGCGCCCGAGATCTTAGTTGCTGTATCAAAGTCAATTAAATCTCTCTCTATGCCAATCTCATCATGAGATTTAATTTTAAAATTAAAATTTTTAATGATCCCAGATTTTTTTATTTCTTTATTACTTTTGCTATCTTGACCTACAGGAACGTCATCTAAATGAATATTTGGTAAATTATGAAGAATATTATTTATCTTCTGTTTCTGTTCAGAAAGATTTTTTTCATAGCTTTCAATATCATTTTTAATATTTAACACTTTTTTAGATAAGGATAAAAATTGCTCACTTTTTTTATCTTTAGAAATAGATAATTCTTTGGATATTTTGTTTCTCTCTTCTTGTAATTTTTGTTGTTTTTCTAAAATTTGTCTTATTGATGAATCTAAAGAGGTAATTTCATCAACTAATTGATCTGAATTTTTTATAAATCTTTCTTTATATTTTTTTTTATAAAGAGATGGGTTTTCTCTTAAATTTTTAAGATTTATCATTCTTGCTTTTTTCTATGTATTTAATAATTAAAATAGATATCTCATATAAAATCATTAATGGGATAGCTAATCCTATCTGACTAATTGGGTCTGGAGGTGTAATTATTGCCGCAACAATAAATATAATAACAATAATATATCTCCTTCTTTCGGATAAATATTTGGAATCAATAAAACCAATAGTTGCTAATAAAATTAATAACACTGGTAATTCAAAACTAAGTCCAAAAGCAATCATAAAAACCATTATCAAAGAAAGGTATTCGCTTACTCTAGCTTCTAATTGTATTGGCATGCTTGTCTGGGTACTTAAGGTTTCGAATGATAAAAAAAATTTAATAGCTAAAGGCATTATAAAATAATACGCCAATAAAGCTCCAGTTATAAAAAGAACAGGCGTTGCAATAATAAAAGGTAAAATCGCTTTTTTTTCATTATGATATAATCCAGGTGCTATAAATTTCCATATTTGAATTAAAAAAACAGGAAAAGAAAAAAAAAGAGCGGAAAAAAATGATAATTTTAAGTAAGTAATAAAAGTTTCTTGTAGCGCCGTAAAAATTAATCTTTTAGTTCCTACTTGACCCTCTCCTAAAGCCTTAACGTAGGGTTGTAATAAAAAATCATATATTTTATCAGCATTCATATAAGAAATTATAAATGCTAATGCAAAAAAAATAAGACTTTTTATTATTCGAGATCTTAATTCTAAAAGATGCTCAGTTATGCTTGATTGATTTTGTTCATTATTGTCACTCATAAAAATAAAAAATTAAGATTTTTCTGATTTCTTTTTATTTTCATCGTCAGGATTAATATCTATTATTTTTTTTATATCTTTTTCTTGTTCCTGAACAATATCATCAATTCCTTTTTGAAAAGAATTAACGTAATTTTTTATTCCATTTTTTATTTGAATAAATTTTCTAAGAACAATTGGAAGATCTTTTGGTCCAATAACTATAATTGCTACTAGAATTATAACTAAAATTTCTGACCACCCAATTTGTGGCATAAATTATTTTAGTGATTTGACTTTGAATTTTGATCTTTGTCTTTCGGGTCTTTATTGTCTGTAGGCTGATCATCAGACATACCCTTTTTAAAACTTTTAATTCCTTTTGCTACGTCGCCCATCAAATCAGATATTTTTCCTCTACCAAATAATAGGACAACTACTATTACAACAATGATTATATGCCAAAAACTTAAGCCCATAGACAATTTTATATATTAAATAATATTTTTTTACAAATAATTAATTATCTTTTTGATTTAAAGTTCCCGAAAGCATGTCATCTATATTAGTAAAAATGTCTTCTTTGGATTGTTTATCCAAATCATCCTTTGCAAACTTATTAGTTCCAAAAATTGATCTATCCAAACGACTATCTATTAAACCGGCAGAAGCTAACTCTTCTGAGTTAGGTAAGTCTGATAATGATTTTAAATTAAAATGACTCAAAAAAACATCAGTTGTAACATACAATAAAGGCTTACCGGGTATTTCTTTTCTGCCTTGCGGTTTTACCCATCCAAGCTCAAATAATATTTCTAAAGTTCCTGTGCTAAATGAAACTCCTCTAATCTCTTCAATTTCAGAACGTGTCACTGGTTGATGATATGCAATGATAGCTAAAGTTTCTATTGTGGCTTTTGATAACTTTCTTTGCTGAACAACTTCACTTGCAATTTTTTTAGACAAATTCTCGGCGGTTCTAAAAGACCATTTATTAGAAATTTCATAAAGATTTATGCCTCTTTCAATAAATTCGGATTGTAATTCTTTTAAAATTTTTAAAACATCAACATTCAGTTCAATTTTAGATTTTATTGTTTCAATATCTAAAGGTTCGTCAGCTGCAAATAGAATAGCCTCGACCAATCTTTTTGCATCTTTATTTTTATTCAACATTATTATCTAGCTTTTATTAATATTTTATCAAAAATTTTTTTTTGCATAATTGATAACTTTCCTTCTCTAACTAATTCTAAACTGCCAGCAAATGTTCCTGCTAATCCTGATTTTTTTAAGCTTTTTGAACCAGAAAATGATCCTGGTACTACATCCTTAATATCTCTCCAGTCAGTTAGTTCTTTAAGTAAACTTGTAATTTTTTTTATAGCCTCTTCCATTGTATAAACTGGTAATTTTGAAATATTCATAATAGAAAAATTTTGTTTTCTTTTTATTTCAGCATAAGACTTAATAAGTTCGTAAAGAGAAACAGCATACTTAGAAGTAGAAATTTTTTTAATACCTTCACGAATACCTTTTGTAAAAATATCTCTTCCTAATTGCTTCTGCGAAACAAGTTTGTCAGAAAGAAATCTAATTGCCTCTAATTTTCTTAATTGTAATTTTAGTTTTTCAGCCATTTGGATAGCTGAAAAATCATCCTCAAAATCATCTGGCAATAATAATCTAGATTTTAAATAAGCTAGCCATGTTGCCATGACCAAAAAATCAGCTGCTAATTCTAAATTTTTTTTAATATTATTTATAAATTTTAAATATTCATCAGCTAACTGAACAATAGAAATTTTCATGAGATCAACTTTTTGAGATTTAGCTAAATCTAAAAGAAGCTCTAAAGGTCCTTCGTAATTATCTATATTCAGATTAAATTTATCTTCCGTCTGCTCTACCTTTTCGACTGAAAGAGATTTTAATTCAACAATGGTATCCATTTAATTTATTTAACTGATTCTTTAGTTAAATTTATTAAAATTTGCCTTAATTTTTTGTGTTATTCTGTAGGTAAAATTATCGATTTCTGGAACGACCAACGACAGTTTCTTCATTTCATCTATATTTCCACTGCAATGCAATAATAAGTTACAACCTGCGTCTAAGCTCAATTTAGCATTTTTAACAATTCCACCTGATAAAGCTTTCATACAAATATCATCAGACATCAATATTCCTCTAAATTTTATATATTTTCTAATTATACCGTGAATTATTTTTTTTGATTGCGTAGCACATTTATTTGGGTCTAATTTTTCATACAAAATATGGGCTGTCATTGCTAAATAACTATTAACTTCTTTAAATGTTTTAAAATCATTCTTTTTTAAATAGTCCAAAGAAAAATTCACTTTAGGCAAATGATAATGAGAATCTATATTAGTGCAGCCATGGCCAGGAATATGCTTTGTAACTGTTTCCAGTCCTGAATTTTTATAAAAATTTATTAAATATTTAGATAATTTTATAACTACATTATATTTTTTAGAAAAAGCTCTATTTCCAATAACACTTTTTTTATCTGGATTAAATAAATCAAGAACCGGAACCGTATTTATATTAATGCCGCAATATTTTAAAATAGAAATGTTTATTTTAAGAAATTTATTAAATTCCGAATAAAATATATTATTATTTCTATAGATATCGCCAAAATGCTTAGCGTAATATTTATCAAGATTAATAATTTTTCTAAAACGATTAACTTTTCCTCCTTCTTGATCAATTAATATTGGAAAATTCTTATCTTTAAATATATCTCTTATGCTAAAAGTTAAATTTCTAACTTGTTCTAAATTATTAATATTTCTAGAAAATAATATTATTCCCCACGGTTTGTATTCTTTAAAAAAATTAATTTCATTTAAATTTAATTTAAAACTTTTTATTCCAAATATAATTGCGTGCGTTTTCAAAATTTTATTTTATTAACTCCCAATATTGTTTTTGTTTGTAAATCTTTTTAAAAAACTCATCATTATCTATTCTTTTTTTAAAATCTGAAGATGAACTAATTTTATCTAATTTTTCAACATATGAATTTAAGTAAATTAAATAACTTTCTCTTTTTTTTTCTATATTTTTAATGAATGTATTGGAATTATAATAAAATAAACAAAGAATTAAAAAAAAAATAACAAGAAAAAAAGATATTATATTTAACAAATTTTTTTTTATTAAGTTAATCACATCTCAACCGGAGCAGTTACGTTTAGGATATCTAATCCACTTTTTAAAACAAATTGCATTTTTTTAATTAAAAATAATCTTGCAGATTGAAGTTCTGGTTGAGTATCATTTAAAATTTTTAAATTATCGTTCTCATTTCCAGAGTTCCAATACGTATGAAATAAACTTGCTAATTCATATAAATAAAATGGTACTCTGTGAGGTTCTAAATGATATGCAGATAACTCCAGACATTTAGGCCATTCAGCTATCTTTTTAATTATATCAATTTCAATTTCCTGATTAAGAAAATCTAAATTTAATTTTGTTTCATTACTAGTTTCATATTTATTTTTTCTAAATAAAGAACAAATTCTAGCGTGCGCATATTGAACATAAAATACTGGATTTTCTTTGGAATGATCAGTAACTAAATCAAAATCGAAATCCAACTGAGAGTCATTACTTCTGTATATCATCATGAATCTTACGGAATCTTTTCCCACTTCATTTATAAGATCGCTTGCTGTTATAAAATCCCCTGCTCTCTTAGACATCTTTAACTGATTCCCAGATTTAAATAATTTTACTAACTGGCAAACTTTAGAAATAATTTGTTGTTTATTTTCTGATAATGCTGAAACGCATGAAGCTTGCCTTTTTAAATAACCAGCATGATCGGCGCCGAGTACGTTTATAAGTAAATCAAACTTTCTTTCTATTTTATTAAGGTGATAAGCAACATCATTTGCAAAATAAGTCCAACTGCCATCTGATTTTTTTAATGCTCTGTCTGTATCATCTCCAAATTTAGTAGACTGAAATAAGATTTGCTTTCTAGGCTCCCAATCATCAACTTCATTTCCTTTGGGTTTTTCTAAAATTCCTTCATATACATAATTTTTTTTCTTTAGGATATCTAAGGCTTTTTCTACTAAATTTTGATTAACTATATAATTTTCAGAAACAAAATTATCATGAACAATGCCAAGTTTTTTTAAATCATTCTTTATTAAATTCATCGCTTCTTCTATGCATAAATTCTTAAGATCGTTAAAAATTAAATCATAATTACCAAAATTAGAAAATTTATTTTTTTTTAAAATATTTCTTGCTATATCAATAACATATTCTCCGGGGTAGAGATCTTGATCATCGGGAAATAAAGTATTATCTTTTATTTCTAATATTCTAAAATAAACTGATTTAACAAATTGATTAATTTGATTTCCATAATCGTTAATGTAATATTCTTTGACAACTTTATTTCCTACAAAACTCAATAGGTTTGCTAAAATATCACCAAATACAGCGCCTCTACAGTGCCCCACATGTAAAGGACCAGTTGGATTTGCAGAGACATATTCGATTAAAATTTTTTTAGGTTCATAATTTTCATTTTTTCCAAAGTTAACATCTGTAGATAATAAAAAATCATGCCAAAAAGTTTTATTAAAAAAAAAATTTAAGAATCCAGGTTTAGCTACTTCAATTTTTATAATCTCATTAAATTTACCCTCTAATTCTTTTTGTATAATAGTTGCAAGTTCAACAGGATTTAGACTGTTTTCTTTTGCAAAAATCATAGGTGCATTTGTGCTTAAATCACCATGTGTTTTTACTTTTGGTATTTCTACTGAAAAATTATCAAATTTTTTTGGTAATTTAATAATATTATTTTTCTCTAAAGTTATAAAAAAATCATTTAATTTTTTTTTGTAATTAATAAAAATATTCATTTTATTTTGTTGTATAAATCAATAGCAAATTTATCTGTCATGCCAGCAATGAAATCTGAGACTGATCTTTCAAGACCCCATTTTTTTTTAACATCCTGAGGTATAAATCTTTTATTATTTTTAATTAAATACATGTATAAATTTTTTATTATTATTTCTGCTTTGTTTGTCATTTCTTTAACAGATTTATTTTCATACATATTTACTCTTAAAAATTCACGAATTTGATTATTTGCACTAATAAGTTTAGGCGAAAAACTAACTATAAAATCACTTGATTTATATACATCTTCGATTGTATTAATTTTTAAATTTTTAATTTTTTTTTTCGTATATAAAATTAAATCTGTAACCATAAAATTAATTATTGATTTTCTTAGTAATTTTTTATTTTTAAATTTTTTATTTTTTTTTTTAATAACCTCTCCTACAATAGGTAAATCTTTAATATCATTCATAGTAAACAAACCTGCTCTAATACCGTCATCAATATCATGATTATTATAAGCAATATCATCAGATAAAGCACTAATCTGAGATTCTAAAGAAGACTGCTTGTAAAAATTTATTTTTTTAATTTTATTTAAATTTGGCAAAAGATCTAAATTTTCTTTTACTAAATAATTAGGACCATTATGCTTAACTATCCCGTCAATTGTATTTATGGATAAATTCAAACCATCAAAATTTTGATACGCTTTTTCTAATTCTGTAACCAAACGTATCGAATGAATATTATGATTAAAACCACCATGATCTCTAATGCAATAATCTAAAATTTTTTCTCCTGCATGACCAAAAGGTGGATGTCCCAGATCATGAGCTAAACTTATGGCTTCAGATAAATCTTCGTTTAATTTTAAATATCTAGAAATTGATCTTGATATTTGCGACACTTCTAAAGAATGAGTCAGTCTTGTTCTGTAATGATCTCCTTCATCGTATACGAAAACTTGTGTTTTATATTTTAATCTTCTAAATGAAGTTGAGTGTATAATTCTATCCCTGTCTCTTTGATAAAACGATCTATATAAGTTTTTTTTGTCTCCAAATTGTCTTCCTAAATAATTGGAATTATTAGAAGAAAATTTAACTAATAACTTATTGTAATTATCAACCCCAGACATATATTAATAATAAACATATAATTGAATGACTAATAATTTTACCATTACAGATAAAGCTAAAAAAAAGATAGAAAATCTTTTAGAAAAAGAAAATATTAATAAGTTTTTTAGAATTGAAGTCAAAGGCGGAGGTTGCTCTGGTTACAAATATCACTTCTCAACAGATAATAAAAAAAATGAAGACGATATAATTCTTGAAAATGTTTTAATAGATAAATCATCTTTTGCTTTTATCGAAGGATCTATGCTAGATTTTTCTGAAAAATTAATTGAAAATACTTTTAAAATTATAAATCCTAAAGCCACATCATCATGTGGATGCGGAAGCTCTTTCTCTGTTTAATGATAATAAGTAGCTGGAATGTTAATTCTGTAAGAGTAAGACTAAATCACATTCTTGAATATCTTAAAAAAAACAAACCAGGCTTTTTGCTTCTTCAAGAAATTAAAACAGAAAATAAAAATTTTCCATACTCAGAATTAAAAGAGATTGGTTATGATAGCGAAGTGCATGGTCAAAAATCATACAATGGAGTTGCTATTATTTATAATAAGAAAATAAATAATATAAATTTTAATATTATTAAAGATGAACAAGAACAATCAAGATCTATTTCTGTTGATATAAATTACAAAAATGAATTAATAAAAATTATTTGTGTCTATGTTCCAAATGGAAATCCTGTAGACACTGATAAATATCAATACAAAATTAAATGGCTGAAATCCCTTGAGAAATTTTTATTCAATCAAAATAAATTAAAAAACAAGATAATAATTGGTGGAGATTTTAATATTATTCCAAATGAAGCTGATGTTCATAATCCAGAAGACTGGGAAAATGATGCTCTATATAGAATTGAAATAAGAAAATTTTATAGAAAAATATTAAACGAAGGTTATGAGGATGCTTTTAGGTTAGTTAATAAAGAACCAAACAATTATACATTCTGGGATTATCAATACGGTTCTTTTGAAAAAAACAAAGGATTAAGAATTGATCATTTTTTATTATCAAAAAATATTAGTCATTTAATAAAGGACGTCACTATCGATAAATATTTAAGAGCACTAGAAAGACCTTCTGATCACGCTCCTATAAAATTAACTTTGGCTTAAGCTCTTCCGTAAATATCTTTGATGCGAATAATATCATCCTCACCTAAATAGCTACCTGTTTGAACTTCTATAATTTTTAAAATACTTTTTTGTCTATTTTCAATTCTATGAACTGCTCCTTGAGGAATAAAAATAGAATCTGACTTATTTAAAACTATATTTTTATTATTTAGTACAACATTGGCTTTGCCCTGAACTACAACCCAATTTTCAGACCTGTATTTATGTTTCTGAAGACTAAGAATTGCTCCAGGATTAACAACTAGTTCTTTTACTTGAAAATCTTTACTGACAAATATGTTTGTAAATTTTCCCCAGGGTCTTTGGGTGGTTGTATGTTGATCTATAATTTTTGGAAATTTTTTAGCAATTATAGGATAAATATTTTTTAGATTATTATTTTTAAGATCGGAAAGATAAAGAACATCATTGTTATCAACTGCAAGAATATTTTTTAAATTACTTGCTACAATAGTTCTATTAGAAGAAATGTAGGAATTTTTAACATTACTCTTAAATATATTTCCTTTTATATAATTATTATCTTTATCTTTTTTTTCAATTTCCCATTTTTGCAGCCAACTACCTACATCTTTCCAATCACTTAAAAGTTTTTCTGAGTAGACATTTTTAGATTTTTCTAAGATAGCATGATCAAAAGAAATAGATTTAATTTTTGAATAATATTTATTATCTAATGCTACAATATTGTCTGTCGTTATTGCGTTTATATAAGAATCGCAGACTTGCAGCGCCAATTTAGTTTGCAAAACAGAAAATTCATTTAATAATGCTGATTTATTTGAAAGAAACATGCCTGAATTCCAGAGATAATTATTATTTTTAATAAATTTTTTTGCTTTATTTAAATTTGGCTTCTCGATAAATTTAATAACTTTATTGAAATTTTTATTAATTTTTTTTGAATATAAGTAACCATAGCCTGTTTCTGGATAATCAGGTTTAATTCCAAAAATAAAAATTTTATACATATCTAAATAATTAGAAAGTTTTTTTATTTGTCTCTGAAATACTATTTTTTTTTCAATTACGTGATCAGATGAAATGATTAGTACGGGTTGATAAAACGTTAAATCATCATCATTTAAGGCCGCAAGTATTGCTGCTGCTGTATTTTTTTTATCCGGTTCAACGAAAATTTTACAATTTATATTTTTTGTTTGCTCTTTAATTTGGTCTAAAAAATTATCATTTGAACAAATTGTAATCGGGTCAAAATTTACTCCTGTAACTCTATCTATTGCATGCTTTAATAGGCTTTTTCCGTTAATTTTAATAAATTGTTTTGGGTATTTCTTTCTAGATTCTGGCCATAATCTAGTACCTTCACCGCCACATAAAATAATAGGTTTAATTTTCATTATAATAAAAAGAATAAAATTATTGGTATAGAAAAAGCAGAACCAATGGTAGACACAAAAACCGCTGTACCAATTTCCTGATCATAAGAATTATTTTGAGCAGCAATTAAATAAGTTAATATAGCGGCTGGCATTGATGCTTGCAATATTACAACTTTTGCAACGTTACCATCAAGTTTTAACAAATATACCACTAACAATCCAATAAATGGTCCTGAAATAAGTTTGAATGAACCAAGTATAAAACCTATTTTTAATTTTTTAATATTAATCTTACTAAGTGAAATACCAAGGGATAGCAAAACTAATGGTATAACAAATCCTGACAAAATTTTTGTAATACTATTGAAAAAATTTGGCATTTCTATTTTATAAAATAAAATAATAAGAGAAAATATTAATGACAATAAAACGGGGCTAAGAATTATTCTTTTTAATGAGTAATTTCCTGATGAAATTGCTGTGTTTGCTGTAAAGTGACTCACCATAACTATTGAAGCAAAACCAGCTGCTAACGCCAATCCTTCGTTTCCAAAAGCCAATAATGATAATGGTATTCCCATATTTCCAGTATTTGGATGCATTAACGGAGTTGTTAATTTTATAGAAGGAAGTCTAAAAATTTTTATTAATAAATATCCAAATAAAAAACCTATAGCCAAGACTAAAAAAGCAGAAAGAAAAATTTTAAAGTAAATATTTATAGTTAAATTAGATCTTGTTAATGAATCATAAATTAAACAAGGAAGTCCTATATTTGCTACAAGCTTTGTTACTGCAATTGGATTAAAATCTTTATTATATCTGTTCCATAGATAACCAATCAAAACTACAAAAATAACTGGAAGTATTATATTTAAAATTGTTAGAAACAATTATTCCTCAAATATCCGCGTAACAACTTTTTTCTTTAAAAGCACCCGGATGCGTTACTGCTCCATCTTTTGAAGATCCTACGGACTGAGCATATTTCCAAATAGTTCCTGATGTAAAATTAGGCTTAATATTTTTCCAAGATTTTTTTCTTTTTTGTAATTCTGTATTAGAAATTTTAACGTCTATAGTTCCTTTATTAGCATCAATAATTATTGTATCTCCATTTTTTAATAATGCTATTGGACCTCCATTAAATGCTTCTGGCCCAACATGCCCAACGCAAAAGCCTCTGGTTGCTCCTGAAAATCTTCCGTCGGTAATTAACGCTACTTTTTCTCCCATTCCCTGACCATAAATAGCAGCGGTAGTAGAAAGCATTTCTCTCATTCCAGGACCTCCTCTTGGTCCTTCATATCTAATAACTATAACATCTCCCTCTTTATATTTTCGATTTTGAACTGCTTTAAAAGCTTCTTCTTCGCTATTAAAGCATAAAGCTTTTCCAACAAACTTTAGCGTTTTCATTCCAGCCACCTTAACAATCGCACCTTCGGGTGCTAAGTTTCCTTTAAGACCAACAACACCACCTGTTTTTGAAAGTGGTTTATTATAAGGTCTCATTACATCTTGATTGTTGTTAAATTTAACATTCTGTAAATTTTTCTTCATCGTTTCTCCTGTGACAGTCAAACAATCTCCATGCAAATAACCTCCGTCCAATAAAGTTTTAAGTAACATTGGAACTCCGCCAGCTTCGAACATATCTTTTGCAACATATTTTCCACCTGGTTTTAAATCTGCTAAATAAGGAGTTTTTTTAAAAATTTTTGCTACATCCATAAGATCAAATTTTATTCCACATTCATTTGCAATTGCCGGAAGATGAAGAGCAGCATTAGTGGATCCACCGGTAGCGGCAACAATAGTTGCTGCGTTCTGCAATGATTTGAGTGTAACAATATCTCTTGGTCTAATATTTTTTTTTAATAAAGACATTACTGCCATTCCACTTGCGTAAGCATATTTATCTCTTTCTTCATAAGGAGCAGGCGTTCCTGATGAGTATGGCAACGCCAAACCTATCGCTTCAGATACACATGCCATTGTATTTGCTGTAAACTGCCCTCCACATGCACCAGCGCTTGGACATGCATTAATTTCTAGTTCCTCTAAATCTTCATCTGACATTTGATTATTAGAATGCTTTCCAACGGCCTCGAACACATCAACTACTGTTACATCTTTACCTTTAAATTTTCCTGGCAATATAGATCCACCATAAATAAAAACGCTAGGTACATTTAATCTGCACATAGCCATCATTAATCCTGGTAAAGATTTATCGCATCCAGCCAAACCAACTAGTGCATCGTAACAATGTCCTCTGACTGTTAGCTCTGTTGAATCGGCAATTATTTCTCTGGATATTAACGACGACTTCATTCCTTCATGACCCATTGCTATTCCGTCTGTAACTGTGATTGTACAAAATTCTCTAGGCGTTCCACTATTATCATACACACCTTTTTTTGCAGACTGAGCTTGTCTCATTAAAGCAATGTTACATGGAGCAGCTTCATTCCATGTTGAGACAACGCCGACAAATGGTTTTGCAATATCACTTTTTTTTAAATTCATTGCATAATAAAAAGATCTATGCGGAGCTCTATCGGGACCTACTGTAGTATGGCGACTAGGTAATTTTGATTTATCGAATTTCATAATTAATTTTTAATAGATATTATACTTTCTAATTGATTTAAATCATTTACTAATTTTTTTAAAATATCTTTTTCCTTATCAACTATATCTTTTGGAGCTTTACTAATAAAAGATTTATTAGAAAGTTTATTTTTTGTAGCGCTAATAGTGTTTTTTATTAAGTCTATTTTTGCTTTTACTTTAATAATTTGATCTTTTAAGGAGATTTCTGTTGCAAATTTAATTAGAACAGCATCTCCATCTAAATAAATTGGCAATATATTTTCATTCTTTTCATCTTTTTTAAAATAATTTTCAACTCTAGAAGCTTTTTTAAAAATTAAAGAATTTCTATCTAAAAAACTTTTTTTATCTTTTGGCAAATGATCAATACAAACATCTACAAAATTACCAGGTGAGACTTGCAAAATAACTTTTGTAGATCGAATCAAACTAACAATTTTAATTAACCAATTAACCAATTCAATATTATCATTTTTAATTAACTTTATTTTATTATTAGAATGAAAATTAATTAAAGGGCTTTTTAGCAATTCCAAAAATTTTAATTTATTCCAAAGTTCTTCGGTAACAAAAGGTATAAATGGATGAAGAGTTAAAAGAATATTTGAAAATATAAATCCAAAAACTTTTTTTGTTTCTTTAATTTGATTTTGATTATCTGAATAAAAAATTGATTTTGAAAATTCTAAATACCAGTCACAAAATACATTCCAAACAAAATTATAAATTGCTTTAGACGCTTCATCAAATCTAAAATTTTGTATATGATTATCAACATTATTTTTTGTATGAATGTACTCATTGATAATCCATTGATTGATTTCTAATTTTACTTCTTTGTTATTAATTTTAATATCAAGGTTACATTTATTAAAATCGCAAAATTTAGAAACGTTCCAAATTTTAGTTAAAAAATTTCTATAACCTTTAATTCTTTCTTCTGAAAGCTTTACATCTCTCCCTGGTGACGCCATCGACATTAAAGTAAATCTTAAAGCGTCAGCTCCGTATTTATTTATTAAATCTAAAGGATCAATAACATTGCCTTTTGATTTAGACATTTTTTGACCATGCTCATCTCTAACTAATGCATGTATATAAACTTTATCAAAAGGAACCTTTTTGGTTACAAAAAGTCCCATCATCATCATTCTAGCTACCCAGAAAAATAAAATATCAAATCCTGTAACTAAAACTGATGTTTTGTAAAATCTTTTAAGATTATAAGTTTTTTTAGGCCAACCTAGACTTGCAAATGGCCATAGAGCTGAAGAAAACCAAGTGTCTAAAACATTGCTATCCTGATTAATGGGTGAATTTTTTTTTTTGTAAAATTTATCAGCTTGTTTTTTTGCATCGTTTTGATCTTTTGCTGAAAAAATCTTTCCGTCGCTTCCATACCAAATAGGTATTTGATGACCCCACCAAATCTGTCTGGAAATACACCATGGTCGAATATCTTTTAGCCATAAATTATAAGTTTTTGTCCATGTCTCTGGAAAAAAAATAGTTTTTTTATTTTTTACAGCTTTTAATGCTTCAATTGACATTTTCTTAACATTTAAAAACCACTGTTCTGTAAGATATGGTTCTATTATAGAATTTGATCTATCACCATAAGGGACGTTATGTTTTATTGTTTCTTCTTTTTCTAAAGCATTAATAGATTTTAAATCTTCTATTATTAATTTTCTCGCTTCAAATCTATCAAGTCCTTGGTACTTTTGTGGACAATTTTTATTAAGCTTCCCGTCTGATTCTAAGATATTAATTTTCTCTAAGTCATGTCTTAATCCAACCTCATAATCATTAAAATCATGGGCAGGAGTAATTTTCACAGCTCCAGATCCTTGATTAGGATCAGCATAATCATCTGTGATTATTTTAATTTGCTTATCTATAATTGGAATTTTTGCATATTTATTTACTAATTTTTTATATCTTTTGTCTTTAGGGTTAACTGCGATTGCAGTATCGGCAAATATTGTTTCCGGTCTGGTTGTAGCTATTGTTATAAAATCATTCTTATTAAGAAAATATTTAATATAATAAAGTTTACCTTCAACTTCTTTTTGTACTACTTCTAAATCAGAAATAGCAGTTTTTAATACTGGGTCCCAATTTGATAATTTGAAATCTTTATAAATAAGTTTTTTTTTGTATAATTCTAAAAAAACTTTTACTACTGCCTCGGACATATTTTTGTCCATAGTAAATCTAGTTTGCGACCAATCGCATGAAGATCCTAATTTTTTAAGTTGATTTATAATTAAATTTCCAGAATGTTCTTTCCAGTTCCAAACTTCCTTTAAAAACTTTTCTCTGCCTAATGTACTTTTGGATTGTTTTTTTTCATTAAGTTTTTTTTCAACAACAAGTTCAGTTGCGATGCCAGCATGGTCAGTTCCTGGTTGCCACAAGGTTTCATAACCTTTTAATCTATAAAATCTAACTAATAAATCTTGTATAGAATTATTAAGAGCATGGCCCATATGTAAATTACCAGTTACATTAGGAGGGGGTATTACTATTGAAAAGTATTTTTTTTTATTATTTTTTTTAGGCTCAAATAATTTATTGCTTTCCCAAAAATTATAAATTTTATCTTCTATATCTAAGTGGTTATAGTTTTCCTCTAACATTAAAAATTAAACTCTTCTTTATCGATGTAATTAATTAAAATGGGCGCACTTGCATTCATAATTTTTAATTTTTCATATCCATTTGTTTTTTTATTATAAAGATAAATATTAGAGGAAGATTGTTCTTTTAAAATACACACTAATTTCCCATTGATATTTAATTTTTCTAATAAATTCACAGGGTCAGCATTTACTGTTCCGTTAATAATAATTTTATTAAATTTAAGATCTGAAATACTAAGTTGTCTATAATTAGAAAATAGAACATTAACATTTGTGGATTTGTTATTTTTTATATTTTTAATTGTTAAGTCGTATATGTTTTTATCTTGTTCGATCGAATAAACAAAATTAACTAAATTAGCCAATACTGAAGTTGTGTACCCACCCCCAGAACCTACTTCTAAAATAACATCAAACAATTCTGGTTTTATAATATTCAGAAACTTCGCGAAGATAAGTGGTTTTAAAATAAAACTACTTTTAGTAAATTTTATATGATCGTCTATATAGGATAAGTTTTTTAGTGAATCGGGTAAAAAATCTTCTTGATGAACTTTCTGAAATGCTGCAATTAAATTTTCATCTATAATATTATTAGGCCTTAATTGGCTCTCAATCATATTTAATTTTCGAGTACTGTGTTGCATAATATTTGCGAGTTTAGAAAACTAAATATATATACACGATAGCTATTAGAAAATAATACAGAAAAAATATGGCCACGTGGCGGAATGGTTACGCAGAGGACTGCAAATCCTTGTATCCCAGTTCGATTCTGGGCGTGGCCTCCAAATTAATATTGTTTTTAAAAAAAAAAATCGTATTGTG
>Ga0209088_10000403_pt1 | contig 31408 bp, 31 predicted proteins | sample S_140625_EF_Meta_FD_187324 | JGI IMG/M metagenome (GOLD analysis project Ga0209088, IMG submission 187324) | Freshwater microbial communities from Lake Simoncouche, Canada to study carbon cycling - S_140625_EF_MetaG (SPAdes) (version 2) | ecosystem: Environmental > Aquatic > Freshwater > Lake ... | reverse complement strand
CAAATCAGCTTTGATTTGTCTTAATGTATCAGGTAAATCAAATGTTTCAATAAATGTTTGGTTTAATTCAATTTGTGCTAGTCGTTTAAGAATCTTCGACATCGACTAACTGCTCACCTGTTTTTGATTGTATTCGCAATAATAAATTACGTTCCTGTTCTGGTGATAGCTCAGATTCTGCTAATGCTTGCACTGCCAATTCAACCCCTTCCTGTCTAGCGCGAACGATTGCAGCATTGTCACTGTAATGTTTACGAAATGCAGGCGAATGCGTGAGCATCCACTGTGCATCTTTGGTGCTGCCTTCATCTGCTGCCTTTGCAATAATATTAGCCAGCCGCATTCCACCTTTAGCGCGACCTTCATCAATAGCTTGCAAAAGCAGAATTTCTAGCTGTGTGCCTTTGTCTGTTTTTGCGTTAGCGATCCATTCGTTAATTGCTCGATATGAGACGCCAACAGCGGCTGAGATGTGCTCTAACGGCCCGCCAAATTCAGATAAAATACGCACCTTTTCTATAAGTTCATAATTGAGCTTATAGTGTTTGCGCATTAAATTAGCCATTAGTTCCTAACTTGAAAAGTTGAGCTATTTGAATTTATTGTAACCGGTCAGCCGATACTGCACGCGCCATTGCCTTGGGCGGGTTCCACGTTGAAGGCTTCATCTAATAAATCTATGACGGTTTGGTAATCAGCAATCAAATCAATCAGCTCAGCAGCATCCAACGGCTCGCCATCGTCTTGCGCGTTATCCCGCACAGCAGCGGCCACAGCGGCTGCTTCCCGCATCAGGTGATGCAGACGTTCAATCACTGGTGCTTGTTTGGCTGAGGGCATTGTGGAGGCGCTGGCAACGGTGTGATGGTAGTTCGCTGTGGTCAATTGGGCAAGGGTTTGGTTTCTTACGCTTCTTACGGTCTCTTACGGTAAGCGTAAGACTGAGATCACCCGCCAGCACAGTGATTTTCCTCTTTCTTACGTTTCTTACGGTAAAAAAGGTATATAGATAGACTAGAGAAGCAAAAAAATAAAAGGTGTTTCATTTTATTTTTTTTATTTTCTATTTATAGAGAGCTATACCTTAAAAAGCGTAAGAAGCGTAAGAAGCGTAAGAAATGAGTGGTGGCAAGGGTTTTCAGTCTTACGGTCTCTTACGTTTCTTACGCTTGTATGGCTTCTAGCGGTATTTTGACGGCACGACCTGACATGCCAGAGCCTTTGAAATAAATTACGCCAGCTTTTACAGCGTTAGGGATACGAGCCAAAATCACGGACCAACAATTTGCCCAGGCCGTATCACGCAAGATATTGCCGATTGCGTCGGCAGTATTTGACACGTAGATGGCGGCCTCCTCGGCTTTGATGCCATTACGCCCGAGCACTGCCTGTGCCTCGTTGGCGCCGACGTGGATGTCGGTTGCATGGTTTAGCGCAATATCTATCAGCTCGCCAATGGTACGGGTTACGGCCTTGTCACCTTCAACGCGGAATTGATGCTGGAGGATCTTTTGAAGGCAACGCTTTTCATCTGATATTTCAACTGATTGGCTGTAAGACTCCCAGTTGTTTTGCTCAATTAATTTCCATGCTTGATCGCGGGTTACAACTTCAGAAGATTGTAACGACCATGCACCAGCAAGTAAGGTGCCATATTGATCACCAAGCCGTTGGCTGTCAAATACTTCAGCGGCGGCACGGGTAAAGATCGCAATTGATTGGCGTATTGTGGGTATTAGTGCAATTGTACGCGCTTGCAACCGACGGCCAATTGCATCGCTTATGTATTTATCAAGGTCCCGGTCTAATGATTCCCAATGAGCTAAACGTTCAGCTTTTGGTATCTCATTGTGACTGCGTAAGGTTAACTGTGCAAATCTCGATTTATCAGCTCCTTGCTTTAATGCGGTGGCAATAGATGACATCATAAACATGCTGCGGATGGTGTAACGCTGGGTATCACCTTCTGGGCTGCCTTTAAGTGTATGCGCTCTTGATTCACTAGATGCGACACGCGCAAGGCCAAGTATTGCTTGCATACGTGCTTGATCGTTGCGTTCGTTGGATTCGGCTTCATCAAATACAACAGGCAAGGCATCAGCACGTAAGGCTTGACGGATACCAGGTTCAGTTGTGTTACCGGTAACAATCAAACCCATATCACCTAATAGAGGCGTTACATAACGCGCAAGCACTGCTGACTTACCAGAACCAGCGGATGCTGTAAGCCATACATGGGGGCGCCAATCCAATGCACCGCAGATGGGGCCTAGCACTACCCAACCGGCAAGCAGTAGGCCAGATGCAGGCACTTCCCAGTGGAAGCGTTCTGCTAATTCAGCAATTGAAAAGGCTTCATTATCGGTTAATGGCTCGACACCAGCGCAGCCACGTAAGGCGCTAAGGCGTTGATATAGGTACGGGCTGCCGCTGATCCCATCACGTATGGGCCGGTTTATGCCATTAACAACTAATTTATCGCCGAGGTGCAGGACAGATTGCTTTTGATCCCACCATGCGCCACGGCCACGGATGCGATCAGGGGAGTAAACGCCAATATCAGCCTGGCGTGCAAATAGGCTAGATGCGGCGGCGGTCCAGTTTACACCAACTTTTGATGGGTATAACGATTCCCAATAAGGCAACGGTGCTAGTGCTACTAGGTTTACACCTGAGTGAGCTGAACGCGAAAGGCGCGTTACTTGGCCGGTGCTATGGGGTTGGTAGTAATAAGCATCAGCATCAAACCCAAGACATAGAAATGATTCATCGGCTTTCGGTAAAGGCGGCGGCTCTAGCGCAGGTTCCGGTAAGGGTTCAGCTTTGATTACGGCTGGAAATTCAATCGGTGGCGTGCGGTTGGCTTTGTAATAAGCACCAGCTTCGGCTGCGGTCCAATCGCAATCTGCAAGATCCCAACCGCTTTCAACATCAGAAGGTGGCTGGACCATACGTATTTGATCGGCACCAGCGGCAATAAGTCGCGGCACTAATTTCGCCATTGCGTCGCGGCCTGCGTCATCAGCATCAGGCCATAACACGCATTTACGATTTGCTATTGGTGCCCAATTGGCTTTGCCATGCGCTTTGCAACCGCTAGGCCATGTAATTACTACAGCATGTGGGAACAGATTGGCGGCTGCATCAGCGGTCTTTTCGCCTTCGACTATTAATACAGGCGCATCTGGCCGTTGGCTTAGCGAGTCAAGGTTGTACAAAGGGCGAGGCGCTGGAGGTGCGGTCCACTTCCATTCGGTGCCATCAAACCAGAGGGGTCTGATGCGCTTACCAGGAAACCTGCAAACATAAAAATCATCGTTGTACCGCCAAACATGCTCAGCGTTTTTGATTGGCGGTTCTGGCCTAATGCCTAGATGCTGCTCTATGCGTTTGCAAGCTTCAACAAAAGGCCATTTCTGGTGCCGCATGAGCATATCCATGCCATTGCCTCCACCACCTGCGAGGTCTTTACCGCCGCATTGATTGCAAAACCATGAGCCGTTGCCGTCTAAATCATCAAAGCGGTAACGGTCTTCACCGCCGCAAAGTGGGCAAGGCTGGTGCTTATCGGTGAGCTGTGATGCTGTAAGGCCGCAAAAATGCGCCAGCAGGTCGGGCCACCTGCCGTTGGTGAGTTCTTGAATATTCATTTTTGTGTGCGCTTGGCCTGTCGCATTGCTTCTTCAACCACTAGGCGTATTACGGCACTACGGGTTAAACCTGCTACGCGGCGGCTGTCTAGCCACGCTACCTGCTCTGGCGTAAACTGCACTGCTAATGGATGGGATAGGGTCACGGTCGCTAGCGGTTACTTGCAGACCCTAGCGGATAGTGTTATGGTTGGCAAGCCATAAGCGCATTAGTAATGCCTGAATTAAAACTAACGCAAGACCAAGAACAAGTTATAGAAGGAATATTGCAAGACATCCAGCAGCCTAAAGCTCGAATTATGTTATGTGGTTATGCCGGCACAGGCAAAACAGTCACAACTGCGGCTTTAGTTGTTGCATTAAAAACAATTGGATTAACTGTTGTTGTTTCAACGCCAACTCACAAAGCACGGGCACAAGTTGAAAAAGCTTTAGAGGCAAACGGCGCAAGGGATTTTGAATGCGTGACGGTTCACCGTTTGCTTGGCTTGAAACAAGTTAGGGATTACATAACAGGCGAAGAATCATTCAAACCTGATTTTAAAGGCCAAAATTTGCTTTCAGATGGCATACGCAAAAAAACTTGGGATGATTACTTGCTAGAAAAGACTGACGAAACTTGGGCCGAATATAAAGAAGCAAATACCAAAAAAATTGATGTTGTAATTGTTGACGAAACATCGATGCTACATAAAGAGCTTTACGAAACTTTGATTTCTGAAGCTGATGCGCGGCCTGTAGTTTTTGTTGGCGATGATCGCCAATTGCTGCCAGTGAAAGAAGATAAAGTTTGCGCTGCGTTTGTTGACGCAAGCTCAATTTATAAATTAAACAAAGTATTGCGACACGATGGCGCAATACTAAATTTAGCTACTGACACTAGGTTGCTTTCTGTTGGCCGAGCAAAGTTTATTGACAAACGCGGAGGAGGTTCTCAAGTTGTTACATATTTGAGAAGGGATCAATGGTTGGCATCTTTGCTTGAAATGATGGCGTCTGCGGAATCTGTCGATGACCCTGACTATTGCCGCGTTTTGGCATGGACTAACAAAAACGTTTTAGAATTAAACCAAAAAATTCATAGTCGTAAATATGGTATAAATGCACCTCAATATTTAGCAGGTATGGCTTGCGTTACTGTTGATGCAATACCTGATCCAACTGGTGGCATATTGTTAAACAGCACTGTTGAGGTTTATATACGCAATGCAGAGATTGACATTTTTACAGCTCCTTTTGATTGCTTAGATATTGAACCGTGGAGGACTTGGCTTTTAGAAGTTGAAATGTTTGATGAGGGCAAAATTATAGAGGTTAGAGTCCTTGAGAAGGAAGAAGAGCCACGTTGGCGAAAAATACAAAAACAATTTGCAGATGCAGCTAAAAATTGTGAGGACCCAGACGGCAAAAAAGCATGGTGGAAAATGTTTTTTCAGCGTCAAGACCAGATAGGCAGGCTTGAACCAGTATCAGCATTGACTATTCATAAGTCGCAAGGTTCAACCTTTAAAAACGTTTTCTTGCATTGGGATGTAGACGGATGGGACTCTATGCCATCCGCGAGGCAAAACCAATTGGCCTATGTGGGTATTACAAGATCGGCGGAAAGCTTGCATGTGGTAGCTGACCGATGAACCTCCGCCCATACCAGCAACAACTTATTACCGATATCCGTTTGCAGTACCAACTAGGCAAGCGCTCAGTGCTGGCGGTACTGCCCACCGGAGGCGGTAAGACCGTGTGCTTCTCATACATTGCCCAGGCTGCGGCACGTAAAGGCAACCGCGTTTGCATTTTGGTGCATAGGCAAGAGTTGCTGGATCAAGCCAGCCGGAGCCTTGCTGGCATGGATGTGCAGCATGGAATTATTGCCGCAAAACGTGGCATGGATTTATCCCATGCGGTGCAGGTTGCAAGTGTCGGTACATTGTCACGACGTTTGCACCTGCTGCCCAGGGATTTCTTTCAGCTTTTGGTGGTTGATGAGGCGCACCACACTACGGCTGGCACCTGGGCCAAGATCATCCAGCATTTCCAGGCTGCCAAACTGCTAGGCGTTACGGCTACACCTATTAGAGGTGATGGTCGCGGCCTGGGTGAGCATTACCAGTCGATGGTGCAAGGGCCTAGTGCTGCATGGCTAACCGAAAACGGATTCTTAGCCCCGGCTCGCGTGCTGGCTCCGCCGGGCTTCAGTAGCGCTGGTTTGCGTAAACGTATGGGTGATTTTGATATGGGCCAAGCCGGTGAGCTATTGCAGCAGGGCCAGGCGATGGGCGACTGCCTGACGCATTACCGGCAACACCTCGCAGGCCAAACCGCGATTGCATTCTGTTGTTCAGTCGCTCATGCCGAAGCGGTGGCGCGATTGTTTCAGGATGCAGGTATTGCCGCTGCCAGTATCGATGGCAATACCGATAGCGCTCGCCGCCGCCAGTTGCTTATAGATCTCGGCACCGGCAGCCTTAAGGTGCTCACCTCCTGCGCCCTTATCGGTGAAGGCGTAGACGTGCCCTCAGTTGGCGGCTGCATATTGCTGCGCCCTACCGCAAGTGTCGGGTTGCATCTCCAGATGATCGGCAGATGCCTGCGTCCGCAACCAGGCAAGCGTGCCGTGATCTTGGACCATGTAGGCAACAGCTTGCGGCTTGGGCATCACCTAGAAGAACGTGAATGGAGCTTGGATGGTGCCACCAAACGCGACCGAGAAGCATCACCCAGCGTCAAGGTGTGCCCTACATGCTTTAGCACTTGCGCCACACTGGCAGCGGTATGCGGCGAATGCGGCCATGAGTTCCGCACTGAGGTGCGCGAGCTAAAGGTTGTAGAAGGTGAGCTAAAGGAGCTGGCAGTTACCAAGCGCCGCGAGCAAGGCAGTGCTCAGTCGTTGGAGCAGCTAGTGGCATTAGGCCAACAGCGTGGATATAAGAATCCAATAGGGTGGGCTAGGCATTTAATAGCAGCGCGTGGCAAGTGAACAAACAATCCAGCAACACATTAGGCTCGCTTGCAGTATTGGCAACTGCCGCCTGTTTCGCAATAATACCGGCACGCTGCGGGATATAAATGGCCGCCCGGTCAGTTTTGGATTATGCAAAGGCTCAGCAGACCTGATCGGCTGGCGTAGCGTCACCATTACACCTGAGATGGTGGGTCAGCAGATAGCAGTATTTACCAGCATTGAGGTAAAAGCTGCCACCGGCAGGATCCGCCCAGAGCAACAGCAATGGCTTAACGCAGTGCAAGCAGCCGGTGGAATTGCTGGTGTCGCAAGGAGTGTGGGCGAGGCGATGGATTTATTAAGCATTACAACCAACTAGGGTTGACAACAGCGAACTAGGGTGTAGGATATGAGCAAGGAGGCGAGAGCTTCCGCCCCAACCCGAAAGCCATGACCACCCTTGCAATTTTGATAGCAGTTTTGCTACTGCCACTCCTGATAGTTCTCTGGTTCACCGAGACAACCCCGCAGCGTGTCAACCGTCTACGCATCAACGGCTGGAGCCAGCAACGCATCGCCGATCACATGCAGATTTCACGCTATCGCGTGCGGATGGTGCTGGCATGAAAGTCTTAATTGCCCTATTTCTTGGGTTCAGCATGTACGCCATCGGTTGTGCTGATGGTCGCAATCAACAGCAGCCAACAGCTATTTACCAACTACCTCAATGACCAACATTAGCAACGCCGACTATCACGCTGACCCGGCGATTAGTGCCAGCCAGCTAAAGGAAATTAGCCGCAGCCCCTACCACTATTGGAGCCGCTACTTAGATCCCAACCGTGTAGCAATGGTCCCCACTGCCGCGATGCGATTTGGCAGCCTCGCCCATTGCGCCGTATTGGAGCCAGACGAGCTATCTAAACGCTACCAGTTGGCGCCTGATAGGCGTACAAAGGAAGGCAAAGCCGCCGTCATTGAGATGGCTGCCGCTGGCATTGAAGCGGTATCTGAAGCCGATCTAGCGCAAGCATTGCAAATCGCTGATGCAGTGCGCAGCAACTCAACTGCTGCCTTGCTGCTATCTGATGGCGCCGCTGAGCAGTCGTTTTGGTTTGACGACATACCCACCGGCCTCAGATGCAAATGCCGCCCCGATTGGTTTGACGGTGCAACCATCGTCGATTTGAAAACGTGCCAAGACGCATCACCCACCGGTTTTGCTAAGGCAGTAGCAAATTTTGGTTACCAGATTCAAGCCGCTCACTACCTTGCAGGGACCCTGGCAACGCGCTTCGTGTTTATTGCCGTTGAAAAGACTGCACCGTATGCAATTGGTGTCTATGAGCTAAATACCGAAGCGTTGATTCATGGCAGTATTGCCCGCCATAACGCTTTGCAGATTATTCAAGATTGCCGGGCTATTAATTTTTACCCCGGATACACCGACGGCATCCAGACGCTACAGCTTCCCGGCTGGGCATTAAAAGACCAAACAACCATTACATCAGAGGATTTCTAATGAGCGCCATTACATGGACGCCGGAGCAGCAACAGCTAATCAGCTCCAGTATCGCCCCAGGGTGTACATCCGACGAGCTAAAGCTTTTTGCTTATGCGTGCCAACGCACCGGGTTGGATCCGTTCAGCCGCCAGGTATACGCAATTAAGCGCAGTGGCAAATTAACGATACAGACGTCAATCGATGGTTTGCGCAGTATTGCTGAACGCACGGGCCAGCTCGATGGCAGCTCAACTGAATGGTGTGGTGACGATGGCATCTGGGCTGATGTATGGCTGGGCAGCAAGCCTCCTGCCGCCGCTAAGACCACCATCTGGCGCAAAGGTTCTACTCATCCATTTGTCGGCACAGCATTATTTCGCGACTACAACGCCAACCAGGGACTTTGGTCCAAGATGGCAGCGGCGATGATTGCTAAATGCAGCGAGGCATTGGCGCTCAGGAAGGCATTCCCCGCCGATCTCAGCGGTTTGTATAGCTCCGACGAAATGGAGCAGGCCGAGACCGTCACGGTAACGGCAACACCTGCGCCAGCATTAGCACCTGCTGCACCTGCTGGCGATGCCAAGATTTTTGCTGCTGGTAAAGCAGCGATTGCTAAATGCAGCACGTTAGACGAGCTAGAAGTTGTTACCAAACGGCTAGAGGCACGCCAAAACGACCTGAGCGCTGAGCAGTATCAGGAGTTATTGCAGATGGCAGTAACTAAAGAAGATGCTATGGGAACCCGGCAAGAGGCTGACCCATTCGCTGATGACTGAGCCCCACCTGACTACTGACCAGTTAGCTGCTAGGTGGGGGCTGCGGCCCTCTACCTTAAAATCTCAACGTGCGCGTGGAGTTGGCCCACCGTATGAAACCGCTGAACGCCTAGCCTCACCGCTTGGTGCTCCGCGTGTTCGCTATTTGCTAACACAAATTCTGGCTTTTGAAGCCGCCCACAACATCACCCCATTAAAGCCATGAGTTTATTTGCTACCGGCATTGTTCGTATCATCACGCAACCCACCATCCGCACGTTTGACAATGGCACGCAAGTTGCCAACCTGTTCGGTGGTATCGGTGAGGGCAAAGATAAAAATGGGGAATACATTAACAATGGTATCGACTGCGAAATATGGGGCAAATCGGCTGAATTAATATGCGATAAATGCAAAAAGGGTGACAGCATTCAAGTTACTGGCACCATACGGCGTCAGGAATGGGCAGATAAGCAAACAGGTGAAAAGCGTAGTAAACATATAATAAGTGTCAGCAGGTTTGAATTTTTACCAAGGGCTGCTAATAATACGAACGAACTCGACGCTTTTTAACCCATGACTGCTGATGCAATGCGCGATTACCTAGAGGCCATCTCTAGGTATCCGTTGCTCACAACACAGCAGGAGATACAGTTGGCACGTAAAATCGCGCAGTACATGGAGCTGCGCGATAACACTACCCCAACACCTGCTGAGCAACGGCTGATAAAAGCTGGCCTTAAGGCACGGGCCACCATGGTAAACTGCAATTTACGTTTGGTTGTACATATTGCCAAGCGTTATACAGGCAGAATTAAATCAATGGATATGTTGGATTTATGCCAGGAGGGTAATATTGGCCTTCAACGTGCAGCAGAGAAATTTGACGCATCACGCGGGTATAAGTTTTCGACCTATGCGTACTGGTGGATTAGGCAATCATTAAAACGTGCTATTGACAGCAAGGAGCGCATGATAAAAATACCGATTCATATGATAGATCGTACGTTTAAAGCATTACAGATTGAAACAGAATACATGAAAGAACATGGCCGCAAGCCAAGTAAAACAGAATTAGCTCAAGTTATGGGTTTAACAATAGAGCAATTATTAGCATTAGTCGATTGCAATAGCGTTCATATTAGTTTAGACGAACTGATAACAGATGATGGCAACTCATTGCTTGATTTAATTGCTAGCCCTGAGGTGGATATTGATTTTGATTTGGACCATAGTAAGGAACATGTACAGCTTGCGCTATCTTATTTAACTGATATGGAGCAAGATATAATAAACAAACGCTACAATGAAGATTTAACTTTCACGGCAATTGCAAAGGAGCATAACGTATGCCGCGAACGTATAAGGCAAAAGATAACAAGAACACACCGTAGGCTTAAGCAATTAATGTCTAAATCACACGTCTCCACCACGGGCGCTTTGATTGTTGAAGATATAAAGTAGCTTCTAAAGCAGCAATATGATGTACGGCTTGCTTTATTAATTTAGATTGATGTGCGTTTTGTTTTATTAAGTTACTGCATAATTTAGCGACCTGTTCACGGTCAGGGCAGTTCAAGGCGATTCTGCTCTGGCCTTCGAGTGCAAGCTGCTCCTCTAGACTGAGCTGCACCACCATCCACTCCATCATCACTACATTTAGCAGTTATCCGCATTCTAACAATGGAAACACCAACTATCAAGCGCATTAAGTCTAAGGATGGCCATTATATATGGCAGGTAACGTATGCCAATGGGGGGGTGGTAAAAGAACATAGCCAGTCATGGCAGGCTATGATATTTTATCATCAGGCAATGGAATTTTATCACAACGACGCAGGTAACTTAAAAGCTTTATTGCACGGCCCAGATCCCAGCAATCATGATTAGTCCACCAGCTCCACAGTTCCGAGTGCCCCTTAGTCCTATTGTGCAAATTGCAACAAGGAACTAAATTGCTACGGCTTGTATGCCCACCAGCTTTTTTAGGTACAATATGGTCTAATGTAATATTGGTAAACTGTTCACCGCAGATGTAACAACAACTATTCCATTCTTCAATAATTGATTTTCTAAACTTGTGCTTTGTTACCTTACGCGATACCAGCTCCTGATTCTCTTCGTTGATGTGGTGGCTCATAAGGCTCCGGCATTTCGAATGGAAGTATTTCGTAATCTAATAAATGAGCGTTTGATTGCGCGATTTCCTCTATCCTAGCGGCGATACCGATTGCTACATCATCTGATGAGTACTCGCTATCCACTACCATCATGGCGCTTATCTCTACTAGGTAGCGGTTCATGTTGCAGGCTCACAGGTAATTTCGACGCCGTTGGAATCGCGTGGTCTTAGTCTAAGCCATAAACCTCCTAAACTTTTCGGGAGCACTATTTTCTCGACGGCGAATCCCGTCCCGTTTTTAAACTCTTCCTTGTAAGTACCCGTTTGCAATGCCCAGCGATTCTGGATTGTCTGAGTTCCATTAGCTGAAATATTATATGCAGGATGGCTAATAATTGAACGCTCATGATTATGCCCATTAACGACAATTTGAGCCTGCGGGAAAATATTAAAATACTTTTGACCGGTTGATTTAGACGCACCTGACCATGCACCATGGTGAAATGCCAGTGTAGCCCTACGTGTTTTGCCAGTTGTACCATCTGGATTACGTTGAATGAATGTAAACCAGATAAAACCTTGATATGCCATATGCTGCACTTTAGATCCTTGTTCACGCATTAACCTAGTAACATTTTCTAGCGGGTCAATTTCATTGTGAGTTAATATTGATGTTTCATGGTTGCCGTCGCTCATCATTACAATTGTGTCTTTCCAATTGCTAAACCAGTTAGCGGTTTCGTTAAACACTAAATCAAAATAGTTATCGCCTATGTGTTCTGGGCGTATTGAACCTTTGCTACCGCGCTTATCGCTTTTGCTTTGCATCAAGCACATTACATCACCAAAGAATAAAGCAGGTGCTTTCTTCGCAGCAGCTTCATCCAGGTGTTTTGCTAATAACTTGCGGTTGCATTTAGGATTGTCAAGATGTATATCAGATGCCAAAAAGAAATCAAATGCTTTAGTCGTGCTGGTGTATGGGATGCGTATTTCAAGCACCGCTGCGGAGTGGCGCTTGAGCTCAATCATGGCTTCACCAACAGGGCCCACCCAGTACTAGCGCCATCTGGCATCCAACGGCGATTGAAGCGTTCTCGGCTGTATTTAATACCAGCGCCACCGGTATTTTTGACATAGCCACCATTAACGAGATCAGCCTCACCATTTGGATCGTTCAGTATCCAATGTTCAGCAGTAAACCCAATGACGACGCTCCAATGGCCGCCGCCACTTGGTGACTGCGCAGGCCCTTTGTGCAGCCAACCCACGGCCACGGGCCTCCCAGCACGTAACTCAAGCTCCAGCAAACCTGGGGCGCAGTTGGTCGCAAATCTGGCTTGTAAACCTAAGGAGCGCAGTGCTGCAAGTTGCGCTTGTGAATCGGTCGTATCGCCAAACTTGGCCCGAATCAAATTATATTCATCATCGCTCTTCACTTTGCCGTAAAATTTAGCAATCATCGCGCAACTACTGGAGAAGCATTCGCGGTAACCGGTGCCGCTTTTGTTATCATTTTGCGCCTCATATGGCACCTTCAGTAACACTGAGCTGGCTTTAGTTGGTATGCCCCAGAGTTTTGCCTCGGCTTCACGTCTACGGCGGAGGCCGGGTTCTGCTGGTGTACCAGCATTTACGTATAGCATCAATGCCGCTGGCACTGCATCATAATCTGACTCGCGGAGGCATTTACTAATCGTGACGAAATCTGCACTACCGCAAAAATGCCAACCTACGTTATAGGCAAACGAGATCAACGCATTTTGACGGTTTGCCGTTAATGTTTTCCAGCCTGGGATTGTTTTTGCTAATGCTGGTACAACCTGAGTTTCTAGCATGTTATCCAGCAATCCATCAGCAGCGTCGCGTGTGATGGTATCGCCGATTTTTACTGCTGCGCCATCAGGCCATCTAGTGGTGCCCCAGCCGATGGTTGGCACACCGGCAGGACAAATGTATGTTACATCACTGAAACCTTCAAACTCGCGTATAAGTTTCGCCGCAGGCTCCCATGCCAATGTGGGTTTTGGCGCTGGGTCAGCCCTGAATTTGCTTAGAAATTCCTGCTGCTCATCTGGCGCTAGTAGCTCCCATGCCCAGTTCCATGCTGCTTGCTGGTGCGGGAGCGGCGGCTTACTTGTAGCTTTTGCCGCTGCCAGAAAATTACTCACTTTTTAACCAGTGGTGTGATGATGCCAGCCAGGATTTCAATAGCGCGGTAGATCTTCACAAACAGCGCGGTGTAACGGCCTAGCCTGTCGTTGTCTTTTGGCGTTGGTGTCAGATTTACTACTGCCACGGCTGTAGCGTGTACGCCGATTGCGGCGGCTGTATATGAAGCGATGCTTTCCGGAGTGATAATCATGGCAGTAGTTAACGCACCTCTAGTTTACTGACGCGGTTTTCGACTTGATTAAGGCGCTGGAACATCTCGCGGTTGCTCTCTTTTATATCAATATGCAAAGTCTCAAGCGATGCACCAATATGCTCTACGGCGCTGGTGAGGCGCACGATAGCGGCAGATGCCTCCTCATTCCTACGGCTGTAGCCAAATATCCCCATCGCCGCCACTGAGATGGATGCACCTGCAATTGCTGCTACTAGCTCGATCATGGGCAGTAGGGGCAATGGGTCTCAACTATGCGCTTAGTCTAACGGCTGCTCAGGCCAAACCACATTCCAGGGGAATCCTTCTTGCGCTGTTACATCACGCAACGCCTGGCGATACGTTGCCCATGTAGCCCGTAGTACTGGCGCATCAGGTAGTTGGGTCCAGTCGCAATCAGCTAGGCGCTTGTTGCGATCAGTACGCACTGACTTGCCTTGCTCTGCATCTTTACCAAAACAATACGCTTCATACTGTTCTGCGGCAGTATGCACCACGCCGTCTGGATCGGTGTAGTCGGTGAATACTGGCCCAGCGATGTAATGTGTGAACCACTGGCCGTTGATCTCAACCACGCCGTCGCGTTGGCTGTATTGATACGGCGGGATGGTGGTAGCTTGCGGCCCTTCCAGCACTGGGTCATAACCAAAACTGTCGATGATTTCGGCAGTAAGTTGTTGCGGGAATGAGGTGTTGCGGTTATCGGCGCGGAACTGCTGTTCGTTAACGACAGCTCCTGTGGTGCGGTTGCGAAGTTCCATGATGGTTAGGCGATGGCGAGAAAAATAAAGCTACCGCCATTTGCGTTAATGGCGGCAGGAGCGGTGGAGCTAATTTCAAAGCCAGAACTTAACGGGTCAATGTAATCGGTGCCGGTTACTTCTGCGGCGGTGGAATTAATTAAAAAATATGGGTCGTTACCGCTGATAATACCGCGAGCGGTGTCCCACACATACCAGCTTCCTGTGCTGTCTGTGCGTTTAATAAGTACAAACCTAGCCCCACCTGTGAAGCCGCAGTCAATAGTTTGGGTCGTGCCGTTACCGGTGTAACTGCCGACTTTGCTGACGCCTGCAAGGGTGGCGAAGAGGTAGGCGATGTAGGTTTCAGACGCATTGTTTGTTACTACATCGGTATTAACAGCAAAAACACTGGAAGTTACACCTGTATACCAAATGCCACTACCTGAAAGAGTTTGTACGTCTCGCTGTAACTCTAAGTATTGGTTGACAGTGTGTACTAACGGTATATACGTAAACCATCCGCGATTGAAGACGCCGCTGCTTCGGCTTTTGACAATTAATAGTTCCGGTGTCACGCCAAGGTTATGCGCGATAGTCCTGGCACTTCCCGTCCCCGTATAAGCCACCACGTCGAAGAAGCCGGGGGCGCGGCGGAAGTAGTAACTTAAAGAGTCAGTACCACCACCCCAGGTATAGTTAACTCCATTGTTTGTGTCCCATTTGTAGTTGCTGCCAGTAATTTCTGCGTCAGTACTGCTAGTCACAAGATAGGGCGTATTACCCTGCAAACGTGAGCGAATTTCTGTGTAAGCCGGACTTCCGGTCCTATAAAAGCTCCACAGGTTATCGGTAACAAAACCGGGCGTGTTATTCCCGGTACTTCCTAGGTTTGCACTAAACACCGCCGTCCCCACGGTGGGGGTTTTCATCGGCCCGCGACGGATCGCGATGTAGATGTAGGTAGTTGATGGGTCTAATTGCCCATTGACTGCCGCAAAACCAGTTGAGTTTGGTGCTAAGTATGCCGTTGCGCCAGTTGCTTCTGCGTTTGAAACGTTTGGAAACAAGATGGCTCGTGACGTTAAATTAAACGCCCTCATGTTATCTTCAATGTACCAATTTTGTGCAGATGATGATGCCTTGACCATCAACCACTGCGGCTCGTACCCAAGGTTTACAGTCGCGTTACCGCTCCCATCAGTAGTAAAACTCCCACAACTCACCGCATTATCCGTGCCAGCAGTACCAAACCCGCCTGCATCGTGCGCGAATAGGTAGGCGATGTATGCGCTATCATTTGCGTTAACGCTTGCGTTAGTACCTAAGCTAAATACTGAAGATGTTGGGGTTGTGCTGTTCCACCAACCCGTTGCACCTGTCTGTTTTTGTGCTGTGGTATTGATAACCATGTATTCTGTGTTTGCAAGGCTGCGGTGATAAACAGCCCATTCCTGTGTTGTATTTACGCGCTTGATGATAATACATCCGGGAACTGAACCGAGATTGTGGGCGATAGTGCGGTTGCCACCCGTCCCCGTATAAGTAACAATATCAAAGAACTTCGGCTGATTGCGGAAGGTCCAGGAGACCGTTGGTTTATCTACTTCGTTTGAGCCTTGATAATTTGTCCCAAGAGTAAATCCCGATCCAGTGAAAACAGTAAGACCTTCACCTCCCGCTGTTGTTTCTTGGGGGGCGGTTAAATTAGTCTGTATTGTTCTTCTGGCTGTCCTAACTGTATCGTATAGTTGGTGATCGGTTTGCCCATCTCGCTTTTTAATCCACACCAACCCACCTTTACCCGCTAGATCAATCCCATTGGTGATCGTCTGCGTTGCCCCGGTGCCGGTATAAAGGAAAGTGCTGAATACATCTTCAACGTAAACCGCAGGAGGCGCTGAAACTGATGCGCTTAAAATTGCTTTAGCTGACATTACGCATCACCTACGCGAGCGCCATAAACTTGCGTGCTGACTTTCCATAACACAATAACGGTATAGCCGGAAGTGTTAAGTGTCGGTGCCGCGCCTGCATTAGTCTTCCACACTACTCCGCCACTACCCCAGGTTGCATCAGTCCACGTGAGTGTATAAGCAGTGCCATCATCAACCATTAGTGTGACGCTTTCACCAGCAACCATGTTGGTGCATTTTGGTGTGCGGCTAGCACCAAGCGTTATTAATTGAACACTGCCATTACCGGGATCAACTTCAAATGCAGCGCCATCAGTAATAGTAAATACATCCTCCAGGATTGTGCCAATGATGGCTGGGTCAGTAAGTGTTTTATTGGTAAGGGTCTGGGTGCCGGTAAGTGTAACATCGCCGCTTGCTGCTGATGCCCAGCTTAAAGTGCCGCTGCCGTTAGTGCTTAATACCTGTGCAGCAGTGCCATCGGTGGCCGGTAAGGTCCATAGCACATCTGCTGCAATCGTTGCCGGGGCCTGGAAGCCAACGTAGTTAGTGCCGTTTGCAGTTGCTTCGCGGAATCGGGCGTCAACTTGATTATCTAAAATTACATTGCCGGTTAACGTGCCGCCTGCTTTCGGTAATGCAGCATCAGCTAAGTCGTATGCTGCCTTAACTGCTGTTGGTGTAGCAGCTAATACGCTGCTAGTAGTACTGGTGCTATCGCTGAGCTGCACCGCGCCAACCACGCCAGTAGTAGCGGCAACAATTTTGCTGCCTGAAATTGCAGCAGATGCGTTTATATCGGCATTGACGATTACGCCGCTAGCAATAGCAGTAACGCCTAAGTTGCTAATTGTTACATCACCTGTTACTGCCGTGCTAGTCGCAACGTTTGCGCTGGAGCCTACAAGAATATTGCCGCTGGTTAATGTGGCAAGCTTGCTGTAAGCAATAGCAGCACTTGCGTTTACATCTGCATCGACAATGGTGCCATCTAGCAACATCGTGCTAGTAACAGTCCCGGTGTCTCCCGTAGTTATTACAGTTCCAGAAATATTGGGCAGTGTGATTGTCCGATCTGCGGTTGGGTCTACTACCGCAAGAGTAGTTTCAAATGTGTTTGCGGTGGAGCCTTCAAAACTTAAACTGCCCGCAGTGCCAATCTCTAAGTTGCCCGTTACCGTACCACCAGCAAGCGGTAGTTTTTCTGTATCTAATTCTTCAATTGCAGCTTGTACATTGCTAGAAGCAAGGCTACCAAAAGGCGTAAATGATACTTGGTTTGCAGTTACAGTTGTAAATGTTTGCGAGATATCAATTTCTACCCATGATGTGCCATTAGATAAGATAATATCCGGCGGGTTCAATGCCGCATGGGGCGCATTGCCGGTAGTAACTGTACCGCCTGTAGCTACTACCACATAATATCTAGAATTACCAACAGATGCCGATGGCAGCGCGGCGCCAATAGTAAGGCCAATAGCAGCCCCTTCTGCAGTTACGGATGTAATAAGGCCCGTGCCACTACCTGTGGAAGCATTAAACGTTCCGGCAAATACAATCTCACCAACCGAGATACCAATTGGCTGGAATACGTTCCCGTCCCAAAGTGCAAGATCTTTGCTTAGCGGGTTGAAAAAGAATTGCCCAATACAGTCAGCGGTTGGCGTAGTATCTCCAATTTTGCTGATAGCGTAATTAGCTAACTTGGCGCCCGTAACTGTATTAGCTGCAATGCGAGCAATATCTAAACTGCCGCTTGTAATCTGTGTCGCAGCAAGGTTTGGGATATCAGCAGCAACTAACGCGCTGCCACCAGTTGCAATACCTTTTGAGTTGTATGTTGCTTTTGTATAAGTGCCAGCAGTAAGGCCGCCTTGTGTTGCTAATGATATCGTGCCAGTGCTAATACCAAAATCACTACCTGCAATAACACCGCCTAATACTGCATTAGTAGCAGCGCTAACATTCAAAATGCCGCTGCCATCTACCGTTAAGCCAGTGCCTGGCCTCACACCACCAATAACGCCACTGGTAGCGACAGGTAAATTAGCGCCAGTCAATGCAGTTGTAGCCGTTATATGACCCTGCGCATCAAACGTGATCCCGCTCGTAGTGCCAGCGGTAACGCTATTGCTATGGCTTACTGCGCCACTGCCTGCAAGTGCCAAACCACCTGCTGCTGGTATCGAAACAGCGCCTGCAACTGAAGCAGTTGCAACAGGCAAATTTGTGCAGTTTGTTAAAATTCCAGAGGCAGGAGTTCCTAATGCTGGGCTTACTAAAGTTGGTGAGTTAGCAAATACATTGGCACCAGTACCAGTTTCATCAGTTAATAACGCAGCAAGGTTTGCACTTGATGGTGTTGTTAAAAATGTAGCAGCACCAGTACCAAGCCCCGAAACACCAGTAGAAATTGGCAGCCCAGTGCAACTTGTTAAGGTGCCGCTAGATGGTGTGCCTAGTGCGCCACCGGCAATTAGATTACCTGACGCAGTACCTGTTAATGCAGCAGTAATAGTACCTGCGGTAAAATTACCGCTTGCATCCCTTGCAACAATTGCTGATGCAGTGTTTGCATTTGTGGCAGTAGTGGCACTATTGCTAACCTTCCCAGCCGTTGCAATAGTATCTAGCTTGGTATCAGCAATTGCCGCTGAAGCGTTTATATCTGCATTAACGATTACGCCAGTAGCAATAGCGGTAACACCTGTATTACTTATAGTAATATCACCTGTAACTGGGGTGCTTGTTGCAACCCCAACGCTAGAACCTATGACAATATTGCCACTCGTTAATGAAGCAAGTTTGCTGTACGCAATAGCAGCAGAAGCATCGATGTTTGCATTAACAATACTCAACGCCCCTAGGTTGACCTTTGCTGCCGGTATCGAAGCATCGTCAACTAATGCAGCGCCTTGCTGTACTAAATTTTTAACTGTAATTTTTTTTGTGTCGCTAGCTGCGATACTAAAAATTGGCAACACATCTGCTGCGGCTGGTGCTGTTTCAGCGCTTAGCTGATCGATCCGCTGGTTAGCCATTAAAGCTCCTCTCCGAGTTCTAGAATGTCACCATCAGCGGTGCTTAGAACCAGTCTATCACCCGCAGAGTTGAGCAACAGGTCAGCCCATGTGACAGTTTGCACTCGTAGCTTTATTTCACCAGTAGTAACAAACGTAAATGTACTACCAATTATGTCACCTGCGGCGCAACTAATTGCTGCTTGCGTCATCACGCCATTGATTTCATACCATACCGAATCATTTCCAGCATTAACACCTTGTGCTTGGCCTTCGCCTAAGATGTATAAATTAGCTTTAAAATCACTGCCAAACTGTTGACGCAATAACAGGTTATGCAAATACACTGCAATTTCAGTTTCGCCTGCGACTGCATAATCAAAAATACACTCAATACTACCTGAACCCGTGATCAAAGTGCTGTATTGATTCCTAAATTCGTCACCTAATCCTGTTGTATCAACCGCTTCGCGATCAGTTGATAACTCAAATTTTACAATTTGGCCTAATACCCTTGGTACTGAATTAAGGATTTTACAGCTAACAGCAACAGCAGCGCCAGGGGTAGCTAATGCAACCCTATTGTTTGATGTGCCAGCTACCGCATCAGAATATGTAGGATATAACCGCAAACCACCGAGTTGGTCTACATTAACAAACCAATTGCCTTTTTTGTACGCATAACCTGAAATAAATGAAAGCGTAGATGCACTGCTAAATTCTACAAAATCACCTGTTACAAATGCACCAAAAGTAAAGTCAAAACTAAACATCCCCTTGGCGGTATTAACATCACCCGGCGTCACAGTTCCTGCAATTACGTCCCCGCTATCTCTGGTAAGTTCTATGTTGCCTGCGTTGCCTAAATATACTGTCATTACAAAGTAACGCCTGTTGGTGCACCAGTAAATTGGAACTGGATGCTAGCTTGCATTACTTCGCCTACAGCGCAATTAAGCTCTGCACTTGTAAGGATGCAACTGCCTTGAATAAACTTAGTGTCCCAGCCAAGTTTAATAACTAATATGTCAGATTCGCTGACTGCGGTAGTCTTTACGACACGTTGCAGCAATGGAACCGGCGATGAATCATAATAAAACACAGTGGCACTACCGCTTATGGTTCTAAGCCCTGGCACAAAGCTACGGTCGCTTTCAGTCAATACTGTGGTGTCAAGCGTATCTACCGTGCTTGATACGCTCCAATTGCTGACCTTAGCTACCAGTGTGCCGTTGTAGGTCAAGGTGCCGTCTTTGCCGCTGTAATAGCTCATTTGTCAAGTACGCCAATTAGCTTAATTGTAGCCGACATGAGGCCAGGCTTGACACTACTAAATTGCGGCGGTTCGGCATAACGATATTTCATGCCAAATGGAGTCGCAGAGAAGCGGTTCGTGGTGCCGCTTGCTGTGCCAGCATGGAATCCTGGGTTGCCGCTTTGCGTTAATGAATTAGCTGCTACATCAAATACGCCTAACGTGCCACGGCAACTGTGGTAATGGTCGTAAATTAAAGCGGCATTGGCATCAGTAATATTATCAAACGATAGTGACAGTTCCATATTGGCACGTTGGTTGCCATATTGAACCCTTACCTCAACACCATCTTGCGCCTTGAACGTAGTGCCTGGGAAATCACCAGCCGATAATGACCTGCTGGTAGGGGCAACGCTCGGAAAGCTAGGGCCTGAGAAACTCATTGCTCGTTTTCAACCACGAATTGGCTGTCCTCTAAGTTTAGATAGGTGATCCTGCCGGAGCTGTCGATTGGTACATTTGTGCCGGTGATTTCCACCATTCCTTCCTCATCATAACTAATTAGCTCGGCCTTGTAACAACAAGCGCTTTGAGAATTTGAGTAGACCGTAAACACCGCGCCAGCAAAAGCGGGTGAGGTGAAGCCATTAGCATCAACTGTCATTGTGCCAGTCTGAACCTCCGTCAGCCCCGACCGCCACCAATAAACTGAGTTGGAGCCAGATAATCCCGTGCTTGAAATCACCTTGCCATCATCCAAAACATAACCGTTTTCAAACTGGTCTACATGTCTGGCTTGGCTTGCAACCTTAAAATACGCGCCAGGTGCTAATGCTAAGCTTTCGGGGAATGTTTTGAATGTAATAGTATGCGTTACATAACGACGTGTTTGAATTAGTAATTTAGCAAAACTAATTGCATGTGTTTTATTAGTGCAGAAACCAGTGAAATCAACAGCTTCTACTTGTAGTGATCTGTGGTTTGGGTCGTTTGGCCTGACTAAAATGTTGCGTGTTTCGGCAAAACCATCTTCTACCTCATCGCGTACCGTAACTAATACTTGCGGTGCTATACGTTGCTCGGCTGGATACCAGCTTACTTGCAATGAATCCTCAATAATATTGCCATCGGTAAATAGCGCCGAGATTTTAGGTAGTCTTTCAAAAGCACCATAAATAGAATAACCAGTAAGTTGATCTGCTGCTACCGGGAACGTGGGTTGTAATGATATTTTGCCGCCTAAAATAAGGAAATCTAAAAAGAAATATGGCGCATGTTCATATGCCCAATCGCGGACATTAACAGGTGACCCTATCACACCATCATAAAACAAGTCATTCTGGATACATAGCTTACATGCTGCTTGGAAGCCAGGCCAATCAATCATATCTTCTGGTATTAAATTAGCAGCGCCTGCTGCTGGGGCACGCAACAAATGACGCAATATCTCAGGGAATAAATGCGTTGGCCCTGTTATGGAACTTGTCGGTGAATAACCGCTAGTATTGCCGCTGGTGGGGTCTACCATCCGGGTTACGTTAATGCCTTGCTTTGCGTAATAAGTGAAATTATTAAAGTCGTTCCATTCCTTGCCACTGCGTAGTTGTAATCCTATCAACGCCATATTATCGTAAATTGGGGTAGGGTCATTTTGCCGTTGCTCATTAACGTAAACAACTTGATGCTCTGGCCCATTCTGATGGCTGCCTTCTTGTTGGTCGTATAAATATACATCCGCTACAGCATCATAATTTTCAGCTACAGATTGACCACCTACAACTAATTCTTGAACTGTTAAGTCATCTAAGGTAATGCCAAGGCCTTGAACTCGTACTCTGCTGCTCCCTGCGCTATAACCAGAACCTCTATTTACTGGTATAACAGAAGCAATATAAATAACTTCCTCTGATGAAGTCAAGTCTAATAACGAATACTCAAAGTTACTAGGCGGCATTGCAGCACCAGCAGGCTTCTTAAACGCATACTGGCCTGATGTTCTAGTGCCGTTATTATTGCCTGTCACGGTAATAACCGCGCCAGGTACAGCAGAACAAGACCACATATAGCCGCCCAATGTGTAGCCTTGTTGTGCACCAAAATTTGTAGTTTCGGCTGATGTTAAATCCAGTTGCACCTGAATCTGCATCCCTGGGTCAAGGTCAACACCTGGTGGGGCATAAGAATAGAATGCGCGGCCTGTGAAGCTTTGCCCTAAACCAGTTGGTGATGGCGCTCCTAAAACATCAATATGTAACCATTTCATTGAAAAGCTATCAGAACCTGCTTTTGCAATAGCTTTAAATTGTTGTGTGCTGCTGATTTGTTCTGCTACTACGCTTACAGTTAAACCGCTGCCAGGGCCGCTAATGGTTGTAGTCGCAAATGTACCCAACCCCTGTTCGCCATTTGTTAAATATTCAACTGCGCCTAATGATTGAACAGCCCCAACTTCTGCTTTCCCGCCAAAAAACATTACGCTATTAGTGCCCATCGACTGAGTTATCACTTCTGTTGAACCTTTATAACTAATTTCAAATCCACCGTTATTCACGTAAACGCCATATTTTAGTGGCCCTCCTGATCTAGCATCTAAAACTCTTGTTTTTATGCCTGTTGTTGATACATCAAGAATTGACCCACCCGCTAATGGCCTTAATCTTATTTCATATTGCACATCATCTCTTGGAAATTTAATGCGTATAAAATTAAACTGGTCTACAGGTGTACGACCTCTTACACAGAACGGCCCAGCGCTATCTTCTAAAGTAATCCAAGCTTCAGTTCCTTTTTCTCTTATCTGCAACCTAAAGAAAGAATACCTTAAGCCGTATTCACTATACTGTCCAACAATATAATTATTACCGCCTGCTTCGATTGCAGCAAGTGTAGTCTCAGGCGGTTGGCTTGAGAAATTACTCATGCCATTGAACCGCTTCCAAACTTGCGACTTAATCCCAATTTCAACTTGGTTTAATTTACGTGTAGTGGTTATATTGGCAACAGCTAACTTAAGCAAAGTCGCGCCATTGCAGGGATTAACATATTGCGCTAAATTCCTAGAGTTAAAATCTGGTTCATGTACTAAAATTTGCTCTGATACTAGCCGTACTTTGCCTGCTGTTAAAGCTTTAAAGAAATAAGCTTTTGATACTTCGGGACTCCATATTTCTGTTGGCGGATTGGACCCAGTGCAGACAGCTTCCACCTCATGTATCAGATAAGTTTCACCGGGGATCAATACTTCATCGCATGATATGCGGTAATTATCATCTTTTGCTGCAATGTCTTGAACGCCAAATTCACCAAATTTATTCGATATATTGCCTCCATACATTGCAAATTCAATTATTGAACCAACTGATACATCTACATCTTTGAATCCAGTGCCGTGCGTATTACCATTTATTTTATTTATGCCCGTCCGACAAGCGTAATGAGATTCAATTTTATCGCGTTCGTTGTTTGCTTTACGTGCTGCTTCTGTTGCTTTTAGCCATTCCTGTAGAGCGCTTGCCACATCTCCTCCAGTGCCTGGTCTTACAAATGGCGGGAATGATACCCTTATTCTTTTATATGGCAGCCGCCAATCTTGCGCATTACGCAATGGCTCTGATATGCCAAATTGCGTCATTGTTGTAGGTATCCTTACACCGCTAAATAAAGGTTGGACACCAGCATTAGAATAATCAGCTAGGAATACATCTTCACCCCGCGCTGCTAATTGGCCTCCTACCAAATGGTTTGATTTTGTTAGTCTGCCCTCGCCTGCAACACCGCCTTTAAAATAAACAGCGAATTTGTTTTCTTGATAGCCACGTATTAAGCTATCGCCGATTGCAAAACCTTTAATGCTTGGGATAGCTGCTAATACACCAGCACCAGCCAGGAATATAGCTAGTAATTCCTGGCCATCGCCTTGGCTAAGTAATTGCGACCATAGCAGTTTAGTCTCAACCCTTACACCGCCATACGCGCCACGGTTAGCAAATACCAATGGCATGACTTCGCCAAGTCTTGCTAGCGGTTGTACTGAAGTAAAGCCGTCTACATTAGTAAACCTATTGTCAGCACTTACGCTTGCGCCTGTTACATCACTGCCGCCTTGTTGTTGCGCTGGGTCAGATCGTTTCGGTAGTTTAGGTTTTGGTGCTAATGCCTGTGCGGCAAAGCTAAGGCCAGCTCCAACTACTGTTGTAACAATACCAACTGTTATTGGGTCGCATACCACCTCCGGCACTATGTCATAAGCTGCATCGCGCTCTGGGCGGTAGTTTGCTACCTCATTTGCGTACCAGTTATATTCTTCAATTGTCAGCCCTAAAGTATCAATTAATTGCTTTTCCCATGGCAATATCGCGCCTCGTATTTGACGGACGGGGACCATACCACCTGATTGATTTGTGCGCTGCAATGGAGCCATCCCGTGTCGTAGAAAACGGCTAGCCCATAGCTATCAACAGCTCGGACTAACGCAATAATACCAGTTTCGGCTGGTGTTCCCCACAAGTCTAATTGCTCCTTAAAGATGCTGGTGTCACCTGCATGTAAACGCCGATACCAATTGCGGGCAGGGGCTGGCGCTTCAATGCCATACCATCCCAATACCCACCTACATAAATTAATGCAGTCTGTAGCGCCATGCCGTGCTGGTTCAGCGCCTAAACGATATGGCAAGCCGATAAGATCAGCCGGACCTGATAGCACCCGTGCTTGGTAATGCTCCGACCATTTCGTAGGTAATACGTGCATTGGGCGCTTGCGCACCAATTGCATCGAGGGCATTGCTAAGTTGGAGTTCAACGGCTTGCGTGCTATATCCAAGTCCCGTGGCAATCCATAATTCATTGCCTAATAATACCCCTGGTGCATAGGTATCAGTTAATTGATAAGTTTCCACCTTTACTGAATAACTACCATTCACTGCATCTTGCACCCAGCTTAACGTAAGCGGATTGGCAGGTAATAGCAATTGGCTGCTGATGTTATCACCGCTTTTTGATTTCTGCGCACCGCGATAAACAAACGGTAACAAATTCCAGTTTTGACCATTAAACCCAAATGCAGTGCCTTCTGTAAAGAAGTTTTGCCATCTTTGCACCGCGCCAGCAGGTGATATAAAAGTAACAAAATTACCAATAATAAATAAACTCATCTTAAACCTACCTGTCTGCGATAAGCAGGTGAATTACGCATCTGTGATGATACCTGGGCGGCCCCAGCTTTAGCGCCAGCCGCTGTGGCACGTTTTTCGGTTGCCTTCATTGCTGCTTGCAACTGGTCAGTGCTGACATAATCCTGGCCTAGGAACCTAGTAGTTTCAAAGCTAAATGCTAGCACTGGCGAGGGGCTGGTTTGTATATTGTTCACTGTATCACTATTGCTATCGTATCCGTTATTAGTAATGTTATTGGCGCTATTAGTAGTATTTCTATTCCCGCCCATACCAACGAAATTACCATCTTGGCGTTGATATCGTGCCATTGCTGCTGCTGGATCCAGTTCGTTATCGCTACTGCCGCCTTGGCGTTGATACCGCGCCATTGCTGCTGTGGCGTCGGCTGGGACAATAGTGCCCGAGCTACGTGGTACGAATAGCTCAGGGCCTTTCTCGCCGACCATGTAGGTGCTATTGCTGCTTACTGGGCCGCCAGCAGCTTTACCGCCGCCAAAGATCTTAGTGCCACCAATATCAATACCGCCAAGCAATGACTTAATGCCAAACGATATAAGCATCCCGCCAATATCTTTTAATATATCAGACAAGCTTTCTTGCAAACTCTTGGCTCCGGTTATGGCACCATCAATAGCGCCAACAATTCCGCTTTCAATGCTAGAGCCAATGCCTTGGACTAAATTTTTAATTGATTGCTGTTTAGACGCAAATTCAGCACTTGCATCATTAATTTCTTTTTGTTTAACAGCTTGCTGGTTTAACCCTTCTAATATTTGCGGTTGACTTGCTATTTGTTCGTCAAGCTGTGATACAAGGTTTTGACGTTCAAAGACGGTTTCAGCGGTCAAACCCTTTTCTTCTAATGTTTTTTGGACTGACGCTTGTTGAGCTTCAAGCTTTAATGTATTTTGAGCATTAAGCTGTTCGTTTTGCGCGAATTGTGCCGCTAAAGCTGGGTTAGTGCCGCTGACAATTAAATCTAATGTTCTTTGGTCTGCTTGACTTTTTTCGATTGATGTTTTTAATCCCGCCATTGATTGTTCTGTAACTTGAAATGTTGCATCTTTTAATTCATTTGTTTTAGTAACTTGTTGATCTAGTATTTGATTAATTGCTGCTTGTGTCTCTTGATTTTTAAGGGCATTTGTGTCTTGATCAAGCTTTGCTGTTGCAGGTGAGAATTGCCTAATATTATTTGCAGCATCAACTTGCATTGCGCGTGAGCCTATTGGTGCTTGTAGTGCAGCGGCGGCAGGGCCTGTAGGTCGTGTTACATTTTTAGCTGCTTGTTCAAATTTGCCATGAAGAATTTTATATACTTTCCCATCTGGAGTTTGGAATGCAGTTGCATCTCCAAAATCCCCCGGTTTACTGCTTGTGAATTTAGCGCCACCCTTAAGACTTAAAGCAGCCCCAGGTGGGAAAGCGTAATCAATACCTGTATGTGATCGACCTTTTCGTTCAGCGCCATACTCACCACCTCGTACGGTGGCTCCGCTGCTTAAAGGTTTGTTATTAACACTTACATATTTGTCTAAGGCGGTGCGACCAAAATCTGCTTGATCGCTTCTACTAATATGGAAATGAGCCCCATATTGGTTTTTACCTTTTGGACCAATGCCTCCCTGCATATAGCGCCCACCACTGCTTTCTTCTCTTCCGCCAACGCTTGAAGTCGGGTTTACGCCGTCCATTATTTCTTTAGCTTTCTTAGCTCCTTCGACCATTAACTCGCCTAATGAACGGCCTGCTGTTCGCAGTATTCCATCTACCTGGCGTGCATAACTTTTTTGCATTTCTCCAATTTCACGCTCAATGCCTTTCTTAAAGTCTGTTAATGTCCGTTCTAATTGAATCTTTTTCATTGTTGAATCAAACTCAATTTGCCTTCTAGTTACAGCAGCGTCATTTAAAGATTTTGCGCTATCACGGGCAGCAGATAACATCGTAGTATCTTGACCGGTTGCTGCTGCTGCAATCATTGCAGAAGTATCTTTACCGTATTGCGCTTTCCCTGCAAGCTTTAACTGCGATTGTTCTAAATCAAAATTACCTTTAATGCGCTGGTCTTGGAGTGTGCGCTCCATATCAGCAATACGGCGTATTGTCGATTCTCTAAAATCAGCAATCTGTCGTTCATATTGAATGCGGGCATCACTTAATTGTTTTTCTAAGGCTAGTTTTTTTGTTTGATCTTCAAGCAAAGCAGGTGTTTCTAAATTTACATCTGCTTTTGCTGCTTTTGGTGAATTTAATTCTTTAAGTCGGCCTTCTAGATAAGTTGCTTTTTTAGTTAATTCTGTTAATTCTGCTTTCATTATTGGCAAGACTGGTGCGCTAGGAATAATTACGTTATCATCAATACCTTTAATCTCTAGTCCTTTAGACATGCCAATCCCAGCTTTTTCAGCGGCTTTAATTTCTGTTGTAAGTTTTTTAATTTCAGTTCTAGTATTAAAAAGTTCATTATTAGCTGTTTTTCTGTCAGGCCCAGCCATTGCCTCATTGATTTTATCAATAACAGCAATGCTAAGGTCTAATATTCTTTTTAACATAGGTTCAAGGACTTTTCCTATTTTTTTAGCTAACATTTCTATGTTATCTATCAATGTACTAAATTTGCCACCAAGTGTATCGCTTTGCGCAATAGCGCCATTTGCGTATTTGCCTCCTTTTTCGGTAAGCCTGTTAATTGCAACTTCAACAGCTTCTGCGCTTATACGCCCTTTTTCTAATGCTTTTCGTAATTCCTCCCCTGATAACCCATACATCTTTTGCAGTTCACCCTGCAATGCAACGCCGCGTTCTTGGAACTGCAACAGCTCCTCGCCTTGCAGTCGCCCTTTAGCTTGCACCTGGCCGTAGGCTGTAACTAACCCTTGCAGCTCAGCGCCTGTAGCACCAGAAACATCAGCTAATCGTCTTGTAGTTTGAACTACTTTGTCGGTTTCAACGCCAAACGCTTGCAGTCGTTTGGCTGAATCAATTAATTCGCTTGATGTAAATGGCGTTACAGCACCAAGTTGCTGCAATTCTTGAATAATTTGTTTTGCTTTTGTTGCGCTGCCTGTAAGAACTTCTAAACTACGTGTTTGGCTTTCAAGTTCAGCAGTCTTTACAAATACAAATTTAACAGCTTGTATTGCGCCAAATGCAATAGCTAATTTGCCAACCGTTTTAAATAAACCAGATACAGCATTATCAGTTGCCTTTACTCCCTGCTGAAATTGCCGTAGCTGTTGCTGTGCGCCACTGCTGTCAAGATTAATGGCAACATTAGCAACAACCGACACAGCTAGCCCCCTACTACTAGATCCAGTCTAGCGTCGCCGTCGCATCGCAGCTTCTTGCTCGTCATTGCTTAATTCAAAATAAGCTGACCATAGAAGCAATTCTTCCATAGTCAGCTCTGAATTTAACTTAGCTAACGTATAGCCTAATTCTTTAGCTACACCAAGCTGGAGCCTAAGCAGGTTATCCTTTTTAAGCTCCGCCTTTATTTTTTTGTATCCACCTCTTCCTTGATATCCTCGCTGATAACAGCAAGCATCAATAATTGCAAATCAGCATCGCGCACCTCGTTTTTTAGCTCTGCAATTTCACCAGCAGCAAATATCCGCTGGCCGTTTTCATCTGTTGCTTTTTGAACTAGCAATTGCAATGCAAAAGCATTTACATCATCGGATGCAGCATCCTTTTGTGCCCGTTCGCGTTCAGCCATTGTTAATGGTGAACGGTAGAACACAAACTCAGCGCCATCAGTTAGTACAACCGTTTTTTTGACGGGCACTAAATTAGCAGCTTTTTTTAACCGGTCTATTGCCCTGATTACAGCGGATGCCATTAGTTATCAAGCAGTGGTAGAGAAGTCGAATGTAGGTGCGCCAGTAGGACGGAAAGTGATTTCTACCATCTGGGCATCATCTGGGTTGATGTTAAGCGTTGCGCTAAGCAGCACAGCATCCATAGCAATGCTGCGGCTAAGTGCTTCGGTTGAACCTTTATCAGTGTACAACTTAAACGCTGCGCCTACTTGCTGACGCTGTAACACGTCTTCTACCATCCTGTTCGATAGTGCGCCGTCTTCGCTGGTTACAAATACAGATGCACTGCCGTTGCCGTCAGCGAATCCAGGGATGTACGCCTTAAATGGTGCATACTGCCCAACAGCTTGGCCGATGGTGGTAACGTCAATTTCAGCGCGGCTGATCTCGAAGCTCCAGTTTTGCACTTGGCCTACAGCGGCATAATCAGCGTAAAAAACCTCAAATTTGTTTGGTGCAGCAATAGTGCCATCATCAGTGATTGGCAAAATAGTGCCGCCAGCACTGGTTGATACGGTCAATACACCCGTAGCGGCAACATAACTTAATACATAATAAGTAGTGGCTGAGCTGATTGGCGCTGGCAGTGTGCCGGAACCAGCAGCACCGGTTTGAGTGTTTACAACACGGAATTTAACAGGGTCGCCTACCTTAAAATTAAGGTACTGCTCAACGGTAATTTCGTCGTTAGCAATGCTGACGTTGGTCTCGCCAAAGTCACCAATGGTGCCAGCGGGCTTGTAGTAGAGAGCGCCGGACGTGCCGGAAAGAACAGTAACGGCCATTGATTTAGCAGATGATTGGCTTGTTTTAGTATAGCGTCAATCCAAGTAAGCTTCAAAAGTTGCGGTTAGCTGTGTTTGGAAATATGCAGCCGCTAGTCCACTGCTTGCGCTAGTGCCGGTTTCAATCACACCAGCACCTACGGTCGCTGGCCCCGATGCGGCATCAAATATAATGCTTGAGAACTTAGCCCGATCAAATAAATCCTTGATGCGTTCAGCAATGGTGTAGTTCGCTGCTGCTCCAACACCAACGGGCGTGAATACATTTACTACAAGCACACCGTTTTGGCGGTTGAACCCTACACCGCCTGTAGGTAGCAGCGTTGCATAAGCATTGTCACCAAACCGTATAAATGTTTGTAGCCATGGGGCATTGCCTGGTGGCGTAAATGGTACGTTTTGATAGCTGACCGGATACACAGGCGCAACTGCCATTTGAGTAGCAATACGGCCTTCAATAGCAGCGCGGACGTTGTTGTATGTGCTGCTCATGATTCCCTGCCAATGCGTGCGGCATTCTCTCGAACCCAACCTTGCATATCTTTGGCGATACCTTCAACCCATCCGCCTTGCCCTCCTAGTGCACCGGATGTTTTCTTGCTAGAACCACGCGCTAACGCTTCTGCATATGGCAAATTATTGTGAATACTATAAATATTCCCAAGCTTTTCTTGTTGATACCCAAGACGTTCAATTTCAGTTGGAGTAGTATAATTGCCCGGTGGTTTAATGCCCCCTAGTGCTGCATTCTCGCCTACTTGCCAACTGGCACTAAAACGGCCAGTATCCACAGGACTTGTCTTTTTTAATCGCTTATCTGTTTGCAGCACTGCGGAACGCAATAATTGCTCTAAATTGCCTTTGCAATAATCACCAATCTCAGTAATTTTTATATTACGTGCCATTATGCCCTCAGAATTAGCTCATAGGTTATCGCTGTATTATCTTGTTCAGTCGTTGCAACGCTAATTATTTGATGCACTACTGATGCAATCAGCACTTTATCCGCTGGTGTTGGTGCATTTGCAACATCTGCTGCGGCAATCGTTAACCGCTTATCACCAGCTTGGATTAGATCATTCACCTCACGCAAATTAACGTCCTCTAGCACGCCGCGCACTGCGGTATCAGCAGCAGTTTCGGCTGCGGTGCCAGTAGCTGGATCGTAAGCGCCCATCGTAATACGGCGGATGGTCGCTACACCGCCAAACTTAGCCATCAACTTACTGGCGGCCTTTCGTAGCGCGGTTGATAGTGCCATCAGAGCTTGTAGGCAATGCAGTGGCCAGCCGACAGGTTAATGCTGGTGAAAACACCATAAATCGTTACTCCAG
>Ga0209088_10000402_pt1 | contig 31526 bp, 1 predicted proteins | sample S_140625_EF_Meta_FD_187324 | JGI IMG/M metagenome (GOLD analysis project Ga0209088, IMG submission 187324) | Freshwater microbial communities from Lake Simoncouche, Canada to study carbon cycling - S_140625_EF_MetaG (SPAdes) (version 2) | ecosystem: Environmental > Aquatic > Freshwater > Lake ... | reverse complement strand
ATGGCAGCGCGGTGGAGGTGTTCACCGATGCCGCCGCCCAAAACCCCTTGGTGTTCACCCACACCAGCCGCACGGGGGCAGACAATCTCCTGCTCAACGTGCCGAGCACCCAGCGGCAGAACACGCCGGTGCATGGCCTGCACAACGGCGATCAGCTGCAGCTGATCAGCTTGGGCCATGACCACTACCAGCTGACGACGGGCGGTGTGGACCAGGCAAGGGCCCTGCCCCAGCAGGTGCTGCCAAGGCAGATCAACCCCCAGACCACTTTGGCGGTGCAGAGCCCATCGACGCCAGCCAGCTCGACCCAAGGCCTCACCAGCTCCACCGAGGCGCTTACCAGCTCCGCCAGCGGCCCAGTCCAAACCCTGGCCAGCACCCCCGCGGCGGTGGGCCTAAACCTGGAGGCCACGATCGATGGCCGCAACCGGGCCTATGTGCTCAGCCGGTCCGAACGGCTGCCAACGCCCTATGCCCAGGGTAAATGGATGAAGGGCTTGACTGAACATTGGAAGGGCTTGGTGAGCTCAAATACAAATATGATTACCGGTGTGCTCGGTAGCGAGCTCGTGCGCAGCCTGAAGGACACAAAGTATTACAAGAAACCAAACCAGAACATCAATGCCTCGTTTGGCCTCGTTGGCGCTGTGACTATCAATAAAGCGAACCAGAAATCGTACGTTTCCATCGGTAACACCGCCAACATCAATGCTGCCGGTGATGTCAACATCAATAATACTATCTTCGAGCTCTACAACAGTGCCGCGATCGCCGAAATGATGCTCGAATCGGCCAAGCTTTCAGCGGCCGTTTCGATTGTCGAAAACGGGATCGACAATCAAGCGATCAATTCCATCAATGGCAGCATCCAGACCCTGGGCTCCGTGAACCCGACGGCGGCCGTTGTTGAGCCGAGCGCCACCTGGTTCCCGATCATCAGCCTCGGCTCCGCTTACAGCCAGCCGACACCCACCGACAGCCAGAACAAGTCCAGCAGAGCTCTGCAGACAACCGTCAAAACCGTCGCGGCCGTTTTGGGCGAAGGGAGTGCGCTATGGAAGAACCTTCAGGACGACCTGTTTCCCCAGCTGCTGAACTCCTATAGCAATATCCGCAATCGTGGCCATCTCACCGAACTGGCAAAGGTTCAGGCCACAACTCCAGTGGCGGGCGAGACGGATCGTTATGGCAACCCACTTCAAAATACGAAATGGACCAGGGAAGACAATGGAGCCGAGTTTGACGGCAAAGGCGCCGAGCCAGGCAAAGAAGAAGTCTTTGGTTCGCCTTGGTATAAGAAGCTTATTGGCAAAAAAACACAAGCAAAAGAGATCAAATCCAATCCAGTTTGGAAGAAGGATGCCAATGGCAATCCTGAAACCAAGAATCTGGCGGTGGCCTTTGGTCTTTCGCTGACGGCCAACGTGAGCCAACGCCGCCGGGCTGCCACCACAATTTTCGGCGGCAGTATTGAGGCTGTTGATCTCTCTCCCCTTAGCTACGATCTCTCCAACGACTATGGCGTTGCCGGGGTTTTTCAATTTCGAATCGGGATAAAGAATATCAAGGATCAAATGAATGGATTGAAGCCCGCCAAGGCTTCCCTCGGCGCTTCACCTGAGATGATCAACTATGGCACCGTCAGCCAGATGGGTGTGGGGGCGGTCCTGAATCTGAACACGTCATCCCACCAGGTGAGCAATACGTTTACATCGGGATTTGTTGGCCTACTTAGCGGAAGCTTGAATGCCCAAGCCCAGCGTGGCGGCCTGGAAATCATGCTGTCGCTCGGCAGTGGCAAATCGGAGGAATGGGGCATCAGTGGTGCCCTCAATGTCAGCGAGCCTGGCAGCAGTGGCAGCTTGAACAACACCGTTAGCAATGTTGTCGAAGATCAAGCCACCATCGAAGCGGCAACGCTTTCTCTCGCAGCGTTTGAGGGCAGCGTACTCAGCGCCCGCGACCCCAACAGACCCTATAACAGCAAGGGGGACCCCATTTACAGAGACTATGGCTATCTAAAGTTAGATGTGGCCGGCGATGTCCAAAACAGCAATTCTATTGGCCTGGGCACATCGTTTGTGATCAACGATCTGCAACGTCGGGCCACCAATCAGCTCGGCAACATCAATACCAATGGCAATGGCGTTGACTCCATCAGTCTTGATGCCCTCACCGGCGGTGAAATCGTGGCGGTGGCGGTGGCTGGTTCGATTTCGAGTGATACGCGGCTGGTGAACAACCAGGGAGACAAGGCCAATCCCAAATACAAGGATGATGCGGGCCTGACGGAACAGTACAGCGGGCTTTATCAGGGCCTGCTCAGCAAGGGGCTGCCGATCGCTGGCAGCGCTTCCGTGGCCGTGGAAAAGCTAAAGATTGAAAGCAGTTCCGAGGTGGCCTCCACCAACGCCGCCAATCACGATCCGATCAATCTCAAGGCCAGCCAGCTCACTCTCTCCGCCCTCGACACCACCCGCCTGGTGAACACCAGTGGTGGCTTCACCATCGGCAAGCGCGAAAGCACCAACACCAACCAGAACGACGCCCAGGCTTCCCCCCCGGGCCTGGGCACCCTGGCCGGGGCTGCCAGCGTCAACCTGGTCAGTCGGAAGGTCAGCACCGAGCTGCAGTCCGTGAACCTGGCGGATACGGCCACCACGGTGAGCCTGAGCAGTGCCACCGGCGAAGGCGCCAGCAACGCCTATTCCTTGGCCGGGGCGATCAGCCTGGCCAAAGGGGTGTCCCAGGGCACCACCCTGGCGATCCCCGCGTCCCTGGCCCTCAACCTCGATGCCGACGGGGGCAGCTCCACCACCGCCCAGGTGAGCGGCCTGCAGGCGTCCCAGCTCCAGGGGCTCAGCATCAGCGCCAGCGAAGCCAGCGATGGGCTGGCCTATGCCGGCAGCGTCGGCTTGGCGGCCAATCCGCTCAATCCCGATGCCAAGGCCGTCAAAAACCGCAGCTCCTCCGGGGATGCCTTTGGCGCCTCCATTGCCATCAACGATCTCACAACGGCCACCACCGCCAGCCTCAGCGCCAGCGAGCTCACCACCTTGACGCCGAGCTCGGCTGAGGCCTCGATCAACCTCAGGGCCCAGACCAGCGGCGTGGACCTGCAGACCGTGGCGTTCAGCGGCGCCGGATCGTCGTCGTCCGCCACCTCCTCAGGGGCCCTGGCGGCCTACGCCATCAGCGGTTCTGGCGCCGGCGCTGAAAACGACTACACCAATCCGATCAGCGCCACGATCGGCACCACCACCATCCAGCCCGGCAGCACCCAGACGGCCGCTGACGTCACCCTCACCGCCAAGAGTGATGAGCAGATCTTGGCGGTCACCGGCGGCCTGGACATCGCCCTGGCCAGCGCCATGAACGGCGGCAACGGCGGCGACGGCACCACCGGCAGCCTGTCGATGGGGGCCTCCGCCTCCAACAACAGCCTCAAGGGGGCCATCACCGCCCAGATCGATGGCGCCAGCACCCTGCAGGCGGCCGACCTAGGGATCAGCGCCCAGGATGGCTCCGCCATTGGCGCCTATGCCATCAGCGGTGCCTTCTCCAGCAGCACCTCTGATCTGGGCAGCAGCTATGGCGGTGCCCTGGTGGGCGCCGGCACCGGCAACCGCATCGAGCGGCCGGTGGCGGCCCTGATCGGCTCACCCACCGCCATCGTTCCTGGCCCCGGTTCGATCACGCTGGCGTCGGCCAGCCTGGTGGCCGAGCGCACGGACACCTCTCGCATCGTGGCCGATGCCGCCGGCGCCGTGGTCACCGCCGAACAGAAGAAACGTTCCGGTAGCACCAGCAGCCTCAACGGCGGCATCGCCGGGGCCTTCGCCTTCAACGAACTCAGCGGCGGCATCACGGCCGGCATCTACAACATCCACGATCTCTCGGTGGCTGGCCAGCTCACGCTCAATGCCGAGAGCCTGCTCAGCAGGGATCCCCTGCTGAGCAAGGGCAACATCTACACCTTCGCCGGCGGCTTCGCCGTGGCCGTGGACAGCGGCCAGGCCAGCGCCAATACCGGCTCCCTTGGCCTGGGGCTCGTGGTGACCAACAACACGATCAACGACGCGATCCAGGCGGAGCTCCAGGGCATCGCCGGCGGCGCGGACAAGGCGGTGGATCTGGGCGGTCTGACGCTGGCCACCACCAGCACGCGCTGGATCGACGCCCAGGCCACCGGCGACGCGCTCTCCTTCACCACCACATCCGCCGATGGCGGCGATGGCAGCGGCACCAGCGGCAGCCTGGCGATCGGTGCGGTGCAGGCCACCGCCCAGATCGAGGGAGATCTGGTCAGCAGCGTCGATCTCGGCAGTGGCGTGGATCTGAACATCGGCAACCAGGGTCTGACCGTCAGCAGCCTCGACCTCTCCGAGATCTCCAGCTTTGGCCTGGCGGTGGCCCTCAGCGCCACCAACAGCGGAGCCAGCTCCGGCTTGTCGGCGACCTTCGCGGGCGGCGGCGCCGGCATCAGCAACCAGCTCAGCTCCGCCACCACCGCCTCCGTGCAGGCCCGCAAGCTCTCGAGCAGCTCATCGGGCACCACCCAGGTGCAGGCCGGCACCGTCAACGCCGCCAACAGCCAGCGGCGCCACCTGAAGGCCCATGCCGGCGCCGGCTCCTTGGCGGTGGACCGGGGGCTGGGGGGCTCAGGCGCAGGGGTGGCGATCGGGGCCACCACCGTGGCCAACAGCACTGACGCCAGTAGCGATATCACCGCCAGCCTCAGCGCCAACAGCATCGATCTGGCTGGCGATCTGCTCGTGCAGGCCGAAGCCGGCGATCAGATCAGCGCCGTGGCGGCCAGCGCCTCCATGGCGATCGCCCAGTCCAGTGGGGAGGGCTCGGTGGCCCAGGGCGCGCTGGTGGGGGCGGGGGCCTCGGTGACCAACAGCCTTGATGGCGATGTCGCGGCCAGCGTCATCGGCCTGGGCGGCACGGCTGCCCCGGCCAGCCTCAGCCTGGGTGGGGATCTCACCATTGCAGCGGGCGATCAGCGCTCGATCAGGGGCAATGCGGGTTCGGGATCCCTCGCCCTGAGCTATGGGGGGCAGAACAGCGCAGATCTCTCCGTCGCCATTGGTGTTTCCCTCGCCAACAACACGATCAACGGCGATGTCACCGCCCAGATCGACAACCTGGCCAGCCTCACTCTCGGTGGCGATTTCGATGTGAGTGCCACTCGCCAGGCCAGTATCCGCAGCGATGCCACCGCCGTGGCCATTGCCACTGCCCTGGGCAAGGGCAGTAGCGAGGGCGGGGGCTTCAGCGGCGGCGGTGCCCACAGCTTCAACATCATCCTCGGCGACACCCGGGCCCTGGTGGACGGGGTGAGCCTCTCGGGTCTGGGCACTACCTCTGGCGGTAGCGGTACGGCTGGCTCGCCCATTCCCCTCACCGGCAGCATCAGCGTGCAGGCCAGTGACAGCAGCGAGATCACCGCCAACGTGGACGGCGTGGCCATCGGGGCCAGCAAAGGCAAAGTGGCGGTCCAGGCGTCGATCGGCGTGGCCCTGGCCCGCAACTTCATCGGTGCAACCCAGGGCAATGCCGATGCGTCCGGGGGGAATCCCCAGGCCGTGACCAACGCGGCGGGAGGCCAGGGCAACTTGCTGCAGGCGAGCCTCAACAATGTGGACCTGGTGAGCAGCGGAGCCGTGCAGGTGGGCGCCACCAACAGCGCCCGCCTCCAGACCCAGGTGTCCGCCGGTAGTGCCGCCATGGGGATTGCCAGCCAATCCGCCGTAGCGGTTTCGCTCTCTGGAGCTGGTGCCGAAGCCACCAACGTCTCCTGGATGCAGATCCAGGCCGGTCTCAGTGGTGCCACCCCCGCGGCCGGAGGCAGCGGCACCCCCCTGCAGGCGGGGGCCCTCAGCGTGACCAGCAGCGACAACGCCACGGCCCAGGCCCTGGGCGTGGGGGCCACTCTGTCCGCCAGTTACGCCGGCGAAAGCTCAGATAGTGTCAACGTCACCATCGGCGTTGCCCTGGCCGACAACACCCTCAACAACAGCCTGGCCACCAGCCTCAGCAATCTGGCCGCCGGCTCCAGCGTCGGCAGCCTCACCCTGGGCGCCTCACGCCAGCAGGGGGCTGCTCCCGCCTTGCAGGCCAAGGCGGTGGCGGTGTCCGTGGCCGCCGGCGTTAGTACCGGTGATGGGGGGGTGTCGGTGTCGGTGGCGGGTGGTGGCGCCGGCGCCGGCAACCGCCTCCAGGGCGATGTGACCACCAGCGTCAGCAACGTGCAGCTGAGCAGCAGCGGCGCCATCAACATCACCAGCAGTGCCGACCAGGGGGCCAGCGCCAAGGTGGGCAGTGGCGGCGCCTCCGTGAGCCTGGCCGGCACGGGCGGCGCCGTGGAGGTGGGGGCCGTGAGCGCCACCAACCGGCTCGGCAGCACCACCAGTTCCAATCCCACCACGGCCAACTTGGCCCAGGTGAGCACCAGCATCACGGGCAGCAGCCTGGCGACCACCGGCAGCGACGCCGACATCACCATCGCGGCCACCACCAGCAGCGATTACGACGTGCTGGCGGTGCCGGTGAGCGTGGCGGTGACCGACGGCGCCTTCGCCGGCGCCTTCAGCGGCGCCTTCAACGATTCGATCATCGCCTTCAACGTTGGCACCAGCCTCAGCGGCAGCAGCGTCAGCGCCGCCCGCGACCTGCTGATTTATTCCAGCACCGATTCCAGCGTCGGCCACGCCAAGACCGATGGCGGCAGCCTGGCGGCGACCCTCGGTAAAAAAGGCGCCTCGGTGAGCATCGGGGCGGCCCAGAACAACAACTGGATCGCCAACACCAACGCGCTCAGCATCGACGATGGCAGTGGCAGTGGCAGTGGCAGTGGCAGTGGCAGTGGCGCCAACGGCTCCAGCCCGCTGCTGATCCAGGCCGGCCGCAACCTCAGCCTCGGCGCCATCGATCCCCGGGCCCAAGTGAATCAGGCCCAGGCGATACCGGTGGCCGCGGCCCTGGGCGGCGCTGTCGCCGTCAGCGGGGGCGGTGCCGGCATCGACACCCACATCGCCAACACCACCAGCACCACCATCAGCGGCAACCTCTCCCTGGTGGCCGGAGCCGGAGCTGGCGGCAGCGGCGATCTGACGATCGTGAGCGGCGGTTTCGCGCTGCCGCCCGCCGGCAGCAGCGCGGCGAGCTTCAGCACGGTGAAGGCCGATGAGGAGGCCGTCAGCAATGCGATCAGCGCCGAAATTGCGGCCGTCTCGGTGGCGGTGGGGAAATCAGGCGGCTTCGCCATCGGGGTAGGCAATCTGCACAGCAGCTTTGCCAACAGCGTCACCACCCAGCTGGGCGCTAGCGGTGCCGGTGCCCCCAGCCTCACGGCCAAGGGCGACCTCAGCATCCTCAGCCTCAACTCCGACAGCCTCACCCAGAACCAGACCATCGCCGTGAGCGGCAGCGGCAGCGGCACCTACGGCCTCGCCGCGACGATCAACCTGGCGGAAGGGAGCAGCAGCAGCACCAGCCAGACCCTGCTGGATGCCGGCACGCTCCAGGCCAGCGGCGACGTGACCCTGGCCGCCGATGCCGTGAACAACCTCACCGCCGCCAGCTACGGCGGCGCGGGGTCCGCGGGCAGCGAAATCGGAGCGGGCTTGGGCGTGATGAAGGCCACCACCAGCCTGGGCAATGGCAGCCTCGATCCGGAGGTGTGGCTGCGGCTCGGCAACGACAGCACCGCCCTCAACGTCAAGGGGGAGAACGTGATCCTGCGCTCCAGTTCCACCGATACCCTCACTGCCGACAGCATCAGTGCCGCCTTGGGGATGTCCACCGAAGCGGCGCTTGCGGGGGCCGGGGCCCAGAGCATCACCACCACCACCCAAACGGCCTCCACCCAGCTGGGCATCAACAGCACGGTGACCGCCACCGCCGCCACCGGCACGATCAGCCTGGCCAGCGCGCTCACCCAGGCGATCGACAGCCGCGGTGAAGGCATCGCGGTGGCAATCGGCTATGGCGCCGCCGGCAGTGGCGTGGGCCTCAACAACACGATCACCAGCAGCGGCAACATCGCCGTGGGGGAAGGCGCGCAATTGACGGCCCCCAACCTCAGCCTGGAAGCCACCTACCAACTCAGCAAGAACAAGTACGGCAGCCAGAACGACGATTCCAACTTCACCCAGGATTTCAACGCCAACAGCGTGGCCGCGGGCATGTTCGGCGGCTCCGGCATCACCTCCACCACCACGATCGGCAGCGGCGATTCCCAGGCGGGCTCCTTCATCAGCATCGGCGAAAACGCCTTGTTGGAGTCCAATGGGTCGCTGTCGCAACCCGGCAGCCTGCAGCTGCAGGCCCTCAATACCGTTGTTGCCACCGACTACTGCCTGCTGGATGCCGATACCGGTGTTGCAGTGGTCGTCGGCCAATCCACAATCACCAACAACGCCCAAACCAGCATCAGCGCGGCCAGTGGGGCCCAGCTGAAGAACCCGAGCGGTGCGGTGCAGATCAGCGCCAAAGGCGATGGAACCATCAGCGCCTCCAGCTCGGCCCTGGCGGGACTGATCGGGGTGGGCTCCAGCCAGGCCACGGCCACCAACACGCCCACCAACAGCATCAACCTCAGCGGCGCCACGCTGCAGGGGGTGGATGTGCAGATCTGGAGCGGACTCAGCCAGGCCGGTGTGCCCAATCTGCTGCTGGCCGATGCCGATGCTCAAATCACCTCCCTGATCGTGGGGGTGAGCCCCAGCACCGCCATCGCCACCGTCAACGACGCCAACACGATCATCATCGCGGACGGCAGCGTGCTGCAGGCCCTGGGCAACCTGGATCTGCAGGCTTACGGCACCTTCAACACCAACTCGGGCAGCACCACTCCTCCTGGGGCGGGCCAGGGCACTCAAGATTCCAGTTACAACCAGGAGAACACGGCACGCACCCAGGCCATGTCCACCATGCGCGAGCTGTCGTTCTTGGCGGTTCCCGGCTACATCACCACCGACGATGCCTGCGCCAACACGATCACTATCTCTGCGGATTCCCAACTCACGGCCGGACTGCAGCACAACCTGGCCATCTGGGCCCTGCCGTTTGCCAGTGATGCCCCCACCCAGTCCCAATACCTGGGGCTGGCCACGCCGCTGAGCTCACCCCTGGTGGCAGGAACGGACCTCACCACCGCGCAGATCATCGCCCTCGGCGCCGACCCGAGCGTGGCCTACACCTATCAGGTGCTGGCGGCCCCATTGCCCCCCACCCCCGCCGATCCCGGCGACGCCACCAATGCGGCGCAGCTGGCGAATCAGGTGGCGGTGGTGCTGCCCACCAGCCTCTGGAACAGTGCCGCGGACCAGCTCCAGCTGCTGTTCGCCAATCTGAGCAGCGACCTGGCCATCGAGCAGCAGCAACTCACTGAGCTGATCAACCAGTACGCCAATTCCCCGGCGGACCAGGCGCGCTTCATCAGCCAATTGCAGTCGGTCAACCAGCAGGCCATCAGCCTCGGCCTGATGGATAGCACCGGCGTGATTCAACAGAACGTCATCGGGCTGGTGCTGGAGCTGCCGGATCTCTACGCCTCCCCCGGCTCGATCTTCCTGCAGGCCAGCGGCGGCGGCGGTGCCGTGACCGTAGGCGGCCAGACCTTCAGCGGCGGTCCGGCCCCCAGCAATCTCACCGCCTACGCCGACGCCAACATCGCCGTCAACAACAGCGCTCCGCTGATCCTGGCCCTGGGGGATGTGCAGATCGGCGCTGCCGATGTGGTGGCCACGGTGAACGGCGCCTACACCGTGTTCAGCCCCGGTGGCATCTATGTGAACGGCGCCGGCGGGGTGAGCGGCGCGGCGATCAGCCAGATCCAGACCCCGGTGACCAGCGTGACGATCGAGCAGAACCCGCTTGAGAACATCATCCTGCCCGGTGCTCCCGAGCCGCCCTTATCGCCCGATCTCTATGTGCTGGGCACGATTTCCAATCCCACGGGTTCAGTCACACTCACCAACACCGTGGGCAGCATCCTGGTGAGCGGCACGGTGAATGGAGATCCGGTGACGATCAGTTCCGCCGGCAACTTCATGCTCAACAGTGACGCCTGGTTCCACACCGGCGTTGATCCCGCCACGGCGTTGAGTAGCAATGCTCTGCAGGCCCAGGTCTTGAGTACCGGCAGCCCCTCCTCCCTGACCCAAACCAATCAACAGGTGTCAGAGGCGATTGGCCAGGCCACCGGTAATACAACAGGTTCCATCTTGTCGCGGGGTTCGATCAGCATTGATGCGCTCTATCTCGATATCAACGGTCTGATCCAGGCGGGTCTGCCGGACATCGCCATGCTGGTGGCGGCCGACTTCGCCCCCACCAGCTCCAGCAGCCTGGTCAACGGGGCCGGCAATCCAATCGATGGCATCAGTTTCAGCAGCGCCGCTGGCAGCGCCCTGCCCCTGGCGGGCTATGTGAATGCCGCCAGCCAAACGATCACCCTTTACGACATCCCCAGCAGCGGGGGCGACATCACGCTCACGGGCCAGATCCTCAGCACCGGCAACGGCCAGGTGGTGGCTTTCCAGGGGCAGCCCCAGTTCAGCTTCACCAACAACAGCACCTGGACCCTGCAGCTGGGCCAGATCGACATGACCCCGGTCGACAGCACGATCACGATCATCGATGCGCCCCAGCTGGATCTGGTGCCCAACAATGTGGATCTCAGCAGCGGCTCGGCAAGCAGTGGCACGATCAGCTTTCTCTATCCCCATGGCCTGAGCAGTGGCGATCAGGTGCAGGTGGCCTACACCAACAGTGTGGTTTTTGATGCCACCACCAATGCCTATGTCATCAGCACGGCTTCCCCGATCACCGGCCTGATCTCCGGCACCACCTATGTGGTGATCGCCTCGGCCACCGATCCCACCAGCCTGCAGTTGGCCCTGCCGTCGAGCCCCTCAACCCCCCTCACCTACAGCGCCTGGACCAGCAGCCAGCCGATCGCCCTGATCCCCCAGACGGCCGCCACCCAAACGGTCTACAGCTATGGGGCCGATGGCACGATCAGCCAGGCCATCTCCACCCTCAGCACCGGTCAATCGACCGGCAGCGGCAATCCCTACACGGCCCAGGGCAATCCCGTCAGCCTCACCCCCACCATCAGCGAGGGCAAAGGGGGCACCAGCCTCGCCAGTGTGAACTACAACCCCAGCGCTGGTCTCACCTACACCTGGACCGCGGGTCAACAATTCACCGAGACCACCGAAACCTTGTACGAGCAGAGCAACTTCAATTTGTTCGGCTTTGATTGGAACCCGCAGACCACCACCTACACCAATCAAACGATTCAGAATGTGTCTGGTGCGCCGTTACTGCTAGGCCAGGGACTGCAGCCCACGACCCCCATTGACCTGGCCAGTGGCCTGAGCTGGGCCCCGGGCAGCGGCGCCAGCGATACCGGCCTGGCGCTCACCTACAGCCAGGTCTCCGACGGCAGCAGCCAAACGCAAACCAATTGGACCACCGGTGGCGGTTTCTTGCGCAAGAAGACGTACAACACCCTGACCACCACGATCACGGGCCTGCAGAACTACTACTCCTACGCGATGAAGGCCGACTGGCCGATCAGCGTGGGCTTCCTGTTGTCAGGCGATGGCGCCGGCGGGGTGACGGTGGATTCCGTGGGCAGCGTGATCCTCTCGGGTGGGATCGAGGCCGCCACAGCCCTGAGCGTCAGCTCCAGCGGCGGCGATGTGAACGCACCGCTGTTGCTGTTCGGCGATGGGGCCCAGTTGCAGTTCAGCGCCGCCGGCGACCTCAACCTGGGCCTGGGGGCCTCCACGGCGGGCGCCAGCCTGGCGATTGCAGCCCTGGCCGGCGAGGACCTCAGCCTCAGCGTGGCGGCTGGCAGCAACGGCTCCCCGACCCTGCAGCTCGACGCGGGCCTGAATCCGGCCAACGGAACAGCGGCCCTGGCGGCGGGCGGCACCCTGTTGCTCAACTCCAGCGGAGCGGTGGATCTGAGTCTCCAGCCCAGTGGCACGGCCGCCTTTGTGGCGGCCAACCTGCTGGAGATCAACCTCGGCAGCGGCAACCTGGGCAGCGCCAGCGCGCCGCTGCGGATCGCCACGGGCGGCAGTGCCACCAATGGCGGCCTGGCGGTGCAGCTGGCGGGCGGCGGCACGATCGCCCTCAGCCAGGCCAGCGGCGATCTGCTGCTGGTGCTGCCTGGCGGCTTCAGTTCCAGCAACGCCATCGCCACCAGCGGGGATGTGTTGCTCACGGTGAGTGGCGGGCGCCTGCTGGATGCCACCGGCCTGGCGATCAATCCGATCAACACCGCCGCCCTGGCCCAGCAGGACGCCGCCTTCAGCATCACCGACGGCCCCCCCAACGCCCCAACGGGGGCCGCCACCGCGGCGGCCACCCAGGAGATGGCCAACCAGGACGCCAGCGACTACTACAACTACTGGATGACGTACCGCAATGCCAGCCTGAACCCAAATGGAAATGGCACCTGGATCGCTGCGGCCGACCCGTTTGCGGGCGGGGGCACGTTTGTATTCAGCGAAGCCCAGGTGCAAACACTCTCCAACCAGGGCTATGTGAGCACGGCGATCAGCGCCTACCAAAGCCGACTGGCCACGGTGGAGCAGCTCACGGGAGACAGCATGTACAGCCCAACTTATGTCTATCAACGCCCACAAGCCCAGCAGCAAGCCTATCTCAATCAACGGGTGATTGGCTACAACACCTATTACTACCCGCTCGATGCCTCCCTCTTCCTGGAGCTGTTCCCCTCTCAGGCCGCCAACGTGACACCCGAGCCCGATGCCAGCGGCAGCGGGGCAACTGCCATCAGCGCCGCCAACCTCACCCTGGTGACCAGCGGTGATGTGGGCCGCACCAGCGGCACGGTGTTGATTGCGATCCCGGATGGCAATTACAACAACCTCTCCGCCGCCAATGCCCAACTGCTCAGCGGCGCGGCGCCGACCGATCTGGTGGGCAGTGTCTATCAGGTGTTTCAGTACATCGGCACCAGCCCGCTGAACACCACCGGCTCCACCCCGGATTTCAGCGATTCCAGCCAATTCAGCACCTTCAGCCCCAGCTATGTGGCCGGCCAAGGCCCCATCTACAGCTACCTGGGCGGCGCCGCTCCGATCGATCTCAGCCAGGTCAACTTCAACGCCACGAACAGCCAGGGTCAGCCCCTCTGGCAGGTGCAACCCGCCGCCAACGCCGAGCAGTTCACCACCGCCAACGGCACCGTGGTGGTGCAGCCCGGCAACCTGGTGATGGACACCCGCGCCGCCCTCACCAGCGCCCAGGTGGTGCTGGCCGAGACCCCGGCCTTCCAGGGCTACTACACCTATGTCGGCGCTGCGGCCACCCTCGACCTGCTGCTCACCGACTTCGGTGACGCCAGCCTCTGGCAGGCCATGGCCGATGGCAGCGGCAACGCCACCATCACCACCTCCAGCCTGCCGGCCAGCCTGTTGCCCGGCGCCCTGGTCACCAACCTCAACTCCGTGGTGGGGGTGAGTCTGCAGCTGCAGACCCCGGTGGGCCTGAGCCTCAGCGGCTCCCTGGCCGTGCAGTCCGGCGGCGGCGTGCGGCTGGCCAGCCCCGACAGCCTCACCATCGCCAGCTTGACGGCCCAGGGTCTGGTGTCCGTGGAGGCGTCGGCCCTCCAGCAGGGCAGCGCCAGTGCCGGCAGCAGCAATGCCACCGGCTTCGCGAACTCCACCGGTCCGGTGGAGCTGCGCAGCACCGGGGGCGATGTGGGCAGCGCCGCCAACCCGATTCAGCTGAGCCTCGGCGGCACCGCCAGCGTCTACGTCAGCAGCAGTGGCTCGGCCTACCTCGCCAGCTCCGGCGATCTGCCCCTGGGGGCCGTGATCGCCGGCGGCACCGTCGCGATCAGCAGTGGTGGCAATCTCCTCGATGCCGGCCGCAGCGCCAGCAGCATCGGCGATGGCAGCGTCAACCTGCAGGCCGAAACAATCAGCCTCAGCGCCACCGGCTTTGGCACGGCGGTGTCGCCGCTGCTGGTGGGCGGCGGTCTGGAGAGCCTGGGTCAGCCCCAGCTCACCCAGCTGAGCGCCAGCCTGACGGCCAATGCCGCCCCCGGCGCCGTGATGGCCTTGGGGATCACGGGAGCTGGCGTGGAACTCACGGGCCTCACGGCCCCCGGCGGGGTGGTGTGGCTGAGCGGCGACGCCCTGGAGGCGGTGGCCGGCAGCGCCCCAATGATCAGCGCCGCCAGCCTGGTGTTCAACGGCCTGGCCGGCGCCGGCAGCGCCGCCGCCCCCCTGCTCACCGCCGTGGGCAGCGTCTCCGGCTCGCTCACGGACGACCTCTATCTCAGCAACAGTCTCGATCTGACGATCGACACGGCCGCCGATGTCACCGGCACCCTGAGCTTCGCGGGGCTGACTGTGAGCGGCGACGCCTCGATCGCCACCCAGGCCCTGAGCATCGACGCCGGTCTCAGCGCCAGCGGCGCCCTCAGCGTGGAGAGCGCCGGCGCCCTCAACCTCCTGAGCGGCAGCCTGGTGCAGCGCTCCGGCGCCAGCTCATCGGCGGTGAGCCTCCAGGCCGGCGGCCTGTTCAGTGCCGCCGCCGGCGCCACGCTCAACGTGTCGGGCGGCGCTGGCGCCAGCCTCAGCCTCGGCGGCAATGGAGTGGTGTGGCAGGGCAATTTGGTCAGTGGTGTGCCCACCCAGCAGCTGTCGGCCGGCACCGCCGCCCTGGCCATCAGCGACTACCTCACCGCAAGCCAGGTGCAGCAATTGGAGGCCGCCGGCGTGGCCGCCGTGCTGCTCGATGGGAACTCCGCCAACGGCGAGCAGACCACCAACTTGATCCTCGGCGGCAGCCTGCAGCTGGGCGATCCCGGCGGCTTGCAGCTGACCAGCAACCAGTTGCTGCCCCTGCTGGGCAACCTCACCAGTGCCGGAGCGGTGAGTTTGAGCAGCGGCGCCAGCGGCGAAGGGCTGTGGCTGCTCGGCAACCTGGCGGCCAGCAGCTTGAACCTGCAGGCCAGTGCCGGAGCCCTGCGGGCCACCACGGCCTCGAGCCTGGCGGCCAGCGGCGCCAGCGGCACCAATGCCAGCGGCACCAACACCCTGCTGGCCGGCACCGACCTGGTGCTGAACGGCAGCCTGGCGATCGGCACTGGCACTGCCACCGGACCAGGGAGCAGCACCGTAACTGCCGATCTCAACCTCACGGCTGCGGGGGATCTCAGCATCGCCGGCACGGCCCAGGTGAGCGGCGCCCTGGAGGCCACCGCCAGCAGCATTAACCTGGCCGCCGGCGCCGGCTTGATCAGCGGCGCTGACCTCAGCCTCAGTGCCACCGGCCTGGCCAGTGGGGCTGGCCTGTTCAGTGCCGGCCTGCTGGTGGCCGGTGGCTCCGTGGCCCCCAGCAGCGGCAATGCCCCGCCCAATGCCAGCGCCATCGCGCTGAATCCCAATTCCAATGCCACCCTCTCCCTGAGCGTGAGCAACACCGCCAGCAATGCCCTCGTGCTCGGCGGCCTGCTCAACGCCGATGGCACGGTCACCACAGTGAACGGTGCCTGGAGCGCGGCGCCCAATCTCAGCCTGAGTGCCCCGCAATCGCCCCAGCTGCTGCATGACCTGATCGCCGGCGCCAGTTTGAGCATCAGCGCCACCGCCCCCGGCGCCCAGCTGCTGCTCACCCCCCTGGCCCAGCTGCGGCTTGGTCCAGACCCGTCGGGTAGCGGACTGCCCAGCGCCGGCACCGATGGCAGCCTGCAGCTCAACGCCGCCGGCATCACGCTCAGCGCCGACCAGGCCGGCCTGGCAATCGAAGCCCCCGATTACCCCAGCCAACAGGTGATGGACGGCAGCCTCAGCCAGCCGCTCAACCTGGCCCTGGCCGTAACCACCGGCCCCGCAGCGGTGACCCCCCTGGCCGTGAGCCTGGCGGCGGGCAGCTACCCCGATAGCAGCGGCAACGCCAGCCTCACGGGCCTGATCGCCGCCATCAACGCCGCCATCAACAGTGCCGCCAGCGCCGCCGGCCTCAGCGGCAGCCAGATTCCGCTGCTGGATTCCCGCGGCGGCCTGCTGCGCTTGACGCTGGTGCCCCCGGCGGACACCCTGCTCAACCCGGCCCTCGGCCTTGCTCTCAACGCCGGCACCAGCCTGGGCCTGGCCCAGCTGGGCTGGCCCCAGACCACGGGCAGCCTCACCGGGGTGATCCCGGCCACGGTGCTGGTGAGCGCCGCCAATGGCAGCGTGACCGTTGGCAGCACGGCCACGCCGGTTTCCAGCCTGCAGTGGAGCGGCGGCCTGCGCAGCAGCGCCGCCGACGGAGCCATCACCTGGACCCTGCAGCCGACGGCCAACGCCACGCTGGTGCTCGATGGGGCGGTGGATGTACCCACGCTGAATCTGACGCCCAATGCCAGCAGCGGCGTCAACACCGGCAGCGGCCTGATCGCCGACCTGAACCTCAACGGCAGCACCGCCAGCGTCACCATCAACCAGAGCGGCGACTTGGCCGTGGCCAACCTGGTGACCACCAACGCCGCGCCCCTGCTGACGAGCCTCACCTATGGCTCCAGCGCCGGTTCCCTCAGCCTCAATGGCCTATCGCCAACGACCCCCGAAAGCCTGGATGCACCCGCGGCCTTCCTGCAGCTGAATGCCGCCCAAAACCTCAACGTGGCGACCGCCGGCAACGAGGTGGTGTTGCAGGTGGCCAGCCTCACGGCCACGGCCGGCGGCACGTTCAACCTCGGCAGCCCGGGCCAGATCAGCCTGCAGGGCAGCACGGCCAGCGGCGCTGGCCTCAGCATCACGGCGGGCAGTGTGCAAATCGGCGGCCTGTTGGCCAGTGACTCCCCCCTGCCGGTAACGGTCACCGCCAACGGCGCGGCCAGCGCGGCCGGCGGCGGCAGCCTGGCGCTGCAGACCGGTGCCAATCTCACGGGCCTCCCTGGGGCCCAGATCTACACCGCCAGCGGCTCCCTGCTGCAGGCCACCCCCGTGGGCAGCGGCAGCAGTGTGCAGCTGCTCTCTGGCGCCAATCTGACCTCCAGCGCGGCGATCGGGGCCGCCAATTCGGTAACGCTCAACTCCAGCGGTGGTTCGATCAGCACGGCCCCGCAGCTGTTCACCACCAGTGCCGCCACGGGCTCCCTGCTGGTGGATCGGCTCGGTTATCGGGTGAACAGCAGTGGCGCCTTCGTGACGGCCACCGGCGCGGCCCTGCCCAGCGGTGCCCTGGCGGTGTACGGCGGGGTGCCGCAACTGCCGGCCTCCGGCGGCGCCATCAGTGCTCCCACGCTGCAGATTTCGGCCCCCCAGGGCAACGTGACCCTGGCCAGCTCGCTGCTGGCGGCCTCCCCGGCGGCGGGCCAGGCCCTACCCCTCCTGCTGCCGGCCGGAGCCCTGGGCGCGGGCACGGCGAGCTTCAGCGTTGCCAACCACGGCCTGGCCCAGGGCAGCCAGGTGCTCTTCCACGGGGTGCAGGAGGGCGTGCTCTCTCCCCTGCAGGAGGGCAAGGCCTATGGGGTGATCCGCAACGACGCCAACCATTTCCAGCTGGCCGCCCTGCCGACCGCAACGACTGGCCTGGTGCCGATCGCCATCCCGGTGCCACCCGCTTCCGCCAGTGGCATGCTCGGCAGCCTCACCCCCCTGGTGGCGGGCAGCGGCAGCAGCGTCAACCTGCTTGGCCAGAGCCTCAGCCTCAGCGGCGACGGCCAGGCCGCGAACTTCAGCGCCAGCACCAGTGCCGGCGATCTGCAGATTCTGGGCGAGGCGGCGCTGGTGATCGGCAGTGCCAGCCTGAGCATGCCCACCAGCGGCACCCTGGTCCTCGGCCGTAGTGCCACGGGTCTGCGGCGGTCGTCACTGACGACGGCGAATCTCAGCCTGAGCAGCAGCGGCAACCTCAACCTGCAGGGCTTCCTCAACCTGCTCACGCCCCCGCAAGGCAGCAGCAACCTCTCGTTGGCGGGCGATGTGACCATCGGCGGCGAACTGGTGAGCAGCGGCTCCCTGACCCTGGGGGCCGGCGGCACCCTGACGGTGCAGGGGGCCGGCAGCGTGGATGCTGCCGGCGACCTCAACCTGGAGGCCGATCAAATTCAGGTGGCCGCCAACAGCAGCCGCCCCAGCTGGCAGGCCAGCGCCGTGCCGTTGGCTCTGCCGATCAGCCAGCCGATGAGCGTGGCCACCGGCACCACCCTGGCCAATCAGAGCCTGGCCTTCAGTGGGCCCGTGCGCCTGGTGGTGAACAGCGCCAGCGGGAGCTTCAGCTACGTGGGGGCCAATGGCGCTCCCCTGCCCCACGGCCTCAGCACGGGCGCCACGCTCTACTACCAGAGCAGTGACGCCAATCTGGTGGCCGGCCGCGCCGGCCTGATCACCACCAACACCACCGACCCGGCCGCCGCCACGGCCTACACGGTGAAGGTGCTGAGCAGCAGCAGCTTCCAGCTGCTGCTCAACGGCAACCTGGTGAACCTCAGCGATGCGGCCGGTCCAGCCGGCGATGCCCTGGTGGGGCTGCAGGCAACGACGGTGACCACGCCAACCAGCACCACCACGATCAACCTTGTGGGCTCCAGCGTGACGACGGTGGGCCAGGAGTGGCTCACCTACGACCTGGCATTGCTGCAGGACGGCTACTACAACCCTGCCCAGGGATTGATTCGCGAATACCTGATTCCCGGCATCGACTTCCAGCTCGGCGCCATCAACTGGAGCGGCACAAGCCAGCCCAACAGCAGCCAAGCCTGGGAGGACTACAGCGACGCCCAGGTGAACGCCGTGCTGGCCAGCACCGGCTACCTGCCTCTCTACGCCACCAACATCAGCAACGTGCAGCGCCATCAGCTGGTGAACGGCCAAAGCAGTGTCCAGGCGATCGCCAACCCCTGGGCCCTGACGGCGAATCAAATCTGGGTGCCCAGCAGCGGACCGCTGCAGGGGCTGGCCATCGAGGGCCAGACCGAGGCCCTGGCTCAGCTCTACAGCGCCACCAGTGCGGCAGTTGGCCCCACCGGCGCCCTGGGGCTGGCGGGGGGTCCCAGTGACATCACTGTCCCGGGCAGTGGCCAGAAGGTGAGCGCTTTTGCGGACTTGCCGGACCTCCAAGTGGGCGGTGCCTTCACGGTGGAGGCCTGGGTGCTGCCGAGCCAGCTGGGCGGCAGCACCTCCGTGCTGGCCCTGGCCGCTGGCAACGACAGACTCAGCCTGCAGATCAACTCCAGCGGCTATGCGGTGCTGAATGGGGTTGAAGGTTCCCGATCAGGCAGCGTGATCAGCAGCATTCCCCTGCCGCTGAACACCTGGACCCACCTGGCCGCCGTGGTGCAGGCCAACGGCAGCGCCGTGCTCTATGGCAACGGGGTGGCGATTGGCACTGGCAGCCTGGACGCCCCTGTGTCTGATCAACGTTGGCTGAGCAGCGTGTCAATGGCGCCAGCGACAGGCAGCAGCGGTCTGGTGAGTGCCATCCACGACCTGAAACTCTGGAACGGGGCCCGCAGCGTCGCCGAGGTGGTGAGCGACATGACCCTGGCACCGTCCAGCGCTGATCCGAACCTGGTGGCCTGGTACAGCTTCGCGGCCAACCAGCAACAGCCGCTGATCCTGGTGGAGCAGGACACCTTTGCCTCCAGCACCGAGGGCTGGCAGCTGGCCGGTGGCGGTACCCCGCCGCTGGTGGCGCAGAACAAGGCCAGCAGCGACTGGTCGGGTTTCCTGGGTCCCTTCGCCGCCCAGGCCAAATCGGCCAGCCAGATCAACGGCCAGGCCGTGAGCCGCACCTACAGCCTCAATGGCAATGGCGGCCTGGTGACCGCCGATCTGTATCGCCTCGGCGGGAGATGGCAGAATCAACCCCTGGCTGTCTATCTCAATAACCAAGAGATCATCAGCCTCAACCTCATCTCCAACATCGACTACAGCCAGACGATCAGCGGCAGCACCCCGATCAGTGGCAGCAGCAGTGGTTACAAGTGGAGCGTGCGGCCCGTCGCTGATTACGGCCCCAATTGGGGGTCGGGCGACAGCCAGTCGTTCCAGCTGGCGATTGAGGTGCCCGAGGGGATCGAGACCCTCACCCTGGGCTTCGGCAGCAACCTGGCCGTGCCCAGCACGGGGGGGACCTACGGCATCGCCGCCGTGGATGTCTTCCAAATCCAGGCGCCGGCCGCACTCTTTGGCGGCGCCAGCCCCATGGCCGATGCCAGCGGCGGGGTGGAGGCCAACGGCAACCCCCTCTATGTCGGCGTGGCCAATGGCCAGGGCAGTTTCAGCGAGTGGACCGGCCAACGGATCGACAACGCCAACGTGCTCTACAGCCAAACCCAGTCCGCCCTCACCGCCACCAGCCTCAGCCAGACCTTGGCGGGCAGTGCCGTGCAGATGCTCAGCGCCAGCGTCAGCGATAACGAGCCCCTGGGTGGCGCCCCCGGGCCCTCGGCCTGGACGGTGGGCGTCAACAACGCCAGGAGCACCAGCCCCTACAGCGCCTACACGATTCAGGGGGTGCGTGCCTTTGACGGCACGCCCAGCTTCGAGTACGGCAACCAGAGCCGCCCGCCGGCCTGGAGCAGCAACAGCACGGTGGCCACCAGCGCCTATGGCGCCAGTGGTGCCAATAGCGCCGCGGCCTACGGCAGCCATCGGGGCCTGGAACCGTTCCTGCTGGGGGGCACGAACACCAGCACGGCCACCACCTTCAGCAATAACACCACCGGTTGGTTGGTGCCGAATGGGGGCATTCCCCCCACGGGCAGCAGCGCGACAACGCGCACGAACGGCGCCATCAGCGGTGGCGATTACTACAGCAGTTTCCTGGGTGCCTTCAGCAACGGCAGCAAGAGCAACGGCCAGGACACCTGGACCAACCTGAACCTCCCTGGCTACGGCGCCGAGATTTATTTCACCCTGGATCGCCTGGATCAATGGAGCAGTGCGAATAGCACCGTTATCAATAGCAATCCTCAGTTCCAGGTTTATATCGATAACCAGCTCGGCTTTGCTGAAGCACTGTCTTCAGCTGTCGCCAATAGTAACGCCATGACGGGCACATTCAAAGTTAGCAACATCAATAACCCCTATTATTATAGCTACGCCATCCTGCCCAGGCCCGATTACGGCAACCACTACGGCAATGCCAGCGTGGCTGAGCAGACCTATGACGTGGTGATCAATGTGCCGGTGGGGGTCACCAGCCTGCAGCTGGGCTTTGGCAACACGCTGAGTTCCAACGCCGGTTCCTATGGCATCGACAATTTCCTGGTGCTGCCCGCCAGCCAGTTGCCCAGCCTCACGGCGCCAACCTCCAGCAGCACGCCCCTCGATTACATCGCCAGCACCGCCAGCCTCACCAACCCCACGCCGTTCTCCAGCTCCAACCAAACCGTGGGCAGCTTCGGTAACGGCAGCTCCTCCAATGGCAGCATCGCCGCCGCTGGTTACGCCACCAGCACCGCAGCCGCCACTTACGCCTGGGCGTTGAACAATGCGGCTCTGCAGAGCGTGCAAGATGGCAACGGCGTGGTCTACAAGGGCACAACATCCTTGGCCCAGCTCATCAATCAGGGCCAAGTCAATAGCGCCGCGGCCGCTATCGCCGCCGGTTATGTGCCCTACGTGAATGGTTCCACCGTGAATGGCAGCACGGGGGCCGTGAATAACGGCCAGTGGACCTATCTAAATGGCACCAGTATCAACAGCACCAGCAGCACCAGCATCAACAGCGCCTGGGGAACGGCCCCGGCCTATTTCCTAAGCACGGGCACCCCGGCCAGCTGGAGCGCGGCCCGCAGCACAGCTCAGGCCATGGGCGGCGATCTGGCGGTGATCACCAGCGCCGCTCAAAATCAGCTCGCTCAAACCGTTGCCAACGGAGCGAGTGTTTGGCTTGGCGCCTCTCAGCCCAGCGTGGGTGCCCCCTTCCAGTGGGTGAATAACGGGGGCAACTTGCCCAGCACCGCCTCCACCAATCCCTACGCCAATTGGAGTCAAGGCCAACCGAACTCCACTCTTAACTCCACCCAAATCGTGGACGACAACTTCGCCAACGGGGTTACTAACGATTGGAGCAGCAACGTTTCCGGATCAAGCCTACCCACCTATAACTTCACCTATAACTACAATTCCAGCGGTAGCGCCACCAGCCAGTCGATGCTGGGACTGTTGGGACCCACCACCAACAACCAGAATGCGATTCAGAGCACTACCAACCTGAATGGCACAGAGCTCACCCAGGTTACCTTCGACTGGTGGCGCGTCGATGGCTGGAACAGCCTGTTCAACAACAGCGATGCCATGAAGCTCACATTGGAGCTGTGGAATGCTTCTGGCAATCAAACGTTTTCTACGTCTTATAACTTCGATGCCCAAACAAACTACAGCCAGACTATCCAATGGAACCCGGCCAACAGTGGCGGCGTTTCTCTGCAACTGCAACCGCAGCAATACGGGCAGCTGATCGCCAATTCAGAGAATGATCAATGGTTTGCGGGCACCCTTGACCTGCCCCTAGGTACTGCACAGTTTACGCTTACATTTTCGGCCAACATCACAACCCAGGCCAGCGTGGTTGGCCTGGCCGATGGTTCAGTTCAGTATTACAACGGCAGCAGCTGGCAGCAGCTTCAACCCCAGGGATGGGGCTCAGCCATCAATCAAATCAGCAGCAATCTCACGGCAAACGGTCCGCAAGTGGTGGTGGGCCTGGGCGGTGGCGCCGTGGAGTATTACAACGGCAGTAGCTGGAGCCAGCTGCAGCCCGACGGCTGGGACAGTTCAGTGGATTCCATGCAGGTGAACTGGTCCGCCAATGATGGACCTCAAGTGGTGGTGGGCCTGGGTAATGGCGCCGTTGAGTATTACAACGGCAGCAGCTGGAGCCAACTGCATGACGACAGTTGGGACAGTTCGGTGAATTCCATGCAGGTGAATTGGACCGCCAATGATGGACCTCAGGTGGTGGTGGGCCTGGGTAGTGGCGCCGTTGAGTATTACAACGGCAGCAGCTGGAGCCAACTGCAAGCCGGCGACATAGCCACTTTTAATTGCATGCAGGTGAATTGGACCGCCAATGATTTACCTCAGGTCATGGTGGGCCGGGGAAATAGCACCGTGGACTATTACAACGGCAGCAGCTGGAGCCAACTCCAAGACGACACTTGGGGCAGTTCGGTGAATTCCATGCAGGTGAATTGGAACGCAACCAGTACGCCTCAGGTAGTGGTGGGCCTGGGCAATGGAGTCGTTGAGTATTACAACGGCAGCGGCTGGAGCCAACTCCAAGACGACACTTGGGGCAGCTCGGTGAATGGCCTGGAGGTGAGCTGGAATGCAACCAGTTCGCCTCAGGTGGTTTTGGTCCTGAATGATGGCACCGTGGAGTATTACAACGGCAGCGGCTGGAGCCAGCTGCTAAGCACTGGTGGCAGTGTCACCACCTTGAGCGCGTATTGGCCCAGCACCGGTGAACCGCTGGTGGTGATCGGCATGAATGATGGCGAAGTGGAGTATTACAACGGCAGTGGCTGGAGCTCCCCCCCGTTGCAGGGCACAGGCTGGGGCTCGGCCGTTAATCAGGCCACCACCCAGTGGAACAACGCCTCCTGGGGCTTGGCCAACTTCCAGGTGAATCAGAGCAATGCCAATCTGCAAATGTTGGCCAATGGCAGCTGGAGCAATAGCATTAATATCAATACCCCACTGGCTGGCATCGCTGAGCTCGCCAACCTGCCCAACCTGCCCTGGGCCAATGGTGGGCCGTCCCTGAGCACGAACGCCGCCACGCTGAATACCGGCTTCGGGCTCAGCCTCAACAACGAGGGCCAGTTCTTCAGTGTGCCCGTGAATCAGGCCAGCGATAGCTACAACAGCTATCTGGTTCAGGCGCCACCGATCTGGGCTCCCCAGGCCGCAACCAACAGCGGCGATGTTTCCGAAACCTTCAACAATTACACCTACGACTGGAGCTCGATTGCCTTTAATGTGCGCGATGGCCGCCAGAATCTGGCCTTTGCCATCACCAGCGCCAGCCAGCCGATCAACCAGGTGGAGCCGGTGTACCAACAAGTCACCACGTCGGGTTACTCCTCTGCCAATCAGCTGGTGCCCCTCCAGGTGGAGCAAACCGTGTACACCACCAGCACGGCGCCCAGCTTCAGCCTGGGGCAGGCGCCCGTCCAGGACGGCAGCCCGGTGGCCTTTGCCAGCCTCAGGGGCCGCAACCTCACCCTCACCAGCCGGAGCGCCGCCGCCACTCCGTTGGCGGGCACCCTGGTGGCCAGCGGGCCCAGCCTGACCATCAGCAGTGCTGGGGCCCTAGCCGCCAGCGGCCTCACCCTGATGGGCGCCAACCTGGCGTTGACGGGGGCCAGCCTGGACCTGCCCCAGTCAGGCGGCGTGGCGGCGCTGCTGCAGACGGTCGACGCCACCTTCGGCGACAGCCTGATCCAAGCCAGTGCCCCGGGCGACGGCTGGCTGCTGCTCCAGCTCACGGGTGCCGGGGCGGCTTCCCCGCCGCAGCTGGCGCTGACCGGCCAGGGTGGACCGGCCGGTGCCCAGGGCGGTGACCAGGGCGGTGACCAGGGCATCGTGCTCAGCGGCTTCAGCGGCGACCTCGACCTGGCGCTGCACACCACCGCCACGGTGCAGCTGGCGCCTGGCCTCTCCTACGGCGACCTGCTGATCGATGCCGCCACACTGCCCTCCTTCGCTGGCAACGCCGCTGGTGACCAGCTGGAGGCCAGTGGCCAACTCAGCCTGCGGCTCACCGATCCCGCCTCGGTTCAGGCGTCCAATGTCACCCTCTCGGCCCCCAGCGTGAGCCTGGAGAGCTTTGGCGGCGGTCAGTTCACGGTGGCGACAGCCAACCTCAGCCTGGCCAGCAATCAGCTGCTCACCGTCAACCAGGTGGGCGCCGGCGCCACCAGTGTGTCCATCACCAGCGGCAGCGCCGCCGTCAATGTCAGCAGCGGCGGCGATCTGCTGGTGAGTCAGCTGCAGGCCAACGGCAACGTCTACCTCACCAGTGGCGGCAGCATCAGCCTCGCCCAGGTGAACCAGACCCCTGGCAGCACCCTCCAGCTCAGCGCCAGCGGCGGGATCGCCCTGGCCGCCGGTGCCACAGCCGACCAGATCCGATTGGGCACCCTGACCGCCAACGCCGGCGAGGCGATCACCCTGGAGGCCCAGCAGTTGGGCTTGCTCAACGCCAACAGCGGCGCCGCGATCAATGTGGTGAGCGCTGATCCCGGTCTCCTCAGCCTCGGCAGCCTGCAGGCCGGCGGCAACTTGCAGGTGAATGCCACCAACGGCGCCCTGGAGCTGGTGGATCCGGCCAGCATCAACGCTGGCACCATCAGCCTCAGCGCCGCAGGGGTCCTGAGTGTGTCAACCACCAACAGTTCCGTCCTCGCGGCCGGCAGTCACCTCGCCCTCAAGGGATCCCAACTGCAGACCGCTCCGGGGCTCACCATCAGCACCGGTTCGGATGCCAGCGGCAACAACGGTTCGGTGTGGTTGGAATGGCTCAACTTCGCCAGCGCGGACGCCCTGGCAACCCTGCCGCTGATCAAGGCCGACGATCTGGTGCTCGCCAGTGCCTCCGGGCTGCGGCTCACCAGCACCAGCTTCCACCCGCTGCAGGACCAAAACCCCTTCATAACCCTGGCCTTTCTGCAGTCGTCATCGGCTGGAGCCGGTGCCACGGTGCCCCTGTATTCGCCGTATCGGCCCGAAAGCGAGCTCCTGCAGGATGCCAATGGCATTGCCTATACGTTTGACGCCAACGGTCAGTTGGTGACCCATTACGACCCCGGCAGCGGTCTTTACCAGTTCAATGCCCTGGCCCTGGCCAGCAGCGGACTGCCCCAGGGGGTGCTGCGCCTCACCGCTCCGGTGAGCCAGATCACCTCAGCTGAGCAGATCAGCACAGTGACGGCGCTTTCCGTCGGCACCAACGGCGCCGAACTGAACGCGGGCATGGTGGACCTGGCGACGCTGTTGCCCTTCTTCAATGGGGCACCGGCCGGCACGGTGGTGCAACCGGTGAGTGGGAGCGGTAACCCCCTGGCCAATGCCCTCAGCCCCACGACCAACGCCTCCGCAACCCCTAGGCAGGCCAGCACCGCCGCCACAACCCCGCCAACGGTGCCCAACGGCTACACCCTGTTGCCCCCCACCCCGCAACTGCAGGCCCTGTTGAACGTCGATGGCGTGATCAGCATCAACGGAACGGTGGAGAGCTCCCCGATGCAGGACGCCGAGGTGTGGCTGGATGTCAACGGCGACTGGAGGCTCGAACAGGATGAGCCCAGGCGGAAGAGCCAGGCCGACGGTTCCTTCCGCCTGGCGGTCCCCACCAGCCTGCTGGCTTCCCTCGCGGCGGAAGACCAGGGCACGGTGGATCCAGCCCGCCTGCTGCTGGTGGCCATCGGCGGGGTCGATTCCCTCAGCGGCCAGCCGGTGCCCGGCCTGCGCCTGCTGGGAACAGCCGCCGAGGGAGCCCTGACCCCCCTCACCACCCTGGCCACCCTGCTGCGGCTGGGGGGCAGCGACGCGGAACGGATTCAGGGGGTGCAGAGGGCCTTCGGCGCCGCCCTCACCAGCGGCGATCCCGGGTTGCCCTCCTTCGACCCCTACCAGGCGTTGGCCAGCGATGGCGTGCGGGCCCTGCAGCAGGCCTTCAGCCACAGCCGGCTGGCGGCCGTGCTGCTGGCGATGGCGCCCTGCGTGGAGCGGGATCAGCTCAACCCCAGCGAAGAGGCCGCTCGCCTGGCCGCGGCTGGGGCAACGGTCGCCCCCCTGCTGGCGGATACGGCAACCCCCCAATCGCGGACCCAGGTGCAGATGGCGGTGCTGCAGGCGGTGCTCGAGCGCTTCGATGCCAACGGCAGCAGCCGGGTCCATGACGCCCTGGTCAGCGGTTATGGACGGCTGGCGGCGGCCTACGACCGGTTGGAAGGGATGGCGGGCCAGTCCGTCGGTGATGCCAGCAGGCTGCGGAGCCTGCTCGCGGCCTCCGCCGCGATCAAGGCCAGCCTGCTGGAGGCATTCGGTGTGGGTTGGCCCTTGATGCTGCGTGGCGCCCTCACCCCGGAGGCGTGGCTGGCAGGCCTGAACCGGACCCTGGCCGAAGGCGGCATCCCTGCGGCCATCCCCAGCGACGCCCCCCGGGTCGGTGTGGAGGCCCTCTCGGCCTTGGTGCTGGCCGGTGGCACCGCCCTGGTTCGGTTGAACCTGGAACGCCCGGCTCCGGATCAGGGGCTGCTGGTGCAGCTGTTCGTGGAGGCCCCGGAGGGCAGCCTGCTGGCGGAGGGTGCCGCCGCCGGCGCCCAGCAGCTGCTGATCCCCGGTGGTGCCAACGGCGCCACCCTGCCGCTCCGGATGGCGCCGGGCTTCACGGGCGGCGGTGAGCTGCGGGTGCGCCTGCTGGCGGCCGACAGTGGCTTCGGCCTGGAGGCGGCCGCCTCCCTCGCCACGGTGCTCCTCGTCGGTCAGGGGCTCCTCCCAGAGCCCGGTTCGGAAGCGGTGCGTGAGCTGGTGGGCACCCCGGGCAACGACCTGCTGATCCCCCGCCAGGCCCCAACCCTGTTGCGTGGTGGGATCGGCGCCGACAGCTATGTGCTGCGGCGGCCGTCAGGGGGCCAGAACGCCGATGGGATCACTGATTTCAGCGTGGCGGAGGGAGATCGGTTCCTGGCCGTTAAAGACCAGTTCCCCGGGGCCAGTGCCAGCGATTTCGATCTGCTGGGGGGCACCCTCCTCTATCGCGGCGAGACCATCGCCCTGGTGAGCCGCGATGGTCAGCCCCTGAACTGGGTCGATGACTTGGCCTCGATCCTGAAGATCGTCGACACCGCCAGCGCCGTTAACCAGGACAGTGCTACTGGGCAGGAGCCGAAGCCCTCCCCGGGCAAGGTCGAGCCACCGCTCCCTCCCCCCACTCCCGGGCCGTCCGAGTCTTCCATGGGCGCAATCGAGCCCTTGCCTTCGCTGGCCTCAGGTCTGATGGGGGGAGATCCAGGCGGCCCAGCCCTGCAACTCACCCCTTCCGGCAGCGGGGTGGAGCTGGCAACCGGCAGCGACAGTCCCAAGGCGGCCCTGGTCCAGTTGAAGGCCATCGGCCGCCACGCCTGGCGGGGGAAATCCCTGTCCTTCATGGTGGGCCGAAGGAGTGACAGCGGTCTAGAGAAGAGAAGGCGCGGCCTGCTCTCCTTGGGCCGCACTAAGACGGTGGAGCTCCTCCAGGGGGAGGAGCTGCTTTTCGGCCTTCGCCGCCGCAATGGCAGCATCAAGTGGCTCACGCCGCAGTCCTTCCAGGACGACCCCACCGGCATGGTCCTGCGCTTTAAGACTGGAGGTGGTCAACGCCTCGATGTGCAGCTCCAAGTCATCGAATTGTGATCGGACCGTTGACGGCACTGAGACGAGAGAGTTGGGGCTGGACCGTCTCAGCGGAGACCGTCTCAGCGGTGACCGTGGCTGCAGAGGGACAGGGCCACGACGCGATGGCGTTCGCAAGGCGCCATTCACTCTGGCTTGAACAGGCTGTCTTGAACAGGATGGGATCTTGGACGATCGGGCCATCGACATGGACAGGTCCGCGCTAACCGATCACGTGGGCTGATGGGTTGTATTGGTAATGGTGGGCGATTGCGCCACCCAGACGCCTACAGCACTCCCTAAGGTTTGCGGACTTCAGCCAGCGGCCCCGCCGTTGACTCCCTAGAGCCCGCCGCGTCGTTGCCATGTCCTCCGCCCATCAAGCAGCCCAGCGCCAGCGTTGCGGATCCCGGCGCTGCCGTAGGGGTCAGCGCCGCATCCATTCCCGCAGTTGTGGGGATGAACTGCCGCAGAGTTGACCGGAAGCCCTTCCGTTTTTAGTCATCGTTAGGGCTTCCGCGGTTTCAAGTGACGCGAGAGGTGTCGCTTTGAGTTGGTTCGAGATACGTGATCGGTCGCGATCCTGTTGATAGAGCAATAATCGCATGTGGGTTGGGTTTTCCTTATTGGCTTTCCTTGTTTTTTGCATTGGAAGGCAGTTTATTATTGTGTTTTGAAACGAGTTGAATCTTCGGCTTTGGTCGATGGTGGCTTGTGTTTGAAGGTTTGGCTCTCATTGCCCATGCCTAGTCGTTGAGGCGTGGATGACCGTTAAGGGCTGGTGGTTCAAGGTCCAATTTTATTGGTTTTTTGCCTCTAAGTGGCTTAATTGTTGACCCATGTCCTGGGTTGATTGGTTCGCGTTTGCCCTTCCTTCCCTCGTGGCTTCTTTGTTGTGTTCACCCATTGTTTTCTCCCCATGATCCAGCGTCGTCGCGCCATTGGTGTCCTCGGCGGTGCCCTCACCACCTCCCTGTTGCTGGCCGGTTGCCTTGGCAATCCCCCCAGTCGAACCACCACCACCACAACTCCGGTCCGGGCCGTTGCCAAGGCTGATCTGGAAACCCAGGTCATCAAACTTGGCTTCATTCCCATCCTCGAGGCGGCCCCCCTGGTGGTGGGCGTGGAGAAGGGGTTCTTCGCGAAGCACGGTTTGAACGTGGAGCTGGCCAAGCAGGCCAACTGGGGCGCCGCCCGCGACAACGTGGTCCTGGGCTCGGCCGGCGGTGGGATTGACGGCGGCCAGTGGCAGCTGCCGATGCCGCAGATGATCAGTGAGGGAGCGATCACCAACGGCAAGAAGGTGCCGATGGTCGTGCTGGCGATGTTGATGAGTCAGGGCAATGGCATCGCCGCGTCCAACTCCGTCAAGGAGGGCCAGCTCAGCCTGGACCTCAAGACGTCATCCCCTGGCTTCTTTGACAGGTTCACCCAGAAGGAGGGGCGCAAGTTTCGGGCGGCTTACAGCTTCCCCAAGGCCAACCAGGAAATCTGGATTCGCTACTGGCTCGCCGCCGGTGGGGTCAACCCCGACAAGGCGGTGGAACTGCTAACAGTGCCCGCTCCGGAAACATTGCAGGGGATGAGGAACGGCACGATGGAGGCCTTCTCCACGGGCGATCCCTGGCCGTCCCGCATCGCCAGCGACAAGATCGGCTATCTCGCCGCCACCACCGCCCAGATCTGGAAGGCGCACCCCGAGGAGTACCTCGCGGTGCGCACCGACTGGGTGGACAAGAACCCCAAGGCGGCCGTGGCCTTGCTCAAGGGTCTGATCGAAGCCCAGAGGTGGTTGGACAAGCCGGAGAACAAGGAGGAGGCCGCCACGATCCTCAGCTCGCGCAAGTGGTTCAACGTGCCTCTGCCAGTGCTGCGGGACTCCCTCAAGGGCCACTACAAGCTGGGGGCCAGTGGTACGCCCGAGAACAATCCCACAATGGGTCCTCTGTATTGGAACAGCAATCGTGGGGTGATCTCCTATCCCTATAAGAGCCTCACTCTCTGGTTCCTGCTGGAATCGATGCGTTGGAAGTTCTACCCCGGCACGGTCGACACGATCGCGCAGGCCAGGGCCATCAACGACAAGGTGACCCGGGAGGATCTCTGGAGGCAGGCCGCCCGGGAGGTTGGGGTCCCCGCCAAGGAGATTCCCAGCGGATCCAGCCGTGGCACGGAGACCTTCTTTGACGGCATTGTCTATGACCCGGAGAATCCGCAGGCCTATCTGGATTCCCTGAAGATCAAGACGTGATCTCCCCGGGCCCGCCGTCCCCCCAGGCCGGTGACGGGCCCCTCCCTGCTCACGGCTCTGCGCCTGGACCCGCTCACTTGACCAGGAGCCGTTCTTTTTTTTCCAACTTCAGCAACTCTTCCCATGACGACCAGCAGCAACTCCACCTCCAGTCGCGGGGATCGCCCCCCCACCGGCTTGGCCCTGTGGTGGAAACAGAATCGCAAGTCCATCGTGCCGCCCCTCTTCGGGGTTGGTGGTTTTCTGCTCTTCTGGCAGCTCAGCGCCACGCTTGGCCTCACCAAACTCGCCGGTCCACTCAGTCTGTTCACCGAGGAGCGCACCCGTGAGCTGCTGCTCTATCCCTTTTTCGATCGCGGTGGCCTCGACAAGGGGCTGTTTCTGCACGCCATGAGCAGCCTCAGCCGGGTGGCGCTCGGGTACACCTTGGCGGCCGTTGTTGGCATCGCCGTGGGTATCGCCGTTGGTTTGAACAAGGGGCTGGATCGGGCCCTCGATCCCCTGTTTCAGTTCCTGCGCATGGTGGCACCGCTGGCCTGGGTGCCGATTGCGTTGGTGCTGTTCCAGAGCAACCAGCCGGCTGCGATCTTCGTGATTTTCATTACCTCGATCTGGCCAATTCTGATCAACACGGCGGAAGGGGTCCGTCAGATCCCCCAGGACTACCGCAATGTGGCTCTGGTGCTGCAGATGTCCAACCGTAACTTCTTCACCAAGGTTCTCATCCCCTCAGCTCTGCCCTATATCTTCACGGGTCTGCGCATCTCGATCGGTCTGGCCTGGCTGGCGATCATTGCCGCTGAAATCGTGATGCCCGGCACGCCTGGCATCGGCTTCTTCATCTGGGATGCTTATCAGAACAGTTATGTCTCCGACATTGTTCTTGGTGTGAT
>Ga0209088_10000400_pt1 | contig 31763 bp, 21 predicted proteins | sample S_140625_EF_Meta_FD_187324 | JGI IMG/M metagenome (GOLD analysis project Ga0209088, IMG submission 187324) | Freshwater microbial communities from Lake Simoncouche, Canada to study carbon cycling - S_140625_EF_MetaG (SPAdes) (version 2) | ecosystem: Environmental > Aquatic > Freshwater > Lake ... | reverse complement strand
CCCACTTCGAAAAATCCTCATAAAGATAACGCCATTCTCCCAGGCATGGGCCGATATGATTTAGAGATTAAAGGCGACAAGGGTACAGATACCAAAAAATGGCCGGACTTAAGTTCAGCTCAGAAGCAAGCCGATGAAGCACGTGCGCAACACCCGCAAGATTTCATCGTGATTCACCTGAAGGGCAACTTTGCGGCACGCACACCGGAAGGACTAAGCATGCCTGCAAATAGCTGTATCATTCTCGACGGCACTATCATCGCCGACACCGATAGTCCCGTCAGTCCACCCTGGGTTAAAGGTGAAAAACCCAGTCAGTTGATTGAATTCCCTAAAGAAGGCTATGGTGCAGTCTCGGGCGGCAAACTCGATGCGAACCATAGGACTTTTTTCTGTATCCGTTCTTCATCAGGAAAATCCGATCACGGTATGATTGAAGATGTCACTATGTATAATGGCGCCCGCGATGGGGTTTATACCAAATATAGAAATAGCAAATCTAGGCTCATTGTGTCTAAATGTAATTTCTCCAATAACAGCGGGCGCGCCCTTTGGGCACACGTCAGCGGACCCCTCTTCGCAGTTGAGAACTACCTCGAAACCAGTGGTAAAGACGGCATCGATTTAGATGCTGGCGCTAAGTACAATATCTGTGTTTTCAATACTTCGGTTAAAAACAAACGTCATGGCGTGTTCATCGAAGAAGCCTCCCACAACAACATCGTCTTTGGTAATGAGTTAAACGGAAATCTTAATTCCGCTATCCACGTCTGGAATGAAGAAGTGAACGGTAATACGACCAACAATTCGATGGTCGCCAACGTTTGTAACGAGAATCGTCGTGGACTCAGCTGCGGTGGAAGAGACGCTACTAAATTATCAGGCTCGAATCTCTATTTTAATAACGAGTGCTCGCGCAATACCGATTACGGTATCGGAACGGGCAACAAAAACGCTCTAAACAATTATTTCAGCCAATGCTTCGTGAAGGATAACAAGACCGGAGATATTCAAGTCAATGAAACGGCTAAGCCCTTTCTGCTTAACACCCCTACCCAATAAATAATTAACCGGCTGGTGGCGGATCTTTGCGCTTAATATATCGCCGGCCAACGCATACACCGAGCGTCGCGAGACCTAGACCCAGACCATAGTAACTGGGCTCGGGAATCGCCGCTGGAATATAGTCGTACTGCAAAGTCATACTCAGGGTTTCCGTCAGCTGCGAGTAGTCGCGCGTCGGAGTCCCGCCGTAATTACCAGTCGCCAAGAACTGTGTGACTGAGTTAAAGGCCGGCGCAAAAGAAATGCCGGTGCCTTGATAAAAGGCTAAATCAGTGGTGGCGGATAAATTTAAAATCACCACGGGCGCGGTGAGAATATTGCGGGTAGGGTCAAAATTAAATGTCGCTGAACCTCTGCGCGCGATTGTCTTAGGGAGGGTTTGGTTGGTGACGGCGATACTCCCGGTTTTTGGAAGGCTTCCGACATCAAAATTAGACTTCAAACCATTGTTCGCTGTATTATTTAGACTCGAAGCCGCAGAGAAAAGTATAGTGGTATTAAACGCAGAGATCGTGGAGCTACCCGTGGACCCCTGGGTAAAGATAAAACTTCCGCCTAGAGAAAATGAGTTAAGTTTGAGGGTAACGGCGCGGAGGGTTCCTAGTCTGGTATCAAACTTTATAAATTTACTGTAATTATAAGTGAGATAGATGGTGGGGCTAAATTCAGCAGTCTGAACCTGAGTCTGAATCGTGACGGCTGGAGCATCGACCGGACGGCATAAAATACCGAGCACGACGATGACGGTTAATCTGCCGATGCATCTTGGAGGACTCTTGCGGACAAGCATGCCCCAGTTCTTGGCGACATGACCCAAAGCCCCAATCGCTTAGATACCTCAGGCCTTTCTTGAGATTAATCTGATTCCTAAATAAAAAGCACCCAGTGATCTAGGGCTTATTTTCAGGATTAACAAAACTGCTTAAGACTTTAACTGACGACGAAGAGCAACCGCAGCAAGCGCCAGAGCCCCTAAGGCGAGACCATAAGTAGAGGGTTCAGGTACGGCGGTGTAATCATAAGTCAGTGAGACATTCGCTGATGAAGAAACTCCTGCATAGTCGTAGGTGGGACTTCCTCCCATACTTCCGACCAAGCTAACGTCTAAATTAAAAATAAACTCCGGAGCATAACTCATACCGCTACCACAATAATCAGCAAGGTCGGCGCCCTGCGTCAATGTAACCAACAGCGGAGAAGATGAAGTGATGACGTATTGCCCATCACTCAAGGTAAAGGTGACGGAAGTATTTTCTGCAACGGACAGTGGTAGCGAGGGATTGGCCGACGATAAGGCGGTGGGTGCAGAAACTAAATCGGCGGATAAACCATTATACAAAACACCCGACTCGGAATCGCCCTGGTAAACATAGAGCTTCGACTCGATGCTTTGAATCGTCGAACTACCCACTCCCCCTTGATGGAAAATTAAACTTCCCGCAACGCTCACCGAATCAACGCGCAAGGTAACACTGTTGAGTGTGCCCCAGGAGCTATTGAAAGTTAAAAATGAATGGTGACTAAAATCTTGATTAGGAACCAAAGACAAAGCGTTCGCACTTTGAGTGAGGGTCGCCGCCTGGGCTGACATCGGCAGCACCGCGACGAGACTAGCGATTAATAAAAAACGGGCAGACCAGTGTCTCATCGGGGTTTTGTATTTCCCTTATAATTTCATATAATAAATAAATTGCAGGATTTATTTTTAGGAATTTTCAAATTAGCCCGGGGAAATCTATAAATTTTCTGAAAATTATGTAAATGACGGCTCAGACCCGCGCCTATCGCATCCCGGCAGCCTAGGGAGTAACCAAACTACAAGGGAGTGGGCCCTCATTAGATCGACATTACTTTTTTTCATAACCCGTCAAAACAACCTCACGCGATATCGAGATAAACCCTCCTTATATTAGCTGATTTCAAATTAACTCATTTAAATCAAAGTGAGTGACATCATCGTTTATCTAATTTAATTATCCGTACCCCCGACTCCTATGAATAAAACATTCTGGATAATGATTCTTGGTCTAATTTTGTTCACCAAAGTAGAAGCTAAAACTACATCAGCCGCCGACGAAGGGGTAACTGTAGAAATGAGTTCAGCTAATTCCGTCGTCGCTGAAACACCCGCCCAACGCGACACTCGCATGGCTTGGTGGCGCGAAGCCAAGTTTGGTTTATTTATCCATTGGGGAGTTTATGCTGTACCCGCCGGTAAGTACGGTGAGGTTGATACCTACGGCGAGTGGATCATGTGGAACACCAAGATGTCGCCCACCGAATACCAAGGTTACGCTAAGAAATTTAATCCGGTTAAATACAACCCAGATCAATGGGCGAAAATTGCGAAAGATGCCGGGATGCGTTACATGGTTATCACTTCTAAACACCACGATGGCTTTGCACTTTTCCCCTCCAAAGCCAGTAAGTGGAATGTCGTTGATGCCACTGCTTACGGCAAAGATCTTTTGGGCCCACTGGTTAAAGCGGCCCACGATCAAGATCTGAAAATTGGTTTTTATTATTCCCACGCCCAAGATTGGGGTAATCGTGGCGGAGCGATTAAAGCATTTAAAGAGGGAGATGGTTGGGACGAGTCTCAAAAAGGAACCTTTGATTCTTATCTCGAAAAAACAGCGATGCCCCAGATACGCGAAATTCTGACCCAGTACCCTATCGATGTTCTCTGGTGGGATACGCCCATTCACATGTACAAGCCCAGGGCTGAACCGATTGCCAAATTAATCAAAGAAATCAGCCCTAATCTTATCAGTAATACCCGACTCGGCGGAGGATTTGGCGATTACCATATCGCGGAACAATTTGTACCCTCCACCGGCTTAAAGGGCGATTGGGAAACCTGCATGACACTCAATAAACATTGGGGCTACAATGCGGCGGATCAAAATTGGAAATCATCCTCCGAACTGATTCAGAAACTCATCGGTATCTGTGGCAAAGGCGGCAACTTCCTGCTCAACGTGGGACCCACCGCCGAAGGAGAAATTCCAGAGGAAAGCGTCAAGCGACTCAACGAAGTAGGTCAGTGGCTCAAAGTGAATGGAGAATCTATTTACGGAACCACCGCTGGACCTTTCACCTTCCTCTCCTGGGGTGCAGCGACTCGAAAAAATCAAACCGTTTACCTTCACGTCTTTAATTGGCCAGCGAACGGTGAGTTACGTTTACCACTCCACAGCAAAATTAAGAGTACGAAACTGCTCGTCGACCCCAGCAAGGAATTAAAGATCACCCAAGATGCCGCGGGCACCATTATTTATCTACCTAAACAAGCACCGGATAGCGTCGCTTCAGTCATCAAACTAGAAGTGGCTGAAGAGCCCGTCGTTGAACCCATCGCTTCGTTTAACAAAAAGCTGATTGCGACGAGCCAATCACCCAAAAATCCGATCACCGCAGCACAAGATGGTGACGCCACCCAATATTGGGAAGCTGGGGCAGAAGATAAAAATGCCTATTTAGAATATGATTTAGGTAAGCCCACCCTCATTCACGCGCTCGCCGTGGATGAACCCGATCGCTGGCCTCGCTATAAACAAGTGATCCGGGTCGAAATTGAGACCGGCCAAGGTTGGAGTCAGCTACTGACAGCCCCAACCAATGGGCACGGACAACTCTTCAGATTTCCAGAAATTAAGGTTCAAAAAATCCGACTCTACGTGAAACGTGAACTGGGACCAGCCGGCGTTGCGGAATGGCAAGTCTACTCACCCGAGTAAACTCGTACCCACACTTGAGATTTTTTCATAGTGCCGTATTGTTGCGGACACTATGAAATCTTTCTCCGTTAAAGCCTTTGGGACCACGGCAGGTAAAAATCCTTTAGCGCCTTTAAATATTAATCGACGTGAGGCAGGCCCCACCGATGTTGAAATGGAAATTTTATACTGCGGGGTATGTCATTCCGATATCCACCAAGCTCGCAGCGAATGGCCAGGCACTGTCTATCCCTGCGTTCCTGGACATGAAATCGTCGGGCGCGTCACCAAAATCGGATCAAGAGTTACTCAATTTAAAGTCGGTGATACGAGTGCCGTGGGTTGCATGGTCGATTCATGTCGCACCTGTAGTCACTGCCAAGCTGGACTCGAACAATACTGCGTCAACTACGCCACCTTCACTTATAACAGCCCAGATAAACATTTGGGCGGACATACTTTGGGCGGCTATTCATCGCACATTGTGGTCGACGAAGCCTTTGCTTTAAAAGTTCCTGCGGGACTTGATTTAGCAGCCACCGCTCCCCTGCTTTGCGCGGGCATTACCACTTATTCGCCGCTTAAACATTGGAAAGTGACGGCGGGTAAAAAAGTGGGCATTGTCGGTCTGGGTGGGCTGGGACACATGGGAGTTAAATTTGCCCGCGCCTTCGGTGCGCATGTCGTACTCTTTACCACTTCTGCCAATAAAGTAGCCGATGGATTACGTCTTGGGGCCCACGAAGTAGTTTTGTCCACGGATTCTGAAGCGATGGCTAAACACACCGGTAGTTTCGATTTCATTTTAGACTGTGTATCTGCACTCCATGACATCAATGCGTACATGAATTTGGTTAAACTTGATGGCACCTTGACGCTGGTGGGAGTGCCGGAAAAACCCTTAGCTGTTTCCGCTTTCAGTTTAATTCTCCCCCGCAAAAACCTGGCGGGATCATGTATTGGAGGCATCGCCGAAACTCAAGAGATGCTCAATTTCTGTGCCGAACATAAAATTGTTTCCGAGATTGAACTCATCCCCATTCAGAAAATTAACGAAGCCTGGGAACGCATGCTCACACAGGATGTAAAGTATCGATTCGTGATCGATATGGCCACGCTCAAGAATTAAAGAGACTTCAACTTTTTAAGTTCAGCTTCAGCTTTGGATACTTCCAATTCTTGCGCGGAAATAAGTTTCGCTACTTTTTCCTTATCCTTCAGGGCTTTTTCAATCGAAGATTCAATAGAGACAAATTGACCGCGGGCCAATTCGACATCTTGGTCATTCAGGGCACCCTCTTTTTGAAGATTTTGTATGTGTGTGATCCGATCTTGAGCGGGCTTCAGCAAATCGTTTCGTAGTTTAATATGTCCTTCGATGACGGTGCGAACTCGTATAAGTTTTTCATACTTAGTACGAGCCTCACTCAATTTAAATTCCAAGGTTTTTAATCGAGTCTGCTGATCTATATTTTCCTTATAAACAGTGGCCGGTTTAGTTTCAGCCACTGGCAAAATGGGCAGTGGCGAACCCGCCACTATTTCTTTTTTAATGATACTATCGGGTTTTGTTTTTTCCGAAAAACCAAAATAGCCAACGAGACCTAGGCATAATACAATTCCTACCACGATTAAGGACTTAAACTTAAGATTTAATAAACTCACAGAAACTACCTAGGTAATAGTTTAATTAAAGTCCAGCCTCGCATCTCCCCTTGTCCCCGTGTCACCTTGCCCACGTGCCCACTTGTCCCCTCAACTTGATAAAAGTGGCGGAGAGGATGAGATTGATTGCGCTTCGCTTCAGGGCTCTGCCCCAATTCTTCGCATTGTCTGTTCGCCCATAAAGGGCTCACCGAACGAGTTCTCGTCTCATCTTTCAGTATTTACCCGTGCCCACGTGTCAAAGTGCCCACGTGTTACCTAAACTTGATGAAAGTGGCGGAGAGGATGAGATTCGAACTCACGGTACCCTTTTGGGGTACACCCATTTAGCAAACGGGCGCTTTAGGCCACTCAGCCACCTCTCCAGGTCCGCCCAAATTTGAACGGACTTAATCAGTAAATTGGCCCGTGGATGAGGTCAAGTGACAACCCAGACAGTCCCGATTTTTATTTTTTAATTATAAATGAAACCTATCGCAACTTCTCGAAAATAAGGGGGTTTATTGATAGAATACCTACACATGAGAAACTTAATTTATCTCGCCGTGGTAATTGTAATCAACCCTTCAGATAGTTTAAGAGCCGACAAAGGGCCGAATGATTCGAGTCCCAGCGTAGGCGTTATGAAGCCAGCGATTCGACATCAGAACACCCACAAGCATAAGCCGATGCTTCCCAATCAAGTTAAGGGACAAATCGGCGACCCTCTTGCAGGATTAACGGCTGCACAACTCGCCGCATTTACGGAAGGTAAAGATGATTTCGAATCAACGGAAACAGTCGCCGGTGGACTCGGTCCTATTTTTAATCGCGACTCCTGTGTTGCCTGCCACTCCAGTCCTGTAACTGGCGGAAGTAGTTCGGTAAACGTCACCCGCTTTGCATTTATTTCCAATGGAACTTTCGACGGTCTAGAATCTTTAGGCGGCACCCTCCTGCAAGATCACGCCATTGATCCAGCGGTGGCTGAAACTATCCCACCTGAAGCTAATCACACTTCCTTCCGTAATTCGACTCCACTGTTTGGCTTAGGTCTCATCGAAGCCATTCCCGATAGAGCTATTTTAGATAATGCCCGACGCACTCCTGGTGATGGCGTTAAAGGTCGTGCCTCGATGGTGACCGATATTGTTTCTGGCAAAACGATGGTTGGAAAATTCGGATGGAAAGCACAACAAGCCACCATCTTAGCTTTTTCGGCAGACGCTTACCTTAATGAAATGGGTGTTACGAATCGCTTTTTTCCCTATGAAAATCCACCCAATGGTGACACGGCTAAATTAGCGCTGTTTGATACCATAGCCGATCCCGAAGACCAAGTGGATCCAGCCAGTGGCAAAAGCGATATCGATAAAGTGGCTGACTATATGACTCTCCTGGCACCACCTCCCAGCGGCCCTCTTCTTCCTAACGCTGCAGCTGGTAAAAACGTTTTCGTAAATCTCGGCTGCGCACTCTGCCACACTCCTTCGATGATGACTGATGCGAAAAGTCCCTACATCGCACTGCGCAACAAAGAAGTTAAACTCTACTCCGACCTACTCTTACACAACATGGGTAAATTAGGAGATGGCATCGTCCAAGGCGTAGCGAGCGGAGCCGAAATGCGCACCTCGCCACTCTGGGGACTCAAATATAGTGCACCCTACTTACACGATGGCACCGCCATGACTATCGAAGACGCGATCAAAGCTCACGATGGTGAAGCTAAAATCTCTCGCGACCGCTTTAATCGACTCAATAAAAATCAGAAACAACAACTGTTAGATTTCCTGAATTCGATTTAATGGGTAAGAGCGCGACTATGTCGCGCCCTCGCATCTCCCCCTTGCCAACTTGTCCCCGTGTCGCCTTGTCCCCTCGAATTAAATGAAATGCCTTTTGCATCTCCCCTTGTCACCGTGTCACCGTGCCCACTTGTCCCCTACTCTTACTATCTCGCGACATCACCGCGACCAATCACGCTGATGCCGTGAGTTTGTAAAACAGAGGCTGCTAAATCTTGAGCTTCGGTACGAAGAACTAGACCGTAGCGTCCGTTGGGGCGGAATAAAAATGGGTAGACGTAATAAATATTAATTTCAGCACCGAGTAAAAAACGCGTTACGTCTTTCAATTGTGACTCGGATTGTAATTCGATCGCAACAACGGGAACAGTTTCATAAGCAAAGCGGTGTTCAATTAAAACCTCTTCCGCTTTTTCCGGATAATCGACGATGATTCTGATGATGGTCGAATCAGTAGTGTCGACCAAACACAGCGCCATGATATGGATATCCGCCTTGCCGAATGACTCGACTAACTCATTGAGGCGACCTACTTTATTTTCAACGAAGACCGAAAATTGCCTTACGGATCCGTCATCAGGATGTTTCTCGGTCTTGGCTGTCATTGAGTCCTTATGACAGATTATCCCATTTCAGCCAGCACTTTCAGTTTGACGGAAATAAAAATCGAGATTGATGAAAGGTATGATTACATTTCTCGGCCTAGTCTTAGCACAGGCTAGCCCATTAGCACAGGCCAACCCACCCCCGGCCGAGCTGAAGATCGAACTCTACGAAACCAAACAGGAGGTAGTGGAATTACCTGAAACCATTGTCATTGAAAACCGCCGACCCTCTTTATTAGGCGAAGCCTCACCCTCAGTCTCAAAAATCAATCCACAAGAAAGCTCACTCTCGAATTTTGGCACTCTTTCCAGTATCCTCTCTGCCACCCCCGGCGTTTATGCGAGCGAACAAGCCGGCATAGGCTCATCCACTTCCGTATTTTTTCGGGGAACTAATTCTACTCATACTGCTTTCTTATTGGATGGGCGACGACTCTCGGAAGGATTTTCTGGAAATTATGAAATCTACCGTTTTCGCGCCTATGGACTTTCCTCGGTCGAAATTTTGCGCGGCCCTTCATCTTCACTCTACGGAGCTAATGCCTTAGGCGGAGTGATTGATTGCCGACTACCCAATCCTTTATCCGAACCCAGCAGTATTCGTTCAACTTTTGAAATCGGATCCTATGGTTATACGTCACTGGCCATCTCCGCCACTAATAATAATGCTCAAGGCAGTGAACCAGCCACCCAAGGCAATACGGTAACATTCACCACCTCGCAGAATGATGGATGGAGAGATAATAGCTCTCGCGACGCTTCAAATTTATTATTCAAATCGGTTTGGAAAATTTCGGATAAAATCAGTTTTGATGTTCTGGGCTCCGCTGACACCAGTCACGCGCGACTCTCCGGAGTCGACGTTGCCCCCACTCCCAACGATTGGCAAAATGATCACGGTTGGCTTCTATCTCCTGGGTTTTTCTTCCAAGACGATTCCACCCAAGCCGCTATTTTTTGGTCACACAACGAAACCTTCTCGGATAGTGACTATGCGGCAGTCTACTATAAATACCGCATCGAGCGTGATGAATTAACCGCCTATGTAGACCAAAAAATTAATGCTCAACTTAACTTAGGCCTCGGAGTAAGTTATGAAATTAATCGCTACGACCGAAGTGATAGTACACCCGGGGTTTGGCAGGACACGATGGAGTCAGTCGGTCTTTGGACGCGGGCGGATTGGAAAATCACTCCCACGGATCAACTCAAAATCACCCTCCGACAAGATAAATTTTCCGATTTTCAAAATCACTTCTCTTGGGATGTTCAATACCGACATCACATAACCAAAGAAATCAGTGCTCATGCCAAAATCGCTACGGCCTATCACACTCCCACCGCCAATGATTTAGGAGGCGGAACGGTAGGAAACGTTCCCTTACGACCCGAAACCAATGACGGCAAAGAAATCGGATTACGTTATGAAAATGGCAAAGACCTAAGTTGGACCTTGGTGGTTTTTGAAAATAATCTCACCGACCTCATTGCTTTCAGCTACGTTTCCCCCTGGCCTGCTTATAATATTAATAGGGCCCGCACTCGCGGTGTGGAATTCGGAGTACAGTCACAAGTCACGAGTACCCTAAAACTCTTTGGTAATGCCACGTTTTTGAAGACCAAAGATTTTTCCACGCAGGACAGTTTAATCCGCCGGCCCGATCTCATTTTCACCTTAGGTGCTGAAATAAATCCAGCGACTGCATGGACTTACGGTCTGTCGGTTAATCATATTGCTAATAGAATTGATTATGACCCTGTCAGCTATGCGGTCGTCAAATCCCCTAACGGAACTTATTGGCGCACCTGGCTGGTGTATCATTATAAAACTGGTCAGGAATTATCATTACATATTGAAAATCTGTTTAATGAAACAGCCCCACCTGCCAGCCTGGGCTTCCCCGCCCAACCCCGCTCGTTCTATCTCTCTTATTCGGTAAAATTTTAGTTCCCTTCCTTGCCAAGGCAGTGAACAGCAAACTAATATGACGCTCCTTAATTATGAGTCGGTACTACTTCGCCTACGGTTCAAATCTCGACAGCAGTCAAATGGAGCGTCGTTGCCCTGGACATCAGTATCGCTGTAAAGCATTTCTCCCGAAACATCATCTAGCTTTTACCCACCCAAGCGTCACTTGGGGAGGCGGATCGGCAGATATTATCGATGATGAACAGTCACCTGGCGTGTGGGGAGGCATCTATGAACTCACCGCAGACGACTGGGTGAGATTGTCCACCGCCGAGGGCCCAGGTTATCGCCGCACAACCATCACTGTCTGGGAAGCTGGCGTCGAAGACTGCCCCTTCGAATGCGATGCCTTTAAAGTGATTGATCCCACCGGACCACACCTTCCCGCCAAAGCCTATTTAGATACAATTATTAGAGGAGCACTTGCGCGAAGTCTACCCGCGGGCTGGACCACTTGGCTCAAGGGCTTATCCCATAAAGGTTAAGCGATAAAACAAGGCGGGGTTTAAAGATTTTATTCACTTTTAAGGGAACTTTCTCGACTGTTTTACAATCTCAGTATCCTTCAATCTACCCCTATTTTATGTCACCCCTCAATCGCCGTTCATTCATTAAGAGCACTGCCTTCGCTGCTACCGCAGTGGGATTGAGTGCTCGCAGTTTTGCTCAATCGACGGGTGCTAACAGCGAAATCCGTGTCGCTGTCGTTGGCTTTCGTAGTCGCGGCCTGGAACACATTAAAGAAATTAAAAAAGTTCCTGGCGTCCGCATTGTCGCATTATGCGATGTCGACTCAGACATCTTAGCCAAAGGCCTTTTAGAATGTCCTGGTGCGGTAGGTTACACCGATATTCGTAAGATGCTGGAAGATAAAAATATCGATGCCGTCTCCAACGCTACGCCGAATCATCAACACGCCATTCAAGGTATCTGGACACTGCAAGCTGGCAAACACCTCTACATGGAAAAACCTCTTTCCCATAATATTTTTGAAGGTCAGCAACTCGTAGCAGCAGGAAACTATTTTAATAAATTAGTCATTCAGGCAGGTACCCAGAGCCGATCAGGGGCTGGCATTCGTGCGGCAGTCAAAGATGTTCACGCAGGCGTGTATGGAAAAGTAAAAGTGGCCCGTGCACTCTGTTACAAGCGTCGTAAATCCATCGGGCCCGCTAAAAAGAACCAATTACCCAGCAATATTGATTATGATTTATGGAACGGACCAGCCGACATTCAAGAATCCATTCGCGGAAATCAAACCGACCCCGTTAACGAAACAAAAAGCATGGGGTCAGTTCACTATGACTGGCATTGGTTCTGGAATTACGGTGGCGGCGATATGTGCAATCAAGCCATCCACGAAATCGATATCGCGCGCTGGTTCCTCAACACCCATGAAGTCGCTCCAGAAGTGATGTCCATCGGTGGCCGCTTATCCTACAGTGACTGTGGCGAAACACCGAATAGCTTCCTCGCTATTTATAATTATGCAGCAGCACCTTTAATTGCAGAAGTCCGCGGCCTCACCTCGGACGGCACCATGGAAGGTCCTATGGATAAAATTCATAAATTAAGCAAAGCGACTATCGGTATCGTCATTGAATGCGAAAACGCGACCATCATCGTTCCCGACTACCACTCCGCCAAAGCTTATGATGCTTCAGGTGCCGTGATTAAATCCTACGGAAAAGAAGCCAGCCAAGTAGATATGTCAGGCGGTGCGTCCGGTCACCATGCTAACTGGATTGAATGTATTCGTGCAGGTTCCAATTCCGACATCCATGCGCCCTTACACGAGTGCCATATTTCGACGAACTTGGTTCACGCGGCGAATATTTCGTATCGTCTCGGTGCGAAGAAAAATAGCGGCGAAATCACCGACGCGATTAAATCAAGTTCGGGTCTTTCCGAAGCCTACAATCGCATGAAAGATCACCTCGGTGTTAATGGGATTAAACTTGATCAAGCCAGCTTAACCCTAGGCACTCCACTCTCGCAAGATCCCAAAACAGAACTCTTCACAGGTGCGAATTCCGAAGCCGCCAACCGCGACCTCGTAGCGAAACGTGAAGGCCGTGCCGGATTCAAAATTCCTACTAAATTCTAAATATGAAAAAATATTTATTAGCCGCACTCATCCCGCTCATTGGTTTTGCTGGGGATAACGAGTTAGCCGACACCGAAAAAGCCGAAGGGTGGAAATTATTGTTCAACGGAAAAACCACCGAAGGTTGGCGCTCTGCTAAGGGACCGGACTTTCCTAAAGCAGGCTGGTCCATTGTCGATGGTCAGTTTCACACTGAATCCACGGGCGGAAAAGAATCGGCCGCCGCCGGCGATATTATCACGAACGATAAATTCTCGAAATTTGAAGTCAGCGTAGATTTTAAGTTAACCAAGGGTGCTAACAGCGGATTAAAATATTTCGTCCAACCCAACCTCAACCAAGGCGCGGGCTCAGCCTTCGGTTTAGAATTCCAGATGCTCGATGACGAAATTCACCCAGATGCTAAACTAGGTCGTGACGGAAATCGCACCATTAGCTCGCTCTATGATATCATCACCGCCAGCAAAGATAAAAAGCCTAACCCCATCGAACAGTGGAATACTGCACTGGTTAAGACTGATGGAAAGAAAACCGAACATTGGTTAAATGGTACACTCGTCGTTTCTTATGATCGGACGACTGATGAATTCAAGGCCCTCGTCGCTAAGAGCAAATACGCTGATAAAAAATACGGCGGAAACTTTGGCCAATGGGAGTCTGGCCACATTCTTCTCCAAGAACACGGTGACGAAGTTTGGTTTAAAAATGTTAAAATCAAAGATCTAAGCTCGAAGTAATTTAAGCCTAAATCGCACAAAATGCCCAATTTTATTGGGCATTTTTTATGTCCAAATCCCTCACTACCCTCGCTCGACTTTTAAGCCCAAACTCTTATTAAGTATTCCATGTCCAAAAAACTTTCGCCGACTGGCTATCCTGAATTCCTCAAAGATTTACTCGATGCCAAATCTCCTACGGGTTATGAATTCGCTGCCCAAGCGGTGATCGATCGCTACGTTAAAGACTCGGCCGATAATTATCATAAAGATACCCTGGGTAATCGTATTGCTGAACTGAAAGGAAAAGGTGGGCCGACCTTAATGTTTGCAGGTCACATCGACGAAATTGGTCTCATCATTTCACACATCGATGATAAAGGTTTTCTCTACTTCGAATTTTTAGGTGGTCACGACCACGTCATCCCTTCGGGTCGTCGCGTTCACATTCTCACTCGTAATGGCGCCGTGCTTGGCGTCACTGGAAAACGGGCTGTTCACCTGCTCTCGCCCGAAGATCGCAAACGCGTTCCTGATCGTCACGATATGTGGATTGATATCGGAGTGAACAATCGCACCGACGCTTTAAACATCGTGCGCATCGGCGATCCCGCAATCTATGTCGACGGTCCAGAAATTCTTCGTGGCTCCCTCGGCGTCGCTCGTGCTTTCGACGATAAAGCCGGGGCCTACGTCTGTATGGAAGCTTTCCGTCGTCTCGCAAAACAAAAAGACCTCGTCGCTCGCGTCGTCTCCGTCGCAACAACCCAAGAAGAAATCGGCACACGTGGCGCACAAGTCGCGGCCCAAGGAATCAATCCACAAGTTTCTATCACCGTAGATGTCGGTCATGCGACCGATCATCCTGACGCCGATAATCGCAAGTTCGGTAAGTTCACTTTATCGGGCGGACCCATCATCAGTCGCGGTCCTAATATTAATCCACTCGTCTTCGACCAAATGGTAGCCGCTGCCGAATCACTCAGCATCCCCTATCAAGTAGCTGCTGAATCTCGACCGACCGGAACCGATGCCCGCGCCATCCAAATGGCCAATGGTGGCGTGGCCTGCGGATTGGTGTCCATTCCTCTACGTTATATGCACACCCCTGGCGAAGTCGTCGACCTCGCCGTCGTTGAACAGTGCGTCCAGCTTCTAGTTGAATTCGCCTGCCAAGTGAAGAAAAACCAAAATTACACTTGGTAATAAATGCGTGGTGCTATTTGCACCTTTTAGTGCATCCCTCACTCTAACGCTATGCCTACCCTCGTCTGGTTTAGACAAGATTTACGTCTAGCTGATAACCCAGCCCTGCAGGCAGCCATAACTGCAGGAGATTCCGTCATTCCTGTTTATATCCACGATATTAAATCCGAGGGTGAATGGAGTCCCGGTGGAGCGGCGCAATGGTGGCTACATCACGCCCTGCTCGATCTTACCGATCAACTAAACAAAGCCGGCAGTCCTTTAATCATTCGCCAAGGCGAGAGTTTAAAAGAATTAGAAAAATTAATTAAAGAAACGGGAGCAACGAGTATCGTTTGGAATCGTCGCTACGAACCTTTGATCGTGAAACGCGATACTGAAATCAAGACTCAGTTAAGAAATAAAGGACTCAAAGCGGAATCCTACAATGGCAGTTTATTACACGAACCTCAGAAAATTAAAAATCTCTCAGGTAATCCTTTTCAGGTCTTCACGCCATTTTGGAAAAATTGCTTAGCTAATTTACAGTTTGGTACACCCACGAAAGCACCTAAAAAAATTCAGGGTCTAAGTGAGCCTGTATCCAGTGTATCGATTGATAGTTTAAAACTTTTACCTAAGATTAAATGGGATCAGCAATTCTCCAAAGAATGGAATCCCACACGAGCGGGGGCAGAAAGTCGTCTCGCCGAATTCAAAAAAGCACCCGTTAAAGATTATAATGAGACTCGCGATATTCCCAATGTCGACGGCACTTCTCGACTTTCCCCCTATTTACACTTTGGACAGATTTCTCCGCTCGAAATTTATACCGCGATTAAAGAAACTGCTTTTGCCGAAACCAAGAGTGGCCAGCGTTACATCGCTGAAATTGGCTGGCGCGAATTTGGTTACCATCTCCTCCACCATTTCAACCACACTCCTGAAAAAGCCTTACGCAAAGAGTATGATGATTTTCCCTGGCAGTCTGATCCCAAACTTCTTCGTGCCTGGCAAAAGGGTAAAACCGGATTTCCGATTGTGGATGCGGGGATGCGACAACTTTTGCTGACGGGCTGGCAGCATAATCGCGTCAGAATGGTTGCTGCCTCTGTGTTAGTGAAACATCTACTCCAACCCTGGCAGGATGGGGCGAAATGGTTCTGGGATACCTTAGTAGACGCTGATTTGGCCTCCAATACCCTCGGCTGGCAGTGGGCGGGTGGCTGTGGTGCCGATGCCGCGCCATACTTCCGGGTTTTCAATCCCGTCCTTCAAGGCGAAAAATTTGATCCAAACGGAGACTATGTTCGAAAATACGTTCCTGAATTAGCTAAGATGCCCGCCGAATGGATTCACAAGCCCTGGGAAGCACCCACTGAAGTTTTAGCCAAAGCAGGCGTCGTTCTCGGGAAGAATTACCCCCTGCCCGCTATCGGACTGACGGAAGGTCGCGACAGAGCCTTAGCAGCGTTTAAGAAACTCCGAAGTTAACTAAAATAGTCTACGCCGCCTTCAAAGAGCGGCTGATATTTATTACCAGGAATATTCTTACCCACATCGCGTCCATGACGCTCGCTGTGACCCATCTTACCTAAAACACGTCCACACGGACTAGTAATCCCCTCAACGGCATGAATGGATCCGTTGGGATTGAAATCAATTTTATGTGAAGGCTGACCCGCAGTATCACAATATTGGAAAGCAATTTGTCCGTGGCGGGCCAATTCATCAATCATTCCCGGCGAAGCGACAAACCTACCCTCTCCATGGGAAAAGGGAATGGTGTGTTGTTGTCCGACCGACATCTTCGAGAGCCAAGGCGATTTCACGGAAGCTACACGAGTATAACCGTAGCGTGAAATGTGTCGGCCGATGTAATTGTAAAATAAAGTCGGAGCGTGGTGATCGACGTCGCGAATTTCACCATAGGGAACTAAACCCGTTTTAATCAGAGCTTGGAATCCATTACAAATACCGAGAATTAGGCCGTCTCTCGATTTTAATAAATCCATCGTCGCATCACGCACCACGGGCGACTTAAGCACTGCTGCAATAAATTTACCTGAGCCGTCGGGTTCATCTCCAGCCGAGAATCCCCCGGGAAGCATAAGTATTTGAGATCGTTTAATCGCCTCAGCCAAAGCTTGAAGGGATTCAGTTAAAACTTGGGCATTCCCATTTCGTAATACTAATATTTCTGATTCAGCTCCAGCTTGGTTGAATGCCTTCGCTGAGTCATACTCACAATTACTTCCAGGAAAAACAGCGATGACTGCACGTGGACGAGCTACTCTGGTTTTGGGCTTATGATTCAGGCGTGTATTAAAATCAAACGTGAGTGGCTCACCTGCTGGCTCGTTAGCTTTAGTCGGGAAAATAGATTCTAAAACGCCTTCGTTGATTTTTAATAGTTCATCGATGGTGATACTTACACCTGGCCAGGAAATAACCGAGACCGCCTGCGTCTTTCCTAAATTGCGATAAGACAATTCACCCAGATCAACCGTTGATTCTACCTCTAAAATAATGGATCCATAGTTGGGCACTAAGAAATCAGCCGAAGGAACGGCCGGCAGAGCCACGCCTACTCGATTGCCAAAGGACATCCGCGCCAGCGTGTGACCGACGCCTCCACCTCTTACCGCAGAGGCAGATAAAACCCTGCCCTGCTTCATCAAACTATGCACAGCAGCCCATTGTTTTTTAGCTAGTTTTAAATCGGGCAATAAAGATTCGGTTCGGGGTACATCCACGAGCAGAATGACGGAATTCGATTTTTTAAATTCTGCAGAAATCACTTCGCCGGACTTCGCAGGCACAATCGCAAATGAAACGAGCGTCGGAGGAACATCGAGATCCTTGAACGAACCCGACATACTATCCTTACCGCCAATGGCTGCTGTACCAAATTCTAACTGAGCGTCCAGTGCACCCAACAATGCAACCAAGGGCTTACCCCAGCGTTTAGAATCATTACCTAATTTTTCAAAATACTCTTGAAAAGTTAAACGTGCGCGGAGCGGATTTCCACCAGCGGCGGTGATGCGTGCGAGTGATTCAACCACCGCACACACGGCGCCATGTCCGGGCGACCACTGAGCGACCTCGGGATTAAATCCATAAGCCATAATCGTACAAACATCGGTTTCACCATTTAAAACAGGCAGTTTGGCGACCATCGCATCTTGCGGCGTGGTCTGGGTGAGTCCACCAAACGGATGGAGAACGGTGTTCGCTCCAATCGATGAATCAAAGCGTTCACCCATGCCACGTTGCGCGGCAAGAGTGAGACTCGACAATGCTGTTTTAAATTCGTCAGCACTGAGTGGTTTTGAGCTAAATAAAAAGGGATGATTATGAGCGTCAGGAGCGACGACCGAAGCCATGGCCGACTGGCTGACTCCATTAGTGTCTAAGAAATCTCGGGTGATATCGACAATCCGCTGTCCGCGCCATTCCATGATGAGCCGTCCAGTATCCGTAACATCAGCCACTAAAACCGCTTCGAGATTTTCGCGCTGTGCTGCAGAAATAAATTGAGCGACGTCTTTAGGATCCAAAACCACGGCCATGCGTTCTTGTGATTCAGATAACGCGATTTCAGTTCCATCTAAACCATCATACTTTAAAGGAACGCGATCGAGGTGAATATGCAGCGAGGGAGCCAGTTCACCAATGGCAACCGAAACACCACCCGCACCGAAATCGTTACAGCGTTTAATGAGTTTACTGACTGTGGCATCGCGGAAAAGACGTTGGAGTTTTCGTTCGGTGGGAGCATCGCCCTTTTGAACCTCGGCAGAATTTTGTAACGCAGTTTCTGTATGTTCTTTCGATGAACCCGTGGCACCACCGACACCATCGCGACCTGTTCTACCGCCAACTAATACAATCACATCACCAGGCGAAGGAACCTCGCGACGCACACACTCACGCGGGCCAGCAGCGACGACTGCACCGATTTCCATTCTCTTGGCGACATATCCTGGATGGTAATGCTCTGAAACTAAACCCGTCGCTAAACCGATTTGATTTCCATAAGATGAATATCCGGCAGCAGCTCCGCGAGTAATTTTGCTTTGAGGAAGTTTTCCCGGAAGCGTTTGGTCGTAAGGCGTTAACGGATTGCCTGCGCCCGTGACTCGCATGGCTTGATAAACATAAGAGCGACCCGAAAGCGGATCGCGAATGGCACCGCCTAAACAGGTGGCGGCACCCCCAAAAGGCTCAATTTCTGTGGGGTGATTGTGTGTTTCGTTTTTAAACATCACCAACCACTCTTCCATTTTTCCGTCGATTTCGACCGGCACCACAATCGACGCTGCATTCACTTCTTCCGACTCTTCCTGGTCATCCAATAAACCGCGACGTTTCAATTCACGTGCACCGATAGTCGCAATATCCATCAAGCAAATCGCTTTGCCTTGGCGATTAAGACCCAGACGCACTTGTTTATATTTTTCCCACGCTAAGCGAAAAGGTTCGAGTAATGGCGTCGGTGCAAATTCAACCGCCGTCAATTCAGCCAGAAAGGTGGTGTGGCGACAGTGATCCGACCAATAAGTATCGAGTAATTTTAACTCGGTTAAGGAAGGTTCACGTTTGGCTTCCTTCTTAAAATAATTTTGGCAAAAAAGAATATCTGCATCCGACATCGCCAGCCCAAGTTCTTTACGAAGCGCCGTGAGATCTTGTACCGATTTAATTAAGAAATTTTTAATTGCCGGAACAGCGGATGGCTCAGGGGCGACACGGCGAATCGTTACAGGTTTGGCTAAATCAGCTTCTCGGGAGTCGACCGGATTAATTAAGTATTTTTTCAGTTTAACAATCTCTTCGGTCGTTAATTTACCTTTAGCTAAATAAATACGAGCCGCCGCAACGGTCGGGCGTTCCCCACCGCCGACAATTTGTAAACACTGAGCGGCGGAGTCGGATCGTTGGTCAAATTGACCAGGTAAATATTCGATGCCGAAAATGATTTCATCGGCTGATGAGGGAAAGTTTTCTAAATAAACATCGTCGACCGGAGGTTCAGCAAAAACGGTCGGTATGGCTTTTTGGATAGAAGCTTCACTCGCCCCTTCGATATCATAGCGTTGTAAAATACGGATAGACTCCAAATTTTGGAGGCGAAGAGAATCATGTAGATCATGCAGAAGCGCATCGGGCTCCGACCTAAACGCGGGTTTCTTTTCTACATAAAGTCGATTCATGTCTGCCTCATACTTTGTTGGAAAAGGGGTCGGTTGCACGATACAAAACTCAATAATTTTTATTCCCATTATTTATGGGCATAAAAGAGGGGCGAACCTTTCGATTCGCCCCTCTTTATCGGATTATGCCAACTGACTATTTCTTGGCTGCACGTTTTTCCTCAATCGCCGCTTGGGCGGCGGCAAGGCGAGCAACCGGTACGCGGTAAGGCGAACAAGAAACGTAAGACAAGCCAACGCGGTGACAGAACTTAACGGAATCAGGCTCACCACCGTGTTCACCGCAGATACCGAGTTTGATATCAGGACGGGTTTGACGGCCCTTCTCGATGGCAATCTTCACTAATTGACCAACGCCAGTCTGATCGAGGCTCGCGAACGGATTCTTTTTGAAGATTTCGTTTTCGGTGTAAGCACCGAGGAAGTTACCCATGTCATCACGCGACACACCCAAGGTGGTCTGGGTGAGGTCATTAGTACCGAAGCTGAAGAATTCAGCAGTGTGTGCAATTTCATCGGCAGTTAAAGCACCACGAGGAACCTCAATCATGGTACCAACAGAATAAGCAATCTTCACTTTCTTCTCCGCTTGGACTTCGGCGGCGACGCGATGGATAACTTCGACCTGTAAGTCTAATTCGCGTTTATAGCCAACGAGGGGCACCATGACTTCGGGTTTAACTTTGATACCCTTCTTCATTACGAAGGCAGCGGCTTCAAAAATAGCACGGGCCTGCGTTTCGGTGATTTCAGGATAAGCGATACCTAAGCGGCAGCCGCGGTGACCAAGCATCGGATTGAATTCGTGTAAGGCGTGAACGCGTGCGATGACTTTTTCCTTAGAAATTCCTAACTTCTTCGCCAGTAAAGCCTGGGCTTTATCATCATGAGGAACGAATTCGTGTAAGGGTGGATCGAGCAAACGAATCGTCGCAGGCAGACCGTTGAGTGCTTTAAAGATACCGATAAAATCTTCGCGTTGATAAGGAAGAATCTTGGCGAGAGCTTTACGACGACCTTCAAGTGAATCGGCCAGAATCATTTCGCGGACGGCATCGATACGGTTTCCTTCGAAGAACATGTGTTCGGTTCGGGTTAAACCGATACCTTGTGCACCGAAAGCGACCGCTTGTTTGGTCTGCTCTGGATTATCAGCATTCGTACGAACCTGCAGGCGTGTAGCCTGGGCACACCACTTCATTAACTGCACATAATTTTTATATTTCTCAGTCTTCTGAGCATTTTTATCGTTGTTAATAACTCCCGCGACGATCTCAGAAGGCGCGGTCTTGATTTGTCCGGCGTAAACAGTTCCCGCTGTACCATCGATGGATAAATAATCTCCTTCTTTAAACTTATGACCGGCAATGGTCGCGATTTTTTTATCGTAATCGATATGCACCGCAGCGGCACCACAGACGCAGACTTTACCCATTTGACGGGCCACGAGTGCGGCGTGCGATGATACGCCACCACGCGCGGTGAGAATACCTTCCGCGGCGATCATCCCACGAAGATCTTCCGGGGAAGTTTCGACGCGTACTAATAAAACTTTTTCGCCTTTATCCGCAGCAACAACCGCACGTTCAGCATTGAAATAAATACGTCCGGTAGCAGCACCGGGTCCCGCAGGTAAACCTGTGGCGATAGCTTTAGCTTTCTTAACTTCATTAACATCAAAAATTGGAGCTAATAATTGTTCTAATTGATCAGCAGGATTACGCAGAATGGCGGTTTCCCAGTCGATGAGTTTGGACTTCACCATGTCGGCAGCAAACTTGAGAGCGGCCGCCGCAGTGCGCTTACCATTACGAGTCTGCAACATGTAGAGTTTACCTTCTTGAACCGTGAACTCGATATCTTGAACGTCTTTAAAGTGCTTCTCGAGAATTTGACGAACCTTCAATAATTGTTCGTAGCTCTTAGGCATGACGTTCTTTAATTTGATGACGGGCTCGGGCGTGCGGACACCAGCAACGACGTCTTCACCTTGGGCGTTCACTAAAAACTCTCCGTAAAACTCATCGACGCCATTAGCAGGATTACGCGTGAAAGCTACGCCTGAACCGGAATGTTCGCCGGTGTTACCAAACACCATGGCTTGAACGTTAACGGCGGTACCCCACTCGGCAGGGATATTGTATTTACGGCGATAAACGATCGCGCGGTCGTTCATCCAAGAACTGAAAACCGCACCTGCGGCACCGCGGAGTTGTTCCCAGGGATCATGAGGGAAAACACGACCAGTGCGTTCTTTAACTAAAGCTTTAAAGCGCTTCACCAACTCTTGTTGGTCGGCGGCGGTCAGTTTGGAGTCTTCGATATCTGCGTCGTATTTTTTGTGTTTAAATTCTTCGATGACGGTTTCAAACGGCTCGTGATCTTCGCCTTCGCGTTTTTGTACGCCGAGCACAACGTCACCATACATTTGAATAAACCGACGGTAACAATCCCAAGCGAAGCGGGCATTGTTCGTAGCTTTCTCAAGTGCGATGACTGATTGATCATTCAGACCAAGATTTAAAATGGTGTCCATCATGCCGGGCATGGAATCGCGAGCACCTGAGCGAACCGCCAGTAAGAGAGGCATTCCTTGGGTAGCACCAAATTTTGTGCCCATAATAGTTTCCATATTTTTAACACCCGCTGCCATCTGCGCTTGGAGGGTGGAGGGATAGGTACGCTTGTTTGCGTAGTAGTGAGTGCAAACTTCGGTGGTGATAGTAAAACCTGGAGGAACGGGCAGACCAATGCGGGTCATCTCTGCAAGGTTGGCACCTTTGCCACCAAGGAGCGCTTTCATCGAACCATCGCCATCGGCTTTGCCACCTCCCCAAGTGTAAACTACTTTTGTCGATTTAGTAGTCGGTGAATGATTACTTTTTTTATTTTTAGCCATGGGGATGTTGGGTGTATGAGAAAATGATTAATCCAACGGCTAACCGATGAATCTTGGGGGAACTAAAAGAAGAAGAAAGCACTCGAAGGTGTCAACGGATTTGGGGGCTCAAAAAACCTTCATCTTCGGTCATAACACCAAAAAATGACGGGGGCATTAGAAAATCTTAATGCTCCATTCAAGAGTTCTAAAGGCAGGCTAAACCTTAAATAATCTTAAAAGACCTTAGGACAAGTATGACAACAATTCCGACCAAAGTTAATGCTATTAAAATTTGTGGGATTTTGGCGGAAGGCTTTTTCTTGTAGTTGATTTGATTCTCGTAGGTCCTCAGTCCCAGCGGGGTGACACTAAGAATAGTAACCTCGGGGTAGGATTGATCAGGAACATCTTTAACCGTTGCACTGATTAAACCTAATTTTAACAAAACGAGATAAGCCATACTTTTTCTAGCGCTACTAAAAGTATCAAAATTATTGCACTCACGGCCCACGACTAAACGTTCCAAAGCGGACTGAGCATCGGAGGTGATGTAGCGACGTTGGGATGAACTTTTGCTATCGGGGCTCAATTTTGTATGCTTTTACCTTTCTAAATTGCAAATAATACAAATAGCAATTAACAATTAAAACTTAATGCGGTGGCTGGCTAAAAATGTCTAAAAATGAAATACGATAATCAAAGTCACAGCCCAAATAATACGTTAGCTTCGGCACTCACTATTGCCGGTTCCGATAGCGGAGCGGGAGCGGGCATACAGGTCGATTTGCTGACATTTGCGGCCAATGGAGTCTACGGAACCACCGCCATCACTTGTTTAACCGCTCAAAATCCAACAGGAGTCAGCGGAATTCAATCTACGCCAGCAGACTTTGTCATCGAGCAATGCCAACAAGTGATCCGCCATTTTCAGCCGCGCGCCCTTAAAACAGGGATGTTGCTGAATACAGAAATTGTCGAAGCGGTCGCGCAATTAATTCGTTCAACAAAAATTCCTAGTGTTATCGACCCCGTCATGGTCGCCTCAAGTGGTGCCTGTCTTTTATCTCCCGATGCCGTTGAAGCAGTCAAAAAAAGCCTCATTCCATTAGCCTCTTTAGTTACTCCTAATCTCGATGAAGCCTCAATTTTATTGGGTAAGAATGCGATCGGCGGGAGTAACTGCGAAGCAGAAGCCCGCGAACTAGCTCAACTTTATCGCGTACCTTTTTTACTCAAAGGCGGTCATGCGCAAGGCGATGAATTAATCGACGTACTCGCTTGGCCCGATGGAAAAACTTTTGTGCTGAAGGCGAAGCGCATCAAAGAAATTGATACTCATGGAAGTGGCTGCACTTTATCGGCAGCTATCACGGCGCACCTCGCGCTTGGAAAAGATTTACAATCAGCCGTCGTGGCGGGACATGCCTACCTGCAAGCTGGTATGACCTCCCCTATTTCAGTCGCCGGTTTAAAGCACATTAAACACTAGATTATAGGCAAAAAACGGGGTCAAATTTCGACCTAATTGCTCTAAATCGGATGTTTTTAACCCTCCTAGGTTATTCACACTTGCCCCTTCGCCTTGCACACCTTTTCTAACCCATTCCCTAGGGTAAACATCCCGCTAATCGACCATGACAAAAAAGAACGCTGCGAAGCAATCGACCTCTAAAACAAAATCCACCTCTTCCGCCAAAACTGGCGTGAAAATGCGCGGTTGTGATGTCATGGTCCGTTGCCTCGAGAACCTCGGCGTCGACACCATCTTCGCTTATCCAGGCGGTGCTTCGATGGAACTTCACCAGGGTCTCACCCGTTCCAAAAAAATTCGTACCATTCTTCCTCGTCACGAACAAGGTGGAGCGTTTATGGCTCACGGATACTCTCGCGCTACAGGAAAACCTGGTGTGTGTATGGCGACCTCTGGTCCAGGTGCTACCAATTTAGTTACCGCGATTGCCGATGCGCACATGGATAGCATTCCTCTCATTTGCATCACTGGACAAGTTTACCAACAATTCATCGGACGAGCCGCTTTCCAAGAAACTGATTTCTATGGAATGACTCTTCCCATCGTAAAGCACTCCTTCCTCGTATTAAATTACGAGGAGTTGCCGATGATCATGTACAAGGCTTTTAAAATTGCGACCACCGGTCGCCCAGGCCCCGTCGTTATCGACATTCCTAAAGACGTACAACAAGTAGAGTTTGTGCCCGTATTTCCTAAGTCAATCGACGATGTATCGATTCCTGGTTTAGCCGTTCCGCCTAAGCCTGGTGACGCCCAATTCGAAACGATTATTCGCTTAATCGAAAAAGCCAAACAGCCAGTTCTTTATATCGGTGGCGGTGTTCTTTCGGGCGACGCCCACAAAGAGTTAATGGAATTCGCTGAAGCGACTAATATTCCTGTAGCTTCTACGCTCATGGGCTTGGGTTCTTTCCCAGCCAATCACCCACAATCACTCTACTGGTACGGCATGCACGGTACCGTTGCGGGTAACTGGGCCGTTTGTAAGAGCGACTTACTTATCGTACTCGGTGCGCGCTTTGACGATCGCATCACGGGGGCGATTGAAAAATTTGCGCCCGACGCAACGATTGTCCACATCGACATCGATCGCTCCGAACACCATAAAAATAAATTCGCAGATTATCCAATTCACTCCGATGTGAAGCACGCGCTCAAACGTCTCGCGGCACTGACCAAAAAGAATTTCAAAAAGCCTGATCTCAAAAAGTGGTACACCACTATCAATGGCTGGAAAAAGGAACACCCCTTCCCTTTCACTTACGATCGCAAGGGCTCAAAGCATATCTTGCCTCAAGAAGCCGTGGAAGCCCTCTACGAGGAGACCAAAGGCGAAGCGATTATCTCAACGGGCGTGGGCCAACACCAAATGTGGGCCCCCCAATACTACCAATTCAATAAACCACGCACTTTCATCAGCTCATTAGGTGCTGGAACGATGGGCTTCGGCCTTCCCGCGGCCATCGGAGCTAAAGTAGCTTGCCCCAAAAAGCAGGTAATTGATATCGATGGCGACGGCTCATTCTTGATGAATATTCAGGAGTTGGCGTGTATGAAAATTGAAAAGATTAACGCCAAAATTCTCATCCTTAATAACCAACACTTGGGCATGGTGGTACAGTGGGAAGATCGCTTCTACGCCGGCGTTCGCGGACATACCATCTTAGGTGATGCTTCCAATATCGGTAGCCCCGACAATCCAAGCGGACTCTATCCTGACTTCGTTAAGATTGCCAACGGCTTCGGCATTAAAGCACGCCAGGTAATGAAGCGCGAAGAACTCCGCGAGGCGATTCGTGAAATGCTTGATCACGATGGTCCTTACTTACTCGATGTCGTTGTTCCTTACACCGAACACGTGTTGCCGTTTATTCCTCAAAAGAAATCGGCCATGGAAATTCTCACGAAGTAATTAGACTTCTCTTCGAAATAAAAAAGGTGCGGACTCCGCACCTTTTTTTATGGGTTAATTATTAGGCGTGCTCCGATAACCAACGTTCAGCCTCAATCGCGGCCCGACATCCCATACCCGCCGCGGTGATGGCCTGGCGATAAACGTGATCCGAACAATCACCCGCCACGAAAACACCAGGGACTTGAGTATTTACGGTATTGGCTTCAGCGATAAGGTAACCGTTACCATCAACCTTTAAGGCGGGAGTAAAGGGTTGAGAATTAGGAATGTGTCCAATGGCAATAAACACACATTTACAGGGTATTTCACGAGTTTTTCCGTCCGCCTCTTTCACTTTAATCGTGTGCACTTTACCATCCGCACCCCCTAAAATTTCAAGCGGTGTGCAATTGAGGGCGAGTTCAATTTTTTCGTGAGACTTCACGCGCTGTACCATGATTTCAGAAGCACGGAATTTATCACGACGATGAACTAAAATTACTTTGGAGGCAAAACGGGTTAAGAATAAAGCTTCTTCACAAGCAGTGTCACCACCACCCACCACGACGACCGGAACATTGCGATAAAATGCACCATCACACGTCGCACAGGTGGTCACTCCATTGCCGCCGTAGTATTCCATCTCACCAGGAATGCCCATGAGTCGAGGCGAGGCTCCCGTGGCGATAATGACCGCCTTGGCTTCGTAGGTAGCTTCTCCGCCCACGAGTTTTTTAGTGGCTCCAGAAAAATCTACCTTCTCGATGCGATCCCAAGCAAAACGTGCACCGAAGCGTTCCGCCTGAGCTTTCATATTAGTAATTAATTCATTACCATCCACCCCGTGTACAAAACCTGGAAAATTTTCGACCTCGGAAGTCGTGGTCAATTGACCACCCGGCTGACCGCCCTCGAGAACCAGTGGACTTAACCCTGCACGAGCAGCGTAAATCGCGGCGGTTAAACCCGCACATCCTGTTCCTAAAATTAAAACGTTTTCAGCCATAAACAATTTTGAATTTTGAGTGGATTAAGATAACGGCAAGACAGAAAATCGGCCTTCACGAGTTTGGGTCGAACATCGATACCGTAAAATTATTTTTTGAGCGACTCCGCCCATTGTCTGGGTGTTTTTGCGATCCAACCTTCTTTGCTCAGAAAATCAGCAATTTTAACAAAATCCTTGTAGGATTGGTCATCCCACTGGCCGACGTGACCCTGTAAAACCAAAGGACTCGGCGGTGTCTTGGCTTTATAGGCATCCGCGAATTTATCGTAACTCACCTTCCCCGTGGCGACCTCCATATTGATTGAACGTCCGAAAACGATCCGCTTCTTATCTTTCGGTCCGAAAAACCAATTCGTCAGATTTGGACAAACATCCATCGCCGTGGCCGTATTTTCATCATTCTGATTATACGGTGCCCCGAAAGTATTAAACGTCAGTTGGGTATTTTTATTAAAAATATCACAAGCATCTTTGAAATGCTTTTGCTGGGTTACTAAATCCGACCCATTAAATTCGGAACCATCGGTGCCATCAGGTTTTTTAATTTTCTTGTGATCCCAGGCGTGTAACCAAAATTCGACACACCCTCCATTCTCAATGGCATTCTTCTTTATCCACGCAACATCATCAATATTCGGATTGACCAATGAATCACAGATCAAGCCCATCGAAATAACGGTTTTATTTTTTACAGCCCAATCGCTCACTTTTTTAAATCCTGGCAGTAATCGAACTTTTTCTCCCGCTCGCACATCATCAAATTTCCAAATAACCACCTTGGGACTTTCCGCTGCGCTCACTGCTCCGCCAGCGAACAGGGCGAAAACAGTTAATGACTTAAATAAAAGCTTAAGCACGGGGAGTTAGCGAACCTTACGCCACCGAAAGCCCAGGTGTCCAGAGGGACCGTAAAGGGTCAAAAGGCCCAATAAATCAAACTTTTTAGCCGAAATCACCCCAGTCAGGGCTTAATTACCTCCATTTATTATTTGAACTACGGGGGCTTTGGCTCGCCTTTTCTACCGAGGGTTTGCTAAGTTTCGCCTCCGGTCACCTATGTTCCAAAGCATCCTCAAACTCTTCGTTGGTAGCCACAATCGGAGTTTTCTCCGCAAGTGCGCCCCCCTCGTTAAGCGCATCAATGCTCTGGAGTTAGAATACCAGAAACTTTCCGACGAACAGGTCCGCGCCAAGACAGCCGAATTTAAAGCGCGTTTGGCCAAAGGCGAAAAATTAGACGCCCTTTTACCCGAAGCTTTTGCGGTCGTTAAAAATGCTGCCCGCCGACTCTGCGGCACTAAAGCCATGGTCTGCGAACACGAGTTAAACTGGGAAATGGTGCACTTCGACGTTCAGTTAGTCGGCGGCATCGCTCTCCACCAAAATAAAATTGCCGAAATGGCCACCGGCGAAGGCAAAACTTTAGTCGCCTCACTCCCCCTTTATCTCAACGCACTCACGGGTAAAAACTGCCAACTGATTACGGTGAATGATTACTTAGCGCGACGTGACTCCGAATGGATCGGCCACCTCTACCGCTGGCTCGGCCTAACCGTGGGCTGTATCCAAAATCAAATGGGTAACGAAGAACGCCAACAAGCCTATGCTTGCGATATTACCTATGGGACCGCTTCGGAATTCGGTTTCGATTACTTGCGGGACAACGGCATGGCCTTAGCCGCCAAAGAACAAGTTCAACGCGGTCACTACTTCTGTATCGTCGACGAAATCGATTCGATTCTCATCGATGAAGCGCGCACCCCACTAATTATTTCTGGGCCCACTACCGAAGAACGCGAACCGGCTTTTCCTCGCTTAGTTGAACCCGTCAGTAAACTTTTTGAATTACAAACTAAGTTGGTCACACGCATCATCAATGAAGTCGAAGCTGAACTAAAAAAAGTTCCTGAAAATAAAGAACCTTCCCAAGACACCTTAGATAAACTCTGGCTCACCGCCCACGGGATGCCGCGCAATAAATCATTCAGCCGCTTGATGGAAGTGGGGCGCTGGAGAAAAGTACTCGAATCTTTTGAAGGTAATCTGGCTAGTGAAGTCGAAAAAGATCGCCGCTATTATCTCAAGGAGCGTTTGTACTTCTCCATCAGCGAGCGAAATCATGAATCGGATCTCACTCAACTCGGGCGCGACACCTTACGCCCTGGCGAACCGGATGCTTTCGTTTTACCCGATTTACCGACGCGCTACGTTGAATTAGATAAAGATGAATCGCTGACCGTAGAAAAGCGTAACGAATTACGTACCCAAGCTGAAGCGGCCTACGTTCAAGTTTCGGAAGACATTCACGCCATTGGCCAATTACTCAAAGCCTTCGCGCTCTACGAAAAAGACCGTCATTACGTGGTTCAAGATGAGAAGGTCATGATCGTCGACGAGAATACCGGACGCATTATGGCCGGTCGTCGCTGGAGCGATGGACTGCACCAAGCAATCGAAGCCAAAGAAGGGGTCGCCCTGGAAAAGGAAAATAAAACGTACGCGACCATTACTATTCAAAATTATTTCCGCATGTACCAAAAGTTGGCGGGCATGACGGGTACAGCCGAAACCGAAGCCACTGAATTCCATGAAATCTATGGTCTCACGGTGGTGACTATCCCCGCCCATCGAAACTGCATTCGTATCGATGAAAATGATATTGTTTTCAAAACGCGTCGTGAAAAATATAGTTATTCGATAAAGCAGATTACCGAATCACACCAAAAAGGTCAGCCTGTCCTCGTCGGCACCGCTTCCGTTGAAGCTTCGGAAACCTTAAGTCGAATGCTGACCAATGCAAAAATTCCACACAAGGTACTCAACGCTAAACACCACGAACAAGAAGCCGATATCATCGCTATGGCTGGCCAAAAAGGCGCCGTAACGATTGCCACCAACATGGCCGGACGCGGAACCGACATTCGCTTGGGTGAAGGCGTAAGAGAATTAGGCGGACTTTTTGTACTCGGCACCGAACGCCATGAATCGCGTCGCGTGGATCGTCAATTACGCGGCCGTTGCTCCCGTCAAGGCGACCCAGGCCGTTCCAGATTTTTAATCGCCCTCGAAGACGACTTAATGCGCCTCTTCTCGAATGCGGGTATTATTTCCTCGCTCTTGGAGAAATCTTTTAAAGAAGGTGAGCCACTCGAACACCCTTTACTAAATCGTTCCATCGGCACCGCCCAAAAGCGCGTCGAAGGTCAGAATTACTCTCAACGTAAACGGCTCTTACAGTATGACGATGTTCTCAATTATCAGCGTCAAATCATCTACGGTCTAAGAAATCGTTCATTGGTCGATGCCAATACCCGCAAAAACATCCTCGAAGTCATCGCTGAAGAAGTCGAAGAGCGGGTTAATTTAATTTATCCCGACAGCCATCGCATGGCAGACCGCGAAGCCGCCGAAGTTTTCCTTTCTTGGTTTTCACAATGCTTCCCCATTCGTATCGCGATTGATGAAATTCTTACGCTGAATCGTGATTTAGCAGCCGCGTATATCATGAAGAAAATTAACGAGCTTCAAGAGAGTCGTGAAAAATATGAATCGAAAGAAGCTCTTCATTATTTAGAACGTCATCTTTTAATTCGGGCGATTGATAAAAATTGGCAGAATCATTTGACCGATATGGACGAACTCCGTCGGGCCGTTGGCCTCCGTGGCTACGCCCAAAAAGACCCGTTATATGAGTATAAAACAGAAGCCTATCGTACGTTCGCCGATTTAATGCGCCAGCTACGCTCTGAAGTTTGCTCCGGACTTTTCCGCACCGCTTCTTCCATGGAAGCTCTCGAATCTTTACTGCGCTCAGCCCAAGGTCGCGCCATCGCCACCGGACCCGCCGAGCCAGGCACACCGCAAGATTCCGCGAGTCAAACTTCCGACAACCAATCGAAAGCCGAACCATTCCGTCGGTCGACCCCTAAAATCGGTCGCAATGACGTGGTGAAAATTCGCAAAGGTGACGACGTTCAAGAAATGAAATGGAAAAAAGCCGAAGTGCTCGTTCGCGAAGAGGGTTGGGAAGTTGTTGAGCCTGTTTCCAAATGACCCTTGAGCGGCCCTCCATCTTAAACTCGCCAGTCCTGATAGCTTGGATCGGAACAGGCCTAACCGGCTTGTTATTATTTTTTTCTTTTAGCCCCGTCGGACATCCCTTCGTCGCCCTCTTCGCCCTGATCCCGGCGATTCTTGCAACAACTCAGAAATTACCGTGGAAGATTTGGCGACAAGCAGCCTGGGGCGTCAGTTGGATTCTCTGGATAGCACTGCTCATCTGGCTTCGACACGTCTACCCGCCTCTGGGTTATATCGGCTTAGTCCTACTGACCGCCTACTGTGCCCTGTATTTATTTTTGTGGTTAATTGCCTTACGTTGGATTTTTCCAGCGACTGAAAATGCCTCACT
>Ga0209088_10000398_pt1 | contig 31833 bp, 49 predicted proteins | sample S_140625_EF_Meta_FD_187324 | JGI IMG/M metagenome (GOLD analysis project Ga0209088, IMG submission 187324) | Freshwater microbial communities from Lake Simoncouche, Canada to study carbon cycling - S_140625_EF_MetaG (SPAdes) (version 2) | ecosystem: Environmental > Aquatic > Freshwater > Lake ... | reverse complement strand
GGAATTTGCAACGCCGATCCATCCGTTATTTGTTGGGTGATGAAGTATGGCAATGGAAACCGGGAAGCTTAAAAGAGGCCTTGGCCCGCACCACCGCGTTTCGTTGGCAATCCAAAGTGGTGTTGGTTTCACAAGCCGGTGTTGAAGGGGATGATTGGTCCACATGGTTTGCATCAACATCACAACACCAATGGACATTTGCATGTCCGCATTGTGGCCACCGGCAACCCTATGTATGGGAACAAATTAAATTCCCGGCCGATGCCAAAACCGCATCCGGATGGAATTTGGATATGGTGCGTAAGGGAACAAAATATGAATGTGCCGGTTGCAAACATCAATTTGAAGATTCCAACAAAACGCGTACCGAATTAAATAAAACCGGTGAATATGTTTGTGGTAATCCAAATGCCCCGGCCGGCCGCCGGGGTTACGCGTACAACGCGTTGGCCATGCAATGGGGATTAACTTGGGGTGATCTTGCGGTGGAATGCATCGAAAGTAAACAGGCCGTTATGGACCGGGCGGACAACACATCCCGCCGGGAATTTTTAATGAAACGGTTGGCCCGAACATTTAAAGAGGAAGCGGACGAAATTAACATTACATCCACCGCCGGGGTTTACAAGCTTGGGGAAGATTGGGAACAGGAAGGCGGATTTATTAATGGCAAACCAACACCGGGTTCAATGATTACACCGGAAATGCGTAATGCACCGGATTTTGTACGCATGAGATTTTTAACAATCGATGTGCAACGCCGGGGTTTTTATTGGATTGTGCGATCATGGAACGGTGCCGGCGAATCTCGATTAATTCAATGCGGATATTGTTTTGCATGGGGTGAATTGATTGATGTGCAAAAAAAATATTTAGTTAATCCGCATAATACATTTATTGATTCCGGCGATCAACAGGATGAAGTGTTAACGGCCTGTGCAAATAATGGATGGCATGCCACCCGCGGTGACCAACGAAACGAATTTACATGGAAGGTGCGAACGCCCATGGGGACCAAATCGGAATATCGGCCTTATTCCCCGCCGGTGGTTGAAAACATTGGAACCAAGCGGACCAAACGAACATATTTTTCCAATTTAAGATTTAAAGACACATTGAGCTTATTAATCCGCCAAGGAAAACACACAATGGCGGCGGATGTTCCGGAAGCTTACATTCAACAAATGCAATCGGAAAAGCGGACCATTACAAGTAATGGAAAACCGATATGGGAACAAATCGCATCGCGGGATAACCATTTTTGGGATTGTGAAGTTATGCAAATGTTACCGGCCTTGGGGTGGCGTTTAATATCACAATTAAAGATTAAGGCACCGGCGGATGACCAATCCGGTGAAACCAATGAATCCAATGCAAATGGTTGACAACATCGCATTATATATGGCCCGAACAACCGGTTGTTTTCTTATTTTATCCCAACAACGCATTGAGGCCATCGCCGACAAGGCCGCCGCATTGTTGATGGATGGTAAAACAATGATGTCATACACCGATTCCGGCACATCGGTTACAAAACAATTTCCGATGGATGTTCAAACGGTATTAATGGAATGCCGTTATGCGTTGCAAATCAAGGACCCGAATACATATGGTCACATTGATCGCGTCCGCGTTTACAATGGATTGTGGAATTTCCGCGGATTGTAATTTATTATGGCCCCAAAAAAACCATCAAAACCAAATTTAAAATCCAAATCCGGTAAATCCGATTTGAAGGCAAAATCATTTGCCGGTGGTGGTTCGGGTATCTTCTCACAATTTGAAGGGGCCAAATATTCCAACAAGAGAAGTTGGATTCAAACCCCTTGGCCCGCCGATTTTAAGCGGACCATGACCGGTTTTGACCGTCAAGAGCTTACGCGTAAAATGCGTTGGTTGTATGTCAACGCGGGCCTTATCCGCCAAATCATATCGGACATGGCTTTGTATAGCGTTGGATCGGGAATCAAACCACAAGCGGCATCCGGCAACGCGGCATGGGATATTGCGGCCGAAAAATATTTTAATGATTGGGCAAGTAAACCATGTGAAATAACCGGCCGGTATAATTTTTGGGAAGTGCAATTCATGGCATCAAAATTAATTGATCGCGATGGTGAAATATTTGTTTTAAAAACATTTGGAAAAGATAAATCCGCATTGTTGCAAGTTATTGAATCGCACCGCGTTGGTGCATCGGTTGATGTTGTGCAGGATGGCACCGGTTTATTTGACGGCGTTTGTTTTGATAAATTTGGTGCGGTAATTGGGTATAATGTAATTCGGTCCGATGGAACCACCCGCATGGTACCGGCCGCATCCATGTTGCATATTTACCACCCGGAACAAGTTTCCGGTGCAAGGGCCTATTCCCCTTTGCAACATTCGATTTTGAATTGTATTGATGCGTTAGAGGTGATCAGCTTGGAAAAACAGGCATTGAAAGTACAGGCCGACATTGTGCGTACTATCACCCGCGAAAACCCTCAATTTGATGGTTCACAATCCGATTTTGAAGCTTTCGGAATGCGACCACAAGATTACCCAAATCAAGTTTACGATAATCCCGAACAAGTTGGAACATTTGTTGGTGGTAAAACATTGGCCTTGGCACCCGGCGAGGATTTAAAAATGGTTGAATCAACCCGCCCCGGACCAAATACGGTGGCCGCGTTGGAATATTTAAACCGCGATTCATGCCTTGGAACATTGCCATATGAATTTGTTGTTGAACCAAATAAAGCCGGTGCCGCAATGCGATTGGTTGTGGCCAAAGCTGGTAGAATGTTCGCAAATCGGCAGGAAATTCTAAAAAATAGATTATTACAACCCACATGGGGTTACATAATTGCACAGGCCGTTGCCAACGGTGATTTGCCACCCAATGACAATTGGACGCGGGTAACATGGGTTACACCAAAACGCGTTACGGTGGATGCCGGTAAAGAGGAAGCGGCCACATTTAAAGCTATTGAATTAGGCCTTAAATCTTTCAGCGAATATCATTCCGAAAACGGAAACGATGCCCGCGATCACAACGCCCGCCGGGCCGCCGATATCCGCCATCAAATGGATATGGCCGCGGAACAAAACATTCCGTTTTGGACCATGTATAAACCAACCAATACACCAACCGGTGAAATTGTTGGAACACCGGATGATGATACCCCGGTTTCCGATGCCGATGTTCCATTAAATGACGGTAATGAACCCCTTTAAAAATATAACATAACATAACACAAATGCGTAATTTAACAAAAGATTTCAAGGCCAACCGCCCAATTTTAATTCAACCGGCACAGGCCGCGGAATATTTAAACCGCGTTGCCAATGTTGAAATCCCAATGGGTGCAAAAATGTCGGACATGTCCGAAATATTGGCCGCAATGTTTGGTCAACCCGAAACCATCCAAAAATTTCCGCCATTTGCCATCATCCCAATTAAAGGGGTCATTGGTCGCAATTTGAGTGATTATGAAAAAATGTGTGGTTGTTGCGACATTGATGATGTTGAAGAAATGTTAGAGGATGCGGAACGCGATGAAAATATTAAATGCATTATTTTTGATATTGATTCACCGGGCGGTGTTTCCGTTGGTGTTCCCGAATTGGCAAACCGCGTTAAAAATTGTTCCAAAAAAACAATTTCATTTACAAGTAATGAAGCTTGTTCGGCCGCGTATTGGATTGGATCACAGGCAACCGAATTTTTTGCCACAGGATCGGCAACGGTGGGTTCAATAGGGGTATATATAGCATATGATGATTTGTCCGGATTGTACGCGAATGAAGGCATTAAAGTTGATGTTATCAAGGCCGGTAAATTTAAGGCGGCCGGTGTGCCGGGTACCGCGTTGGATGAAGGCCAAAGAAAAATGTTATTTGATGAAGTAATGGATATTTGGGGTGATTTTAAAACCGCCGTTAAATCGGTCCGCGAATTTGTGGATGATGCATCCATGGAAGGCCAATGCTTTTCCGGTAAACGCGGTGCGGAAGCTGGTTTGGTAACCGGATTAATTAATGGGTTTGATGAATTAATGGAAACCATTGCCCCGGCCGTACACCAACAAATGGAAGCGGCGGAAGAAAATGAGGAATCCGAAAAAGAGGAATCCGAAATTGGTGAAACGGAAAATGATGATTCCAAATCCAAATACATGACCAAAAAAATGTCCGCATCGGAAAAGGCATTATTGGGTGTTAATCTTACAACCGATGGTTTCCCGGCCCAACCCGCCGATCGCCATGTTGAACCCAAGTTAGAGGAAGCGGTTGGGGAAAATGATGTGGATGCAAAAACCGAATTGGTGGTTTCCAATTTTGATGGCACCATTAAAAATGATGATGATTCATTAAATGAAAATGTTTCAAAACATTTAAAACGCATGGGCGATGCCGGTAAACATGTTTACATTGTTACATCCCGCCATGAATCCAAACGCGGTGAAACCGAAAAATATTTAAACGATAATTCCATTCCTTACAAAATGGTACACATGAAAAAGGATGATTTAGAGGACACCGCAAAATACAAATTGGATACCGTAAAGAAAATGGAAGCGGATGCCGGTGCATCGGTAAAACACATATTGGAAAAAGACGAAACATGTTCCAAAGTTTACGCGGATGCCGGATATAAATGTTATCACCCCGATTCATTAAATGGTGATAAATGTGATCCCGAAAACCCCGATTATGACCCGGAGGACCCGGAATGTGATGGTTATGAATCCAAAGCTGATGCCACCGCGGAAGCGGACACCGGAAAGAAACCAATTGAAACGGATGAAAAGGCCGTACTTGGTGACATCAAAAAACATAGTTAATTTTGACAACATCGCATAATAATATGACATTGGAACAAAGCTTAAATGCATTGAAAGCCGCATTCACCGGTAAATCCGCGGAAGCGGAAAAATTGGCCGCGGAACATGCATCGGTTGTTTCAATCAATGCCGAATTAACCAACAAAATTTCATCGCTTGAAATTGAAGCGGCCAAAGCGGATGCAATGTCCAAACAAATTGAGGAATTGACCGCCAAGCTTAACGAATCCGAAAAGTTAAAGGAATCGGCCGTTAAACAAATTGAATCGGTTGGCAAAAAATCCGCCGCCATCGCCGCATCGGTTGGTGTACCGGCGGTTGAAATCAGCCCGGCCGGCGAAACCGCCGCACCAAAATCCAATGCGGAAATTTGGGAAACATACATTTCCGAAAAGGATGCGGTTAAAAAATTGTCTTTCTATAATGCAAATCGCACCGCGATCATGGCACATTTAGGAATCAAATAATTTTACAAAACTAATAATCTAATAACAACATAACATGTCACAAAATATCATCAATCCCGGATTGGCACCCCAATTCGTTGCGGCCGAAACCCTCCGTACTCTTGTACCGGTTTTATCGCCCATTAAGTCGTTCGCCGTAACGGATTTTTCCGCTTATGTAGCTGAAAAAGGCCAAACCGTTAATACGCGTTTTGCCGGTAAATCCACCGCGTCCACATTTGACCCCGCCAACGGTTTCGTTGCCGAGGATGCCGTTTCAAACACCGTTGCGGTAACCCTCGCGGATCACCGTTATGTAATGAAATCATTTACCGATTTAGAAGCCGCCACCATTTCCGTTGAAATGTTACGCCGCGTTTTCATTGCACCGGTTTCAAATGCCGTTGTTAAATCCATTTACGATGATGTGCTTGCCGGTGTAACCACCGCAAATTATGCAACCGCCGCTTATTCCGGTGCCAAGGCATCATTCAATCGTGTTGCCGTTGCAAATGTTGCGACAAGCTTAACCAAGGCAAATCTTCCTTTCGATGGTCGTGCCGCGTTACTTTCGCCCGATGCATTTGGCCAATTACTTCAAGATGCGTCCGTTGCTCAATATCTTTCTATCGGCGATACATCAGTTATCCGCGATGGTAAAGTTGGCCGTTTACATGGCATTGACATTTACGAATACAACGGTTTCCCAACATCGGGTGATGCATACACCGAAAAATTACAAGGCATTGCAACATCGGGCCAAGGCGTAGTTATTGTAACGCGTACCCCGGTTGCACCAACCACCGGTGGTGGTGAAGCTTTAACCGTTGAGGACCCCGATAGCAAATTTGCTTTCCAAATGCGTCAATGGTATGATTGGACCCGCGGCCGTACTAACATTTCGGCAACATGGATCACCGGACATTCCGTTGGTAATCCCGATGCGTTACAACGCATTGCATTCACATCCTAATCCGGATTCAATAAATAAGGATGAAAAGGCCCCACCATTGCGGTGGGGTTTTTTTTTGGTGGTTGACAACGGACCGGCGATGTGCATAATATAATTATTCCAATCAAGGAATAACCAAAATAAAAAACGATGAAAACAAAACTAACGATCACCAATATTAAAGAATGGTTAACCGCTAACGCGGAATCATTTAAAGATATTGAAACCCGAATCCATGATACCGGCATGTCTGTATCAATCACCATGGCATTAAATGAAATCGCCATGGCGGTTGATGATGATGCATTAGAAATGGCCACATGTAGCTTACGATGTGCTGTGAAGGATGGCATGTATTTTGCCAACCCATCATTGAAATCGGATATCAATAAATTACTTAAATTGATTAGTTAACCACCGGCGATCATGGCCGGCCCCAACCCCACCCCACCCGGTGGGGTTTTTTGTTTATTGTGACAACATCGCATTATGTATGGGAACCATACAAGAGGATTGGGCATCGGATGCCGCCGAAATCTTAAATGAGATTCCCAAGGCCGTAACCGTACGCCGGGGAACCGGCACCGCGGTGGCCTTTAACATATTGATGTCCCCGCCCATGATCCAACAGGATTTGGAAACCGGTGGGTTCCTACCATCCACCCAATATGATATTAAATTTTTACGGTCGGACACCGCGGCCCATCCGGGTGTTGTGATATTTGGTAACATCGTTAATTACAATGGCGGGGATTACCGCATTGTGGCAATCAATGACCGGCCCCCATCGGCATGGATCATGTGCCGGGTACAAACCAAATCCGGTCCCGCGTAATGGGTGTAAAAACCACATATGAAAATGTAACCATTGACCAATCGATGTTGGGAAAACATTTGTTGGATTATTCCCGCATTATGAATTTGGAAATGCAACAAGTGTTGAAAAACCAAGCGGCATTATTTTGTAAAGACATGGTTAAATATTCACCGCCGTTTTCATCCCAATCCCCCGGTGATGGTGACAAAACCGCCGCCCGCGAAAAGGCCAAGGACCATATTAAATCGGATATTAATTCCGTATTCAAACCATTGGAAAGAGCTAACCCAACCCAAGTGGCATCATTGGGATCACCATATGTATTTGCCCAATGGATAACATTTTTCAAAAACGAAAAAGACAATCCGTATTTGTTGAACAACCGCCGGCATTTTAAATGGCAAATATTTGGAAATAAATTTGCATCATCCGCTACCGGCCACCGCATTATTGAATCAATGGATGATTTAGCAAAAACGCATGAAGCTATCCGGTACAAAAGATTTGGACCAATAAAGAAAAGTGTTAAGAAACATGGAATGCAATTTATTGTTAAAGGCAAAGGACTGATTAAAAGTTACATTGCAAAGAAAGTTAAAAACATCGGCATTCAAAAATCAGCTTGGTATTTTTCGGCCAAAAACATTGGAAATACAAAGGTTTCATTCCCGACATGGTGCCAACATGTTGAAGGCCAATTAAATGAAATATCCGAATTTGCGGATTCCGATGTGTTTTCATCCGTAACCGTTGGAAACAAAATTGGTAAAGTGGTTGATGCCCGATTACAATTTGTATTGCAACGCCGGGCGGCCGCGATGCGTAAACAAATGAAATCATTTATGAATAGCCGAAAAATTACATTGGCCGATGCAATCCGCACCGGTAAAATTTACGGCACCGCACCCCTATTTTCCGATTAATTAAAATGCCCACCACAACCAAATATGGAATCCGTACCATAACGGAACAATCATTGTTAGCTTGGTTTACCGCCAACGCGGACCAATTGCCGGGTGTTGCCATCCATGCCGGCCAAACGGATGAAATCCGATCGTTGCCAATCATTATATTATATTGTGAATCGGCGGCGGCCCACCGGGATTTTGGGGCCAAACCATTGGGCAATTTTGAATTATCAATTAAAATATATGTGTATTCATCCGCGGATGATTCAACATTGGAACAACACCGGGCAAGGGTTGAAACGGTCCAAGGCCTTATGCAAAATTTCACCGGGTTACAATCGGCATGGACCCAAGGGGAATTGTACGCGGGATGGATCAATACGGATGATGAAGGCATTGCGGACCGGCGTTATGGCAATGTGTTAAATTACACATTAATTGCGGTGTACCCACCGGCCGTTTGACAACATCGCATAATATATGTCCGACACCGCAACAACATACGGAATTTCCCATGCCTTTGGTTTAACCGGAACCGCCGCATTTTTAACATTACAATCGGATGATTTAAGCCAAAAGCTTGCATTGGATGTAGAAGTTACCGATGAATTTGGCAAAGTAATTACCAATCGTTTGGATGACAAACGAACCGATGCATCGATTTCAGGAATTTTAAAAACCGGTGCCGAATTGCCTGTTATTGGCGAAAGATTCACATATGCATCCATTAATTATATCATTAAGGAAGTTACAATTAATGGTACCAATAATGGTTTTCGTAAAGTTGGTTTGAAGCTGGTTAAATATCAAGAGATTGCCTAACCCCACCGGGGTATTTACCACCATGGCAAACAGGTGGACACAAGCGGCAACAATTCTACGGCCAACCATTAAAGTGGCGGGCCGTAAGTTATTGCCATTTTGTTTACGCCACCGGTTGGCATTGGAATCGATTGATTCCCCGGTGTTGTCAACCGATCGGGATGTTGGGGCAACCGATATAATGAACGCGGTAAAAATTCTATCCACACACAATTTAGAGGATGCCAAAAACCCATTAAGCTTTATTGAATTGGTGCGTTACAAACGAATGCAAATTGACCGTAACGCGTTAAAAAAAGAGGCCAAAAATTTATTAATTTATTTTAATGACCAATCATTGTGGCCTCGGTTTTGGGCCAAACAATCGGCAATTAATGATACCGGTATTGATTGGGTTTTATTGGTGGTTGCATCGTTAATGCGTAACGGATGCACATATGAACAGGCATGGACCATGCCGGAATCGGAAGCTATTTGGATGCACATTGCCCACATGCAAGCGGACGGTGCAAACATTAGTGTTGTTTCCGAAACAGAATGGGATGCAATGCAAAGGGAATTAAATGAGATCGCGGCCGCCGAAAGAAAACAAAACCAACAAAATCAACAAACCAAATCCAATTAACACATGTCCGATGTTGATGTAAAAGTTAAATTTGGTGCCGATTTTAGTGAAATAAATGAAGGTGCCGAAACCGCGGTTAAATCATCCGGAAGTGCATTAAGTAAATATTTTAGTGATTATGCCAAAGGATTAAAAGACAAATTGGCAAAGGCCTTTTCTTTGGATTCCATTGTTTCAAATATTATGGATGGAATGAGTGAAAGAATGGAAAAATTTAAGGAAATTGATACATTGTCCCGCAAACTGAATGTGTCCCGCGTTGAATTACAACAATTTGAAAAAATTGGAAAAGAATTTAATATTGGCATTGAAGCTATGGGCCGGAATATTGCATATGCCAACCGGACATTGGGTGCATCCGCCAACGGAAGTAAAACCGCCCAAGAAAATTTGGCAAAGCTTGGATTTACACAAAAGGAAATAACATCCGGAAACATTAAGGCAACGGATGTATTATATAAATTGGCCGAACAATATGAAGTTAATGCTAAACGAATTGGCACCGCGGCGGCCTCAAATATATTGGCCAATAACACAACCAATATGTTTGGAAAAGGAAGTGATGATCTTGTTACAATATTAAAGGAAGGCAACGCGGCCATCCGCGATCGTATTAAATTAATGGATGTATATTCGGAATCGGAAGTACGCGGCGGTGCAAGGTTGGCCCGACAAAAGGAAAAGGCCGAAGGTGCTGTTAAAAAGATTTACGGCAAAGCGGTTGGTTTTTTTGGTGGTAATTTAGAGGAATTGGAAATGGGAAAAATTCAAAACAAAGCCATGCAAAAAGCCGGATGGGAATATACATTAGAGAATCAAATAAACAAAGAAAAAATTATCAAAGAAAATCCAAAGTTAATGCAAGAAATTGCAAAAAATATGAAGGAAATTGCAAAAGAAAAAGGCATCAATGAAAGTGATTTAGCCGATATGTTACGAGCATCAAAAATGTATGCCGATAGGGGTTTTAACAAAATATTAGCCGATGAAATTGAAAAAGGAATTAAGAAAACCGTACCCGGTGAAAATGAAAAATTACCCGGTGCCAAGGCATTGGTTGCATCATCATTGCAAGAAATTGGCGGTGGTGATATTGGATCGGTAATGGCCGGCCTTGGTCCAAATGCCATTGCCGAAAACACATTACGCACCGCGGTGGCAACGGAACAAATCGCGGCACAAGGCCCCGCACAAACAAAACCCGCAACATTGCGATAATTTATGGCAACCAATACATCAATTAAATATGGCAACGATTTGATGACCGTTGTTAAACAACCATCCGGTAATATTCATTTGGATGCCTATGGTTTAACACAAGCCCAAGTAACATATGCGTTTGATACCGCAAACATGTCCGCGGTAATTGCCCAATGTAATGCGGGGTTAGCTTATCCATCGGATGTTGGTGTTGTTATGAAATCATACAAATATGCGTTTTCATCGGCCAAGGCCAATGTTACAATGTTGACGGTTGATTTCATGGGCATTGCCCGATCGGGTGGTTATACCGATGCTCAAATTTCCGGTGTTTCAACCACCGCGGCACAACCCATTGAAACGCACCCAAATTTTACAAAAAAAACGGATTCAACAATTGGTGATACATCAACCCCATTAGCCGGTACCCCACCCAAAGCTGGTGGCATTGCCTATAATGAAGCTATATTTAATGAAGTGGCCAATTCATCCCCGGCACAATTTACATTTGGTGGTTTTGGTGTTCAAACCAATGCAACATTAGATCCAAACAAAAAGGCCGGTATTAGACAATTTTTAAGGCCGATGTTTACCATTCGCGGACAAATGTTTTTTGATTTATCAAAAATTTCAAGTGTTAACGCATTGAAAAATAATGTTGGCCGAACATTCAATTCATCCGGCGATGCAAACATATTATGCCAACCATTAAATGTTACCAATCCGGGCCTTGGATTAATCACCGCCGCGAATGTTGAAGTGATTGGCAAACCATCCAATGTGGCCGCATTTAAAGTAACATATGATGTTATGTTTTCACCATATGTTTGGGATTCGGATATTTACGGTAAAGGCCAATCATCAATATTCTAACAATGGAAGATTTAGGATTTAGCGGGATGGGTTCACAATTTGTAACCCGATTTAAAACCGGTGAAGATATTTCCGCCAATCAATTAAACAAATTGGTTAACGCGGTGCAAACGACATTAACCATGCCGTATTTGGGTGATGGCCCGGTGATATCATATGGCGGTGGTGGTACAACGATCACAACAAACCAAACAACCCAACAAACAATATTATACCCATGGACAATATCGGTAAACAAGGTTGGAAGTGAATACAGATTTACATGCCGGGCCGGTACAATGAATGGTTTAATTCCAACGATTTCCGGCACCGGTCCATCAAATTTATTAACAGCTTTACCAACACCATATGGTGTTTGCACATTTAATGGTGATGGAAATTGTTGGATTTATTTGCGGGCCGGCCCCAAAGGCGGTTCCACAAAATATTGGCCTAATAACAACATCACCGATTCATCATATCCACAAATAATTGCCTCCAATGCAATATTAACCGATTCGGATAATTTTGGACATATTTTGTTAGGCATGGTAACCAAAACACCCGGTACGGAAACCATCACCGTAAGCCAATTGTTATACAATTCTGTTTGGTCACAACGAAACAAATATACATTACCCGATTCGGCCGCGTATTTTTATTGGCCAATGTAACCAATGGATTTTGTTTCCCCGCGATCACCGCGAAAAATAATGTCAGGCATACCCGATGGGATGCCATTTTTTCAATTTGGTTCATTGCAAAACGGTGGAAATCCATCATGGCCGGGCATTGAATCATATGGTGCCGATATATTTGTTGTCGCATCGTACAATCAAAATTCATTGGGTTTAGGTTTAAAACAATTTAGTTATTACAATCAACAACCAACAATGGAAGTTGGGGATGCCATCCGCATTGATTCATATTCGGGTATTGTTAAAGGATACATGTTGGGTGTTGTAACATCATATTCATATGCACCCGAATCACACATTTCAACCATATCGGTTGATGTTTACCAATTTGCCGGTGAAGGGGTTTCAACCCAATGGGAAATCCGCCAACAATTGTACGGTGGAATGAATGTTGTTCAAACACCGGGCAACCCATATTTGGCAAAATTATCGGTTTGGGATTACCAAATTGGAAACGGAGGAAATGCTGAATTTGGTTTTCCGCGTGACAACCAAAACGAAACAATAATTTTAGTTGATACCAATGCACAAAAATCTTTTTTGATTAAAACAAAATACAAAGGAAGAATTACCGTTGTTGAGGACATGAGTGATTTACACAAACCATGGTTAAACACATCGGTAACCGCAACCGCGGTTTTAAATACAACAACGATTGTTCAAACATGGACATATCCCGAAAACCCGGAATATCCACCAACCCGGACCGAAACAATAACAAGGGAATCGGAAAATGTTTCACATACACATACATTTACGGATGCCGATTTTTCACCGGATTCCCCCGGTTGGCAACCAGCTGATTCCGGTTATCATGGACCATCGCGGTGCGAAAATTACACCGCGGAACAATTGGGTGAATACACCACCACATATTTAACAAATTATGCCGTTATATATCCGGCGATTGATCCAAATGCATGGTACCCAATAAATGCAACAACGGTATTAAAAGACATGGAAGATTCCAAACTAACCAATCTTTCCCCCGCCGGTTTCTTTACACCGCCCGGAATGTAAGGGGTGTTGACAACATCGCATTATGTAAGGCCCCAACCCGCATACATGGCATCACAAGTAATCACATATAAAAGGGCATCCACATTCGGTGCCACATGCACATACACACCGGAAGCGGGTGGGCCGCCTAATTTAAACGGATTAACCATTACATCGGATATCCGCGATGCCAACGGCCGCATTTACTCATGCACCGTAACGGTAACATCACCAACCACATTTACGGTATTTTACGGTGACACCGCCGGATGGGCCTTGGGATCGGCGTATTGGGATATTCGTTTTACAAACAACGGCATCATATTTTTCAGCGATACCGTAATATTGAATGTTATTAATAATGTAACCGTTGAATAATTAACATGGCATTAAATATCATTATTGAAGGCCAAGCTAATTTAGGGGTAACCACCGGCATACCGGCATCCATCAATGTGGAAATGGGTGTTCCCGGTGCATCCGCGACCGTCAATGTAGGCACCACCACCACCGGCAATCCCGGCACCAATGCCGCGGTAACCAATAGTGGTACCGAATCGGCGGCCATATTTAATTTCACAATTCCCCGCGGTGACAAAGGTGAACAAGGCAACGCCGGTACGCCGGGATCACCGGGTGCGGCGGCCACAATCAATGTTGGCACTACCACCACCGGTTCCGCGGGTTCATCCGCGTCCGTAACCAATTCGGGTTCCACATCCGCGGCGGTGTTCAATTTTACTATTCCCCGCGGTGACACCGGCCAAGCTGGATTGCCGGGCCAAGGGGTGGCCACCGGCGGTACGGTCGGCCAAGTATTGGCCAAGGTTGATTCAAGTAATTATTCCACCCAATGGGTTAATCAATCCGTTGCATGGGGAAATATAACCGGTGGCATTGCATCTCAAACCGATTTGAATGATGCGTTGGTTGATAAATTAAGCTTATCGGGTGGCATCATGTCCGGGGCCATTGTATTTGATCCAATTGGTGGCCAAAATATTAATCGCGGAACATTTGATTCCGGCCGCGGGGGTTACAATGGAATTTCATTGAATTGTGCGGTTGGTGTTGAATTGAATTGGCAAGCCGGATTTTTAAAGGCGGTCAATAGCGGTGGGTTCAATGTGCCTGTTAATTTCGACAGCAGTATTGCATTGTCGGAAGGTGAGTTTGGTGCAGCTGGTTGGAAAACTATTTCTGGCGGTGAAAGAACGGATGAATCTCACTCTGGATTTACTTTGAACTCTGGGAGTGTTGGCTCTGGTGCAAACCTAGTAATAAACTTTGGAAACGATGGTGAGAATTACGAAAACCAAGCAATTCTAACTCAAAACAGTTTAACATTTAAGGAAGCGATTGGAAACACAACCTTTGCAAGTTATGGACAAGGTGGAATTACTTTTGGTGACGGAAGCACCCAAGGAACGGCCGCGTTGCCGCTTACAGGCGGAAATGTTAGCGGTATAGTAACAATTGGGACAAATCCCGATGAAATTAAAATTGTTTTAGAAGCAGGAAATGGATTGGGCGTTTATAATTCCGATGAAACAATCCGCGTTTATATTTCCGAAAATTCAATTTCCTTCCCGGACAATAGTTTACAAACCACCGCATTCCCCGGATACACCGGCACCACATCGGATTACATTGACGGTACCGGCCAAAATATAGTTTTTCCGCCGGTGGGGGATCGTTATACAACCACATCCACAACATCGTTAACCATTTCAAATGGAACAAAAACATTAACGATTGGCACAGGGTTAAGTTACACATCGCAACAGGAAATCAATATTGCATATGATGCATCCCATCATATGCATGCAACGGTTACATCATACAACCCCACCACCGGTGTTATGGTTGCCAATGTTCACCAAAAAACCGGAAGCGGAACATATGCATTGTGGTCAGTAAATTTAAGTGGTGCCGCGGGTGGTTCATATTTGGCAATTGCCAATAATCTTTCCGAATTAACGGACACCGCATCAACGGCCCGCACTAATTTGGGGTTGGGTACAATGGCCACCGCGACCGCAACGGATTATTTGGCCAAAGCTGGTAATCTTTCCGGATTGGCATCCACCGCCACATCGCGATCCAATTTAGGATTGGGTGCCGTTGCAACGGACGCATATGCCACCACCGCACAGGCCCAAGCTGGTACATCAACAACAACGGTAATTAATCCATCAACATTGTTGGATTCAAAATATTTCCAAGGGGGTGTTGTTATGAACACCATATTATGGTCAACGGCAACAAGTGGAACAGGTGCATTCGCTGGACAACAAAACGGTAACGGCCGTTTAAATACCGCACCAACAATTACCACAGGTTATTCGGTTGCCACCGCACCGATTGTTTCCCCATCGCGGGGCCTTGGGTACACCGGGGGATATGATTTTTCAAAACGAATTATATTTGGTGCAAGAATTGCCCGAAATGTTGCATCACCCGATGCAAATTCCGTTTGGCGATTATCAATTGGAAAATCACAAGTAACCGCCACCATTGGTGATTTAACAGGACGGGGATTAATGATTAAAGTGGCCGGGTCCGGTGCATTACAATTGTTGGTTCATAATGGCACCGCATTAACCACAACCACATCATCATTTACACCATCAAACGCATCGGCATATGATGTAAATATTGTTTCCGATGGTGCTGGAAATGTAACATTGTATGTTAATGGTTCATCCGTTGCCACATCAACAGGCGGCCCAACGACATCCGGCGGCGGGTCTCTAAACGGATTACATTTTGAATGTGAAAATATTGCCATCATTTCCGCATCACCACAAAACATTTGTATTTCAAATACATTTGTCCAAGTAAATGTCTAACATGTTTAAATACCGAATTACATATTTAGCCGGGAAATTGGATACATCAATATGCCCACCCGCGATTGTTGCGGTTTTATTCCCATCATTTAATGGTGAACCGGTGGAATTGTCCGAATCGGAATGCATCATTACATTTCCAACGGAACAAACCCCGGTGGATTTAGGGCCATTGGTTCGCGTTCAGCTTTTACAAAATAACTAATTATGTCATACATCATCACATTCGCCGTTGGCCTATTAACCGGATTTATTGGTGGGGCCTTGGCATGGCGTAACAATGCCCGCAAGCTGACCGATAGGGAAATGGAAGGCAAACGATTGTTGGACGCGTTGAAAGGCCGCTAATGCGTTTTGGCATCATTATATTCCTTGGTGCATTGTTGTTCGCGGGGTGCATGTCGTTTGATAAAACGATTGCCGACCGGGTAACCGATGCTGCGGATGAATATTGGTATGATGATGATGTGGCCGGGGTGGTGGAATCTATTGGCCAACAAAACGACACCAAGCTCTACACATACACCGGGATTGGTTTGTTTGTGGTTGGATCGGTATTGTTTGCCATCGGCATTGCCCGCGGTGCGGGATTAAAATTAATTGGATGCGGTGCGGTGGCCGGTGCCATCCCCTATGTTATCCAATTCACATATTTTTATTACATATTGGCCATCGCCGGTGCCATTGCCGCCGGGATGTTAATTTGGCATTTGTGGTTTAAAATTAGAGAGATTGAAACCGATGCCGAAAAAGAAAAAATTTAAAGGCCCGATTATTAAAATAAGGAAATTGGGAAATCAAAAAGCATGGGGTACCGCATGGCGGGAGGGCCGATATTCATATATTGAATTGGACCCGCGATTGGGTGCCAAACGATTTTTGGAAACGGCCGTACATGAACAGGCCCATATTTCCTTGCCGGATTTTTCGGAACGCCAAATTGACCGGTTGGGTAAAGACATTTGCGAAACATTGTGGCGGTTGGGATTCCGCCGGGTGTTAGCTGAACCACATTCCACCCCAACGCGTATTTCAAAATAATGGCAACCCCGCCCGATCCATCCGCCGGCAACAATGTTAATGGATTGTTAAACGATTCGTTGTTGGCATCCATTTTGGGCGGGATGGCCATGACGGCCCGGATATTGTTAAGCCATGAACCCATTTCATTTGCATGGATTGTCCGCCGGGTATTGGCCGCATCGATGGCCGCAATCCTTTGTGGCCTTGCCGTTAAGGACCAAATATCATCCGATTCATTACGGTATTTTACAATTGGTGCGGTGGCGTATTGTTCCCCGGAATGTTTTGATTTTTTGTTAAGATATGTAAAGGCCCGCGGTGAAAAGGAAATTGCATCGGCCACCAAGTTAAACCCCAATGCGAAAAGAAAAACCAAAGCTCGCAAATCCGTCCGCGGATAATAATTTGATTTGGGCGGTGGTGGGGTTGTTAATTTGTTCCGCGATCACCGCGTTTGCAACATATGGCATTTGCACATATGTAATTAATAGCTTTGCCGATTCCAATTGTATGGCCCTATTGATTACCGATGCCGGCATTAAAAGTGATGATGCCCAATTGGAAGGCAATTTGACGGCGGCCACCCAAGGGTTAATTGAATTGGCCCGGTTGGGGTTGGCCTTGGGAATTGGGTGCATTGGGGTGGGGGTGGCGGTGTTGGTCCGTATTTACCGAAAACCCGCCTTGTAAGGCAAGGGAAGGGGTTTTAACGCGGGGTTCCGGGGTGAACCCCTATTGGTACAAAATACCCCCAATTTGGGTGTATAAACAATATAAATAAAGATTGTTGATATTGATGGTTGACATCATTGATATGGGTATTGTATAAATTAAATATCAAATAACCAATCACCCAAAAACATATGAAACAAAAACCATCAGTCAAAAAATTACTTAAAGCCATTGAAGCAATCAATGATTTGAAATATTATGATGCGAATAAAAAAACATGCAACGATAACTTGGACACCGCGGTGGCCGAATATAAATTTGAACACAATTTATCAACCGCCTACGGTTTCATGGATTGCATCAATCATTACAACAACACATATGCCATTTAACCAAATTAAAAATTACATAACCAAGCACCCAACAAATATATGAAAAAAACCAAATCACCAATTAATATAACCAAAGAAGAATTAAATATGTACCAAAATGCCATCAACGATGCGTTGTTGTATATGGATGGTGGTTGTGAACCCACATCCGCATTAAAACAAGCGGGATCCGATTATGGAATTTCTTATGGCCCGGAAATGGCAAAATTTGTTACATTTGCTAACAAAGTATTATTCAATTAAACATAAACATTATATGCCTAAAACAATAAAACCAACCACACCATTAAAATATCTTTCTGTTTGTTCAGGAATGGAAGCGGCATCGGTCGCATGGAAACATTTAGGATGGGAACCAATTGGGTTTTCCGAAATTGACCCATTCACATCCGCAATTTTGAAACATCATTACCCAACAACACCAAATTATGGAAACATCACAAAATACAACGAATGGCCAATCGAACCCGGTTCAGTTGACATTCTTATCGGCGGAACACCATGCCAATCCTTTTCCGTTGCAGGAAAAAGGGGAGGCCTCAACGATCCCCGCGGACAAATCATGCATTCCTTTATTGGAATCGCTGAAAAATTTAAACCCAAATTTATTATTTGGGAAAATGTCCCCGGTGTATTGTCCAGCGGGGAACCCAAAGGAATTGATTTTGCAACATTCCTTCAAGGGTTGGCACAACATGGGTATCATATCGCCTATCGGGTGCTTAACTCACAATGGTTTGGAGTGCCACAACGCCGCCGAAGAATCTTTGTTGTTGCATGTCTTACAGATTGGGAACATTCCGCAAAGATATTATCTATCCCCGAAAGCTTGTCGGGGTATTCTACACAGATCAAAAAAACGCGGGAAACCATTACCGCCAATGTTGGAAACGGCATTAATCAAAATTGCCAATTCCCATTTAGAAAATCAAAACGAGCATCATCCGTAAATGATGATGAAACATGGGTACCAGCGGATGTTTCAAACACATTGAATAATTTTGATGTGGGTGATACCCGCAAAACCCATGCGGTTGTTATTCCAATCCAAGGCACCATAATTGGCAGATCGGAAAACGCCGGTCCGATGGGTCCCGGTGCATCGCAACCCGGTACACCAATGTATACATTAACCAAAACCGATGTGCATGCGGTTATGTATGAAAACCACCCAAGCGATTCAAGAATTACCGGACCATTGAATGTTGCACCAACAGTTACATCGCGATATGGCACCGGCGGCGGAAATGTTCCGTACATTCAAGAAAAACCCTTTTCATTTATACAAAGACAAAATAATGAAATTTATTGTAATGAAAATACCGTTTCAACAATTAATTCAACATCAGGAATGAACCAAACGAATTTTATCAAAATGGATTCAATTGTTAGACGATTAACACCAATCGAAACCGAAAGATTGCAAGGGTTTCCCGATAACTATTCTCAAATTTCTTGGAAAGGAAAACCAGCTGAACAATGCCCGGATGGTCCGCGATACAAAGCATGTGGCAATTCATTTGCGGTGCCTGTTGTCCGGTGGATTGGTGAACAAATCCAAAAACATATTAATGGTGAAATTTGATTATGTGTAATTTAATTTAAATCAAATAACCATGAAATATCATCACAAAAATATCCCATCCGTTGAAAATCTGTTGTGGTCCATCCGGTTCATCAATGATCGCATCGAACAAGGGGATATTGTATCCGCAAAACATGCGGTACCGATTGTTTTAAAAATGGTTCACAAAATGTCCGCGACCGCCAAGGATGAAGGGGCAACCGATTTGTGGTTATCCCCATTTGTGGCCGGGGGCGGATGGGTTGGAATAATTGTTTCATACACCATCAATGGTGAAAAATTGGAATATTCAATTACACCCCGCCGTATTGGTTATGCGTAATTTTACTTTAATCACCGCGGCGGTGTTATTAGCCGGGTACGCATATGCGGTGGATGATGCCACTATATTGGATGCCATCGGCGATGTCGAAACCGGTACCCAAAAAAACCCGCGTTTGGCGGTTGGGGATTGCGGCCTTGCCCGCGGCCGGTACCAACAACATCGCGGAAGCTTTATCGATGGTTGCACCCAATTAATGAGGGAAGGCAAACCGGCATATTCATATGACCAATGGAAATCACCGGTGGTACAGGATGAAGTGGCCTTGGCATACATCCGTTGGATTCGCGATCGCATGAAATCCGCGGGTGTACCCAACCCCACCCCGGAACAAATTGCGTTGTGTTGGAATTATGGATTCGGTAAATCCAAAGCTATTAAATTTAATATAACAAAGGCCCCGGCCGCACCCCGCGATTATGCCACCCGCGTTGGTAACATTGTCCGGGTAACCAAAAACATATGACCACAACGAAAACATTGTTGGCCATTGATCCCGGCGTTAATGGGGGCATTGCATGGATGGCACCGGCCGGTGGCGTAAACACCGCCAAAATGCCCGATACCGATTGGGGTGTTGTCATGGCCTTGGTTGATATTTCCAAGGCCGCCAATGGCCAATGTAAGCTTTATTTAGAGGAACCCCCATTGTTTGCCGGCCGAAACATCCCCGGTTCAGCGATTGGCAAATTAATGTGGAATGCCGGCATATGTTATGGTGCCGCCGTTGCCTTGGGTTGGGAAATCCACCGCGTCCGCCCGGCCATATGGATGAAGGCCCACCCGGTCGGAACCAAAAAATCAACCGGCCTTTCCGGAACCGCATGGAAAAATAAATTAAAATCGCGGGCCGCCGAATTGAACCCGGATTTAAAAGTTACATTATGGAACGCCGATGCCATTTTAATTCTTGATGCCGGCCGCCGCGGTGCTATTAATTAACGCCTTGTCAATTTACTTATTATGAAAAAACAGATTCCAAATATTCCCGAATCGCGGGAAATTAAAACAATTATTGGTACGCGTTATGTTTTGTTGCCCGATGGACGCGTTGCCGGTTTATTAAAACCCATGTCGATTAACAATGTGATCCATTACAATTTAATTGTTGATGGTAACCCCGATTACATCCGGGCCAATCCGGAAAAATTAATTGAAATGACAAACAAACATTATTCGGAATGTGATTGGGCTAAACCCAAAAACAAAAAATAATTTAACCAACCAAAATTATGCCACCCAAAGAAACAACCACCCAATCGGCACAAGCTGATTTAATCAACGCATTGGCCCAAATGCAAAATGTTGCCGCCAATAAAACCAATAGTCATTTCAAGGCCAAATATGTTTCCTTGGATAATTTATTGGATTCCATCAAACCAATATTGCACAAAAACAATTTGGCATTGGTTCAAATATTAATTGCGGATGATGGTAAAATTGGTGTGGCCACATCGTTTGTTCATACATCCGGGCAATCATTTGATTTTGGCAAATTGATGATTAAAGCGGAAGGCATGACACCGCAAAATATTGCCGCGGCCGTAACTTATTTAAGGCGGATTACTTTAACCACCGCGGCGGGCGTTTCGGTGGACATGGATGACGATGGGCATTCAATCAGTAAACCGGCACCGGCCGGTAAAACCCAACCATGGTACACCATCATTCCAAGTGATGATGTGAAAAAGGCCATCGCATATTGTGCGTTTAAAGGATGGATTGATTTGGCCACCGATCAGTCGTTGGAACATGTGCCGGCCAACATTGTAAATGCCATTGTTCAAAACCCGCAAACATTCCTTTCCGCGGTACGGAACCACAAACAATGAAACATTGGGTTCCCGCCGAAATTGCAAACATGGCCGTTGATGCCGTAGAGAAAAAATATCAATGGCAATCCATCGACACCGCACCGTACGACACAATGATATTTGTTTTATATCAACGCGGGCAAATTGGCACCATTGTGTTGGATAGCGGATATTATAAACCCAAAACCATCACCCATTGGTTACCAATTCCAACCCTACCAAAAAATGAAACCAATAAATGAAATCTCATTGGATGATTTAGTTAATAACATCCAAACGCATAACAAGCTTGTTGCCGCCGAAATCCGCATTAAACAATTAGAGGAAGCGGGCAACAAATTGGCATTCCTTATGTTAAATGGCACAACCAAGGAAATGCGTGAATCGTACCTTTATTGGAGGGTTTTGGTAGAATTAAAAATTGAGGAACCAAACGATGTTAAAGTTAAGGAATGAAACCACATATCAATGGGCGTTACGCACCGCCAAGGAACGCCGGGCCAACATTCCGGCCCCGGAAATTAAACCGGCACCGGCCCCCAAATTTGTCCGCGTTGATTATGGGTATTTTAAATGGGATGGTGGTTATGATAAATATAAAACAATGATTAAGGAGGCCTATGATTGGGGTATTAAAAACAATAAAACAAAATCCGAAACGGCAAAAAAATTTAATACATATGAACGGAATTTGTCGCAATATGCTATCAATCACCAATTGCCTAAATTGAAAGATTAAATGAAACCACCCGATGCCGTCATGGTTCAATTTAACCGGATGCCAAAAAAATCATATGCCATGATTGTGATGGTAAAGGGTTTAGCTGAAAACGCCGAATATTGTGTTTGGGACCGCGATGGGCATTATGAAGAATTATGGAAGGCCCGGAAACGAATATTGGATTCCGCCGATCACCGCGATGGCCAATGCCAATATTGGGTAAAGGAACAAACGGACATTTACCGCATCAATTTAACGGCCCCAACCCCAACCCGAATCCCCGGCCAATGAAAGAAAAAATCCCCAAATGCGTATTGGAAAAACGGAAGGAAATGAAAGGCCGGTTGGGTTTGATTTTGTTGTTGGATCACAAGGATGCATCCATTGAAATTGATTGCCGGTCGGACAAACAATTTAACATCAATTACATTGATTGGAAAAAGATTGAATTGCCATCATTACGGAAATCAATTTATAAATTGTATGTCGTTAACAACGATACAATTACCGAAAATTAAATGAACAACATTTCAAACATTCGCCGATTGGTTCACGATATAACGGAAAATTTAAAATTGTTGGATTTATATTGTGATGCGGAAATTGCCACCGGGGATGTTAAAATGTTTAATTCACAAATTGAAAACGCATTGTTAGAAGTTCACCGGGTGCATCCAGAATTGTTGGAACAATCGATGGATGTGCAACATTTGCATGATCGTTTAAAGGCATTAACCGTTTCGATTCAAATTAAACGGAACAACATTGAAAGAGCTGATGAATTGGCAACCGCCGCGTTAATCAAATGCCGGGAAATACAAAGGGCCATTGAACCCCCATTACAAGCGGACGATGAATTGTAAAAATAAATTTTGTTGTCAACGGATAGATGCGGTACCGAAAGGCCGCCAAGGTTTCCCGCTGTCGTTGGTGGTTTTACCTTTTTGATTCCAAGTGACAACATCCATTTCCTTATGAAAAAAATAACCACCACCATTACCACCCGCGAACAATATGATGCGTTGAAACATACACATTTAAATTACTCATTGGCCAAGGAATTGTTGCGATCACCGGCCCATTACAAGGCCGCGTTAAATGCACCACAAACGGAATCCAAGGCCTTACGCGTTGGAACATACACACATTTGGCGGTACTCCAACCCGATGTATGGCAAAATTACAAACAAACGCCGGTTTGTGATAGAAGGACCAAAGAGGGAAAAGAATTATTTTCCGCCTTCCAAGGAAGCTTACAACCCGGCCAATATGCAATTGACCATGATGAATGTGAATTGGCAATCAATGTGGCCGATGCCATGAATGTTATTATTGAACGCATCGGGGTTAAATTTACGCATACCGAATTAATGTTAACCGCGGAATATTGCGGTGTGCCGGTGCGTTGTTCCATTGATGCAATTGGTGATGATGGGTATTTGTACGATCTCAAAAGTTGCGAGGACGCGTCCCCATCGCCGGGCGGGTTCTTGCGTAACATAATTACATTCAAATACGCATTACAGGCACACATGTACCGCACCATTTTTGAAGCGGCCACCGGCATTCGCCCAAAGGGTTTCCGGCTGATCGCGGTGGAAAAGGAATCACCATTTGCCGGGGCCTGTTATGAAATCGGACCCGAATTGCAAACGCGGGCCGCATTCGATTTTGAAGCGGCGATTACATTATTCAAAACATGTACCGCGTTAAATGAATGGCCGGCATATAGTACGGAAATCAAAACATTGGACATTGCCCCGAAGGCCACCGCATCAACCCAAATCAATTTTGCTTAATGGAAGACGATACAATCAAACAAACCGCAACCATCATTTTTGCATTAATTGTTGCCACATTCAAATTAGCATTCCGCGTTATTGTTGTTTTGGCCGCATTGAAATATTTGAAATCATAACACCATGAACCAACCAAAAAAACCCCTCATTAAAATTACCCAATCCGGTAAATATCAATTAAAGCTTATTGCCCCCAAGCTTGAAAAAATAAAAAAATACCCGGATTCCGTTTCCGCACCCATTTGGTTTGTTGATGCGGAAGGCAATAACTTAACCCGATGGTACGGTACAAAATACCCGGCATCATTAGGAACATTGATTGGTAAATTCACCGGTAAATTCATGCCGGCCATTAAGGAAACCGCGACCGCGGAACAATTGTTGGCCTACATTGAACAAGGCAATATGTGCATTGCGGAAATTGATGTGGAATATATCCCGCCCAAAGCTGGATCGGCGTACCCATCATTCAAATTTAAATCCATTACCCCAATCATTGGTAATGGAAACGCGGGTACCGGTGGACAATCCCCGGATGATGATGCACCGGCCGCACCGGCATCAAATGAACCATTGCCGTTTTAATTACCACCCCAATGGAACAAAATAAAAAACCGAATTTGGTATTGTTGTGCGGGTATTCGCGGGCCGGCAAAGACACATTTGCCAATGGGATGCAATATGGTAACCGCGATTACTTAACACATTCATTGGCGGCCCCCATCAAAACCGTTGCCAACACCATCATCCAAAAATTGGATTTGTGGAATTACCAAAACCATAATGAACATTCCGGGGTTGGGTTTTGGGATGAAAAATTTAAAAACAAACACCGCAATGTATTGGTTGCGATTGGTAAATTTGCCCGATCCATGGATGCCGATGTGTTTGCCAACCGATTGATTGACCAATTAATTTCGATATCAACCAGCGGAAAACATATTGTGATTACCGATTGGCGGTATTTAAACGAATATCAATGCATTAAGGCCGATTTACCGCAATACAATGTGGTAACCGTTTGGATTGAAACCATCGGCATATTCGCGGCCAATGAGGAGGAAGCTTTATCCATCGCGGAAATCCGCCGGCAAATGGCATGCGATTATGAATTTTATTTTAAACAAAACGATGCCGATTCCGTACGCGACATGGGTACCGATTTTGTTAAAAATGTTTTAATGTCTTAACCATCATGGTTTGTCATTTGATTAAAAAATTGCCATATGCCGACATTGAACGGAACATTCAAATGTTAAAAATCAATCCGTACCGGGCGGTGTTTTTATTGCAATGTGAAGGCGGTGGCCATGGATCATCGGAACAAACCGCGTTTGCACAAATCCGGGAAGCGGCCCGCCTTGGCATGACATTCCGAAACACCGCAAAAATGATGCGGATGTTAGAGGATGATTTGGGTAATTATTCCAACCGGTTAGGAATTAAATTTCAAAAAAAATCCGGCCACAAATTACCCAAGGGGCATTTTACGCATTCCCTATTTATTGATTAACCATGGGAAAACCAATTAAATGGATTGCGGCCGGGGATTCGCATGGTGATCTTGCCGATTGGGGTAATGGCAATGGTGCGGTGGATGCATTGTTTGAATACATTAAGGATTTTAAACCACATGTGCGTATTAGCTTGGGCGATAATTTTGATTTTAGAAGCTTACGGATGGGGGCCGGACAATCGGAACAAGCGGAATCATTACAGGCCGATATCGATTCCGGATGCCAATTTTTAACCCGTTATAAACCCGATGTGTGGTTATGGGGAAACCATGAACACCGTTTGGACAATACAATTTCAATGGCATCCAAGGAAACGGACCGCGTTGGTGCGGAAGCTATTAAGGCAAAAATTATAGGCGTTGCCCGGAAGGCCGGTTGTAAAACAATTTTACCGTACCATGCGGAACATGGGGTGTACCGGTTGGGGCCAATGGCCTTCATACATGGTTATGCCCATGGTTCAAACGCGGTGATGCAACAAGGAAGCCATTACGCATCCAACGGTGGTGGTGTTGTGATGGGACACATTCACCGGTTGGAACAAGTTAATTTACAAAAACATGGTGGCGGTGCCGCGTATTCCGCGGGATGTCTTTGTGTAAAGGATGCCATGTCATATGCATCACATCGATTGGCCACATCGCGGTGGGGATCGGGATGGGCGGCCGGATGGGTGGATGGGGATGATTGGAAATGTTGGTTGATTCACAAGGTGGGCAAATCCAACAAATGGGTTTGGCAAACGGAATTGAAGGTTTGGAATCCTAAATGATTTAAAATTAGTTTACATAACTTTTGGTTTGTAAATTAATATGCCAAAAAATTAACAAATGAGAAACCGGAAACAAAAAATTACATGTCCGCATTTACGGAAATTTATTGTTTCGTTACACAACATGGCGGAACAACCACCCAAGGATTTTATGCCGGCCAAGCTATGGGCAAAAAAATGGAATTATGATGAACGGTATTGCCGGCGTGTTTTGCAAAAAATGATTGATGGGGGTATATTTGAAACCCGGCGTTATCGCGTCCCGGTTAATGGGTTCCCAACATCCATGATCCATTTTGGCCCGGTTGGTAAAGGCAAGTAACCCACATTTAATAGGGGTTGGGGCTTATCAATTATATTGATTGACAGATTAGGCACCCATGTCCTATGGTTGGGGAAATCAAAAAACCATGCATACACCATCACATACCCAACCGGAAGTAATCAAATCCGCCCAATCGTTTTTGGACGCGTACAAACGCGTTTACAAATCCGAAACGGCAATGGCCGCCGCCGATAAAAACATTCGCGATTTAGCGGATGAATTATATGAATCTAAAATATGGTCCGAATATGACAACGCCCGCGATCGTGCGATTGCCGAATGCGTTGATGCGTTACGGAATTTTGTTGAATGTAAAACGGATTGGAAAAACCGCGTTTACTATATTTGGAATCAAAAAAATGCCGATGAAACATTTTTAATCGACCGGGCCTTGGATGTCGTTAACCAAAATAATTAATCACCATGCGAAAAATAATATCAATTAACATTTACACCCACCCGGCATTTGATGCCATCGTTGCCACCGATTACAATTTTATTGGCACCCCGGATTACATGGGCGTGGCATTTTATTGGAATCTTGAATATAAACATTATTTACGCGATGCATCGTTTGTCCAACGCCGCCGGGTACATCACATGTTCATCAAGGCCGGGTTGGAATTGGATGGGATGTCCGATGCCCACCATGCGATCATATTTAAAGCTTTAAAAATTTCCTAATCAAAAACCATGAAAACCATAACACACATTATCATCATATTGGCCTTGGCCATCGGATATAACATTGCCTTGTCCAGCTTTGGCCCGGCGATTTACCGTTTCCTCAATAACTAATATCAGCCATGTCCGAATTACCATCCGCATTGGACGCGGAAAGATTCCTATTGGGTACAATCATCCGCGATGGCGGCGGGTTACCCGATCCATTGTTGCCGTCCGATTTCTATGAACCAAAACATCAAGACATTGCCGGGGCCATTTACGCGTTAACCACCAGCGGGGTGGTACCGGATGAAATCACCGTTGGCCAACAATTGAAATCCAATGGTTCCGCCGTTGAATTGTATTATGTAAATGAAATTGTTTCCGGCACCGGGTTCACCATGTTGAATCCACATTGGGCGGAATCAATCAAACGCACATCCAAGTTACGCCGGATATCCGCGGTGGCCAAACAAATGGAATCCATCGCATCGGACCCATCGGCCCATCCCGATTCGGTTGCGGCCATGGGGTTGATGGCCATTGAGACAATCCACAATGACCGCAAATCCACCGGACCACAATTGATGCCGTTAGAAGATTTAATGTCATTCGACCGGAACAACGATCCCGACAACATATTGGGAAACCGTTGGTTATGCCGCGGCGGTTCAATGTTATTTAGTGGGCAAGCGGGTTCCGGTAAATCAGCTTTGGCCATGATGGCCGCCATCACATGGTGCCTTGGCCGTAATTTTTTTGGCATCAAGCCAATCCGCCCATTAAAGACATTGATGATACAAGCGGAAAACGACCGGGGTGATTGTAGCGAATCCTATCAAGATTGTTGTGCGGGTTTAAATCTGTCCGAATTTGAAAAGGATGATTTGAAAAACAACATGGTGATATACCGGGAAGCGGTGGCCACCGGGGAAATATTTGGCCGGCTACTGAAACAATTAATCGCCCAACACAAACCGGCAATCGTTTACATCGATCCATTGTTGGCATTTGCGGGAATCGATATATCCGACCAACAAGAAACATCCCATTTCCTACGCGGTATAATCCAACCCATATTAAACGAAACCGGCGTTGTGTTGATATGCGTACACCACACCGGCAAACCAAAATCCAAAGCGGACAAGGATGGCCAAACCGTACAGGATGCGGCATATCAATATATTGGTTCAAGTGAGCTTGCTAATTTTTTCCGCGAATCATCCTATTTGGTGCGATGCCCCGGCGATGCCCCGGTATTCAAATTTGGGTTAACCAAACGCCGTAACCGGGCCGGTATGTTAAATGAATATGGCACCCCATCCGGGGAAATATACATTCGGCATTCCCCAATACGCGGGGTTATCAAATGGGAACAATGCCAACGCCCGGAAATGGAATCGGCATCCGATAATGCCAATGCCACCGTAAAGGGGTCCCGCAAGCCCGGCAATGGGGGTTTGGCGTACGGTTGATACAACCACCCCAATCCCCACCCCACCCCCACCGCAAAAACGAAAAAATGGCCGTTTCGATGATTCTACTTATGACGATGCTTATGACGGTACATAGTGTTGTATCCATGTCTTTTAGACATGGAAATACAACACACACAATACATTACTACACCCAACCCTAACGGTTGGGCCGTAATGATTGTGTTTCAAAATACACCCGCAATTTAACCACAACGAAAAAACAAACCAATGCCGCGTAAATATAAAAAATTAGGGCCGTTAAAATCGATTAAACAAAAATTGAAGTTAAAGGAAAAATGGGAATCAAACCGGGATTACATGTTGAAACGGTCCCAATCCGGAAACAAACAATCCGTACGGTCCGCAATGGATCGCCGGGAAAAATTGATTAACCAATTCAAATCATTCCCGGTCCAAATGTCCAAAGCTGAAATGCGGGAACGCATATTGGGTTTCCTTTCACCACATGATCACCGTAAACCCGATTCATTCATTGCCAAATTAATTAAACATGGGTTGTTAAAATATGATGATGAAACCGGTTGTTGGACAAACCATTGTAACCCAAATACATCGATGCGTTGCAATGTGAATAAAAATGTTAATGATGCGAATGAGTGGCCAACAAATTAAACATTGAATACCGCCGATGGTGGAAAAATTTAACGGATGATGAACGCCGTAAGCTTATTGCATCCGGTGCATTCAACCCATCAAACATTAGTGATTCCGATTCCGCGTTGGCCCGCGGTGTTATGGATGATACACCAATCAACATGCACACACATGGTGAAAACGGTGCCGGTCCACAATGGTTGCAACGGATATTAAAAACGGATAAGGATGTGGTTACAAATGATGTGGTTGCAAACATGGACACACCACCACCAAACGCCAACGACATGCACATGCAATTGATTGCGGTGCGATGGCGGGCCACCATACATTTCCTTTTGGAAGGGTTGGACAATTCAACGGATGTCAACGCCCGGTTACGCGGTGATATAATCCGATTAGTTATGGGGGAAGGGGACCCACCCAACATGACACAATTAGGAAAACAATATGGGTTGTCGCGGGCCGCGATCTCTCACCGGTGCCGGACATTGTTACGCCGGTTGGGATTGGAACCATCCAAATTTATGGAAACGGAAAGGACCGTTAACATATATCGCGTAAGACAATTGTTAGTTAACATTAACAAGGCCGAACGCCCACCGGCCGGCAAAAAATCCACCCGCAAATGAGAAATTCGATGTTTTTGGGCCTTAAACCCACCCACCCCACCCCCGGTAAGAAATCTATTGAAAAAGGGCCTTAATTTTCCATGTGGTGCGACATTCGTTAAAATCCTATCAATAAACGGAAACGATTTAAGGGGTATAATGCCACATTTTGTGTATAAATATCAACACCCCTAAAAATAAAGGCCAAATAACCGGGTTTTAACAAAATTCAAAACCGTAAAAACCGTTAACCGCCAAAATACAAAAAACGACAAAAACATGCCAATTACCACCAAACAGATTGCGGACCATTTTGGGTTCACCCCATCGCGGGCATCGGCGTTAATCCGGGAAGGCATGCCATTAACATCCATTGAGGATGCCACCGCATGGCGGGATGCCCGGATATTGAGGGGAAGGCAAGGCCGCCGGGTTGAACCGTCAAACATTGTATTACCGCCCGGTGCGATCACCGCGGATAATGATTTTGAACAAACGGTTGAACGGCACCGCGAATTAAAAGAGGCCGCCCGACAACGGTACATTGTGGCCCGCGATACCGGTTTGCCGGAGGAATCCAAGCTTTACCAAACATACCAACATATTTTGAAAACATTGGTGGTGGTTGAACGCGAGGCCTTGGCCCGCAAATTGGATTCAAGGGAATTAATTAAAACAATCCATGCGTTGGAAAGATTTGGAAAAATATTAATGGAAATTAAATCCGATTTATTGGTTATGGGAATGGAATTGGCACCCCTTGCAAATCCCGATTCGCCGGGTACCGCGTTAAAGGTAATTGATGACAAAGTTAACAAGCTATTGGCCAAATGGTCGCAAGCGGCAAATGATGTCATTGATGCAATAACGGAACAAATTGCGACATCGGCACCGGCGGATAATTTAAATGATTTTGATTCGGATGAAATGGGTGCATCCAATGATTGAACAATTTGAAAAAACATTACGCGACATGTTGGCCCCGGACCCGCACCGGGACCCGGTGGATTTTTTGGAACACAATGTGAAATCCATTCCATATTCCCCGCAATCCGGTCCATTCCGAATTACCAATTCACCATGGTTGGCGGAACCATTGCGGGCCTTGGTTGATCCCGAAATTCAAGAAATTGGAATATTGGGAAATGTGCAATCGGGTAAATCATGGGAAATTGAAGCGGCATCATGCATCATTCCAATATTAGCACCCGGCCCGACATTAATTTTAAATGATATTGACCGCAACGCGGATGACCATTTGGCAACGCGATTGGCCCCATTATGGAAATCGATACCGGCCGTAATGGCAAAGCTTGGACCGGAAGGAATCCCAAAATCCGGTGCCATACATTTTTTGGGAAACACATGTTGGGTGTTGGGTGCAAACAATGAAAGGAATTTGCAACGCCGATCCATCCGTTATTTGTTGGGTGATGAAGTATGGCAATGGAAACCGGGAAGCTTAAAAGAGGCCTTGGCCCGCACCACCGCGTTTCGTTGGCAATCCAAAGTGGTGTTGGT
>Ga0209088_10000395_pt1 | contig 31964 bp, 42 predicted proteins | sample S_140625_EF_Meta_FD_187324 | JGI IMG/M metagenome (GOLD analysis project Ga0209088, IMG submission 187324) | Freshwater microbial communities from Lake Simoncouche, Canada to study carbon cycling - S_140625_EF_MetaG (SPAdes) (version 2) | ecosystem: Environmental > Aquatic > Freshwater > Lake ... | reverse complement strand
CACGAGGTTAAATACTGTTATGCAATCCTATGACATTGTCACCGAAGCAGGCATACATTTTCATGTAAGTCTAAGTAAACAAGGTGTCTGTTATATCATTGTCAAAGACATTTTCAGCGATGCCTTTGAAATGCTGTATTTTACTAACTTAGATTCTGCTTTGGATTACATCCACAGTTTATAACTGGTTGCGGAGGCCGGATTCGCACCGACGATCTTCAGGTTATGAGCCTGACGGGTTACTACTTCCCTACCCCGCGGTATGCTATTTATTTCTCTTTGGGACTGCGTTTATTACTACGTAAGTCTGATTCAAAAATCTTTACAAAACTTTTCAAAATCTCTCCACGTTTATGTGGATCTGTTTCATTGGCCGCAAAACGCTTGATTGCTTTGGGTATTTTAACTGCTCGTGGATCGTATGCCATTTTATATTTCCTTTAAATTATTTTTGACCTTGTGCAATTAGTACATTAACTACATTAAGGTCGAACTCTAAACTTGAAATTTTATCTTTAAGTGCTTGGTATTCTTCGTTGTGTACATTTTTATCATGCGTTACAATATCAAAGTACATAGCGGCAGCTTCTGCATGTAGCTTTCTAATATCATGTTCTAACAACTCTCGTCTATCTGCTAACATATTAATTCCTTTAAAAATTTGGCGGAGTGGACGGGACTCGAACCCGCGACCCTCGGCGTGACAGGCCGATATTCTAACCAACTGAACTACCACTCCAATAATATATTATAACAAAATTCATACAAGCTGTCAACTTGTAACTTACCATATGGTGGAGGTGACAGGGATCGAACCTGTTATGACCTGAGTCGGCGGAGTTACAGTCCGCTGCCATACCATTACGGCGGCACCTCCAAATTTCTAAATTATGCACACTTCTGCAATAACTTGTTAACCTCTATTCTAAACACACTTTCTTTCTCTGGCCAAGCATAAATGTACTGGCCTGCAAAATCCTTGACCAACAACCACGTAATGCCTGCGGCCGTGTACATGTGTGTCTCTGCCTCATAACCTGGGATAGACCTATCAAAGTTGATAGAACCATCACCATAGTCCTGACCATGCTGTTTAACCCAATCTGCCACACTTTGTACTTCTCGGTCTGTGTTAGGACCCATGCCACCCAAGTTAGCTACTACAAAGATTTTATTAGTAGGTGTCGTTGTCATAGTCTTAAACACACTACGTCCCAGCTGTCTAATTTGGTCTTTAATGTTACCTGGCAGTGCCGCTACTTGGTGAAAGTCAGGCACCAAGTATCCTGCCTTACGTAATGCATGTTCCGCTGTTGTTGCCAATGTAGTAGTCTTAACTACAACTACTGGTACCATCTCAGGTGGCCGGGGCTCAACACTACTAGTCTGCTTTTGCACAGTGCATCGAGGCTGTTGCTCAATACTAGCGTTATATGACGGCAGGTCGGCATCAAGTTTGATGTCCAGCATCTTACCTAACATATCTTGCATGGCCTTGGTAGGTTTTATTTTACCTGTGGCCGCCAATGTTTTACTAACACTGGCTTTGTTAACCTTTACAACTTTAGGCTTGTCTTGCTTGGGCTCTTGTTTAGCCTTGGGCTTTTCTGTATGTTTGACAACAGGACGGGCTGTGCCAGTCTTAAAGATGTTGTCTAAATCTATGTTAGTTTGTGTTTGTGTTTGTGTTTTTTTTGTTGCCATTATATCACCATGATGGAAGTTTCTTCATTTTGGCTGTAAGTTTGAGTCCAACTGTCTTTAGTGCTTCCTTACGCATCTTATCTCGTGCCTTACGACCTTCGGTTGTTCTGTTGTTAGTGCCTAGAATCTCTCTACTATACATTGTCCAACTTACTGCGTGTTTAGCAATGAGAGGTTCTTGTTCTGGCCATCTGGCCTTTTTAATAAACATAGCGTATTCTTGGCTACTACGTGGACCCAGGGCCATCTGTGGCTCTATCAGATCCCATTTCTTATCCATTATGTCTCTACAAAAGCCTGTTAGGCCGCCAGGATAAGAGTTAATCTTTCTAACGTGCTTAACGTTAATACCTGTAGTATCCAAAACATATTTGACCATGTCATGGATCCTGTCGTGCTCACGCTCCGCTTCCTGTTTCTTAATTAGATATTCTCTATATAGTTGCGTTTGGTTTTTTATAATCTGACCAATTACAGGATGCTGTTCAAATTTCTCTTGCTCTAAAAAATCTATGGCCCTATCTCTGGCATCCATTAATGTAATTCTGCTAGCATAGTCATTTTGGATCTGATATTGGTACTTGCTACCATTACGGTCTCGCCAAACATACAACTCGCCGTTATTTTTGTACATTTTAAAGGTGTCGGCATTAGTAGTACACCACTTTGTGCCTGCACCCAATTGTCTTGCTGCCGCAGGTGTTTGTGGACTGGCTAACTGTCCATAAGGACCATTGTACAAGATCTTAGTGCCTTTAATAATTGGAAAGGCACCCTTTTCTTTTATAGTTTTGTTTACTAACACTTCCTTAATCTCAGGATTGAGGATCTTATCTATGGTCTCGTCTAGTTCATAAAAACTAAATTGGTTAATGTCTCGCTTGGCCAAACGAGGCTTTAGCTTGTCAAAGTTTTCTAATACAGTTTTAACTCTCTCTGTATCCTCAAACTTAAATTGGTTGTTAATTAGTTGTTTGGCCAGCCAAGGAACGTACTGCAAGTTCTTGGTGGGATCCATTTTCTCTAAAGAAATGACGATATCCACCACTTCCATTTTGGTATGGCGGACGACGTCTGTAAATTTGTTTTTGAATTTCTCTACAGTTATTTCACGTTTGGACATTGTGTCTCCTTGTGTAAAGATTGTATTGTACTATAGAACTTGTTTTGTGTCAATTATGTAGATGCTCTGCATCCCCCGGCGGTAATTATAGTACAGAAAGATATGACGCTATCATACCCCTCACACGTACCTTCCACCCGCTTCCCGACAGGGACCGTTCTCGCATTGCTAGCGGCCTTTGGGTTCGAAGACTACCACCCGTAGTTGTCACACTACTTCTCATCCTGCGGGTCACAGTATCCAGAGACTAATCCGGAACGTTCTGGTGGGCAGGCCCCATAACGGGATACCACTTAGCTTGGTTTATCTTATGCATTTACAACCAAGCACCCAAATCTCTTACATTACCATTATTCAATATATATATATATTGGAAGAGCCACGGGGAATCGAACCCCGCTTCTCAGGATGAAAACCTGATGTCCTAACCGATAGACGATGGCTCCATAATACTATGGTGGAGGTGACAGGGATCGAACCTGCGACATCCAGCTTGCAAAGCTGGCGCTCTCCCAACTGAGCTACACCCCCGTGTAGTTATTGGCTCCTCAGAGTGGGCTCGAACCACTGACCAACGGATTAACAGTCCGCTACTCTACCGACTGAGCTACTGAGGAATAATCTGGTGGGTTCTGCCAGGTTCGAACTGACGACATTCTGCGTGTAAGGCAGACGCTCTACCAACTGAGCTAAGAACCCAAATTATCTTGTAAATTTTCTTACTAGAACTAACCAGTAATACTTAACACCCCTTGGTGTAGGTATCCATGACAAATCAAAGTTAAATCCAATGTCTTTAGGAATATTTCCATAGGCTTTTTCAATTACTTTGTTAGTTGTCATATTAACCTTTTACTTTGGCGGAGCATGTAGGAATCGAACCTACTCACCCATTGCTGAATGACAGATTAGCAATCTGTTGCCTTAACCGGTCGGCCAATGCTCCAATGTACTTACTTATGATATCAACTCACACTAATGTCCCGTAGCTTTAACAGGCCCCAGACTTTTTCAAATCTCGCAGTCACACTTTAGTGTAAGTTAAAAAAGAGAAACCACTGTTGCAAGACCTAGTGTCTCATTGCTGAGAGAAGTATCAAAGCGATGTGGTTTCAAAACTAACTGTAGCCGAGGGAGTCGCACCCTACTAGTCAGCGCCTCCTGTTGCCGGAAGTGCCCGTAACTACTACTGCTACAAAACTTGGTGCCCCAGAGGAGACTCGAACTCCTACACCTCTCGATAGTGGCTTCTAAGACCACCGCGTCTACCATTCCGCCACCGGGGCATTCATATGTAAAAATACTATAGGAACCATTGTGTATCTATGTCTACTTATAGGACCGTCTCCTATAAGCCTGCACGGTCATTACTGCCTACATACTCCGTCGCATCTCCAGAGCTTGCGCTCCTATTTCATATACTTAGATTGAGCGTGAGCGGCCTCACAGTCCTCGCCTTAAGTACCTAACGGTGCAGGTAACCTATAATATATTTACATATGAATGACGCTTCACAGCGTTTCATATGTGGGATAATTTTTTAAAGAACATTGTTAATTGCTTAACATAGAACTATTGTAACATAAAATTCAATTAATGTCAATTAAATTTGGCTAACTAGTTCCTGTTAAACAATGAGTACGATGAATTACTGCTTAACAAAGTCTATTATACAACATCTTTTACTTTGTGTCAATTAAATGCGTCATTCGGTGCAAAACAATGGCACAAGTCCTAGAACACATTTGGTCGTAGACTTTTTAACTATAGTTTAATCTGCTTGTCTAGTTAAAAAATATTTCCTACTCTTAGTACAACCGAAATGTTCTTTCATGCTCCGCTCAACTATTGCTGGATCAAACTGTTTACATGAAAATACGTCTAAATAAATTTGACCAAGTCCGTCGACAAAGTGAGCAACAATAGAACTTGTTACAATGACTTGCACAACTGTGAAGCCTGCTTTATCTGGAAACTCTGCGGCAGTATATTCAATACGTGGTTCGCCAATTGGTTGCATGTCAATGTCTTTGACAAGTTTTCGAATCCACGTATCGACATTGGTATAGTCCGCCATCTTTGTAGGATCACATTGCCCACAGTCTAAAATTAAATGATAACCCCAATAGTCCATAAATCCCTTAGTTGTGCTTTATTTAACATTCTAAAATATAAATAACTGCAACTATAACACAATTATGTCATATTTCAAAAAACTAAATTTACCAGCGAACCCTTTAAAAAATAGTAAAGAAATTTCACAGCGTACTATAACTGCGGGATACAATATTGTTTTGCCCAATGATGTACTAACAACCGAAATACTAGATATTTTTAGAAGTATCGGGCTGCGACCAAAAATGGTTGTGTTGTTTGGCCGAGGAGATAGTACATCTTCTCCAGAAGATAGAATGATACATTCTGATGTTGCTTTTGATAATCAAGTTCCTGGAAACTGGCGTAAATTAGTTGCAGGGGTCAATTGGGAAATAGAAGGTAGTCACAACGATTTCTTTTGGTATGACATGCGAGACCTTAAGGAATGTTGGCCAAAAGAACCACTAGCCAATGCCAGTAAATTTAATTATTTAAATGGTATACATTTTGGAGAACGTTTCAGAATGGGAATTTCCGAAGATGTAAAATTATTAGATCAGACAACTATAGATGGCCCGACATTGGTTAGAACTGACATTCCGCATGCCACTCTTTTTAACAATACAACTACAACTAGAGTAGGTGTGAGTGTTAGATTCTTTGAAGAAGATTTCGATCATTCATGGAAAGGTGCGTTAGATAAATTTGCACCACTAATTAAAGAATGAAAGATGTCTACGATTTAACTTCTATTGTAGACTCTGCATTTTTTCCCTGGGATGAAGTGGCACTTGGCATCGCCAAGTCTGCGAAAAAAGCAAGTATATTTTATGGACACGATCATAACATTCATGGCTTAACAGCCGAGCAACAAGTTTGGCATAAAAGCATTACCGCAGGAAGTCCATTAAAAGGACTAGACATTTTATTAACCACTGCAAATACATGGCATGATGCATGGTATAAATTGGGTCTCGAAGAACATTGGACTCCCACTGCTAATCTTCAAAATTTTCCGTTGTTACAAACATGGGTCAAAGAAAGCAATATTTTTAAACAAGTAGGCAGACAGATAGTGTTTATTCAGTTACAAAATTCTAATACTCCAAAACACATTGATCAAGACTTAAAAAATGCCCCAGAAGAATATAGAAAAAATTCTGAATTTATATGGATAACATCTCCTACTATGGGAAAGAAATTATTTGTCAATGAAGTGCAAACCTCGCATATTGCATGGTTTAATAATTATACGGAACATTATACTTTACCCGAGACCGGTCTTAGGTGGAGTATTAGAATAGACGGTCTATTCACAGACGACTTTAAAGAAAATTTAAAACACATATGAATGTAATTTTAGTCAACGGCATTTATGATATCATGCCCAGTAGAAGCCTTGGTCCGTATTTGCTTAGACATATACTTGAAAAAAACAACTATTCCTGCCAAGTCATTGATCACTGTCAGGAATTCTCCGCAGATGAAATATATGAATTAATTAAACATTTCATCGATGACACTACAATATGTCTAGGCTTTAGCACAACATTCTGGCGTGACATTGAACAAAAAATATGGAACAACAACGGGGGCATGCCACCCAATCTAGACGTTGCTAGCCGTAGAATTAAAGCTGAATTTCCACATATCAAAATTGTATTGGGTGGCGCTGGTATTCGCAATGTGGGGCGTAAAGTCGATCATATAGATGCACTAGTAGTGGGCGAAGCAGAAGACTTGTTTATAGAATTATTAGATCATTGGACAAAAGGCACGCCCGAGCCTGTGAAGAAAACTAATGCCACTGTCAACAAACCCTACTACAATCAATGTATAAACAAAAATTATGATATAAGCAAATGTGATTTCATGTGGAGCAAACAAGATGCTATTGTTCACGGAGAACCTTTGCCCATGGAAACTGCTCGTGGTTGTATCTTTAAATGTAAATTTTGTAGCTATCCGCACTTGGGTAAAAAGAAAATGGACTATCTAAAACCCATTAATCATATTCGAAATCATTTAGTTCATAATCATGATAACTGGGGCACTACGCATTATATCATGCTGGATGATACATTCAACGACAGTGAATTTAAAATAGACACATTGCTGGATATGACAAGAACCCTGCCATTCAAAATAGGATATGTTGCTTATATACGTGCAGATCTTGTACATCGATTTAAGGGCATGGCGGAAAAATTACAAGAGTCTGGTCTAGAGTCCTGCTTCTTTGGCTTAGAAAGTCTGCATCCTGTGGCCAGTCAGGCTGTGGGCAAGGGCTGGAGTGGCAAGAGTGCAAGAGAATATATCCCACATCTACTGCACGATATCTGGAAAGATAAGGTTAATGTCACTACCGGCTTTATAGCAGGCTTACCGGGTGAAGATGCTGATAGCTTACGGGATACATTGACGTGGGTCAATGACAATGATATCATGACATTTTGGTTGGGCTTGGGTATCAGTAGTCCTGCAAGTTTATCAGCAGGCAGCATGGACGGCGTGGCTTTTTACAGCGAATTTGAACGCAACAGTGAGCAATATGGTTACAAGTTTGATGATGCCGGATGGTGGTACAATGACTTATGGACACATCACTCTGCTCAAAAATTTGCCATGGAAGATTTAAACTATAAACGTAAACTGAAACGTATCAGCTGTTGGTTCCACATTCAGCTACGTGCATTTGGATACACCGATGAAGAACTATGGGCCATTGCAGGCAGTCAATTAACTCATAATGGATTTCTAAATGATGCTACATTCCTAGCTCGTAAAGCAAAGTATGTTGCAGACTATAAACAACTACTACTGAGTTTATAACAAGCCACGGCGCTTGTATAATTCTTCTAGCGTACAGTCTAATGCCAATGCAACAACTAATCTAAATCCTGGATTGTCTATGTCTAAGCAGTGAGCGCAATCTGTGCGTAAAAATGCCGCACAATGATTTTTATACAATCCGTGTTTTGTTGTACTTGGTTGCCCTAAATACTGCCATTTTTCTTTATAGTCGGTGCCCTTAATACCAAGATATTGATAATTGCGTACACCATGTTCGACATGGTCCTGTGTTCCCACTAAAGGATGTCCGGGTACAACATCTTCCCACCAATGCATGGGATCATCTGGATGATACTCAATGACAACATTAAAACGTGTAAGCACTGGTAGTCTTTTTGTTGGTATAATATCGTCCCACTTGTATCCATCTATATGCGGGTAACCAGGCTGCGGCTTCTTGTTGTTATTACTTAAAAATACATCAGGTCCGCATAAATCGCTGCCAACATAATCCCTTGCAATACCCCAGGTTTCTAGATAATCTTGAAGTTCTTCTAATGCTTTTGTTCCGTCCCATGTAATTTTTTTATTAAAAAATTTCCGCTCAGAATCTAATGTAGCATATTTGTCGTAGGGTATATATTGATCGACAAAAGGTTTGTAGTATACATCGCGAATCCATGCTTCTGATTCTACGCTGAATTTAAAATCACTGTGGTGGTAACAAAAATTTAAATTGTCCATGGTAAGTGTATTTATTATCTATAAATACTCGCTATGCATGTTATCTTTTTAAACAGTATATACGCTCAAACTCCGCAACGAAGCCTGGGACCATACTTACTCAAACATGAACTTAAAAAACACGGATATTCTAGTCAAGTCATTGAGTTTTGTCAAGATTTAACAGCTGAACAAATTTTTAATTTTGTTAAAAAGTTCTCATCCAGCGAAACAATATGTCTGGCACTCAGTAGCACATTTTGGTTTGATGAAACAAATTCTTATTATACTTATGACAATGGAATACCTCCTAATATATACAATGCTATTAGACTCATAAAAGAATCACTGCCTAATTTAAAAATCATATTAGGCGGGGCACATGCCAATTATATGAAAAAACGTATAGAACATGTTGACATGGTGTTCATTGGCGAAAGCGAAGATACGTTGCCCGAGTTACTGGATCATTGGACAAAAGGCACCGAAGAACCCACTTCTGAAATCAATCCAGTAACACAAAAGAAAACCTATAGAAATCCCTTGAACAAAGAGTATCAGATACAGACATGTGACTTTATGTGGGATGACAACGATTGTATTGTAGATCACGAAGCACTGCCCATGGAAACTGCACGTGGCTGTATTTTTAAATGTAGCTTTTGTGCTTATCCACATCTAGGAAAAAAGAAATTTGATTATTTAAAGCCCAATGACGTCATTAAAAATTATCTAACAACTAATTACAATAAATGGAAGACCACTAGCTATATCATGCTAGACGACACATTCAATGACAGCGAATATAAGATAGATGGCTTTTTAGAATTAACAAAAAGCCTGTCATTTAAAATAGAATATGCCGCTTATATACGAGCAGACTTGGTTCATAGATTTGAAGGCATGGCAGAAAAACTAGCCGAAACTGGATTACGTGGTGCTTTTTTTGGTTTAGAAAGTTTACATCCAACCGCCAGTCAAATTGTGGGCAAGGGCTGGAGCGGCAAAAGTGCCGGTGAATTTGTTCCGCATTTAGTACATAATGTATGGCAAAATAAAATATCTGCTCAATGCGGATTGATAGTGGGATTACCCGGCGAAGGCGCAGAAGACTTATTGACCAGTTTAAAATGGGCCAACGACAATATGATGAATGTTATATTTTTTGGACTGCAAGTAACAAATAATTTACACGAACGAGCATATGTCAGCGAGTTTGAACGTAATGCAGGAAAATACGGATTTAAATTTGATGCCGAAAACAAATGGTACAATGATACATGGAATAGAAAAACTGTACTAGAATATAGCGCGGAGTTAAATCTAAAACGTAAACGTATGAACTATTCTGGATTTAATCAAGTTGCATTACATAGCCTGGGATTTACCAACGAAGAGATTTTGTCTAAACATCCTGATAAAATAGTTAAAGATAATGCAGAATTTTATCGTCGTAAATCATTATTTTTACAAACTTACATAGAAAAATTAAAAAATTTATAAATTAATCTTCAGTATATAAATAGATTTATGACACTTTATAAAAAATTAAATTTACCTGATTCTCTAATAAACGAAATTAAAAACTGTGCCTTGGCTGAAATGCAGGACATGCAATTTGGCGCAATGCAATTATATTTTTTAAAGAAACCACAATATATTCTAGGTAGGTATCTCAAAGAAAATTATCCAGATTTGCCTAGTTTGTATAATTGTATATTATTTAGACGCCATGGTGGTTATCAACAGCCCATACATCTAGACTGTAACAACGACGATCCTCCACAGGGTATTAAATGTGCTATCAATATTCCTTTGCTTAACTGCGATGACAGCTACATGGAATGGTACACAGGAGACTACGAAATTTCAGTGGCATCAGTCAAGGGACGAGATGGTATAGTTAGAAAACACTTGGAATTAATTTGGAGCGATGACGACGAAGACTATATGCCGGATGTCGCTGACAGAGTAATTATCGATACTCCCACTTTGGTTGCAGTTAACCAGCCACATGCAGTCACAGTAACTGATCGTACTAGATGTTTAATTACATTTAGATTTGCAACTAACCCAGACTTTGAGCAAGTTGCAAAAGTATTAAACTGATTTTTCCAGGTCATTCTGGATTCTTTCCTGTATCTTATCTGCTAGTGATTCCATGGCATATTCAGAAGGTTCTTCGCCCGTTAGTCTTTTAGTTTCTTCGACATAATGTTCTATGGGAGCAAATCCCATGACAACCGAACCAAATATCAATCTTAGGAAAATCTCGTCGCCGCCTACATTACTGTTTGGTTTTTTGCCTGCCGGGGTTTGGATGTATGTAGGTACAATACTCAAACAGATCCTAGGCTCATCTGGACTGCCCTCTAACATGTCTACACTGTGTGGAATACCTGCATTGACCACGTACAACCCATGCATGTCTGTGGAATCTATTTCCTTGACATCTTCTGGTAAAAATGTTAGATATTTTGTACCCACACTTGTTACCAGCTGGTGTCTTGCTTGTATCTCAACTAAAGGCTCGAACCAGTGCATGACATTGCCTTTGGCGCCAATAACCCAGTTGATTTTGCCTATGCATTCTACAACTTTATGCCCGTCGACATGAATAAACGCATCAAAAGTTTCACCAGTACCTGGTCGATAAAACACTTCACTGTGTTTGATTTTCATGCCTCCCCATTCCATGATGTCGACAAATATGGGATTTAATTTTGTATGATCGAATTTGTAATGTGAGAAATAGCTACGCTCGACACCAGTCTCTGGATTTGCAGGCCAAGGATACTGCTTATGTATCTCATCTATGGTACTCGGGTCAACGGGCAATTCAATTTTTCTATATGTAAATGTCATTCTATATAGTCCTTAAATATTTCTACAGCTTCATCCCACAATAATCTATTATGCGTTTTTTTATGTAATAACATGAAACTATAACACAATCTAACTGTATCTACTTGTTCTACATTGTGCAATTGGCCAGCATTAACCAGTGCGGGTTGTAATAAACTACTTTCAGCAACCAAATCACAATCATCTCTATATGCCCACAAATAACTGGTGCCAACTATTGTTATTTTTGTTTGGTATTCTTTACCTGGTTTAAGTCGCCACCAGCGCATAACACTAGAACCGGGGTTTAGTACAAAGTTTATCTTGACATGATTGTCAAAATCGTCACCATCTAAATGCAAACTATTCGGAAAATCTTCGCCGGGTTGTTTTTTAAATATTTCACTAAATCCTATTACAATATCTAAATTATCTAGCCAAGCAACAAAGGCTGGATCTATTAACTGTCTATCTAATTTAATATGAGCCTGTTGCATATCAACCTGACTTAGTTGATTTTCAAAAGGAAGATTTAAATGTTTGTAGTAGTTCATTTAAATAAATCGGGATAAAATTCTTTTTTAACATCTAAAATTGCAACAATCATGGGACTTTGAAATTTTTTAAAATATTTGTATTGCGATAAATCTTGCATTTAATTCTTTCCTACCCAGAAACTCAAGTGACATCTAGTCTGTTCTTCCCTCGGCTGATACCAACCCACACCCACACTGGCCACGGCATGCATAAAATCTTTAGTATATATTTCGTAGACTTGTCCGTCTGCAGGAATATAATGTCCCACTACATCTAATGGACGCATGGCTTCTGCTGTATCAAAGCCTGCTTTCCATTTAAAATTTTGTTCTGTGAACAATAAAAGATGACCTGGATTAGTCCACAATGGAATATGAAACCTATTTTCCACAGGATCATCTTTATGCCAATATAATCCTTGACTAGTGCCGCTGACCGTTCTATTTTGACAACGGATTCTTACAGGTGCTTGAAATTTTTCTTTGGCAAATTCATGTAATTCTTCCAGTATAGTACCTTTGAAAATTGGATTCAGCTCTGCCAATTGATTATCTGTCATCGCCGGTTCTTCGACACCCACGCCGTCGACTACTCGTCCTCTGCGGCCAGTGCCTCCAAATAATTGCTGATCTAACTCAGTAAACATAGATGTATTAGTAGTTATATTAACATCACCATTGGTAATTCTAGCAGGGTTGACTGCTGAACTATTATGATGCAGGCTTTTATGTGTCCATTGCCCTTTTGCGTCTTTGAGCTCAACTGTGCCTTTCCAATGTTTGAAATTAATACCGGCTGCGGCCATAGATTTTTCTAATTCTATATTAATTAGATTGACGTCCCAACGATTAAAGTCTTCTCTTATTGAATAAAATTTTTTCATATAAATATTTATATACTGATATCAATCTAAGTTAGACAATGACACCTTTCGAATTACGTTATAGAAACGGAACAAAACAGCCAGAAAATATTCCCACGAATGAATTTATAGAAAATATTTTAAAACGAAAAACTGTTCGTAGATTTGATTCGACTAAAAAATTGCCGCCTGGACTATTAGAATATCTCACAGCGGCTGCACAAGCAAGTCCTACAAGCAGTGCCGGGCAAAGCTGGAGTGTAATAGCTTTGGAATCTGCCGAAGAAAAAGAAATATTTAGATTATCTGCTGGCAGTGTCCTGGATGGCACCGATCCCGGTAATTTAGCTTCATTTAACGAGTGCAGTGTATTTCTAATTTGGATAGCAGATAATTATAAAATAGCCGAAGGCATAGACATAATAGGAAACAAAGAAGCTCCTGAATCAATACCCATGATGCCAAAATCTATACCGGCCACTTATACCATATATCCCATGCCAGATGATGATACTAAGTTATTTCATGCAGACTCACATAAAGAATGGTTAGATCAAAGTTATTATAGTATACGTTCAATCATGGATGCTACTATTGCCGCACAGACATTTAGTTTATGTGCAGAAAGTCTGGGACTAGGCACTGTTTACATGGGTAGTATTGCACATTGTAATACTGATTCATTTAAAAAAACATTAAATTTACCTTCTAGAACATATCCTATATTTGGCATGGCTGTAGGATATCCTCCTCCTGGGGGAACTGATTATCATGGATATATCAAACCCGAAAGTTATATGGAACATTATAGACAACATCCGGAATTGGAAATTAAACCAAGACATTCCTTGGATTTGGTATTACATCGAGGACATTACAAACAAACTGTAAGGGAATCATTAAAAAAGTTTAATAAAATTGCTATAGAGTACTATGCTTCAGTGGGACAAAAAAGTGATTATTTTGCCACCAAATGCGTTCACCGAGTTAAAAAGGTAGTAGATCAAATGCATAAAATGCGAGAGCTTTATAATAAATGGAGGTAGTAAAATATAAATATTTGCATGAACTTCAATGCCGCTTATCAAATTCTCGGAACTGTTCCTGAACATTTATTAAATGCCGTTAATGAACAAATATCATCGGAGTTGACCGACGATGACTATAATTATAAAGACAGGGATCTAGTAAACAAAGAACATAGTTGGTTAAGACTGGATTTTATGCAAGCTCCAACTAACGAAGCCAGAATGCCATTGTATTCTGCTATTTTAGCGGTCATCGGATACATTCAACAAACATACAAAATTGATCCATTAAACTCAGTTAGTGTGAGTATGTTGAAACCAAAACAGATATTAGACGAACATACAGATGGTAGATTCTTACACAGAATAACAAATAGGTATCTAGTGCCGCTGACACACAGTGATGTGAATTACAACTACGGATATTACAATGACGAGAAAGTCATATACCCATTAAAATTTGGCAACATCTATAGAATTAACAATGCGATTATACACAGTGCTCTTAATTTAGAAGATACTGAGCGATATAACATTTTAATAGATACGTTTGATGCAAGACTAAAAGCAAAGTTTAACCATCATCCTGATAGGCTTGCCGCATTGACAATATTCGGTGTTAATCAAGAATTTGAAAAACGTTTGAAGGTGAAACCGTAATGTTTTTTTCTGGATACTACCAATTAATAGGTCAAGTGGATAAAACTTTGCTAGAACAAGTTAACTCTAACATAGAAACATTCGAAGAGAAACAAGCATATAACTTCCAGCATGGAGAATGGCTGCGTTTAGATAGTTATCACAATCCTGAAAATTATAAATTAAAGGATATTGCAGGCATTGAAATAATTAATGCGGTAACAGCCATGTTTCCTGAAGATGAATTATTTGGCTGGAGTGTAAGCTATCTTAAAGGTAAAAGTGAAGTTGTAGATCACACTGATCGTATGATGTTCCATCGTATGGCAAAAAGAGTGATAGTGCTAGTCAACGATGTTCCCGATGTTTTAAATTGGCATTGGTTTTCAAACGACACAAGAGTTAATTATCTATTAGAATACGGCAATGTTTATAGATTGAACACCAGCATAACACATGGATTAAAAAATAATAATATTAATAATAGACGAGCAATATACTTTGATATGATGCCAAAAAGATTGCATGACAAATTTAAATCGCATCAAGACATTGTTTCTGTGATATTAGCAGATGCCGTAGGAGAAAAATATGTACTTTAACAACCTTACACAAACCATAGATACTATTCCACGATATTTTATAGACAACGTCCTGGAACATGAATTATATATTATTACAGAGATTGATAAAAGAGCAATTATTGGCAAGGATAATAAAATACAAATTATTGCTAATATGCCGGCAAAGTTAGTTAAACATGTCAGTGCCATTGGATCTTATATCTATAGTCAACAATATGCATTGTTAAAAAATATGGTAATTTATGAAACCATGCTGTGTCGCCCGCCAGTGACTTTAGTAGGAGATAGTTCACAGCATTCAAGATACTTGAATAGAATCGGTGAATTATTTTTAATTCCATTAAAGGGTCAAGTTAAAATTGCAACCAACGATTTTAACACTACCAGCACTCTTACTCCTGGGAATATATATAGAATTAACAACAGAATAGGAAATAGATTTTTTTCCAGTGCTGATTTTGTATGTGCCGCATTTACATTTTTAGACTTTGATTTAAAAAATTACCTAATGCCCCACGATTTGCACAGTCCTTTTGTTAGACGCAAAGACGAATATGCTGATCCAAGTCTTGCTCCAGATTACCTAAATAAATTATCAGAGAAAAATGCGTACTGAAAAATTAACATCTCGAGCTGGCACTCCTTTGCATTATGGCATAATTGTCCATGTAGACAGCTATGAAGAAGCTATGTCTATACCCAAAGAACAATTAGATGCGTGGGTGTATGAAGACAAACTACTAGTCATTAAAGGTATGAAAAATATCAACAATGTACAGTTTTGGGACTTTAGCACACGCTTTGGCCAAGGCGGCTGGACTAGAGAAGACTACGAAGTAGGAAAAGAAAAATGTTTTCCCATAGATGATGCTAGTGGAAGAGTCTATGCTCATTACAGCAATGTAGGAAGTACTGCAAAGGCTATTGGTGATGCTGATATGAGCTGGCATGTTGATATTCCGTTGTGGCCAAGTCACCAAGCACCATTACGCAGTTTTTATGCTGTAAGTATTCCAGACAATCGCTATGGCAAAACTAGTTTTGCCGACCGTGCATGGGGTTATAGAAATATGACTCATGAAGAACAACAAGAAGCAGAACATTGGAAATTATTGTATCAAAGTTGGTACGAGCCCGGAACACATTTAACTTACCTTCCTGTGGTTGCTATTAGTCCATACAACGGCGAAAAGTATTTGCAGTTCACCAGCTTTAGTAACAGTGGTAAAAAATACAGTCATCATTGGCATGGGTGGACAGTACATGGTTGGATATTTGGTGCTAAAAGAGATGATGCACCACATATTGCTGACTACGTAAGTTTCCTTCATGAAAAAACAATTCAAGATGAAAACATCTACGATTTAACATGGGATGAACAAGACTTTGCTATTTGGAATAATGTACATATGATTCATTCTAGAACAGCATTGCACAGTGAACTTCATACTAAATCCAGAGAGTTTTATCGTATGAATATTTTCAACTCCTGGCAGAAATAAATTGCAAGTTATCGACTTAATTGTTGATCCCCATGATCAACTGTGGAAAGATACCATCGATTATATCAATGGCACTGATGATCAACTTAAGAGTAATTACACTGATATCAAATTCAATGAGTTTTTAAGTTTCCCAGTAGTCGTAGAAAATAATAGAGTAATCTGCTTTAGCGGCCTGCATTATAATGAGCGACGATGGGGTAAAAATCTTGCAAGGTTTAGCAGTAGAATGTGGATCCATCCTGATTACAGAATCAAAGGGATTGGTAAGTTTACCGGCGGTACAAAGTTTCTAAACTCTACATATTGTTTACCTATACAGATAAAAAAAGCAAAAGAAGCGGGGTTAGATTCGGTGTTTATAAGTAGAGAACATAATTTAATTGGATTTGCACAATACATAGACTTGATTAAAATCAATTGTAATTTAAACTTTGATATAAAACCAAATAGATATAATGTCTGCGGATATACATTCGATGAACAAGAAGGCTGTGTTCAATACGTTGCAGTACATCATTTAACTGACATGGGTCATGAAACCTGGATCAGGAATATGACCAAACACGTGGTTATAAATCAAACTGAAATTATAAATTAAATACAGTTATAATGAAAAATTTGGAATATTGGTATGGAGATGATGTTGATAATAAATTCAGGACATCAGCCCTTGAGATTTTTAACATCAATATCAACGCAAAAACTAGGACTGCACTGACTTTGAAAGAAGAATGTATAACAGCCGCACAAGAAATATATTCAAAATATCCCAACATATACATTGCATTATCAGGAGGTTGGGAAAGTCAACTTTGTCTGCATTCTTTTATCGAAGCTGGCATTACTCCAAACGTATATATTTTAAAATTTCCCATTAGATTAAATTCTCATGACACTGAGATTGCAGTAAAACAGTGTAAAAAATATAATATTATACCTAAATTAGTTGACGTGAATTTTGAAACGTTTATAAACAAGCACATGATAGATACTGCAAAAAAATATCAAACGTACAGTTTTGTTCAAACTTTACATGCATATTATATGGAGCAACTGCATGAGGATGTGTTATTAGTCGATAAAGTAAATCTTCGAAGAGACGTGAATCCAGACTCGTCTTGGAGCTATGTTCGCAGTGAAGATTTTGATTTTTGGCCCCAGCGTTTCAACAGTTTTAATGAAAAGAAAGTTATCAACAATTTTTTTTCACACAGTCCAGAGTTAATATATAGTTTTTTAACTCTTCCTGTAATACAAGAATTAGTGAAAAAACAAACAAGCGGAAAAATTTCTTTAAACAGTTTAAAGAATTTAATTTATTATCAAGGAGGTTTCACAAACTTATTTGATGAAAATACTTCTAGGTTTGTTAAAACAGTCAGTGGTGATCACATACCTGGTTTGAATCTGAAGAATTCAGAGTTGATACAACAGACATTGCAATTTAAATCAAGAAATATATATATTTCTTACAATGATATGATAGATATTTTAACAAATCAAGGAACTGTATGTCAGTACATATAAGAAGATTAGTACAAGAAGACTTGCCTGTGATTGAAGCCATGGCAGAAGAAAAGTTTACTATGACTAATACCGCTTCTGGCATTTTCGAAGACAGCACAAACACAAAGGTGTTTAAATATTTTGTGCTGCCGCAGAATGTCTATGGTGCCGATAAAATGCGAGCATTTGGATATTTCGATGAGGATTCAAAATTAATTGCTGTCATAGGACTACGTTGCTTGGATAACAGTCCTTCTTGGATTTTTAGTTTTATTGTAACTGCACACAAATGTGGTAACAGCATTAGGATTATAAAAGAACTTTTGACATTTGCCATTGATTATCAGGAAAAAAGTGGATTTTATCAATGGTTCGTTGTCAGTAAACTAGAAAAATTTGATGCGTGGCAAAAATTATTTACTGGTGCCAGAGAAAAATATCATCACTATGTTTATGCAAGAGTTCTTGCAAATACAATGCCCAAATGGTTGGATCATTTGCAGTTCAGTGGCGGAAAATTGTTTCCATATGACATAAATATCAGCATGTACATGTCCAGGAGTCTGTGTACATCTGACGATTCCGTTGAATTTAACGAGCGAGACATAGATTTCCTTTAATATGAATGAACCAAAAATTAACAATTTCCTTTACTACGTCCTTTACCCTGCCCACATTGTTGCATTGTTAGGTATATTTGTTTTTCCATTTTACTTTGATTTTGGATTAAAACAAATACTATTGTTATTTGCAGGTTGGGTTCTACTTGCCGGGTTCGGAAGTGCTGTGACATTGCATCGCGTTGTCAGTCATCGTGCGTTAGAATTGCGTCCAGCAATCAAACCCATTGCATTATGGGCAGCGAGTCTGTGCTTGCAAGGAAGTCCACTGGGCTGGGCGGCTATTCATAGAGGCAGTCATCATAGATTCAGTGACACTGAAAAAGACGCACACACGCCCAACAAAGGCAAACTGTACTCTTATCACTTTTGGCTACATGATTGGGGGAATTATTTTAATCCCAAGTATGCCATTGATTTACTCAAAGATTCCATGCATTTGTTTTTTGCCCATAACTACATTAAAATTATTTTTGTTAGTTATGCAATCATCGGACTAATAGATTGGCAAATATTATTGTTTATGTTTATAATCCCAGCAGTTTATAGTCTGCATCAAGAATCAGCAGTCAATGTATTGTGTCATTTAAAGAACCGAGGTTATAGGAATTTTGAAACAAAAGATCAAAGTAACAACAGACCGATCATGGCAAAGATAGTATGGGGTCAAGCATGGCACAACAATCACCATGCCAAAGCAAGTTCCTATGATTTTGGCACTAGTGTCAGCGGACGTAAAGATGAATTTGATCCTAGTTTATTATTTGTTCCATTAATAGCGACTACGGCAAGCAAAGAAAAAATATTTAAGGCAAGAAAAGATGCAATGGCGAACAGTAATACTTGACAGTAATAATTGGGTAATAGGCGAGCATTCGATTAAAGAAGTAATGCACTGGGCGATTCAAGATCGTCCTTGGTATACTCTTAGAACATTTACCATAGACACACCAATATCCTGCCCCATGCAGTTAAAAACAAATAGTTGGACCAGTGTCACTGTTAATACCAATGCAACAAGTTCAGTAGAGGTCAACCGAGAATCTATAATTATTGGGCATAGATTAAAATTCTTTGCTGAGTTATATTATAGATTAGAAGCCAGCATGGAGAATCTAGGAATAAGCAATTCTAATTTTACAATCATTGAACTGCATGAATATCTTGTTTCACAGGGTGTTATTGCAGGAACTGCACCCGTTGATGCAGGCATTCAATATGAGAATAAAATGCAGTTAATGCAAAATTTAAATAACATCAAAACGCAGGTTATATCCGCAATAATTAATGCAAAAAATGCCGAAGACTTTACCAAGGCAAGAGAACTAATGACTCGACTTTTCTTTACAAATATTTTATTATGAATCTAGTTTATTATCATCCCATAGCGTTGAAAGAAAAACAAGTCTTTCATAAAACAATCAACCCACTTATCAGTGTCTTGGATAGAACAACAAATCGTTGGCCCAGTTTTGACTATGTTAATATGTTTCCTATGCCTAGTGTCAATTCACCATGCCCAGACTTTATGGCAACAAGTATTGCTAGAATTAAAGAACTCACTGATCATAATATGCATGTTAATGTGTTATGGAGCGGCGGCATTGACAGTACGTTTATTTTTGCATTAATGATTGATCTTGGCATTGCCGACGAACTATACAAACAGAATAGATTGACAATTGGATTGAACATGGATAGTATCCGTGAGAATCCAAACTTTTATAACAAGTTTATTAAAGATAGATTCATGTCATGTGTTGTACAAGCTGATGTTGTCATCGCCGATCCCAAGCCGGATCAAGTTATAATCACAGGCGAAATGGCAGATAACTTGGTGGGCAGTTTAACTATGAAAAGTTGTGTAGATTATTTCAATGACTTTAGCACTGTTCACAAGCCATTGCAAATAGCAGTTGATTGGCTAGCTAGAAATTTAACCCCAGAAGAAAAACCAAAACTCTATGAATTTTTAGAACAACAAATTTCAACCAGTCCAGTTGAATTGGTTACTTGTCATGATTTGCTGTGGTACTTGAACTTTAACTTGAAGTGGCAGGCAGTTAACTTTCGTATAGTAAGTCATGCCAACAACGAAGTAGTGGGCAATCAACTAATTAAAAACTTAAAGCATTTCTTTAATACAGATACATTCCAACAATGGAGTATGCAAGAAGGTCATTACTTCAAAGGAACAAGCTGGGGCGAATATAAAGGTATCATGAAGAAGTTTATCTATCAAGTAGATGCTGATCTGCAATATTTTAAATACAAAACCAAACACCCTAGCTTGCCAGCATTATTACGTTACAAAGACACATTTGACTTTATCTACGAAGACAATGGTGTATATAGATTTACTAAACAACCTATGCAAGGACAATAATGCATTGGGGTTTTGATGAAAACAATAAGTTCTATGTAGAACATACTAGCTGTACGCGACCGGCTGGTAATTTAAAAGAAGAATCAGATAGACGTGCTCGTGACATTTATCTAAACAATCCCGGCAAAATAATGCTGTGTCTAAGTTCAGGTTTAGACAGTCAAATAGCATTAGTAAGTTTTCTAAAGCAGGGTATTCCACTTGAATGTAGTTTTCTTAGATTAGATGGCTTCAATGAAAATGAATACGAAAACTTACAAACTCTTGAAAAGAAGTGGGGATTTAAAGCTAATGTAGTCAACATAAATCCTAACACACGCAGAGATGAAATAGAAGCACTAAAGCCCAAGTTAGATGCACATGCCAATCACTGTATACAGCATATGTTTGTCAGTGAACTTCCCAAGGACTATGATGTCATACAAGTATTACATGATCCTTGGCTAGTGACTAATAAAAAAGACGGTGTTCACTATGTTTATCAAAGCTATTATGATCCAGAAATTGCTAGATATAGAGCACTAAATGCAATAGAACGCACTGGTAAAATTGTTATGTTTGGCGACAGCAGTGAATACTTTCTCAGTAGTATCAATGATGAATTATTTCATCATTTTTTAGACAGTTGGGTCTATTATGATGGCAACGGATTTAAGTTGTATGACTTAAAAGTAAATGATGTATTACGCTATGAGTATTATATCAAGCCCATGTTGTATGCCAAACACTGGAGGGGAGATTTAGTTTATTTCCCCAAGTTCAGCGGCTATGAAAATATTGATTGGTTGTACAAAGAAGTTCGCGCTATTCGTAAAGAACGTCAATGTTTTATACCATGGAAAGATCTAATAAGTCATTTATCTAATAACACTGGTATTACGAAACGTTATAATGAGATTTCAATTACTTAATTTTAAAAAATGTTCCGTTGTCTATCATTTCGCAGACAACTTCAAATGTATAAGGTAATCCAAAATAAATTTGAAAATTAAATCTTATATTGTCATTATTTTCTACATCGTGATATTCTTGTATATTCCATAGCGCAGGGCAATCATTTACTGCCATTTTTATTGCTGTTTTATCATTCGGCCAGTTGGGATAAATCAACGTTGGTTTATAATTATCTTCAATGGGATATAAAGGTACTATTATACTACATTGTCGTTTGTCTGTTTGTGTGTCTTTGTGTACACCTAATTTAGTATTTGGGTTAGTATATGCAATATATGTCGTAAACGGAATAGAAATAAGTTCCTTTAATCTTTGTACATCTGTTGCTATTAATTCTGAGAGATATTTTTTTACAGGAAAAGTCCTAAGTCCCGTTGACTTAACTTTAATACCATTAATATCATTATAGTAAGGATTTATAATTTTTTTGTCTGGTGTAAAATAAAAGTCTTCTATTAGTTCGGGATGAGATAATACAAATGAAACAACATTACTTTTTGTTTCTTCTGTTAAAATTGTAAAGTTAATTTTTTTAAAAACAGTTTTCATACTAATTCTCTTAGTTTAGTAACACATTCTTCAAATGTAGGATTACCTTTAAATCTCAAACTTATGCACCATCTATCTTTGTTATCTAAGTTTTCAACTGAATGAATTATATTTGTTCTTACTAATGTGGGTTTAACAATCATAACACTAGCTAATATAGTAAAATCGTTAGTATTGCAAAATTTATTATTGTTTCTTGTACCATAATGTATGCCATTTAATTTAGCTTTTTCAATTGTCGGTAACACCTGGGGTAAACTAGTATCAAACCAGTACATCTTAGATTTTGTATTATCTAAATCGATATTAATTGCACAATTCCATGCGTCCCATGTATTTGTAAGATTATTGTAAATAACATCATGATGCACTGCTCCAATAGAGCCCGGAGGCTTTTTAAATATCTCTACATCGTATAAATCTAAGTTTAATCTGTTTAATAAGTTTATTAATTCTAAATGTATAAATTCTGATTTAACATGCCAATACTTTGGATAATTAATATCTGTAATTGGACGCATATAATTATCAGTTACTATTTCTGATCGAAGTTTAGGTAATTCTAAATAATACAACATATTGTTATTTAATTCTTTAATCTAGTAACTTCAAACTTATTGTACCAACTTTTAACATCATCTAAATTCTCCACAAGAGATTCTAAATTAGCATGTTCGTCTTTTGATTTAACTTTGTACCATACTCCCAACTTTGTTGATGTACCATGTATCAATTCTTCAAAATCTATCAAGGTAGCTGATTTGTTTTTAACTAACCAATCCTGCAGTCTACAAATTTTATGGTAATCCCAATATATTTTTCTAAATGTAGATTCTTTAAAGATCACAGGTTGGCTGGTCTTAATGCCATCAAAGTTTTCATTTTTAGAACTAATATACCAGCTCAGCATCTGTTGCCATGGATCCCTGCGTATACACACCCAGTGATAATCAGAAAATTCGTATAACATAAAAGGAAACTCTAATAAAGACTTTGGCCAAATAGTTATAACACTTCTGTCTACTTTTTCATAAAGTTCTAGTCTATGCTCATGCGTTTTTAAATCTTTGAATTCATTTTCTGATCTAGACCATACTTCTTTAAGATACTCTTCTCTTCTAACAGCTTTATTATTTTTTATTTCCGTGCTTAGTTGAGAAAACCATTCTCCGTGCTTAAAATAACCATAGTCTTCTAAGATATTTGCCAACAGTTTTGTACCTGATCTAGGAGGCGCAAAAATAACAATATTATTATGCTCTAACATTAAAAATTCCAGTCTTTGAATTCCTTTATAGTTCCAGAGCAAGATTCTAAATGCCCGACTAAATCATTATAGTTTACACTAACACTTGTTTCTACAGGATAGTTCCAATGTGGCACAGTCCATTCAGGATAATTTTCGTAGCCTGTTTTCTTTGTGGGCCAAAGTATATCTTTTTTAAAGTATTGTCCTTTCAGTAAGCCTTTCAGATAGTAATTGAATCTACCCAATGGTGCCATCTTCATTGTTTTGAAAGAAACTAAATCATTGTTAATATAATAATCACTTACATTTGCCCAAGTTTTAATTAAATCATCACAATAATATGACGCTAAACTTTCTGCGCTATATGGAAAATCAAGTATGGTTCTATGCTGGCCGATTAGATCAAACCGCAACAATAAACTTTCGTAATAATTGTGATAAATGTACTGACCTTTTTTAGAGTTACCTATTATAGCAGGCTCGTTTGCTCCACTCATGATCATGGGAAACTGTTCAGGCAATTGCATACTAGCCCATTCAAAAGGATGATGCAACAATGTAATAGATTTTTCTATTTCTCTACGTCGTAACCATTCTTGTTTGTGTTTTTCTAAATCAAGTTCTAGTATCTTAATGCTTATGCCATAGAATTTTTCAGACTCTTTTACCAAGTTATACTCAAAGTCATTAAGGCCTTTTACATGCATAAAGAAAGGTTCGAAATCCCCTTTCATATCTAAAAAGCATCGTAGTATAACTTGACTGTCAACACCGGAGCTAAATGCTACATACACTGGTCCGTGTTCGGCGTTGATGCGTTTTACGTCATTGTTTAATTCTTCTCTAAGATTATCAAATGATCTAGACGGACTTTTATATTTTACAACTAATTTGTTGTTTTCAAGTTCATATGTAATTGGATTGTTCATTTAATATTTCTTTGACATTTTTAAAAATTCTACTTCATAGCCTGCTTGGCGTGCCGCTTCTATCATAGCAATGTTATCAACATGTATAAATGTAATAGAGTTTTTACAATTGCCGTTAATTACACGATCATCATAATATTTAACAATTAACTTTAATAATCCTCTACGTCTATAATTTTTATCTATAGATGTTAAAATTATTCTAGTATTATTTTGTTCCCATACCCATAGTCGCAGTCCTATAATTTCATCATTGACAGTTAGATATATTACACGACAAGCATTTATACTAGGAATATAATTTGAGGTAGCAAGTCCCGACTCTAATAATTCCGCCCACTGTTTAGCAAAAAAAGCAGTTACTTTTGCGGGCATGGTTTCTTGACTACAAAAATGTACTTTTATTTCATTGCCAAGGTTGTCTACTTCGGTGCCAATTAATTCTGTCATACTAGTATTTACATCGCAGGACCATTTCCGTTTTTAAATCCCACACTTCCGCCTTCTGCTTCAATGCGTTTGATAACATCTTCAAATAAAATAGGAGCAAAGTCAGTTTGCTCTACACAAACACAATGATAGCGCACATCTGGTTCATCACTGTACAAGATTTCCCCGGTACGTGCATCAACTCCACGAGCTCGGCGCACACGATTTGCGTGAGTGTGTCCGTGAATGTTTGTACCAAAACGACCCAAGCTGTCACTGTGTACAGGAATATGACTAAGTATCATTCCATTCATAACATGGTATGCACGTAGTTCTCGAAAGTATTCTCGATACTCGTCATCTCGAAAGATGTCGTGGTTACCGCGGATTAATACTTTGTCGCCGTTTAGACGAGCAAGAGTTTTCAATGATTTACGGTTGATAACAACATCTCCCAAGTGATAAACTTTATCGTTGGGTCTAACTTTGTCATTCCAACGACGGATCATTTCCTCGTCCATTTCCTCGGCATCATCCCATGGGCGAAGTTTTGTAACTCCATCGTTACGAGTGAATCGGCATACTCCGGTGTGCCCGAAGTGTGTGTCACTGACTAAAAATACTGAGGGCATACTATTCTCCTAGTTTAATTTTCAAACCAAATATCATCAAAGCCTTCGTCTTTGGTTGGTTCTTGAAATTGTTCAATCATTGTTTTTATTACGTCATTGGGAATTTCTTTCCAATGACCTCGACTCTCTAAACGATGTTGCAATACTTCTGGCTTGGGCGTTTTAAACACCACTGCAATCTTATGATAATCTTTCAACATGGCAAGTTTTTTTCTACGTGTAGATATTGTAGTATTTGTTTGATCCCATACAATATCCATTCCTTGACGAATTGCTTCCAATGCTTCATCAAACATTAGTTTATTTGCTGTAGCGGCATAATCTTTAAAAACTAATGTATATGTTGTACTGTGCAAATCGGCATATTCTTCAATAAAATAGTCTGATGAAATATGTGCGGTGTCTGTGGCAAATTCGGCTTCGTCGACCCAAGTGGATTTTCCACTACCAGGTACTCCTATTAAAATGTATGCTATTGGCATTTTATCTTCCTTTTTTATTGGCATCCAACCATTAATGCTTATTTACTTTATACGTCATTTTTAAAAGTTCGCCAGTCATCTACGTCGGGCTTTTCATCTTCGTCATAGGTCCAGCCCAGGGCTTTCATCATGCGATGCTTGACCAGCAAGTTAGGACTACGGAATCGTCCGGTGTCGTCAAAGCCCATCATAACTCCGACTTCACAGACTGCACCACTGCGGCAGATACCTGCATAGCAATGAACAACAACGTTCATGCGATTTTCCAGTGCGTGTTGTAATAGACGAACAAGCTCGTCGGCCTGATCTTGACTGCATCGCATGGCTTCGTCTAGCGCAAAATCATTCTTTTCAATGTCAAGGAACTCAAAGTTATGTTGTTCTTTGAACTTGTGAGCAGGTGTTGGTCTCCAACTAGCAGGATCAACAATGCTGATCAGCATACTGTTCTCGCCAGGCTCGTGATGAAATCTCTTTGGAATATCATCTGCGGCTACGTTTTCAATCCATGGCATAACTTTCTCCTTTGTTGTATTATACTACATTTTAGTGTTTGTGTCAATTGGTGACTAAATATGGTTATGTCCGATTATTGCGTATATTTAAATTTAAATATTAATCCAGTGATTATAAATCACGATGAGTTGAAAAAGAACTATCAAACTCCTATTGCTACAAAAAGTATAAATCCTGATTTTATTAATTTTTTAAAAAATCTTGGCATAATAATTAGATACGTAGAATCATTTTATTCAGTTCCGTACGCCAAACAAGGAATTCACACTGATTGCATGGGCGGTGATTATGTTAAAATAAACTTTATATACGGCGGTGCCGGCAGTCAAATGCATTGGTATAAAGTAAAAGAAACATCTCCTACGCCACCTGTAGTAGCAAAAACACTGATCAATACCGAATATATACCATGGAAAGCAGATATGGTTGACTTAGTGGAAAGTAGCCCATTGAGTTATCCTAGTTTAGTACAAGCAGGCTGTCCGCATAATGTAACTACTACAAATGAAGATCGTTTATGCATTACTGTGGTATTGTCTGATTTAATAACAAAAGAAAGACTTACTATGGCAGAAGCGAAACTTAGATTGCAGGAATTTATAATCTAATCGTTGATATAACCTGTTTCTTGCAACATACTGCGTACTTGATCAAAGGTGTAGTTACTTGATTGTAATACCAGTGCAACTCTGTCAACTGCACCAGATTTTAGATTTTTAACGCTGTGTGGGCTAGACACATCCAATAGCCAAGCATCTCCAGATTCTGCTACAAAACTTCCAGTGTATTCTAAATTTTCTTCTTTAAATGTCCTGCCAGTGGTCTGAGTGGTCATTTTAACTCCCAGACTAGCATCTACTTTTTTAAAGAAATTTGTTTGACAATCAACGGCCTTGACATAAAAATTTATCGTGGCATACACATAGCTGTCGGTGTGCGGCGGAATATTGTAATTTATTTTCATTTCTCTTGCAAAAAAATCTTTTCTAAATCTCTCTGGTATAACTGAAAGCATCAACTCTTTATTGTAATTGTCGATGTTATAGAATCCAATGCCCTTGCCATTGATGGCATATTCGTTGATCAGTGATGTTTCTGTAAAACTACTAACATCAAATTTTTTATTAAGTTTAATAAATTGCATAATTATATTTATGGGTATAAATACTTTTATGGACACCTCTGATTTTTACAAACCTATACACATTGAAAATCTCGCTGAAATACAACAAGAAGTATTGCAGTTAGTACCTAAAAATTTACTCAATCGAACAACATTAACTTACATAGAAAATAATAAAGAAATATTTCTCGGATCCGCCGCACTACGTGATTTTTTAAAAAGTAAAAAAATGTACGATTCAGTGGGTGCTATTGCCGTAAACGTAACCGTTGGAAAAGGTGCCGGCAATTATCATGTGGACAGTGGTCCTTTTAAACATAGTTTAAATATACCAATAATCGGCTGTGAAAATACTTGGATTAATTTTTTTAAAGTGAACTCTGATTATACGATTGTCAAAGTAGAAAATCAGGGCAAGACTCATCAATTTTTTAGATATACCGAAGATCAATGCGAACTAATATACGAAGCTGAAACATCCGAGCCATATATATTAGGAGTAAAAACTCCGCATAGAGTTGTTAATAAAAGTGATCAGACTAGGATCATGATCTTAGTAAGATTGTTTCCTGGACCTTGGTCGGAAACTATTTAATAATGGCCGGCCCTGAGAGATTCGAACTCCCAACTTCAAGTTTCGAAGACTTGCACTCTATCCAATTGAGTTAAGGACCGTTATTGGCGGAAGCGGTGAGATTCGAACTCACGGACCCTTTCAGGCCGTCTGTTTTCAAGACAGGTGCAATAAACCGGACTCTGCCACACTTCCTTGTATTTGGAGCGGGATAGGAGAATCGAACTCCTAACTAAACCTTGGCAAGGTTTCGTTTGACCATTAAACTAATCCCGCATTCTTTATTTATTGGCACCCGGAGTAGGAATCGAACCTACACTAGCAGAGTCAAAGTCTGTTGTGCTACCACTACACTATCCGGGAGTAAAACTTTTGTACTATGCAAGTATTTGATACTGTTTTTAAATACTTGATGCAAAGAACTTTACAAATTTTTATCAATGATCTTTTTTACAAAGAAATCAAAGTTGACACAGACGCCGATGGTGATTATGCCATTGGTCCCATCTTTTCTATGATTAACAAAGAAAAAGATCAAGGTAGACTCACTGAGTATATACCGCCCAGTGGTCAACTAGCTATTCGTGTAAAATATCATCTATAAGGTTTTCGGGACACTGAGAGTCTTTATAAACTTGACTGGGTAATGTCTTGTCCTCAAAGAGTGCTACTCAGTGGTGTCTCGAATGGGCAAGTTTATACTACCCAGTAATCGTCTGCGGTGTCACATAGCCAACCCCGACTATGCTAGATTACCAGGGACTCGAACCCATCGTCTATCCCGAAAATTTGGTACCCGGAGCAAGATTTGAACTTGCGACCAACGGCTTATCAAGCCGCTGCTCTACCACTGAGCTATCCGGGTGAATTGGTACTCGATAGCGGAGTTGAACCGCTCTTACCTGGTTGAAAACCAGATGTCCTAACCGATAGACGAATCGAGTAAATTTTGGTGCCACAAACTGGACTCGAACCAGTAACACAAGAATTTTCAGTCCTCTGCTCTACCATTGGAGCTACTGCGGCAAATTTGTTTGGGGAGATGTATGGGAATCGAACCCATATTAACGGAATCACAATCCGTGGTGTTAACCGTTACACTAACAACTCCATGGTGGTAATGAGTGGACTCGAACCACTAACAGTCTCCGTATGAAGGAGGTGGACTACCATTGTCCTACATTACCATATAAAAACACATTACCTTTACTCACCTACGATTCTATACGTAGCCAGCGAAAGTTAACAACCTGCTCATGCGTTGCTATAATGTGTTTTTATATGGTGGGACCAGCGAGATTCGAACTCGCGACCAACGGATTAAAAGTCCGCTGCTCTACCGGCTGAGCTATAGTCCCTTATTGGCGTACCCACTAGGACTCGAACCTAGACTGACGGTTTTGGAGACCGCGATGCTGCCATTACACTATGGATACGAATTGAATTTGTAAGTAGTGCTACCACGTTATCAGCACCATTCACCCGATTATACTAGTCCGGACGGGAGTCGGTACGTCACTTGGGATTCATCCAGTTGATACGCCGCCATGTATACCGATCACCAACGAAGGCAATCAGTCGGGCATCGAACCCGCAACCTTTTACTAGTCAGTACCTTCGAAGAATACTGACCAGCGTGACTTCACTTGCTGACACTTACAAAACTTGGCGACTCGTGGGAGAATCGAACTCCCGTCTACGGATAGACAATCCGCGATAATAACCACTATATGAACGAGCCTAAACTTGGTGGAGATTACTGGGATCGAACCAGTCGTGCCTTAAGGCGGCGGATTTACAATCCACTGCATCACCATTGATGCTTTATCTCCAATTTGGTACCCCCGGCGGGAATTGAACCCACATGAACCAATTATCTGTTGCTTACGGGATATAAATCCGCCGTTTTACCATTAAACTACAGGGGAATAATTTTAACACACTGTCTGCGACATTTCAGTCCCGGTCAGCTCAATGTGTGTATTAAAGCATACTAAGGCCAATGTAGTGGTCCATCCTTAATTTAGTAATATGCTTTAATACGAACTAATTTTTCCTCCCACAAATGAGATTCCATCCTAGTCGCCGCCCGTTTACATCAATGTTTATAGTGCGATGTCAGGACCTCGTTTCCTGGGCATTTCTGCTCTTATTACACACTCTGCGATCAACGATGCTTGCTGACAAACATCTCCCGCTTTCTCAAAGCTAAGTGCATGTCTTCAGCACGTTTAAACTTGTTAAGAATCAACTGTTTAGTTTCTTCCCGAGTTAACGTATGCTGTCGAATCCATTCAGCTTCTTTTTGTTTCTTAATATCTACGTCTGTCATAATTCCTTTTCACAAACAAAAAACCCTAGGGTTTTTAAGCCTAGGGTCCTTGGAAGTTAAAATGTAATCTTGTTACACTTTGGTCTCCAGGACCCCGATACGCTCTTGTGAATCATCATAGCTAATAAACCAAATAGACGGCACTAAGCCCATCTGCTTGGATATATTAAAATGTTTATGATTCACAATCGTTTGCATATCTTTTCCTAAAATTTCTTAACGCTTTCTTTAGCGTATGTGTCTATTATACATCTATTTATCTTTTATGTCAACTACTTTTGAGCAAACATAAAAATTAATTTTGGTGCCCCCACCATGATTCGAACACGGGACCTACTGATTACAAATCAGTTGCTCTACCAGCTGAGCTATAAGGGCAAGTTTTAATTGTAACGTATTTAGTAATATCTGTCAATTAAATTCTAACTGGTCCGGCCTACAGGAATCGAACCCATATTCACGGTGTAGAAGACCGCTGTATTATCCATTATACTAAGGCCGGTTGTCTATGGTGCGAGTACCCGGGGTCGAACCGGGATGCCATTACAGCGAGAGATTTTAAGTCTCTTGAGTCTACCAATTTCTCCATACTCGCAAATTCTGGTGGGACTTCTGTGAGTCGAACACAGCACCAATGGATTATGAGTCCACTGCTCTAACCAACATGAGCTAAAGTCCCTAAACAATTATTCCTAACTGTCTAAGTATCTATTATAACATCACTGTACTTATTTGTCAACATCTTTATGTTGCCAAGTTCTTAATCATCGTATAGTGGTTCCATGCTTCCTGCACACTTTCACTATCTGATGTTGGGCTAGGCACAATGTCATACCAAGTGTCTTTTAAGACATGTGCATTGCCCCAAATGCCTTTACCAACCGCCCTGGGCTGATGTAGCTTGCCGGATTCAAACAAACGTTGAGCAACGGTACAGGCTTCTGCTAGACTAAACTTACTCATGTCATATTCCGACCTACCTCTCGAACCCGCATTGTCGTAATAGTATTGTTCGATAACAAACATTAAAGTTTCAATAGTGGGGCAATTAGTATTAGTTACAATAAACAATACATCCTCTTCTTTGACTTCGCCGGCAAGGATACTTTTAACACACTTTCCAAGACTTGTTCCAATTTTCATAGTTCGACTCCGAAATGTTGTTTAATTAATCTTGCGCCAAATTCTGGATCGTAGGGAAACGGTTCGTCTTTCCATTTAATTAATTCATTGGCACATTCTTT
>Ga0209088_10000393_pt1 | contig 32077 bp, 32 predicted proteins | sample S_140625_EF_Meta_FD_187324 | JGI IMG/M metagenome (GOLD analysis project Ga0209088, IMG submission 187324) | Freshwater microbial communities from Lake Simoncouche, Canada to study carbon cycling - S_140625_EF_MetaG (SPAdes) (version 2) | ecosystem: Environmental > Aquatic > Freshwater > Lake ... | reverse complement strand
CCTGTCTGCCCGTGGCCCAGGCCCGGGCCGAGGGCGTGGTGGAGCGGGTGGCGCGCACGGGCGAGCTGGTGATGGTGGGGGGCGCCGACCAGGCCCCCCTGTTGTCCTGGAACGCCCAGGGCCAGCCGGAGGGCTATGGCGTGGTGGTGGGGGAGCGGATCGCGGCCGAGCTGAGCCAGGCCGTTGGTCGCCCCGTGCGCCTGCGCGTTGAGGTGTTGAAGGATCCGGCCCTCCTCGGCGAGCGCATCGCCTCGGGCCAGGCGGCCCTCGCCTGCGGCGTCCCCTTCTCCTGGGAGCGGGACATGACCGTGGATTACTCGCTGCCGATCGCCCTCTCCGGCCTGCGCCTGATGGCCCCCGCCGGCAAGCTCGATGGGTCGCCGGCCTCCCTGGCCGGCCGCCGGATCGGGGTGGTGCAGGACTCCCTCGCCGACACGGAATTGCGGGGCATGCAGCCGGCGGCCCGCCCGATCGGCTTCCCCTCCTTAAAGGCGGCCGTGGCGGCCCTGGCCAAGGGCCAGGTGGATGGTGTGATCGGGGATTCGATCCTGCTCGCCTCGCTAGCGCGCACCTGGACGGGCCCCGCCCTGGCGCTCACCCCGGAGGAGCCCTATGAGCGCTATGCCTCAGCCTGCGTGCTGCCGGAGAATGATTCGGCCTTCCGCAATCTGGTGAATCTGGCGATTGCCCGCTTGCTGCAGGGCTACGTGGATGGGGAGGCGAACAGCGTCGCCACCATCAACCGCTACGTGGGTCCGGGCAGCACCCTCAACATTCCCGTGGTCCTCATTCGCGCCTACTACGAGAGCGTGCTGCTGGGGCTGGAGGCCCTCCGTCCCCTGCCCGTCGCTCCAGCAGGGGCTCGGCCCGCTCCTTGAGCTCGCCGCTCGATCCCGCGCCCTGACCAGGGTCGTCGCAACGTTGTTCTCCAGAGTCTGTTTCGATGGCGTTTCTTTCCCGCTCCAGCCTGTTCGGTGTGCTGCTGATCCTGGCCTCCATGCCCCTGGAGCCGGCGGCAGCCCTGAGCAACGCCACCGCCAGCCAGGCGGACCCCGGCGGAGCCCCCGCCGCCGGCTCGATTGAGTTCCGGCTGCGCCGGATTGCCGCCGCCGTCCGCGAGCAGGAGGGAGTCTCCCCCGAGGAGGCCTCCAGCGGACGCCTGCCCAAGGATGCCCTTTCCCTGGTCTGGGGGAATGGCCGGGGGGTGGGCTTCGCCAATGGCGGCTTCCGCAACGGTGGCTTCCGCAACGGTGGCTTCTACAACGGTGGCTTCCGCAATGGCGGCTTCTATAACGGCGGCTTCCGCAATGGTGGCTTCGGCAATGGCGGCTTCCGCAATGGTGGCTTCTACAACCGCTGGTGATCGACACCCTTGCCATGGCGGAGTCGTCGGCCTACGGCCCCCTGCGGTTGCTGGTGGTGCAGCCCACCCCCTTCTGCAATCTCGACTGCGATTACTGCTATCTCCCCGGCCGTAAGGACCGGCGGCGGTTGTCGATGGAGCATCTTGAGCTCTCCCTGCACCGGGTCCTCGACAGCCCGTTCGTGGATGGGCCGTTCACCCTGCTCTGGCATGCGGGCGAACCGCTCACCATGCCGATCCGCTTCTACGACGACGCCACCCATTTGATCCGACGGGTGCTCCAGGACCGGGGCTTGCCTGTGGACACCATCAGCCAGTCGGTGCAAACCAACGCCGTGGTGATTAACGACGCCTGGTGTGATTGCTTTCAGCGCAATGACATCCACGTGGGGGTGAGCATGGATGGCCCGGCCTTTCTCCATGACGCCCATCGCCGCACCCGCACCGGCCTGGGGAGCCATGCCGCCGTGATGCGCGGCATCGCGGCCCTGCAGCAGCGGGCCATTCCCTTTCAGGTGATCTGCGTACTCACCGACGCTGCGTTGGATCATGCCGATGGCCTCTTCGACTTTTTTCTGGAGCACGGCCTCCACGACGTGGGATTCAACATGGAGGAAAAGGAGGGCGAGAACCTGGAGTCTTCGCTCAGTCGTCCCGATGGCGAACGTCGCTATCAGGCCTTCCTGGAGCGCTTCTGGCAGCGCACCATGGCCCAGCCCGGCGTACTGCGGCTGCGGGAATTCGAGGGCATCATCAACCTGGCCTGCGAGGACGATCGCCTCACCCAAACCGACATGACCAAGCCATTCGTGATCGTCAATGTGGACGCCAATGGCAACCTCTCCACCTTCGATCCCGAGCTGTTGGCGGTGCCCACCGAGGACTACGGGGATTTTGTGCTCGGCAACGTCCGCGACGACAGCCTCGAAGCCCTGATGGATACCGAGAAGTTTCAGCGGATTCAGGCGGCGATGGCGGCGGGCGTGGAGCAGTGCCGCACCGAATGCGATTACTTCGGCCTCTGCGGTGGCGGGGCTGGCAGTAATAAATACTGGGAAAATGGCAGCTTTGCCACCAGCGAAACCCAGGCCTGTCGCTATCGCATCAAGCTGGTGGCCGATGTGGTGTTAGCGGGCATGGAGGAGGCCCTGGCGATTGGGCGCTGACGCCCCCTCATCCCCGCCGGGTCAGGGTCTGGGCGGCAAGATGGCTCCAGTCTCCCGCCCCCCGATGGTTGCGGTACAACCCCCAAGGCCCCGCGCCAACCGCCGAGCCCCGGATCAGCCAGCCCAACCCTGGGGTTGGCCGATCTGGCTGGCGCTTGGTCTGCTGTTCGGCCTGGGGTATGGCGTCACCTTCCGCTTGCTGAACCTGGAGCTCATGGGCGGCTGGGGAGGCACCCCCGGGTTCCGCTCCCAGGGCTTCCCTGGCACCAGCCTGGAGGAGTTACGCCGCAGTAAGGGCCGTGGCAGCGGGGACGTGCGCGCTGATCTCGAGGCCCTGGCGTTGAAGCGCCGCCAGGAGGAGCAACGGCAACAGCAGGCCAAGCGCAAGCAACAACTCGAGGCCCAGGCCCAGCAGGCCGCCGAGCGGCGCCAACGGGCCGAGGAGCAGCGGCGGCTGGATGGCCTGGATCGACCGGCCCCCGAGCCGACCCCGGCTCCGGAGCCGGAACCCCCGGCCTTCTCCACCCCCCCGCTGCCCGAACCCCCCGCCGAACCGCGGCCATCGCCGCCGCAGCCGCAGCCGATGCCGGAGCTGGAGCCAGCGCCCGCACCGGTGATCACCCCCGACACTCCCCAGCCCTGATCTGCCACAGTTCGTGGATTCCTTCGGCCCCCGCATGAGCGCGCCGCAATCCTTGGTTCAGGCCGCCCTCAACCGGCTGGCCGCCCGCTGTGGCAGTGGCCTGGTGGATGCTGCCGCCGGCCTGGCCGTGGCGGTGCAGGACGCCCCCGTGCGTCTTCAACAGGAACTCCAGCTGTTCTGGGAGGAAGTGGAACAGGAGGCCGAGCGGCTGGAGCGGCGCGAGGCGGCGTCGCCAACCGGTGGTGATCCGGGCGGCGCCGATCCCCAGCAGCAGATTGACGCCCTGCGGGCCCAGCTGGTCCGGATTGCCAACCAGCTCGACCGCCGTTCCCAGGGGCAGGGGTGATGCAGGCCCTCGCGCGCCTGGGGCGGTCGCTGCGCATCTGGCGGCTGGCCCTAAGCCTGCTGGGTGGGTTGTGGTGGGACAGCCGTCGTTGGAGTTATCCAGGCGGCTACACCCCAGAGCGCCGCGCTGGGCGCCAACGGCGCCAGGCGCGCTGGCTCACGGCCCAGTTCCTGGAGCTCGGTTCGGCCTTCATCAAGGTGGGTCAGTTGCTCTCCGCCCGGCCGGATGTGCTCCCCGCCGATGTGGTGGAGGAACTGGCCCATCTGCAGGATCGGGTGCCGGCCTTCCCTTTCGACGTGGTTCAGAGCCTGCTGGAGCAGGAGCTGGGGGAACGGCGTGCCGAAATCATCGATCTGGAGGTGACTCCCCTGGGCTCCGCGAGCCTGGCCCAGGTGCACCGCGCCAGCTTGCGCAGTGGTCGTCAGGTGGTGTTGAAGGTGCAGCGCCCTGGCCTTGAGACTCTCTTCCGCCTGGATCTGGAGGTGCTCCAGCAGGTGGCGGCGGCGGTGCAGCGCCATCCCCGCTGGGGCGCCGGCCGGGACTGGGTGGGAATCGCTAAGGAGTGTCGGCGGGTGCTGCTGCGGGAGCTCGATTTTCGCCAGGAAGCTGAACATGCCGCCCGCTTCCGGCAGCAGTTCTACGACGACAAGGCGATTCGCATTCCGGCGGTGGTGTGGGAGCTCAGTTCCCGGCGGGTGCTCTGCCTGGATTATGTGCCGGGCATCAAGATCAACGACCGCCAGGCGCTGCTGAAGGTTGGCATCGATCCCGCTGCCGTGGCGGAGAAGGGGGCAGCCAGTTACCTGCAGCAGTTGGTGCGGTTCGGCTTTTTCCATGCCGATCCCCATCCCGGCAACCTGGCCGTGGCCCCCGATGGCGCCCTGATTTACTACGACTTCGGCATGATGGGCCAGATTTCCGAGCGCCTGCGCAGTCGGCTCGGACGGATGGTGCGGGCCGCCGCCTCCCGCGATGCCACGGCCCTGGTGGAGGAGCTGCAACAGGCGGGTGTCATCGCCACCGGCATCGACACCGGCCCGGTGCGGCGGCTGGTGCGGCTGATGCTCAATGAGGCGCTCACCCCGCCGTTCTCCGCCAATGCGCTGGAGAAACTCTCCGGGGACCTCTACGACCTGGTGTATGGCCAGCCCTTTCGCCTGCCGCCGGAACTGATTTTTGTGATGCGCGCCCTCTCCACCTTTGAGGGGGTCGGCCGCAGCCTGGATCCGGGCTTTAGCCTGGTGTCGATTGCCCGCCCCTATCTGCTGCCCCTGATGACCGCGAGCGGACAAGGCCCCAACGATCTGTTCAACGAGATCACCCGTCAGGCGGCCGATGTAGGCAGCCGAGCCCTGGGCATTCCGCGTCGCCTGGACGAAAGCCTGTCCCGGATCGAGCAGGGTGACCTCCAGGTTCAGATCCGGGCCGGTGAAACCGATCGGCTGCTGCGCCGCCTGGCCCTGGCCCAGCAGAGCGCCGGCCAGGCCTTCCTGCTCGGTGGTTTAGCGGTGGCTGCTGCCCTGTTGGCCGCCAGCAGTCGTCCCGTGCTCACGGTGGTGCCGGCGGTGCTGGGACTGCCAGTGGGGCTGGGGTGGTTGAAATTGCAGTCCAGGCTCAAGCGCGATGGGCGGCTGGATCAGCTGCCCGGCAGCGCCCCCTGACCGTGGATCAGGGCCTCAGGAGGTAGTGGATTCAGGAGGCAGTGGCCGATCTGCGCTTGCTGTCCGATTTGGACCTTCCAGGCGGTTCCTTGATCCCTGAGGGGATCTGGGCGGCGGCGGGCTTGGCAGCTTGCTTGGCAGCTGCCGGCCGGGCCGGAGCAGGCTCCGGTGCTTGGCTCACCTGGCGCGCTAACCCCAGGGACTTGCGCATGCTGTTCACCACCTGCTTCATCTCCTCATCGGTGAGCTGCCCCGCCTCCAGCAATTGCTGGGCGAGGGCGAAGCGGGCGCGGCTCTGCTGAAGGCCCAGCAGGCCATTGCACATGCCCTTGAAGCCCAGCCCTCCTAGGGGGACCATCAGGGCCACGCCACCGCCTACATCACTGCCATCCGAGGGCATCGGCCCCGAGGCGGTGCCGATCGACTCCTCCCCCTTTCGCCAACGGCCATAGACCATCAGCGAGGCGGGGGATCGGTCGGTCACCTGACAGGTGCTGCCGTCATCGAGATCCACCTGCAGACGCGGCTGGGGCGCATAGGCGGTGTCATTGTTAATCGGCAGCCGCTCCAGGGCGTTTACGGCTTGACCCAGAAACGCGAACAGGACTCCGTAGCCAACAGCATGGTGCCACCGGTGCCGGCACCGGCGCTTTGCTTGCGTTCCACCGGTGGGATGTAAAGAGCGCATAGAAAGTAAGGCGTGGGTTGACTAACATCCGCGTTCAAGGTGAGGGTGAGCTTTCTCATCTTGTTTGGACCCAGCTTGAATGTGGAGGGTGAGATCGTCACTCCCTCAGTCAGCACTTCCCCGGCCGTGGTGGGATCGGCGGTGGGTCCCTTGACGCGCACGGTGAGCTCCACCGGTTCCGAGCGGCTGTGGCTTACCTGGAGACGCACGCGAACGACATGATTACGAAGCACAAATTCCTTTTTTTCGAGAAAAACAGTCTGGGCAGATGCCTGCCCAGACCATAGAGCTGCTAGCAGCAAAAGACAGCGTTTCACAGGAGGTGAGGACTCAGAAAGCGGTGCAGGTGGCCACGGTATTCACGGCATAGCTGCCAGCCGAAAGGGTGTCTTTGCCGTTGTTTTCGTTGATGGCAACTGTGATGTCACCGGTGACGTTGGTCACTCCGGCCTGCTTGGCGCCATCGGCTCCGGCTGAGATGGAGCTATTGCTCACCAGGCTGCCGATGGCAACGCTGGGAGTGAAGGCTTCGGCATTGGCAGGTGCATCAGCCGTGAGGGCGGAGAGACTCACTTTGGAATCTCCATTGGCAACAAAGGCAAAGCTGCCTTGGCCATTGAGGGCGGAGCCATTGGCGTTGGTCGTCAGGTTGATGGCACCACCAGTGTTCGACACCGAGCAGAAATAGGGATTGGTGCCGGAGGCCTGAATCTCCACGGCGAGGGCGGGCAGTTGGCTGGCGCTGAGCAGGAGCCCGAAGGCAAGGGCGAACTTTTTCATGGTGATTGGGGGAAAGGAGACACCCCTCTGGTGGGGTGAGCCAATCCTTGTCTCCGCCGATGGGTTTCAGCCTGTTCGCTGCTTCGATTCCCCAAATGTAGACCAAGTGCATCGTTAACCGCTTGATGGCATTGTTACTGCTTCCTCCCGTGATCCTCGCCCATGCGTCGCGTCCACAGCCCCGAATTCAAGGCTCGTGTTGCCCTTGATGCCCTGCAGAATAATGAGCAATTAGCCCAGGTCGCCGCTCGCTATTCCCTCCACCCAGTGCAGGTTTGTCAGTGGAAAAATCATCTGATTAATGGCGCAAATAAGCTCTTTCAGGCCGGCTTGATTAATGAGAATTTGAAAGATGTGGAGCGCCACAGTCGACCGGTGCTCCGTCAGGTCGAGCGGCTGGAAATGGAGCTGGTTTGGTTGAGAGAGAAATTATTTCGTCTTTCCTTCGAGGTCGTTGATTAACCTCGTGGATCCCGGTCACGCCTGGCTTTCGGTGCGGCGTCAGTGCGAGCTGCTCGGTGTGGCGCGCGCCAGTTTCTATGCCCATCGCCGCAAGCTTGCTGCACATTCGGCCGATCCGCCGTCCCGTCCGGTCCCCGCCGCTCACCCGCCTTCGGAGCTGTCCTCTTCCTGAGCGGTCGGGGGGGAGGAGCGCGGGGCGCACAAGCCATGCGCTTTGCTGTTTTGACGCTTCTGCATGTTTGCGGTTTTTTTGGGCCTTTCGCGCCGGCCGCCGTCCCGGGGATCGCTCCGGCTGCTGCGGCGGTCGGGGGCGTCAAGACGGGCGCACTGGACCACGCTTAACGATAACCAGGTCAAGAAGGCGTCAAACGTGATCGAGTTTTAGTTACCTTCAGTTGTAAAGCTGGCCGGATTTGCGCCATCGACGCCCTGGCAGATTGCGGTTATAAATGAGTCAAACTCTGTGCAATGAATGCCGCCAAGAATTTATCTGAGAGCTTTTGTTTGTTGAGGTGAACGACTGCTTTGTGTTGTCTGGTTGCGGGGCGGATCGCGGCGCCCGCCCTTCCCGGCCAGCAACCAGGCCCCAGCGGCAGGAACGGACGCTTCCTGCCCTTGGGGCCTTGAAGTGCTGAGTTTGTGGTCCCGACGCTCAGGAACTGAGCTGGCCGCTGGGGGTCAGCTTGTCGACCACCTGGGGCAGGTGTTGGGCAATAAAGTCGGCCGCTTGGTTGGGATCCACGCCGAGTTTGCTGGCCAGCTCCTGGATCTGGCTCGTGCCCATCACCGACTTGATCTGATCCGCCGTGATCACCTGGTTGTCATTCGTGCTGACCCAGCTGGAGAACATCTCCCCGGCGCCGCCCCGCTGAAAGGTGGCAGCGAGCCCGCTCAGGCCGCCGCTGCTCTGCACAAACTGATTCAGGGCCGGTGCTTTGTCTCCGGCCACGGCGTTGACCACGCCGCTGAAGAGATCATCGAGAAGGGCCATGGGATGGGGCCAGAACATCAGCCCACAGGATGCTGCGGAACTGGTCCTCGGCGCTTCCCAATGAAGGGTTGCGTTGCATTGCGGCGTTCAGCGCGCCCAAGGCAGCCAATCAGGCCTTGCCCCGCGGCCCCCGATCCTCCACGCCGGCGTAGATCGCCTGGCTGCCCAGTTCATCTTCGATGCGCAGCAGCTGGTTGTATTTGGCCACGCGGTCGGAGCGGCTCAGGGATCCGGTTTTGATCTGGCCGGCGCGGGTGGCCACCGCCAGGTCGGCGATGGTGGTGTCCTCGGTTTCGCCGCTGCGGTGACTGATCACACTGGTGTAACCGGCCCGGCCCGCCAGGTCGATCGCCTGCAGGGTTTCGGTGAGGGAGCCGATCTGGTTCACCTTGATCAGGATCGAATTGGCCACGCCCCGCTCGATGCCCTGCTGCAGGCGGGCGGTGTTGGTCACGAACAGATCGTCGCCCACCAGCTGCACGTTGGCCCCGAGTTTCTGGGTGAGCAGGGCCCAGCCCTCCCAGTCGTCCTCGGCCACCCCATCCTCGATTGACACGATCGGGTAGCGGCTCACCAGGGCCGCCAGCTGATCCACCATCTCAGCGCTGCTGTAGCTGCCGCCGCCGAAGGCGTAGCGGCCATCCTTGAAGAACTCGGTGCTGGCCACATCGAGCGCCAGGGAGATCTGGTCGCCGGCGCGGTAGCCCGCCTTCTCAATCGCTTTCACCAGCAGGTCCCCGGCGGCGTCGTTGCCGTCCAGGTCGGGGGCGAAGCCCCCCTCATCGCCCACGGCGGTGGAGAGGCCCTGCTCCTTCAGCAGCCCCTTGAGGGTGTGGAACACCTCCGCCCCCATCCGCAGCGCCTCGCGGAAGCTGCCGGCGCCATGGGGCACCAGCATGAATTCCTGGAAGTCCAGGTTGTTGGAAGCGTGGGCGCCGCCGTTGATCACATTCATCAGGGGCACCGGCAGCAGGTTGGCCATCGGTCCACCCAGGTAGCGGTAGAGGGGCAGGCCCAGGCCCTTGGCGGCGGCGTGGGCGGTGGCCAGACTCACCGCCAGGATTGCGTTGGCCCCGAGGGCGGATTTGTTGTCGCTGCCGTCCAGTTCGGCCATGGCGGCATCCACCGCCGCCTGGTCGAGGGCGCTCAGGCCGCAGAGGGCGGGAGCGATGCGCTCCTCCACGTTGTCCACCGCCTTGGTGACCCCCTTGCCGAAATAGGCCTTGTCGCCGTCCCGCAGTTCGTGGGCCTCATGGGCGCCGGTGCTGGCGCCGCTCGGCACAATGGCCCGCCCGCTGGCGCCCCCCTCCAGATACACCTCCGCTTCGACGGTGGGGGTGCCCCGCGAGTCGAGCACCTCGCGGGCGACGATCGAATCGATCACGAGGTCGAGGGAGTCGTACACGGGAAGGGGTGTGGGCGTCCGCGCGATCTTATTGGCAGCTCCCACCCCCTCTGATGTGACGGTCCCTACGGGCTCCCGCCTTCGGGGCCGTTGGGGCCATGGCCAGAATGGACCCCTGATTCCGCCATCCTCCGGCTGGCGCTGACCATGCGTTTGCTTCACACCATGCTGCGGGTGGGCGATCTTGAGCGCTCCCTGGCCTTCTACACCCACCTGCTGGGGATGCGGTTGCTGCGTCGCAAGGACTATCCCGGTGGCCGTTTCACCCTGGCGTTCGTGGGCTACGGCGATGAAGCCGACAGCACCGTCCTGGAGCTCACCCATAACTGGGACACCTCCTCCTATGACCTCGGCAGTGGCTACGGCCATATCGCCATCGGCGTGGAGGACATTCACGCCACCTGTGCCGCCATCAGTGCCGGCGGTGGTCGGGTGGTGCGCCCCCCCGGCCCGATGCAGCACGGCACCACGGTGATTGCTTTCGTGGAAGACCCCGATGGCTATCGGGTGGAACTGATTCAGCGCAGCTCGCCCAGCGCCACCTAATCAATGGCTGTCGATTTTTCCGCCCGTCCCCCGGCCAGCCTCACCGGCGATCCCGATCGTTTCAGCGACGCCGGCTGGGATCTGTTGCTGGCCAGCCAGGATCAGGCCCGGCGCTGGCGCCACGGCACCATGGATGTGGAGCACCTGCTGCTCTCCCTGCTGCTGGATCGCCGCTTCGCCGTTTGGATCGATCCCCTGCCGATCGATCGGGATCGGCTGCTGGATCGCCTGGAGGCCTTCTGCGCTGATCAGCCCGACGCCAGGGACAGCACCCTGTATGTGGGGGATGCCCTCGAAGACTTGCTCGAGAACGCCGACCGCTGCCGAGGGGCCTGGGGCTCGCGGCTGCTCGATGTCCCCCATCTGGTGATCGCCCTGCTCGACGATCCGCGCCTCGGCGCCAGCCTGCTGGCCGAGTCCGGGCTCAGTGAGGATCTGCTGCGGCGCCAGTGGCGACCTGCCGCCCCCGGGGTGAGGCCGGAGCCGCGACCGCTGACCCGATCCAGCCCCCCTTCCCCGGCCCCTTCTCCGGCGGATGTCTGGATCGATGCCGACCGAGCCGATGGCGGATCACCCTCCCCCCCGGCCACCCCTGGTCCGGTCTCTGTCCCCCCACCAGTTCCCCCCCCCGTTCCTCCTGCGGGCGAGGAGCTGCGGCTGGAGGCCGAGACCGACGCCAGCGCCCTGGAGCGCTTCGGTCGCGACCTCACCGCCGCCGCCCGCGCCGGTGCCCTCGACCCCGTGGTGGGTCGCGATAGCGAGATTCGTCGCCTGATCCAGGTGCTCTCGCGGCGGAGCAAAAACAATCCGGTGTTGATCGGGGAGCCCGGGGTGGGCAAGACCGCCGTTGCCGAACTGCTGGCCCAGCGGATCGTCACCGGTGACGTGCCGGAGGCCCTGCGCGGGCTGCGGCTGGTGGCCCTCGACCTCGGGGCCCTGATTGCCGGGGCCAAGTTCCGCGGCCAATTCGAGGAACGGCTGCGCAGCGTGTTGGCGGAGGTGCAGGAGGCGGAGGCCGGTGCCGGTGTGGTGCTGTTCATCGATGAACTGCACACGGTGGTGGCCAACGACCGTTCCAGTGCCGATGCCGGCAGCATCCTCAAGCCGGCCCTGGCCCGCGGTGATCTGCGCTGCATCGGCGCCACTACCCCCGAGGACTATCGCCGCAGCATCGAGAAGGATCCCGCCCTGGAGCGGCGCTTTCAGCAGGTGCTCATCCGCGAGCCCGACAGCGACACCTGCCTCGAGATTCTGCGCGGCCTGCGGGAACGCTATGAGCTCCACCACGGTGTGACGATCGCCGATGGGGCGCTGTTGGCCGCCACCCGCCTGGCCAGTCGCTACATCAGCGATCGCCGCCTCCCTGATTCGGCCATTGATCTCATCGATGAGGCGGCCGCCCAGCTGAAGATGGAGGTCACCTCCAAGCCCCAGGTGGTGGAGGTGGCCGAGACGGAACTGCGACGGGCCGAACTGGCCCTGCTGGCGGCGGAGACGGCCCCGCTGGAGGAGCGGCTGCAACGGCAGCAACAGCGCCGTGAGCTGCAGGAGCGGCTCGAGACCCTGCAGCAGCGCTGGGCGGAGGAGCGGGAACGGCTGGCGGAGTTGCGGGAGCTACTGCAGCAGGATGAGGACCTGCGCCATGCCCTGGCTGAAGCGGAGCGCGCCGCCGACTATGGCGAGGCGGCCCGACTGCAGCTGGATGCCCTGCCGGAGGTTCAGCGCCGCCGCATGGCCCTGGAGGCGGAGCTCCAGGCCGAACCGATGCTGCGGGAGCAGGTGGAGGACGGCGATATCGCCGATGTGGTGGCCCGCTGGACCGGCATTCCGGTGCAGCGGCTGCTGGCGGGCGAGCGGCAGAAGTTGCTCGAGCTGGAGCACCAGCTGGGGGAACGGGTGATTGGCCAGCCGGAGGCGGTGGCGGCGGTGGCGGCGGCGATTCGCCGCGCCCGCGCCGGCATGCAGGCGCCGACCCGACCGGTGGGCTCCTTTTTATTCCTGGGCCCCACCGGTGTCGGCAAGACGGAACTGGCGAAGGCCCTGGCCGCCGCCCTGTTCGATGAGGAGGAGGCCCTGGTGCGTCTGGATATGAGCGAATACATGGAGCGCAACGCCGTGGCGCGGCTGGTGGGGGCGCCCCCGGGGTACGTGGGCTACGAGGAGGGTGGTCAGCTCACCGAGGCCGTGCGCCGCCGTCCCTACGCCGTGCTGCTGCTCGATGAAGTGGAGAAGGCGCACCCGGAGGTGTTCAACCTGCTGCTCCAGGTGCTCGATGACGGCCGCCTCACCGATTCCCAGGGGCGCACCGTGGATTTCCGCCACACCGTGGTGATCATGACCAGCAACCTGGCTAGTCGGGCGATCCTGGATCGGGCCCGGGCGGGCCGCGGCGCCGCTGGCGCCCCAACCGCTCCCCAGGAAACCATCCCCCAGCAAGCCACCCCTCAGGAAGGATCCGACGGGAACCTCGATCGGGCCCTGGATGCGGCGGTGGACGAGGCGTTGGCGCGTCAGTTCCGGCCGGAGTTCCTCAATCGCATCGATGAGGTGATCCGCTTCCGCCCCCTGGCCCCGGCCGACCTGCGGCGGATTGTGCGGCTGCAGCTCGCCGAACTGGCGGCGCTGCTGGCGGAGCAGCGGCTGGAGCTGCAGGTGGACGAGGCAGTGGTGGAAAGTCTGGCGGCCCAGGGCTATGAACCGGAGTACGGCGCCCGGCCGCTGCGGCGGGTGCTGCGCCGCCGGATTGAGAATCCCCTGGCGACGGCCCTGCTGGCTGAGCAGTTCCATGGCGCCTGGGGCGTGCGGGTGAGCGCCGGCGAGCCGCTGGTGTTTGAGCCGCTGAGGGCCTGAGCGGGGGGGCGTCCGGTAGGGTGATCGTTTGCCGATGCGTGTGGATGCATCGGAGCCCCCGCCGCCGTTGGATCCCATCACCCCTCCCACCGACCACCCCAGTGATCTCGCCGAGGCCGCCGTCGCCGAGCCGGGCGCGGCCGTGACCGGTGAGGTCAGCGAGGCGGCCCGTTCCGCCTTGGCGGAAAGTGAGGGTGGATTCCTTGTGGCCACCATGGGGGAGCTGCGCAAGGTGGTGTGGCCCAGCCGTCAGCAGCTGTTCAGTGAATCGGTGGCGGTGATCCTGATGGTGAGCCTGTCGGCGGCCACCATCGCCGCGATCGATCGCTTCTACCACTGGCTCTCCAGCCAGGTCTTCCGCTGATGTCCTCTGCCGTGAGTGTCGTGTCCGAGATCGATCAAGACGCCATCGACGGGGATGGGTCGGGCCAAGCCCTGACCTCTCCGGAGCCGGCGCCCCTTGGGGGCGAAGCCACGGCCGAAGCACCTGAGCGCGCCCAGGTGGCCCGCTGGTATGCGGTTCAGGTGGCCTCCAGTTGCGAGAAGAAGGTGAAGGCCACCCTGGAGCAGCGCGCCGTCACCCTGGGCGTGGACAACCGCATCCTGGAGATCGAGATCCCCCAGACCCCCGGGGTCAAGATCAAGAAGGACGGCAATCGCCAGTCGATCGAGGAAAAGGTTTTTCCTGGTTATGTGTTGGTCCGCATGGTCCTCGACGAGGACACGATGATGGCGGTGCGCAGCACTCCGAACGTGATCAACTTCGTGGGCGCTGAAGATCAACGCGCCACCGGCAAGGCCCGGGGCCATATCAAGCCACGCCCCCTCAGCCGCCAGGAGGTGGATCGCATCTTCAAGCGTGCAGCCGAGAAGAAGCCTGTCCTCAAGGTGGATCTCACCGAAGGGGATCAGATCCTGGTCACCGCCGGTCCGTTCAAGGACTTCCAGGGCGAGGTGATCGAAGTGTCCGGCGAGCGCAGCAAGCTCAAGGCCCTGCTCTCGATCTTTGGCCGGGAAACGCCGGTGGAACTGGAGTTCTCCCAGATCAGCAAACAGAATTAGTCCCCTCCATGGGCGGCCGTCTCCCTGCGGAGGGCGGCCATGGGTGGCTTCCCCGTGAAGTGCACCAGCCCGTTAGGCGCCTCGCGGCCCCTAACCATCCGCAGCATCCCCTTCGGGGGGTGGTTCTCCGGTTCCCCTTTGGGGAGCCTTGTCCTCGCTCCCCCAGGGAGCCGTTCCCGCAGCCCAGCCGATGGCCAAAAAAGTCGTAGCTGTGATCAAGCTGGCCCTGCAGGCCGGCAAAGCTAACCCCGCACCACCGGTGGGCCCTGCCCTCGGTCAGCACGGGGTGAACATCATGGCGTTTTGCAAGGAGTACAACGCCCGCACCCAGGAGAAAGCCGGGTACGTGATCCCGGTGGAGATCTCGGTCTTCGAAGACCGCAGCTTCACCTTCATCACCAAAACCCCGCCCGCCTCGGTGCTGATTTCCAAGGCCGCTGGCATCGACAAAGGTGCCGCTACCTCCGCCAAGGGGGATGTGGGTGCCATCAGTCGCGCCCAGCTCGAGGAGATCGCCAAGACCAAGCTCCCCGACCTCAACTGCAGCAGCGTCGAGTCGGCCATGCGCATCATCGAAGGCACCGCCCGCAACATGGGTGTCGCCGTTAAGGACTGAAGCCCCCGCTTCGGTTCTGTCCTGTCCACCTGATTCGGGGGAGACCCACCCAGGTCGCTCGCACCCCATCCCGCCATGCCAAAACTCTCCAAGCGTTTTTCCGCCCTCGTCGCCAAGGTCGAGGAGCGCGCCTATGGGCCCCTTGAGGCCATTGAATTGGTGAAGGCCAATGCCAACGCCAAGTTTGATGAAACGATCGAAGCCCACGTCCGTCTGGGGATCGATCCCAAGTACACCGATCAGCAGCTCCGCACCACCGTGGCCCTCCCCCACGGCACCGGCCAAACCGTGCGCATTGCCGTGATCGCCCGCGGTGAAAAGGTGGCCGAGGCCAAGGCCTCCGGCGCCGATCTGGCTGGTGATGACGCCCTCGTCGATGAGATTGCCGCAGGAGCAATGGACTTCGATCTGCTGATCGCCACCCCGGACATGATGCCCAAGGTGGCCAAACTGGGTCGGGTGCTCGGCCCCCGCGGCCTGATGCCCAACCCCAAGGCCGGCACCGTCACCACGGACCTGGCCAACGCCATCCGCGAGTTCAAGGCCGGCAAGCTTGAGTTCCGCGCCGATCGCACCGGCATCGTGCATGTGCGCTTCGGCAAGGCCAGCTTTGATGGGGACAAGCTGCTGGACAACCTCAAGGCCCTCCAGGAGACCATCGACCGCAACAAGCCGAGCGGGGCGAAGGGTCGCTACTGGCGCACCCTGTACGTCACCTCCACCATGGGTCCCTCGGTGCTGGTGGACTTCACCGCTCTCCAGGACATCAAACAGGAGAGCTGAGCGTATCGGCGGCGGCTGGCGTCTTGCCTGCCGCCGCAGTTGTCTTCCCCCGTCGTCAGCCCCCGTCCGATATCCGGAAGGGGGCTGTTGTACGATCAATCTCCGGCTAATGCCGGAAGGGCACGCGCCCTAACCCAAGACAGCAGGTTGGATCCAGCGCCGTTCACGGTGCTGCGATGTGTAAGTCCTGCCGAGGTGCACGCGATCACGGTTCTCCCGTGACCTGTTTTTGCCCGTAGGGGTTTCCCCGAGCGGAGCGGAGCATGCAGCGGCCTCGCAGTCGAACCGGTCTTTGCCGGCCGACTGGCTCTGGGCCGCGTTCCCGGCTTGTTCCCCTGATCCGTTCCACTTCCTATGGGCCGCACGCTGGAGAGCAAGCAACAGATCGTCGAAGAGCTCAAGGGGCTCCTCGGTGAAGCCGAAATGGCGCTGGTTCTGGATTACCAGGGCCTGTCCATCAAGGAAATGACGGATCTACGGATCCGTTTGCAGGCCACGAATGGCGTTTGCAAGGTGACCAAAAACACCTTGATGCGCCTGGCCATTGATGGCAACAGCGCCTGGTCGAATCTCAATCCCCTCCTCACCGGCACCAATGCCTTCGTGCTCGTCAAGGGCGACGTTGGCGGTGCGGTGAAGGCCGTGCAGTCCTTCCAGAAGGACACCAAGAAGTCGGAAGTGAAGGGCGGCCTGTTCGAAGGCCAGCTCCTCTCCCAAGACGACATCAAGGCCATCGGGGATTTGCCCTCCAAGGAGGTGCTCATGGCCCAGATCGCCGGTGCGATCAACGGCGTGGCCACCAAATTGGCTGTGGGCATCAACGAGGTTCCGTCCGGTCTTGCCAGGGCGCTCAAACAGCACGCCGATGGCGAGGGCACGGCCTCCTGAGGCCTGCTCGCCTGAGCTCCCCGATCGACTGTTCACCCCAACAGATCTGTTGCTGATTCTCAACCATGACCGCTACTACTGACCAAATTCTCGAACAGCTGAAGACCCTCTCCCTGCTGGAAGCTTCCGAGCTTGTCAAGCAGATCGAAGAGGCCTTCGGTGTGTCCGCCGCCGCCACCGCTGGCGTGGTGATGGCCGCTCCCGGCGCCGCCGCCGCTGAGGTTGTCGAAGAGAAGACCGAATTCGACGTCATTCTCGAGAGCTTCGACGCCGCCTCCAAGATCAAGGTGCTGAAGGCCGTCCGCGAGGCCACCGGCCTCGGCCTGGGCGAAGCCAAGGCCCTGGTGGAAGCCGCTCCCAAGGCGGTGAAGGAAGGCATCTCCAAGTCCGATGCCGAAGCCCTCGCCAAGACCATCGAAGAGGTCGGCGGCAAGGTGTCGATCAAGTGATCGCTTGGTTCGGACTCCGGTCCGGACCGCCCCAGCCTGTCCTCTGACCCGCGCCGGTTCCCTTGGGAACCGGCTTTTTGATGGCCCCCGCCGCCACCCAGCGCCACTGCCGTAAGCAGCTATGGCCACCGTTCCCGTGTCCGATGGTCAGCCCAAAAAAACAGCCCCGCCGAAGGCAGGGCTGTTGAGGTGGAACGTTTTCGGGAGTCTGTCCTCGTTTCGACCCCGAAAGGGCATCCCGCACTCCTCACACCAAAGAACCTTATGGGAACCTCCTGGGGGGGGCGAGGCCTGGCGGGCAGAGCCTCAACTGTCACTGGGGAACGGGGGCGGCACCGGGGGAGGTCTGGGACGTCAGCGAGCCGTCGTAGGGGATCACCTGGAGGGGGATCGGCCGGCCGGGCATGGCCATCGAGGGGCCCGAGGCCGGTCTCCAGGCCGTGGGTGCCTCCACGGCGGCGGGTGCCGGCAGCGGCGCCGGCGCCCGCCGCAGCCGCCCCCTGCGCTCGTTGCCCGGGCCGCTGGCCAGGCCCTGGCCCGCGTGGGGCAGGTTCGCCTGGGCGATCAATTGGGGCAGGGAGCTGGCGTTGGCGAAATACACATGATTCAGGGCACGCCCCGAAAAGGTGCGGCGTTCCAGTTGCCAGCCCGGATCCAGCTGAATCAGCACGAAGCCATCCCGATCCCGCCGCGGCACCGTCCCCCGACCCACCACCAGCACGGTGGGTTGCTCGGGGGAGGTGGCCTGCAGTTGCAGCACGCCACCCACCTGCTGGAGCCGTAGGCGGTGGGTGGTGGCCAGGTCCTGGCGGCTCACCCGCAGCGAAAAGCCGTTGCTGTCGAGATAACGGTTGCAGATGCCCGTGAAGTCAAAGCGGTTGAGGCTGGGATCGATCAGTCCATCGGGGCGGCGGCCCCAGCATTGGGGCTGGCTCTGGATTTGCTCCAACACCAGCAGATTCCATTCGTCGCCCCCCACCGGCCGGGCCAGCACCGCAAAACGGCTGCCCTCCACGGGCAGGCTGTCAAATAGGTCGGCGGCCCGCGCCAGGGGTGAAGGCCCAAGGGGCCAGGGGACCAGGGGGAGGACGGCGGCCGCCAGGGCCAGGCCGGCCGGTGCCAGGTAGGTTCGCTTCATGGTGTCACCACGTGGCCCGGGGGCCCGGTTGTCCGGGAGTCCAGAGGCGCAAAGAGGGAGGCCCATTCAACCGAACCTGACAAGGGGTGCCATGGTCGATCAGCCCGGGCGCGTGGTCGTCGCCGCCGCCTGTGATGGAGCCTGCAGTGGCAATCCAGGCCCCGGCGGCTGGGGAGCGTTGCTGCGTTTTGACGATGGCGGCGTGCTGGAACTCGGTGGCGCCGAGCCCGCGAGCACCAACAACCGCATGGAGCTCACCGCCGCCCTGGCCGTCCTGGAGACTCTCCGAGACTTGCCTCGCCATCCCGATCTGGCCCTCCGCACTGACAGCCGCTACCTGATCGATGGCCTGGACAAGTGGATGGCCGGCTGGAAGCGCAAGGGCTGGCGCACCGCCTCCGGCGCTGCCGTGCTCAACCGTGATCTCTGGGAGCAGCTCGATCGGGCCCGCATCCGTGGGCTGGCCCTGCGCCACGTACGTGGCCACAGTGGCGATCCCGACAACGACCGCTGTGATGCGATCGCGGTGGCGTTCTCCCGGGGCCAACGGCCCCGATTAGCGGGGGGGGAGCCCGGTTCCCCTGCATCGGCGCCCGCTTCCCCCGCCGCGGAACCCGGGTTGTCCGCGGAGCTGCGCTCCGAGCTGGCCCCCGCTTCGCTGCGGTTGCTGCTGGGGCGCCTGGAGCTGGCTGACCGGCTGGCTATCGGCGGTTACGGCCTCAGCCTGGTGGAACTGGCCCAGTTGCTGGAAGTGCCGCTGCGCACCCTCGAGCTCCGCCAGGAGTCCTGGAGCTGGCGGGACTGGCAGGTGTGTCCCCTGCCGGATGGCCGTTGGCGGCTTGTCCGCGACGCGGGAGGATTGGCCCAACGGGAGTCAGGCTGAGATGGTGCAGAAGCAACCGGCCACGGCGAACCCCTCCGCCACCACCACCGCCAACCCCACCGGCGCGCTCTACCGCCGTTTCGTCGGCCCCTTGCTGGCCAGCGATGACGGCGCCGATGCCGAACAGCTCAGCCGCCTGACCCTGGCGGCCCTGGGCCAAGCCTCTCTGCGGCGTCACTGGCCCCTGGTGAGCGGCAGCCTGGCCGGCCTGGGGGCGGAGCTTCAACGCCGGGATCCCCGCCTGCAGCAGTCGCTGTTTGGCTGCCGCTTTGCCAATCCGGTGGGGCTGGCGGCGGGTTTCGATAAGAACGGCGTCGCGGCGGCGATCTGGCACCTGTTCGGCTTTGGGTTTGCCGAGTTGGGCACGGTCACCTGGCAGGCCCAGGACGGCAACCCCCGGCCGCGGCTGTTTCGCCTGGCGGCGGAGCAGGCGGCCCTCAACCGGATGGGCTTCAACAACGACGGGGCCCAGGCCCTGCGCCAATGCCTTGAACGCCAGCAGTTGCCGCCTCCCGGTCAGCGGCCAGCGGTGCTGGGACTCAACTTTGGCAAGTCCCGAAGCGTCTCCCTGGATCTGGCCCCCGACGACTACGCCTCCTCCCTCGAACTGCTCGCCCCGCTGGCCGATTACGCCGTGGTGAACGTCAGTTCCCCCAACACCCCGGGTCTGCGGGAGTTGCAGGAGGAGGGCCAGCTGCGGCGGTTGGTGGAGCGGTTACGTCGGTTGCCGGCCTGCCCCCCCTTGCTGGTGAAGATCTCCCCCGATCTGGAGGACGACCGCATCGATGTCATTGCTCGCCTGGCCTACGAGGAGGGCTTGGCGGGGGTGATTGCCGTCAACACGAGCCTCAACCGGCTTGGCCTGGAGGAGCGCCGCCTGCCCGGCAGCGGCCTGCGCCTGGCCGAGGAGGCGGGGGGGCTGAGTGGCCGGCCGCTCCGGCACCGGGCCCTGGAGGTGCTGCGGCGGCTGCGGGCCAGCTCCGGGCCGGCCCTGCCCCTGATCGGCGTGGGGGGGATCGATTCGGCCGAGGTGGCCTGGGAGCGCATCAGCGCCGGAGCCTCGCTGGTGCAGCTTTATACCGGCTGGATCTACGAGGGGCCCACCCTGGTGCCCTCGATTCTGGAGGGGCTGGGCCGCCAGCTCGATCGTCACGGGCTGCGTTCAATTTCAGAAGCGGTTGGGTCTGGACTGCCGTGGTGTTGAGGGTTTAGGTAGCGTCGGCGGGAGAATTCGACCCCACCACTTGGCGTTTCCAGGCCTGATGCTTGATCTTCAGGACCGGCTGCGTCCGTTGAAGGCCCAGATCTTCCCCCAGGTGATGCTCCTGGAGCTGAATGACACCAGTCTTCGGGGTCAGCTGATGCGTCGTCGGGGCCCCGAGCCCCTCAGCCTGGACGTGCCGCTGCCGCCCCTCACCTGCCGGGGGGGCATGCCGCTGGAAAAAGAACCCCTGGCTGATCTAATCGGCGATCTGATGGTGCGGGATGGGCTGATCGATGCCATCGTGCTGGCGGCCCTACCCGCGGCGGCGGTGCACTGGAGGGTGATCCAATGGCCGTTCGACACCTTCCCCAGCGATCCGGAGGATGCCCTGCGTCAAGTGAACCCCCCCCTCAACTTGCCCCTGCCCTTGGAGGCGATGGTGCTGGATCTCCAGCCTCTGCCCGGCGTCGGTCCGCCCCAGATGCTTATGGCCGCATCCCCACGGGACCTGGTGAATGGTTGGATTGAGGTGTTCTCCCTGGGTGGGGTGCGGCTGGAGCGATTGGCCCCGGCCCAGAGTTGCCAGCTGACGGCCCTGCAGCCCCTCCTGGCCGAGATCCCGGCGTCAGAGCTGGTGGTGCTGCTGGATCCCACCCCCGCCGGCCTGCGGCTGGTGCTGGTTCGCCAGGGGTTGCCGGTGTTCGAGCGCCTGCTGCCCCAGGCCCCGTCTGACCCCTGGGCGGAGCTGCAGCGCTGCCTTGCCTTCTATCGACGTCAGGATCCAGGGGTGGGGGGGATGCGCCTGCTGCTCGCCGGGGAGCTGCCGGGGTGGGAACAGCTGGAGGAGGTTCTGGGGGTGCGCGCCGAGCAACTCAACCCCGAACCCTTCGGTTCCCTGGTCCTGCAGGGGCTGGCCCATCCGGAGGTGGGGTGATGGCGACCTGGAGGGAACGGTTGGCGGCCCTGGGCGGCCAGAGGCCATCACGAACAACGGAGCCAAGTCCTGAGGGTGATGGGGCCCCACCGCAGGGGGAGATCCCCCTGCTCGATCTGCTACGGGAGCGACGCCGCAGCCTCGGTGCCGAGTCGATGCTCGCCGCCCTTGAACTTCGCCAGCGTCGGCTGCTGCAGGGGACGCTGGTGGGGGCCGTGCTGATTGGCGCCGCCCTGCTCACCGCTGGGGGGGTGATGCTGCGCCACCGTTGGGTGCTGGCACGGATCAATGATCTGCGGGGCGTGGAGGCCGAGGTCACCAGCCTCCAGGCCGAGATGGCAGCGCGTAAGGCCGTGGTGGATCGGCTCACCGCCAGCAACGCCAATCTCACCCGAGCCCTCACCACCCTGCGCACCAGTTCGGCCCTGCTCACCGAACTGCAGCTCCGCACCCCGGAGGGTGTCCAGCTGGTGTCGGCCCAGGTAACTGGTCCGACCTTGGAGCTCAAGGGCCAGGCCAGTGACCCCTCGGCTTTTGCCCGCATCAATGCCATGCAGCTGGAACTGCGGCGTTCCCCCCTGCTGGATCCCCCAGGCCTCAGCTTGCTCAAGGTGGAACGCCTGCCGCCCGCCCCTCCCCCCACCAGCAACGGCAAAACGACCGTGGCCCCCCCCTCTCCGGTGGCCTTCGCGATCACCGGTCCATTCGCCACCTTGAGCCCCACCCAGCAGCTCACCCTGATGCGGCAGCTGGGTTCCGAGGGCATGGCCCGGCGCTTACAACTGCTCGAGAGCGAAGGGCTGATCCCATGACCAACCTCCAACACGACTCCCGCACCCTCTCCAGCCAGGCCCTGCAGCGGCTCTGGCTTTGGGTGCCGGCCGGCGTCCTCGGGGTGGTGGCCCTGTTTGTGCTTGCCGTGGCCGTGCTGCCGGAGCTGGGGTCCCTGCAGCGGGACAGCCAGCGGTTGGAGGAGTTAGAGGGGATGCAGCAACAGCTGAGCTTGCTGCGCAATCAGCTCAAGGTGCTGGATGAGAACCAGGCCAAGGCCCAGACCCAGCAGGCGCGGCTGTTTCAGCTGATCACCGGCAGTGGGGATCTCTCCACTTTCCTGGCGGCCCTTGATCGGACCGCCAGTCAGGCCGGAGTGCAATTGGACCTCTACGAACCCCAGGGCAGCCTGGCGACCACCGCCACCGGTCGTGCCAGTGCCTCCCCCACCCCGCCAGCGGGGAACGCTGCGGGGGCTCCGCCGGCCGGGCAGGCGGGTCAGGCCGCGGCCCGTGATCCCCTTGAGGTGGATGGCCTCCGCCGCAAGCCCATCCTGCTGTCCGCCCGCGGCTCCTATCCGGCCCTGCTGGAATTCCTGCGGGGCCTGGAGGCGTTGAACGTGCTGGTGGTGCAGAGCGATCTGAAGCTCAGCCTGGAGGACGACAAGGCGAAGCAAGCCTCCCGAAGCACCTCCCAACCCCGGGTGGAACTGAAGTTGGCCCTGAGCCTCTACGACCGGGAGGCCACGAAGGGGCGGGCCCGGCCGCTGCCCTCGCCGGCGGCCGCACCGCCGAACTGACCCTGAGAGGATGGTGGAACTGCCATAGGCAGATACCATGCAGCCTATTGCGGCAAGGTGAGGGTGGCTAAGGGAGCACGGGCCGTCTGGCTCCTGTCGGCGCTCCTTCTTGGAGGTGTCCAGGATCTCGGTCTTGCGGCCGGGGCCCAGACCACTGCGGCCACCCCCCTGCAGTTACGGGTGCGACGGATGCCCGATTCCCTGGATCTGGTGATCGAGGGCACCGGTGCCTCCCCCCAGTTGCTGCAGACCAGTCGGGGCAGCACCTGGTTGGGCCGGCTCACCACCACCACCCAGACGCTCCTGCCCCTCGGGCCCCAGCGGTTGTCCCTGCCGGAGGCAGGCCTGCAGGCCATCAGCCTGGAAGGGGGCCCCCGAGAGTTTCGGCTGGAGGTGGTGCCGCTGCCGGGGATGCCGTTGAACCGGCCGGTGGTCAGCGCCGATGGTCGCAACCTGATTCTGTCCTTCAATGCGCCGGCCCAGGCCAGCCTGCAGACGCTGGAGCCCAATGCCGCCATGCCGGGACGGCTGCCCCAGGCCGCCTTTGTGCCCCCCCTGCAGCCGCGGGCCGTGGCCCCACCGCTGGGAGACATGGCCGTGGGCACGATGATGCTCAGCAATCCCAGCTATGTGAACGTCAGCGGACCGCCGGTGACAATGACCCTGCGGAACGCTCCCGCCAAGGATGTGCTGATGGCCCTGAGTCAACTCGGGGGCTACGGCTTTGTGTATGTGGATGATGTTGCTGCTCCCGATTCGAGCAGCAAGGCGGCATCCGGGGGTGGATCTGGGAGTGGATCTAACAGTGGATCCGGAGCGGCGACCAGCGCCACCCTGGCCCGCAACAGTCCGGGCATGAGGCCGATCTCGATCGCCTTCCGACGGGAGAGCTATGGCCGGGCGATTAACTCCACCCTGATGGCAGCGGGGTTGCAGGGCAAACGCGATGGCAACACGATCTTTGCCGGCCCGAATGTGCTGGCCAAGAGTTTCGGGGCCCAGATGTCGAAGGTGTATCGCCTCAACCAGGTGAGCGCCAATTCGGCTGCGGATTATCTCGCCAGCCTGGGCGCCACGATCAGCAAAACGTTCACCACCACCTCGGTGAGCTCCCAGACCCAGTCCACGGGCACCCCCATCGACAACCAGGGCTCCCAGCAGACCCAGACCGCGCGCACCACGGCCATCGAATCCTATGGGGCCAGCCAGGGTCCCCTGCGCGGCTTGATCGGCACCACCGACAGTCGCCTGGGCACGGTGACCCTAGTGGGAGATCCACGGGTGGTCATGGTGGCCGAGAGCTATCTCAAGCAGCTGGATCTGAGGCAGCGGCAGGTGGCGCTTTCGGTGAAGATCCTGGATGTTGATCTCACCAACGATGCCGAAACCAATAATTCGTTCGCCTATCGCTGGGGCAATGGCTTCATCGTGAATGCGGGCGGCAGACTGGTGGCCAACTTCGGAAACTTCCTGCCGCCGGGCTCGGCCGAAGGCGGCCTCCCTAGCCCCTACACCGGCGCCGATGGCACCTCGCCCAGTGTTGGCACCGGTCAGTTCAATGGGAATGGTTTCCTCGACCGTCCCCTGGACTCCAGCCGGTTCCCGGGCAGTTCCTCAAACCTGCCGGGCTTCCCCCAAGCCGGCAATTTCTATGCCCGGCCCGACTACGGCACCTACGCCGACCCCGGCCGGCCGGGGGTGTCGGACATTGATTCCCAGGGCAAGATCACGTTCAAGTCACCCACACGCTTCAGTTATCCCGCCAATCAGCTGTTCGACCTGGTGCAGGCCCAAATCGTGGCCAAGACCACCAAGGTGTTGGCCAGCCCCACCCTCATCCTCCAAGAGAATCCTTCCCTCCTGCGGGATGATTCCTCCGGGGTTAGTTCCGGTACGACCACCACCGCCAGCCGCTCGTCCCTCGATTCCGCCAACATTGATTCGCCCATTGGCCGCAAACGCGGTAATGAAGGAATTGTCCGGGTTGGCATTGATGTACCCACCAAGGTGAGCGTGACCCAGAGCGGCACCATCGGCAGCATCAGCTGCTCGATTGATGAACTCACCACCTCCGGTCTGGTGTTGGGGGCGCGGATTGAGAAAATCGATGACAACGGCTTTGTGACCTTTGCCCTCTCGCCCAGCATTTCGGCGGTGCGGGAAACGATCCCCTCCGGTGGAAATTGCCCTCCGATCAGCATCCTGGCCGTGCGCAAGTTGGACACCGGTGCGGTGCGCGTGCGCGATGGTCAGACCCTGATCCTTACCGGCGTAATCTCCGACGAGGACCGCTCCGAAATCACCAAGTGGCCGATCCTGGGGGACGTTCCATTCGTTGGACAATTCTTCCGCAACACCACCCGCCAGCGGAATAAGCGGGAACTGGTGATCATGGTCACGCCACGCATCATCAATGATCAGGAGGGCGGGGTCTACGGCTATGGCTATCAGCCTGGCACCAGTCAAGCTCGGGAGCTGCTCCGGGGCAGCTGACCCTGCGGTTTCCTGTGCTTTAGAGGGCCAGGGGGACCAGATACTTGATCGCTAACGGCGCCAGGCTTTCCATCAGGCCCATGGCCCCATGGAGCAGCTGGCTGCCCATGCCGTTGCCGCCGGGGGGCTTCGCGGTGGGTTGGTCGAGGGTGGCGGTGAACTGGCGCAATTGCTTGGCCTGGTCCCCATCCCCGCCCCTTTCGTAGAGCGTGGCGGCATAGGAGAGGTCGGAGCTGGCCTGCTCGCTCTTGCCCTGTTGACTGCGACTGATCCCCCGTGCCGCCCAACTGATCGCCGCCTCCGGTTGGCGTCGGATCGCCTCCCCGAAGAAGCGTTCCGCCTCCGTTTGGCGCCCAGCCAGGGCGGCCTCCACACCGGCGTTGTGCAGATCGACGTAGCTCAATTGATCGGGGGCGATCCCCACCGCCTGTTGCCAGTGGCTGCGGCTCAGGGCGCCCGCATCCAAGAGGGCTCCGCTGAGATCGCTCTGGCGTAGATCCGTGCCCTCCAGGCGGGCCCCCCGGAGGTCGGCCCCCCGCAGGGAGGCCCCCTGCAGGCTGGTGAAGCTGAGATTGGCGCCGGCCAGGACCGCCCCATCCAGTCGGGCCTGGCTCAGGTTGGCCCGTTGCAGCTGGGCCCCCTGCAGCTGGGCGTCCCGCAGATCGGCGTGGACCAGATCGGCATCTTGCAGGCGGCAGCGGGGGCAGTGGTGGTTGGCCAGCAGGGCCTGCAACGCCTCCAGGTTCGCGGCCCACAGCGGCGCGGCGGGCGGCGCGACGGGCACCAGCAGCGCCAACGCCGCCGCGGGTGCGGTCCAGCGGGCGAAGCGAGCCATGGCAGGGGCGCAAGGGTGGGCCTGTTGTAACCCGGCTCCGGTCCCGGTGCCTGCGGTGCGGATCAGCGCGGCAGCCGGTGCATGGTTGTCACGAGTCGGCGCCGCAGGCGCCGCAGCTGGTCCAGGCTCGGTGCCGCCCCTGGGGCCGCGAAGCGCTGCTGCTGGTAGGCGACCACGAAGGCGCTCAGGGCGTCGGCCAGCTCGGGCCTGCACCCGATCACCCGCGACGCGAAGGCCGTGAGGCTTTCGCCGGCGAGCGGCGTCAGCCCCCGCCGGGCCAGCGGCGCCAGGCCCCGGTCCAGCTCCCGGCGCCAGGGATCGGTTCCCGTGTTTGCTTGCCACCAGCGCAGCCAGGCCAGCCCCAGGGCGAGGGCCATCGCCACAAGACCGAGCAGAACGAAGCCCCCCGCCTGGCCATGGGGCCCGAACAGACGCTGCTGCAGCGCCTGCTGGCTCTGCTGGTCGAACCCCAGCCACAGGCTGGTCCAGGCCAGATCAAGGCCCCACCATTGCTGTTGCAACCACACCAGCGGCCCCTGAGGCGCCAGGCTTGGGTTGATGGCGCCGGAGTCCAGGGTCACCCAGCGGCTGGGATCGACCAGGCGCCAGCCTTCCCCCGCCAGCCACACTTCACTCCAGGCATGGGCATCGCTCTGGCGCAGGTTGAGGTAAGGCTGGCCGCCCAGGGGTTGCACCCACTGACCCCCCTGGTAGCCGCTCACCACCCTTGCCGGCACCCCCGCCGCGCGCATCAGCACGGTGAAGGCACTGGCGTAATGGCCACAGAATCCCTCCTGGCTGTGGAACAACAGCTGATCGAGCGGCTCCCGTTCAGGCAGCGGTCCGGGGTGACGGGTGTAGCGAAACGGTTGGCTGCGGAACCAGTGTTCCGCCAGGTCCAACCGTTGCGCAGCCGAACCGGTCGCCGCCCAGCGGGCCGCCAGGGCCTCCAGGCGTGGATTGGCGCCGCGCGGCAGCTGCAGATCGATCAGGGTGGGGGGGTGCTGCTGCCAACTGGCCTGCCCCTGGACCTCCCCCAGGGCGTAGATCCGTCGCTGCTGGTCCCTAGCCCGGTCAACCAGTTCCCCTCGGGGGGACGGCCTCAGCTCCGTCCCCAGGGGCCGGCCGGTGCCGCCCCAGGGCACCACATTCAGGCCACTGGGCTCCGCGAGCCAGAGCTGGCGAGGACCGCTGGTTGGGGGGAGGGGCGTCCCAGGCCCGGAGGGCTGTTGATCCAGGGCCAGCCAGCTCCGTCCGTCAAAGCCCTCGTGCACGAGCACCCGCCAATATCGCTGCGGCGGTGCCGGGGGCGCCCCCCCCAGAAACTGCACCCGGGCTGCCGGGGTTGGATTGTCCACCAGGGTGCTGATCGCCCCTGGATCCAGGCGATCATTCAGGCCGGTCAGGGCGGCTTGGCCGAGGTCGTGGGGGACCGGCGTCAGCGGCCCCAGGCGGGGCAGCAGCAGAAACAGGGCCAGGGTCAGGGGCAAGGCCGCCACCAGCACCACCAGGCTGCGGCGCAGCAACTGCCGCCAGCTGTTGCCGCGATCGACCTCCAGGGCCAGCAGCCCCATCAGGATGACCACGGCGGTCCCCCCCTGGAGCAGGCTGCCGGCGAGATCGGGCTGCAGGGCGGCCAGGACCCCAACGCTAAGCAGTTGGAGCAGCCCCACCAAGCGCCGTTCCGACAGGGTGCGCGCTTCGCGCAGTTTCAGGGCGGTGAGGCCCGTCAGCAGGATGGCCAGCAGGGTGAGCAGCAGGGACAGCGGTAAGCGCACCAGGCCGACCGCCAACAGGACCATGGCGAGCCATTGCAGGGTGGTTGCGCTTCGGAGCGATGGACCTCGCGATGGACCTCTCGCCATTCAGCGGCAGGTGGCCAGGGCCGTTAGGCAGCGGTCGCGCTGCTCGGAGCCCCGATCCGGTGGAATGCGTTGCTCCCCCAGCACCAGTCCGAAGCTCGCCCCCTGGCCATGCAGGCGCCAGATGCGTTCGCTGAGATGTTCCAGTGCCCGTTCCCGGGGGAGCGAGGGTTCGGGGGCCAGCAGCGCCTGGCCCCCCTGGGGATCGCCAAAGCGCTTGGTGAAGCGACCGCGCCCCTGGGCCAGCCGTTTCCAGGCCAGCCGCCCATGGCCGTGTTCCGGCCGGTGCGGCGTGAGGTCGTGCCACTCGGCACCCTCGAGGCCCAACGGCGCGCCGGAGCAGGGGGTTGCCGCTGCCAGTCCGTCCTCCAGCGAGAGTTCCCGGACCGGACCCGCCCGACGGGCGGGAAACACCAGCTGCTGCAGACTCGGTTGCCAACGGGACCAGCAGACGAACAGCCCCAGGGGAGCGCTGGTCTGCAGATGCAGCAGGCCGGGGGTGTGCAGGCCCCGGCGCCTGGGGGTCCAGGGCACCGCCAGATGATGCACCCCCGCGGCCAGGGTGTGGGGCTGCCCCAGGGCCTGCCCCGACCAGCCCAGGCGGAGGCCCTCGCAGAGGCTGGGCACTTGGAGCCGCAGGGGGTAGGTCAGGGTGGTTGCGGCGAAACCCGGCGCCGGCTGCTCGCAGGAGAACTCCAGTCCCTGCAGGTTGAAATGGGTGAGATGGAGGGCAAGCAGGAACACCGCCAGCATCAGAAAGCTGAGCAGGATCGGACCATTGCTCTGCAATTGGATTCCCACCAGCTGCAGCATCAGCAGCACCGCCAGCCATTGCCAGCCGAAGCGACTGGGCAGGATGTAAAGGTTGCCCAGTCCCAGACGCAGCCGTTCGCCGTTGGCAGGCCTGAAGGCCAGGGGTCTAGCGAAGTCCATCCACCTCCGCCAGCAGGCCGGCGCTGAGGGCCGTCCGGTCCTGGTCGGGCAAGCCCCGATCGAGGCGGTGTTCGCACACCGCAGGCAGGACCGCCTGCACGTCGTCCGGCACGACGTGCAGGCGGCCGGCCAGCAGGGCCCAGGCCCGGGCCGCCGCCAGCACCCCCAGTCCCGCCCGTGGTGACAGGGGCAGGCCCGGAAACCCGGGGCGGCGGCTGCGGGCCAGCAGATCCAGCAGGTAGTCCAGCAGGGCCTCGCTGGTGTGCTGCCGTGCTGCCCGTTCCTGCAGGTCCAACAGGTCCTGGGGCTGCAACCGGTTGGCGAGGGTCGCCGGCGCTTCGGCGACGCCGGCCAGCAGCTGCCGCTCCGCGGTCCGCTCCGGGAAGCCCAGGCTCAGGCGCATCAGGAAGCGATCCAGCTGGGATTCGGGCAGGGCGGAGGTGCCGCCTTGCTCCAGCCCGTTCTGGGTGGCGATCACCAGGAAGGGAGTCGGCAGTGGATGGCTGGTGCCATCCACGCTCACGCGCCCGCTGGCCATGGCCTCGAGCAGGGCGCTCTGGGTGCGGGGACTGGCCCGATTGATCTCATCGGCCAGCAGCACCTGGCTGAACAGGGGACCGGGGTGGAAGCGAAAGCGGCCGCTGGCGGGCTCGAAGATGTTCACGCCGGTGAGATCGGCCGGCAGCAGGTCACTGGTGAAGCTCACCCGCTGAAAGGCCAGGCCGAAACAGCGGGCCAGGGCCTCCGCCAGCGTCGTTTTGCCGACGCCCGGCAGGTCTTCGATCAGCAGGTGGCCGCGGGCCAGCAGACAGGCCAAGGCCAGGCGCACCTGGTGCTCCTTGCCCAGCAGCACCCGGCCGATGGCGGCGATCTCCGGTTCGAGACTGGTGGCGACGACGGCACTGGTGGCGACCAAGGCCCCGGCTGAACTAGCCAACAGCGTATGGGCAAGCCGCCGGTTTTGGGAGCCGCCGGCCCGGCTTTGGGACCCGCTGGCGTGGTACAAACCAACCCATCGGTGGGGAGGCGGGCCATGGCGTTTGCGGGCGAGCCGGCGCCCGAAGCCCATGGCGGCAACCGGGGGGCAGTGGCCCGACAGTTGGGCTGTCGCCCCGACCAGGTGCTGGATGCCAGCGCCTCCCTGGTGCCGTTCGGTCCGCCCTTGGCGATGCGGTTGCGCCTACTGGCGGCCCAGGGGAGCAGCTTGCGGGACTACCCCGACCGCACCTACACCGCGTTGAGGGGGGCGCTGGCCGGTCGGCATCAGCTCGATCCGGCCTGGGTGCTGCCCGGCAATGGCGCGGCCGAGCTGATCACCTGGGCCGCCCGGGATGCCGCCGCCGAGGGCCCCAGCCTGCTGCCCACCCCGGGTTTCGCCGACTATCGCCGCGCCCTGGCCTGTTGGCAGGGGGCCTGGGTGCCGTGGCCGTTGCCCCTGCACTGGGAGGACGGCTTCCCCCAGCCGTTCCCCACGCCGGCGAAACCGCCGGCGGTGCTCTGGCTCACCAACCCCCATAACCCCACCGGCCAGCTCTGGAGCCGGAGGTCCCTGGAGCCTCTGCTGGCCGCCGGTGGGTTGGTGATCGCCGATGAGGCCTTCCTGCCCTTGGTGCCGGGGGGCGAGCGCCAGTCGCTGGTGCCCCTGCTGGCGCGCCATCCCAATCTGGTGGTGTTGCGCAGCCTCACCAAGCTCTATGGCATCGCCGGGGTGCGGCTGGGCTATGCCCTGGCCCATCCAGACCGGCTCGCCCGCTGGGCCGCCTGGCGCGATCCCTGGCCCGTCAACGGCCTGGCCGCCGCCCTGGGGCCAGCGTTGATCGCCGATGGGGCCTGGGAACAGCGGGTGCAGGATTGGGTGGCACGGGAGCGGAGCTGGCTGGTGCCACGGCTGGCGGCGATCCCGGGACTGACGCCGCTGCCCTCCGCCACCAACTTTCTGCTGCTCCGCAGCACGGCGGCGGGCGGTGGTGCTGGAGGTGGCGAAGCGCCGTCGCTAGAGCCGTTGCGGCTGGCTCTCCAGAACCGCCATCGCATCCTGCTGCGCGATTGCCGTTCGTTCGATGGCCTGGATGGCCGCTGGCTGCGGTTGGCACTTCTGGATCGTCGCGGCCATCGGCGGCTGCTGCGGGCCCTGACCTTGGAGTCGGGCCAGGCGCCTTAGCCCGCCGCCGTGCCCGCCGCCCTAGCCCGCTGCCAGCTCCACCAGCAACCGGGCCAGTCGCTGATCGGCATCGCGCACCGCCAGTTGGCCCATCCCCTGCCGCAGGGCGCTGAGTGGATCGGCTGGGCCGCCGTTGACCCCCCGCAGCCGTGGGCCGAGCAACCGCCAGATCGCCTGCTCCAGGGCCGGCTCCCCGGGCTCGTGCTGCCACACGATCACGGCCGCCGCCAGGGCCGCGGCCGCCGCGGCGTTGGCGTCCTGATGGCGGTCGGCGGCCTGGGGGAAGGGCACCAGGATCGCCGGGGTGCCGCAGACGGCCAGTTCGCTCAGACTGCCGGCGCCGGAGCGGCTGATCGCCAGGTCGGCGTGTTGCAACAGGCCGGGCATTTCGTCGCAGAACGGACGCTCCACCACCCCCGCCAGGCTCGATTGGCCGGCGTCGGGATCATGGCTGCCGGTGAGGTGCACCACCCGGCACCCCGCCGCCGCCAGCTTCGGCAGCAGGGGGCGCACCATCCGGTTCAGGCCCAGGGCCCCCTGGCTGCCCCCCATCACCACCAGCAGGGGGCCGGGACCCGTTGGCACCCAGTCCGGCAGGGGCGCCGCCACCAGCAGCGCCTGGCGTACCGGCGTGCCGGTGATGGCGGGATGGCAGCGGGGCAGGCGCTGCGCCGCCTCCGGCAGCCCCACGGCCACCCGGGTGCAGAGGCCCCCCAGCAGGCGGGTCACCTTGCCGGGGATGGCGTTGCTGTCGTGCAGCACCACCGGCACGCCGCAGCTGCGGGCCGCCAGGATCGCGGGTGCGGCGATGTAGCCGCCGCTGCTGAACACCACCGCCACCCGCTCCCGCCGGATCAACCGCCGCACGGGCAGGGTGGCCAGCAGCAGCTGGGCGAGGTTGGCCAGCTTGCGCAGGCCGCGCCCCTGCAGCCCGCCGGCCCGCACCGTGGTGAGGGGAATGTGCGGCGGCACCAGCTGGGTTTCCAGCCGATCCGGCACGCCCACCCAGTGCACCGTCCAGTCGGGGGGCAGGGCTTCGGCCACCGCCAGGGCCGGAAAGAGGTGACCGCCGGTGCCGCTGGCGGCGATCAGAAGCGTGGGCATGGGGGCGGCGGGGGGCGGCGCGCCTAACTTAAAAGCCGATTCCAGGCTGCCTGGCCCGCCGATGCCCCCGACCCCCTCCCGTTCGCCTGCCGCCCGCGGCGGCTCCCTGCGCCTGGCCTTGTTGGGGCTGGCGCTGGGGAGCTTGTCCCTGGCTTCGCTGCCGGCGCGGGCGGCGGCCCCCAGCCCCGCTCAGCTGCAGGCCCTGGAAACGGCCCTGAACGACAGCGGTGAGCGGGCCCTGGCGGCCCTGCTGGAGGTGGG